>Ga0299913_10002801_pt1 | contig 13955 bp, 14 predicted proteins | sample RVTome_9_FD_201360 | JGI IMG/M metagenome (GOLD analysis project Ga0299913, IMG submission 201360) | Soil microbial communities from uranium-contaminated site in the Upper Colorado River Basin, Wyoming, United States - RVT155D38 (version 2) ... | reverse complement strand
CGACGACCCAACTCAGAAGGAGGTGAGGTAGTACTCAAGAATTAGTGGGAATATAATGCGGGAAATAAAGATAGGTTTTTCTATAGGTTCCTAAGTATTCATTTAATGTGTCACTTCTAATACACTCCGTGGATAATGATATTGAGCAGAAGAGTTTGTTGAAACACAGGTTCTATCAGTTGTGGTCGGCAGGATCACTTTCTATGGAGGATTTAAGGGGGTATTCCAAGGAATATTTTCAATTGGTCAAGGCCGTCCCTAATCTTGTTGGGAATGTGCTTGCGCAATTAACACCCCAACTTGAGCAAAATTGTAGAGCAGGTAATACAATGAAGCTTAACCTTGAGGAAGAGAAGCAACACGTAGCTCCCTGGGTTTCATTTGCAGAATCGATAGGGGTAGCGCGAAATGACCTGTATGAGTATGAGTGCTCCAGAAAGACTCAAGAAGCAGTTTATAGTATTAATGAGCTGACACGAGAATCCTTTGCTGCAGGAGTCTCGGCGCTTTACGCTTATGAGAAACAGCTGCCCGATATAAGCACAAAAAAGATTGAAGGCTTGGTCAATTTCTATGGTGTTAAAAATGAAAAGGCTTTAAATTATTTCAGAATTCACAAGATAGTCGATATTGAGCATGCAGAACTTTGGCATTCCCTAATTGAACATCTGCCTGGATCACTGCACGAAACCATATTGAATGCTACCTCAAAGTCATTAATGTATCAGAACATGATATTGGACGGTGTGTGTGATACGTACTTAGCGGAAAGAGATCAGCTAGCAAATTAATGATAGTTCGGATAAAATATCGTGGTCGACCCTGCTGATTAAAGGCAGAAGCAGATAAAGTCATTCTACAACAAAGGTTTACCACTATGGATTTTTCCAGTCCAACTGAATCTGAGAATGAATAATGATATGATAAATCGTAAGTACATTAAAAGAAAGCAACAAACTATTTTGTTAGATCCGCCACGAATACGGTTTGTAGTTCTAGCTTTATTAGCCACTTTATTTCTAGCAAGAACAGTGTATTAAGATATCAACAGAAGAATCTGACTGAGTGGTGCGATTCTTTGTCGGCTTTCGTCCAATTGACACTGCCAATGCAATGTCTAATTTCGGTCAGGCGATGGTCGATGTAACGTCAAATTCCCGCCAATACACCCGTCATTTACCCGTCATATAACCGTCATTTAACTAATTACGCTCTTATGAACCCCATATAGTGAGCGCCACTTCTTTTTTATTTCTGGTTCTTTTATAGAGCTCAATGGGAGGAAAGATTCCTCAACCAGTAAGGTTGGAGGTAATCAGAAAGTGGTTGCATGGATATTCAAGAGATGAAATCGCCAAGCATACCGGAATTGGTGCAGGAACTGTTAGTGGGATAATACAACAATGCAGACGTGATGATGCGGATTTTGACCTGTTGCGGGGAGTCGCCGTGGAACTTAGGAATAGGGGCATGGGAGTAGAAAATTTTGCACCCTTGCTCAGACTGAAAAGTTTACTTGAAGAAAAGGAAGTGCTGCTAGAAATATCCCAGAATGACAATTTATTCACTGAATATAAAAAATTTGAAGAAATCATAATTACTATAGAAGTGTTATGTTTTAAAGATAATATGCCAGTTGATCAATTTTTTGAACGCGTCAGGGATCAGTCATCACTAGCTGATAACCTTGGCATTTCAATAGGAGCTCTGCCTAGTTATCTTATGCATTTCAAGCGTAATATTGAGAAACAAAAAGAGGAGATCCATCGGCTGAGACTTGAAACTGAAAATGAAGTACAACGACGAGGAGCAACTATGAATCTATTGCGGGAGTACGAATCAAACAAGCCATTAATTGAATCCACAAAAAACAAGTTAGAAAAGGTGACTAAAGAGAGAGATTTATGCAAAAAAGAACTGAATTATGTAAGAGAACAATATCAGCGAAAAGTTTGGGAACCGAAGAAAGAAGAATACAAATGGTATGCTGATCCGGAAGAGGTAGATAAAGCCGAAAAGGAGCTCAGTTCTGAAATAGGCGGCGATCACTATATTTTTAGATTAAGAGATCCAGGCTTAAAGGAGATTATTCTGGACCTTTATCGTCATCCTAGTAAATATGTCGAATCAATCAGAAAAGCTATTGATACGTATGACTTAGGACACAGACAATCCGCGTAGTAGTAAAACTATTATGCTGACGATAAATCAAGTTAGGATTCGGACAAGATATGCACATTATTTTCAAATGGGGACATAGCACAAATCTTCAATTCCTTTTGTAACAGTAGTTAGTGATATTCTTTAGTCCAGATATGAATTCTTAGGGATAGATTTATGAAATTAATAGGTCCCATTCTATCGGGACCGATTGTCGTTCGTAAGAAGATGCTTTCAACGGAGAGTCAAACGTTTTAATATCGAACTACTTAAGGGAATTTTTATGGGCCCATAGCTCAGCCTGGTAGAGCGACCGGCTCATAACCGGTCGGCCAGGGGTTCAAACCCCCTTGGGCCCATACCGATATCAGTGCTTAATTAGGGTTCTCACGTAATATGATGAGAGGGGAGAAAAAAATAAACAGTAAACCTAAGGAAGAAGGATTAAGTCTTCAAATAGAATCCGGTCAGTTAGATGTCAGTCCATATTCCTTATTTGTTGGGTCGATCAGATCACCTGAGACTAAGAAAAAATACCTTCAAAGAATGGGATACTTCTTTGATTACCTAAATATTCATCAAACGGATACGGAAGAGTGTTTTAAAATTTTAACTCAAAAGGCCAAGGCCGATTTTAACTGGCTTGTTAATGCCCTTTTCAAATACTTGCAAGGTCACAAAGGTAGAGTAGAAAGAAAGGAAATATCTAGTGCCACCCTCCGTAATTATGTTAAACCGATAAGACTCTATTGCGAACAAATGGACATTCCAATTCCATGGAAAAAGATAATGCGAGGAATGCCAAAAGGACGAAGATATGCCAACGATCGTGCACCCACTCTACAAGAAATTAAGAAGGTGCTTGCCTATCCTGATAGAAGGATGAAACCGATGTTATATACTATGACTTCATCTGGGATTAGACTTAGTGCCTGGAACTATCTCAAATGGAACCATATTGCTCCTGTGTTAAGGGATGATCAAATAGTTGCGGCTCGGATTCAAGTTTATGCCGATGATGATGACGAGTACTTCTCTTTTATCACACGAGAAGCCTTTAATGCGCTTGATGAATGGATGACATATCGTAAACAATCTGGAGAAAAAATTACAGGCGACAGTTGGTTAATGAGAAACCTATGGGATGTAACCACTCCTAAAGGAAAAGGAGTCATAACTATTCCCAAGAGACTACAGGCTACAGGAATTAAGAGACTAATAGAACGGGCACTTTGGGCGCAGGGAGTCAGATTGAAATTGGATGAGGGTAAGAGAAGGCATGAATTCCAGGCAGACCATGGGTTTAGAAAATGGTTCAAAACAAGATGCGAATCTGCCGGGATGAGATCAATTAATATCGGGACTCTGATGGGTCATTCCCTCGGGCTATCTGATTCGTATTATAGACCTACAGAAGAAGAAATTCTCAACGATTATCTAAAGGCAGTTGATGCCTTGACTTTTAATAGGGACAACATTGCCCTGAAAAAGGAAGTAATGGATTTGAAGGAAAAGAACAAGGATGAATATTCAAATCTGGACTCACGACTTCGGGAACGAGATCAAGAAATAATTAGGTTGCGAGATGAAACGTCTAGTTTGAAAGAGGCAGTTCTTGAGATGCAAAATTTTTTAAGAAACCCAAAACAGGTTGCAGAACTGTCGATAGAAAATCTTTGACTAACTAGAAAGTTCTACCATGAATTCATCCAAGTCATCACGAATTTTTTTTAATATGTTGAACATAGCACCTCCACCGATAGGTCCCACAGACTGAGCCAAATTCATCCAGGTTCCGCCTTGAGAAAATATATTTTCTATATCGAAGTATTTATCTTGAAGTTGTTCCATCACCATCGTCCTAATAAAAAATTTCCAGAGGTCAGTTTCATCTTTAACTATACATTTGCCATTATCATCAAACAGGTCAGATCGGTACATCGCCTCCACAAAAATACGCATCCAGTCTTCTTCTGATCTAGATCTCCAGCCCGCCCGAATTTTGACAAACTCTTTGCAGACTTGAATAATAGTCGGTAAAGAATGCACTTTGTCAATTTCATTCATAATCGAAAATTGTTTAGAAATGGTATAAAATATCCCTCTGTCGGTAGGATAGAAGATCCGTTTACTCTTTCTATGAAGTGGATCCTGCATTTCCTCATCTATCAAATGAATTCTAATTAGGGGTCGAAGACTTTGTCGAATCGTTATTCTACTTCTTCCCGTTGCCTTCATTAATGATTTATAATCTGGGCTGCTTTTGCGGCAGATGAAATCAAGTATTTTTGCCTGCAGTTCTGTCGTAGGTTCATAGATCAATGTTCCTGGATGTATGTAGTTCTTTTTGGCCTTGTTGTGCGACAATGTCGTATACTACTACGACATTGGTTTATATAATACTTTGCCCCAATAATACACTATAACGATGTCAGAACTAAAAGACAATAATCCACTAAGGAGGGCACATTACATAGGAACATCAGTCGTAATCACAATCGATCCACGTCACGTGAAAAGACTAAGCATAGATGACTATACCTATTTTGAACAGGTACCCAAGGAAAACGGAATCATACTCGAAAAGAGGAGGTTCCAGTGAATTTTTGATCACTTCGAAGGATAATGATCTTGAATCTCAAGGCCTCTGTGTCTGGGGTAAAGGTTTGGTCACCCCCCGCCCAGACACATCTCAATTGCCAACAGGAAGGAGCCTGTCGCAACTTGTCAATAGATAATAACTACTGGGATTTATACTGTTCTGGGTGCATCGATGAGGACGGAGGAGTAACCTTTCCCTTAGATCCTGAAGAGGAGTCCCCTGAATTGGTAGGTAGCGCTTTAAACGATGTAATGCACGCACTAAAACGTACTAAGGGAAAACTTTGCAAGAACGGTTGCGGCAAGTGGATTTATCTGCAAGAGGACGCAAAGGGAAAGTGGCGACCGCACAATCAAGATGATAACGAGTTCCATAGATGTAGTAAAAAACCCTCAAACTACAAATGTCATAATTGTGGGAACAACATTGTATTTGATGGAAATAAAGTCAGTGATTCTGGTACACCGATTCCATTGAATGAATCCGATCACTTACCTCACCAGTGCCCTAATTATCCTTTTTATATAAGGAGATAAAGGAAAGTATGAAAAACGAAACCGATTCGGAATCTGGTTATAAAATTTACCGGAATTCCACGGTGTATGGGATGATCATAGATCTAAGGGTATCGGTAGATGATTACCATAGACATTTGATAAGGGCGGAGGAACTAATTCAAGAGATCGCAAAGACATTAAGTCAGGAAGAATGGAAGTATGAAAAAAGTACAATATGTACGAGGATAAAGGATATTTTGGAAGATAAGATAAGAGAAGGCAAAATAACAGAAAGATGGATTGAAGAATGTCTAACTTCAGAGTATAAGAGAAGTTATGTGAAAAGCGAACTCAGTTCGCATTTGAAGAAAGAAAAGAGGTTGGTAAGAAAGGGCCGCGCGGAAAATAAAACTGAAGATCAACAAAAAGTAGAATCACCTGGAGAACTTCAGAAAGTCCTCGTAACTACTGACGGCACAGATTTCCCTATATACAAGGAATGGAGAAGGGTGACGAGACTGAGTATGATAGGATATATCAAGAAAATAAAGAACTAAAAGAAGCCATCCTCGTAAGAGATAGAGAATCATTTTCAACTGCCGAAATGTTAAAAGAAGAAAGTATAGAATTCAGGATATCCAGAGAACAATTTGATGAACTTAATAGAGTAATTGCAGAATGTGAAAGATTCTGTTATTTGACGTAAAGAATAGGATTTTGTTGCGCGCAGAATCTGATAAGTCAGGGCAAAAGACAAAAACAAATGATGTGACAACAGTTTGAGAATTCCCATTAATTCCAATTTATCGAATCTGTCTAAAACAGAGATAATACACGAGGAGAATGGCGGCACAAAGGAAAACCTTGAAACTACAAAGATAGTCCTTACTAGGAGATATATTAGACGAAGAGAAATCGAGAACCTTGCAATCAGGAAGTACAAAGAATGTGGAAGAGGTATTCAATATTCGGATTTAGTGAAGGAATTTAATTGTTCAAAGGCAAAAGCCCAGCGCATTTTAAAAAACTCTTGCAGTAATACTGTCAGGGCAACTATAGAAGAGCGCACCGATAGGCGAGATCCTATTTTGTTTAGGTCCAACAAACGTACGAATCCTCAAACCTACTTTCCTAGATGTATGAAGGCAGACATAATAGAGAATCTGAAGGATAAAATTAAAAGGACTCAAAGGATAAAAGCAAAAGATCAAATTGATAATGTGACTAGAAAGAACCTATTAAGGTCATTTGTTCCGAGAGATTATGGTGCAAAATCCCGAGATAACAATAATGAAGATCCTCTAGAACTTGCGAGGGCCGAGAATTTTCATGACGTACTAAAATCTCTTCCTTTCGTATGCAGAGGCATACATAAAATTCAGTTGATGACATCAATCAATAAGGAATATTACAATGATCTTGACCGAATTCGGGCGCGCCCAGTGAATAGGGCGAAAATTCATCAGGAAAACATAGGAAATAGAAGAGTAATATACACATTCTCACCTAATGGAACCGTCGAAATTTCAATTGCATGCAGTAATAGTCCTTTTAAATTAGATTCTGATGATGACATTAACCTCCTATTTTCGTTCATGGGCCAAGTGAGAGATAGATTACTATACATTGTGAGTGATCCACATGAAAGAGAAGTTCCTCATGTGAATGAATGGGTTCTTAAATTGTGTGACCTTAACAAAGACGTTGAAATTACTGATAAATGTCAGATAGTCTTCCCCGATCTTCAATTAAAATATGCAGGCAGAGTATTCAGAATATATGTGAAATCATTAGGTGACAGGGCCGTGGCGCGCGTCGAAGAATCACTTAAAATAGATTTACCTCTGTCCGGTGCATTGAAATCTGTCTATCTTAAAACCCGTTGCCGTCGATAGGTGTGAGACTTCATTTTTGCGCGCAGATTTTGAACAATTCCTGTTATATGCCGCACGTCTTCATTATCTTTGAAAGGCGGGAAACCCAATGATCGTCGCCTATGAATAAGTCCTAATAATAGAATTTTTTTGTATTTTCGCGCGCAACAAATGTTACCCCTTATTTAGTCTAGATTCTAGTTAATTTCAAGGGGTCATTTGCAACCCCGTAATTATATTGATAAAGATGCGAATTTTGCGCGCAACAACTACAATCATATGGTGAATGTATTCTACTTCCTATTGGCCTTCAAGTAATGTAAATTGATTCTGTATGATTGATTCGAATCATAACTCATTAGAGTAACTACAAAGAATAATCTCGTGTCAAGACCAATTATAATACATCTCTGGAAGTTAACAAGTCTATTTGTTATGGAGTGATCAATTGCGAGTTATGTGCCATAAAGTCTTCAAGGTACACCTTCAAGTTTTTAGTGAATTTGTCTATCTGAAACGTACTTTTTCATGTAGTGGTAATTATAGGAGTTGTTACTTAAATCTTAACTAACCGAGATAAATGGCTTAGACAGAAGGATGATCCCCGTGGGGTATAATAGTACAATTTATGTCAATATGATTGATTTATCGATTTGACAACTAAATCATAATCGTAACTAGAAGTAATTTCTATACATTTCATATTCATTTTCTGTATTAGGAAGTCCGGAAAAATTATGGTAACTAGGTTTCCATTCTTTATTGTGCCAATTAATTTCTTGGCACATAATTATGTACCCGAATTTAAGTCTTAGAGTATCCGGGACAATGTCCTAAGTCGTCATTTGGGACATTTGTGATAAGCGAATTAGTACATTTCCTTCCATACCCTTCTAGGTAGATTCGTGATTCTTTTGTGGACGCATCACCGAATGATAAATTAGGTTTACGTTATATCTTATTTTTCCTCAACTTCTGAATCCCTACTGTGCAACCGATCTTGCGTGTTGGTTATTTGCGCGCGTCCAAATTCGAGTCCATCTCAGTCACTCATCCATGGGCTAGAATGCATTGGTTTCCTAATATGGATATGGTAGAGATGTCTTACATAGGTTAATAATTAGTGTTCTACGGAGGTCGAGGCACAACTTTATTTTCATCAATTAGAAGCCTGTCGGTTAACCAATCGTAAGTCGTTTTTCCTTCCCACATTCCAATTATTCTAAATTTTTCATCTTGGAAGTACTTAATGTGGCAGGTACACTCTCCAAACTGAATTGCAGTATTGTACACCAGATTTGTAAAGTCTTTAGAAGAAGGGACATACAGTTTGTCAGGTTCCCTCCTAAGGATATAGAGTGTATTGATGTTTTCTGAAACTGCAACCAACGAATTCATGATATCACATGTAAGAAAAATTATACCAGATTTTTCTGTGACCGTTTCTCCCTGATCATCACGAGTAAGTCTATCAGTAACAGAAGAAATGAATTCCAATATTTCTCTCCTAATCCAATGATCTGCATATTTTTCTCCAGATGCGCGAGAAAAGGATTCGATCAGAGAATTATCTATACTAGGATTCGTTCCTCCTCCGTTTTTTTTAATAGAAATAACTTCCTTGATTGAAGAAAGGCCTAATCGTCTCTCTTTACCAACGTTGTATTCTATAAAGGGTTCTGGAAGTTCATCCTTTTTCTTGCCGGGCTTGGAGGTCGAAGATCTATTATACTTATTCTCTATCTCTAGAATACATAATCTCGGTATTACAATTCTTGTTGCATATATCAATTTAGAATGAGAAAGAACTTCCCTTAGAAAATTGTTGTAATAGTGTCGACGCAGGAAATTTGTGTCCGGAACTAAATAGATCTTGTTTCCCAGCGAAGAACATATTCCATCAAACCATGCAACAAAATTATTTATTTTCAATTTGTACGGAGTTTCCAAAGTCTTTACATTATCATGTATGCCTTCATATACTCCAGTTCCCTGGGAATTAAATTCAAACTCCAATGGGTAAAGCCCCGTTCTATCAATAGCCTCAATAATATCACCGGTGAAGTCTTCTGGACATAAAATTTCAAGACTTCCTGATTGAAATGACCATCCAAATAGAGGAATATCTTTGTAATACACAGTTATTTCGCCAGGGGGGGATACAATAACTTGTTCATCTATGTCAAACCGTTCGGCCAAGCAATCTTTGTTTATTCGTAAAAGGATCATTTTGTAACGTGTTCTGGTTTACATCTTCCCTGACTTGGGATTAATTACGCCTACGGAATAATGCTTCTCGTTTATTGCCTGTGCAGACGAACAGGAGGACAACATTGATTAAATTCCGAGAGTCTAAAAAATAGTACGCAATTATCTTTTGTACCTAAGAAATCTCCACGAATTGGTCCTCGAATACTCATATTAATAATGAAAGAAGAGTATTTTGAGGACGCAGTAGTCAATTGCAATTGTTACTAATGCACCTGTCTGCTTGGGTTCCAAACTTTTTTCAGTCCTGCTTATTTATCAGGTAATTTATCTACTCCCAGTTGAATATCACTAGTGATGTGCCCTAGGTGCCCTAGGTACTTGTAACTTATGACAGAGTAAAAAAATAATACATTATACAGTGAGGAAGGAATAATGATAGACCACAATAATAGGTTGCAACTTCCTAAGGTAAGTAAGGCAGAACACTTGTATGTCAAAAGTAACATGTGAGGTCTTGAATGCCCAAAGCAGGAACGTCAAATTGTGAGACAACACTAAAGGACTTTCTTCCTTACCGACAACTAGATACTGAAATACCAATGCATCCGAATATATGCAAATTTCTTAAATTGTGGGTACTAATTAGGACCAGTTAATACTCATAGACCAATACTGAAATTTAGGGAACAGGTAGTGGTCTTAATAATTAATATAAGATAAAAAATGAATCCTAACTCAAGGAGAAGCAAGAATATGCAACTTCAATTTCACAAGAAGATAGAAAGGGGGTAGTTTTTTATTGATCGAAACTGAAACTAAATTAAATGAGGCAAGACATTTCTTAGGACAAATTAAAAAGAGTTTAGACAATCCGGAGATCTTAGGTTTTAACCTTTCTGCATTCGTCTCCGCAGCCAGAAGTGTAACCTACATTATGCAAAGAGAGTTCAAGGAGAATTTCTACTTCGAAAAATGGTACCGAGCGACACAAGAGAAAATGAAAGAAGACTCCATTTATGAGTTCTTTAATTCTCTAAGGGTTTACACTATTCACATAGGTTCCATTAAAAAGTATAGACATATTGCCGTCCAAATAAATGAGCCCCCGGTCTCAGTTTCTGCTAGTGTCTCAGTTAAGGTCATAAGAAACGGAAAATTGATTCAACAATCGACTTCCCCTTTGACGAATTCCTCACCCTCAAGAAAGCCCTCAATTGTTGGTTCAACACAAGAAACTATGATGCATTTTGAAGGAAGACCACAAGATGATGGTATTGAATTATGTGAAAATTATCTAAAGAAACTTGAGAAAATAGTCAAAGAGTGTTCAAGGGTAGTTAATTCTGGCACATGACACAAACTAACATTTAGAATGTTGTAGTGACATGATATCTTTCTTGGCCGGGATACTGCCAACCCTTCCAGATGTGATTGAAGTAGGACTCGATAATTTATCATGACAAGAGACGGGATTTATCAATCAATTATCTGCTACCATCCATTTAATAATCCTTAAGAACGGTACAAAAAACAAAAAGGTGTTGACCAAATCTTTTTTTTGCAAAAACCTATTGCGAATTGTGTGGACCTCTTGGCACGATATAAATAAAATGGCTCTAATACAATGCACAAGAAATTCGGAACTGAAAATTATAGGGCCGTAAGAGTCCCATTAGTTTGTAGTAAGGACTTTTCGATTTGTTCTCTAGATCTTTTCTTGCCGGCTAGAACCTCATTAATGGTATCAAACAACACGCAACTCGGCAACACGCAAATTTCTCTCCTACGGGCATAATCCTCTAGTTTGTTTTCCATAGTTACTCTAAGATTACGAGATTGTGGGAACAGACGATCGTTAAACTGATTTAGAATCAAAATTCCTTTTGCATGTTTTCCCTTCTGAGAATAATCAGTTACCCAGCCCTCGCATTGAGCGAGATCCACTTTCTGAACCATGTGTTTCCGTCCTTTAACCTCTATGACTCCTAATTTTGAATAATGTAAACTTTTAAATGTAAAAATCCAGTCTTCGTATTCTTTTCCTCTAGCATTTCTGAGATTTGTTAAACCAAGTAGTTTCAACGCGTCGTGAACCACTGCTTCTAACAATTGGTCTGATGTGTATAGTAGTCTATAATATCTTCTAAGGGTATGTAGTTTGGAATTGACAGAGTCAATTTGTTGTTCCACCGCCTTCTTCTTGTTCGACAGAACCTTCAATTCTCTATCAAGTTTGTTAGTGCCGGACAAGGTTACTTTCGTAACCCAGTTGGGTATCCTTTCTTTTGGAGTAAATCTACAAGATGCAATAATTCTACGTATACCTTCACGAATTTGAGACTTCCCGATAGGTGGTAGTAAGACAATACTTCCCTTACATACCGGCCTTATTTCGAATCTTCCTCCTAAAAGATTCCCACCGCCATCTCTGATTTCGAACTTTCGATCAGAAACTACTTGAAGTTGCTCAGTGACCAGATTCCGACCTAGAAATAACTCCATGCGTCCGGAATTAAGTAATGATAGATAAAATGAAAATCCCTTGACGAGTTTCAGATAAGAGGAAAATTGGTGATCTGTTGGAAAAACTACCCGACTACCAGGTGCGACTTTAATATTGACTATATCTATGGGAGATAGAAAGTAAATTGGGTAGTGGATATCTGAATACTTAGGCCTATTTCCTTTCTCCTTGTCGTGTCCAACCAATTTGTAGAATTGAGGAACCCTACCTGCATGAAATCTAAGCGCCTCTTCCTGGCGATAACTTGTGATATAGATAATTACTCCTCCTTGAACGAATCTATCCCAAATCGAATCTCGCGCCCTGTGAAACTCATTCTTGTCTATCTTATTCAGAGTGACATCGTCTAGAGAACCTAGATTGACGACCATAATATCTCCGTCCACAAAATTTGGGTATTTTTGAGACCATCTGATCGACTTGTCGGCAGTTGGACTGTCACTCCCTAGAACCCAAATCTTCTTGTCCTCTCCCCCTATTCTCAATAGACGGAATACTTTCAGTCTCCAATATCTGTTTTAAGTCACAACTTAAATTCTATTGGATGGTACATCATATTTGACATTTAATCTGGCAAGTAATAGTAGTTAGATTTCAAAATGAATTGATAGAGAATCTTCATTTCATAGAACCAAGTTCCGACATTATCGAGTCAAGGAACGTTATCTTATTTTTATCATTTTTCTGTCAAGTCTCAATTCTAGAGTTGGTTACTGGCCATAAGTGAAGATGTTTCTTAATTCCATAAAACTACATCCAATTCAGTCTGTTTCGCGCACAACTGATCAGTAAACCGTATTTCTACGCGCAAGAAACCCTGATTTAGGATTTTATTTGACCAAAAGGGTATGCCATATAATTTACGAGGTGTAAATTCGTTCCAGATTTTTTCATTTTTAATTCTTATATCTATGATTTATGTATACGACGAACACTTCGGTACATTACTTGCCTTTTGAAGTTGCGCGCGAATTTGGATGTTATTTTCAACTATATATCTCACTGCCCCATATCATTGGTTAAGAGAGAAATGTCAACTGCCAAGGCCCGATCCAAAGTCAGACTCGTTAGATCTGAGAATAAATGGGGTAGATCTAATCGACGGCATTTCGCGCGCCAAAACCACAGAAAAAAGACATCGGATCAATATGAGAAGAAATTCAAAAACGTACAACTCAGTCAGTTCAGTGCAGATAAATGGATCCCTTGTCCTTCCGGCTATACCAGGAGTCAGGGATGGAACGCGTTATCCAAGGCCTGGCTAGGATATAAGATTGCGAACAATCCTAGGAATGGCGAAACCATTCAAGATAAATTATTCTGGGCGCAAATGATTCAAAATATCCAGACCGACCTAGGTCTGAAGAGATCCTCATTCCCTCAACTCTCGTTGGCCGGCGATTATGTTTTCGCATACGACCTGAAAAAAGAATTGGAACTTCAAACAGAACATGATGAATTATGGTTCAAAGAGTACGAGAAGAAAAAGCGTGCGCATATTCGAGAAATTGTCGATTCAAGTAAGTTAACAGATGAAGAAATAGAAATGATACGAGAATACGGAACTGTTCTACTGAAAGATCCTGAAGGCCGATACGTAGAGAGGGTTGTAATGGTTTGATGCGCGCAAAAATTATCATGCAATTCTACATTCAACAAGGACAAAATTTGCGCGCAAAATTTACTTAATTCCAAACAGCGATGAAAACAATCGATGATGATCACTCATCTTTACAATTTTCATTTAAAACTGTGACAGACAGAAATGACATACATAGCTTTCATGTAGGTTAAATCGATCGAGGCGTATCCGTATTTGCACTTGCGGGCGCACAAAATGAGAAATTCAAACGGTATGCGTAAAAAAAGGTAGTTTATTGGGTTCTTATTATCCCTTGATACTTGAAATCGCCTTCTTTAAATCATCAAGATTCATTGCAGGGTGTATTTCTACATTGGCATCAAATCCCTGGAATAATGGTTCTGCAATTGCCGGAATCATATCTTGACTCGGCAGATCCAGAACAAATACCATAGTTCTGTTTCCATTTACTTCAGTAAAATATGCGGCCTCACACTTGAACTTC
>Ga0299913_10002800_pt1 | contig 13960 bp, 11 predicted proteins | sample RVTome_9_FD_201360 | JGI IMG/M metagenome (GOLD analysis project Ga0299913, IMG submission 201360) | Soil microbial communities from uranium-contaminated site in the Upper Colorado River Basin, Wyoming, United States - RVT155D38 (version 2) ... | reverse complement strand
GTCGCGGGTGCGGGTGGTCGCCACGCCCTCGGGCGGCGGGTTCGGCGGCAAGAGCGACCCGTTCAACCACGAGATCGCCGCCGCGGCGATGGCGCGCAAGCTCGGCCGGCCGGTCAAGGTGACGCTGACCCGCGAGGAGGTCTTCTACTGCCACCGCGGGCGCCACCCGGTGCTGATGCACGTGAGGACCGGCTTCCGGAAGGACGGCGCGATCACCGCGCAGCACCTCAAGACCGCGCTCGACGGCGGCGCGTACGGCAGCTACGGGGTCGCGTCGACGTACTACACCGGCGCCCTCCAGACGGTGACCTACGGGCTCCCCCACTACCGCTTCGACTCGATCCGCGCCTTCACCAACAAGCCGCCCTGCGGCCCGAAGCGCGGGCACGGGACGCCGCAGCCGCGCTTCGCCTTCGAGGTCCACCTCGACAAGGCGGCGCACGCGCTCGGGATCGACCCGGCCGACCTGCGGCTGCGCCACCTCGCGCCGGCGGGCTCGGTGACCGCGAATTGGCTCCGGATCGGCTCGATGGGGCTCGGCAGCTGCATCGAGGCGGTCGTCGTCGGGAGCGGCTGGCGCGAGCGCTACGGCAAGCTCCCGGAGGGGCGCGGCCTCGGGCTCGCCTGCGGCTCGTACCTGTGCGGGGCGGGGCTGCCGATCTACTGGAACCACATGCCGCAGAGCGGGGTGCAGCTCCAGCTCGACCGCTCGGGCTGCGTCGCCGTCTTCTGCGGCGAGGCGGAGATCGGCCAGGGATCGGACTCGGTCCTCGCCGCGATCGTCGCCGAGGTCCTCGGCATCGACCTCGCCGACGTGCGGCTGTGCGTCGGCGACACGGACCTGACCCCGGTCGACCTCGGGAGCTACTCGTCGCGGGTGACGCTGATGGTGGGCAACGCGGCGCTCGAGGCGGCCGAGCGGGCGCGCGACCTGATCGCCCGCGCGGTGTCCGAGAAGCTCGGGGTGCCGGCGTCGCGGCTGGTCTTCGCCGGCCGGCGGGTGTTCGACGCCGAGGCGCCGGAGGACCCCGACCGCGGGGTCAGCTTCCAGGACGGGGTGATCCTCGCCGAGGTGACGTTCGGCACCCTGGGGACGACCGGCTCGTACACCCCGCCGCGCTCGCCCGGCAAGTACCGCGGCGCCGGCGTCGGTCCCTCCCCCGCCTACTCCTACACAGCCTGCGTCGTCGAGGTCGAGGTCGACCCGGACACCGGGATCTGGGCGCCCGAGCTGGTGTGGATCGCCCACGACGTCGGGCGGGCGCTCAACCCGGCGCTGGTCATGGGCCAGGTCGAGGGGAGCGTGTACATGGCGCTCGGCGAGGCGATGATGGAGGAGCAGGTCTTCCGCCGCCTGCCGAAGCACATGTCCGCCGCCCTGGTCCACAAGATGCCGTCGCTCCTCGAGTACAAGAGCCCGACCTTCCCGGACATGCCGCCGGTGACGACCTACCTGATCGAGGACCCCGACCCCGAGGGGCCCTTCGGCGCCAAGGAGGTCGGCCAGGGGCCGCTCCTGCCGGTCCTGCCCGCGTGCGCGAACGCGATCTACGACGCGGTCGGCGTGCGGGTGGACCAGGTGCCGATCCACCCCCACATGGTGCTCAAGGCGCTCGCCGCGAAGGCGAAGGGCGAGGAGGCGCGCTTCGGGCCGAAGGGCTTCCCCGAGGTCGACTTCGGCGAGGTCCTCCACGTCCCCACCCCGGCCCAGGGTGGCGACGGCCGGGCGATCGACGACTACCGCTCGAAGCTGCGCTCCGGCATGCGCTCGGCCTCCGGCACGATGACCAGCCGCGAGGAGGCCCTGGCCAAGAAGGAGCGCGAGGCGCTGACGACGGATTAGTGCGCCGCCCTCGCGCGGAACTACGACTCAGGACCCGGGGGACCCCTGGCACGCGTGCGCGCCCGGGTCCCGGCCTTCGTCCTCGACGTGACCGACGCCGACTTCCACGCGCTCGAGACGACCCTGATGGCCTTCGCCGACGACACCGGCGGCCAGTTCTTCCGCACCCACGAGTTCCCGGGCCGCGAGGTCCACCGCGCCCGCACGCTCGAGGGCGGCCGCTACCTGCTGCTCGTCGAAGCGCCGCAGCTCCCCGACGGCTGGCACGACCTCTCGAGCCGCACCGGCGCGGGCCGGGTCGCTCTCGAACCCCTGGCGCCGTTTCGCCCGGCGGCCGGATACGGGTCTCGCCTAACCGCTCTCGACCAGCCGCCGCTCGGCGGGCTCCGACGCCTCCTCGATCTCGTCCATCCCGCTCAACGCCGACAGGACGTCGTGTGGATCGAAGGCGTCCCCGACGGCGGCGACCATCGTGCCGGCCGACTCGCCCTCCGTCGCGCCGGGGTACATCTCGCCCGCTCGCTCGACTGCGGGGAGGGACCGGATCTTCTCGAGCGCGGCGGTACGGGCCGCGGGGTCGAGACCGGCTCGGAAGCTGAAGAACACGGGTTTCATGATCGGATCGCCTCCGTGGACGCTAGCAGCGAGGTGAGCGGCCGGCAACCCCGCGGCATCGTTGCTCACGCGAAGAGCGCCGCGTGGAGGTCGAGCCGGCCCGCCCCATAGTCCCGGTCGGCCGGGCCGCTCATCCACGTCTGGCGGGCGGCGGTGTCCTCGAGCCGCTGGCGGATGTCGGCGGGCGATGCGGACCCTCGGTTCGCGACGATCAGCGCGCAGGCCGCTGCGACGTGCGGCGACGCCATCGACGTGCCGTTCAGCACGTCGTAGTCGGTGCTGCGTGGGATCGTGGGACCCGGCACGACCTGGCCTCCGGCGCCGACGACGGCGCCGCGGCCGTGGTCGCCGGCGTAGGTCGGCAAGGTCGACCAGATGCCGGTTCCGGGAGCGGACAGCGCGATGTGCGCGCCGGCGTTGGAGAACCAGGCGTGGCGATCGTCGGGGCCGGTCGCGCCGACAGCGATGACTCCCGGGATCGCGGCGGGATAGCTCGTCGGGCTCCCGTACGCCCGCTCGTTGCCCATCGCCGCGACGACGACCTTGCCGCGACCCACCAGGTCGCGGAACAGCTTGAGCTCGGTCGGGTCCGGCATACCTCGCCCACCGATGCTCAGGTTCACGACCTCGATCTCGGACTCGTAGCAGGCGCGCAGGGCGAACCGGTACGCGATCGGGTCGACGACCCGCACGAACCGGTTCAGCGACCGGATGTAGGTCAGACGGTCGTCGAAGATCTTGTAGGCGTGGATCCGGGCCGCGCACATGCCGTGGATGCCGATCCCGTTGCCGATCCCGGCGGCGATCGTCCCGGCGACGTGGGTGCCGTGCCCCTCGACGTCCCGGTCCGAGAGGTGGACCGGCAGGTCCCCGTCGGGATAGTCGTATACGTACTCCTCGACGGCGTGCGCCAGGTCGGGGTGCTCCGGGTCGATCCCGGTGTCGAGCACGGCGACGCTGACCTGGTCCGCGTCGACGAAGCCCGGCTCGTTCCGCGTCGCCTCCCAGCCGATCTTCACGAGGTTCCACATCATCAGCCCGACCGGCGGCTGCGCGAGCGGGACCTTGCCCTCGGCGATCAGGCTCGCGCCGTCGACGAGGTAGCGCACCGGGACGCGCGCGGCGAAGTCGATCGCGGGATCTTCGGCGAGCGCCGCCAGGACCCTCGGGACGTCGTCGCCCGACGCGAGCTCGACGATCGAGGTACCGGCGAGCGGGTCTTCTCCGGTAGCCCTGGCCGTGGCGGCGATCCGCCCGACGACGCCCATCGACATGGGGTGCATCGTCGGCTGCGGCGTGCGCGCCAGCGGGTGGACCCGGCGCACGGCGCCGGTCTGCTCGAGCACCGAGAGGAGGCCGAGCCCGGGAGCCCCGCTGTCCGCGACGGTGAGCGTGTGGAAGGCCTCGACCCCCGTGAAACGGGCGGCCTCCGGCCGGGTCCCGACGATCAACAGGTTCTCGTGGTAGCCGTCGACGATCCTCCGGGTATCGAAATCGAAGGCGGCGAGATCGGCGTCCATCGGCTCCATCGGTTCCATCGAGACCTCCTTTCGGGACTATGCCCTCCGTTCAGTCTGTGAGACGGAACCGACAGCTCGATTTCTCGCGGGCTACCTCGCGCAACCCGTCAAGATGGGAACCGGTGAGGCCGGCGCGACGCTCGGTCCGGTATCGCGCTCACGGAGCGGGCAGCTCCGGATCGAGCCCCAGCGAGCGGCCGTAGCGGGCCAGGGCCGTGCGCACCGCCTCGCGGTCGCGCGCGGGGACCGGCCGGCCCGCCTCCTCGGCCTCGTAGTGGCAGGCGAGGAGGCGCAGGCGGCCGGCGCCGCGGGGCATGCGCTCGGCCTTGAGGTCGACGCGGGCGACGAGGTGCTCGCCGGCGAGGACCGGTAGGCAGTAGTAGCCCCAGCGGCGGTCGGGGGCGCGCTTGAAGATCTCGAGGACCTGGTCGAAGCCGAAGAGGCGCAGGACGCGGGGGCGGTCCCAGAGGACGGGGTCGAAGGGCGAGAGCAGGACGCCGCGATCCCGGCGCGGGCGGAGCCGGGCCGCGCGCTCGGCGAGCTCGAGATCGGCGGGTCGCGCCCAGCCGCGCCGGCGGCCGCCGCCCTGCTCGACCAGGTCGCAGGGGACGATCTCGCCCGCCTCCTCGAGCTCGCCGAGCGCCCGGTGGATCGCCGGGCGGAGGTTGCGTAGCCTCCAGGTCGCGGCGAGGGTTCCGGTCTCGGCCCAGCCGTGCCCGGCGAGGGCGCGCAGCAGCAGGACGCGGAGCGACTCCTCCCTGGGCAGCGGGCGGGCGCACACCTCCTCGGGGATCACCCGCTCGGTCAGGTCGAAGATTCGCTGGAAGCCGCGGCGCTCGCGGATCGCCAGCTCGCCCGCGGTCCACAGCGCGGCGGTCACCCGGCGGGCGAGCTTCATCCCCCACCAGCCGGTGCTCCCCTCCCCTTCGAGGTCGGCCGAGCGCAGCGGCCCCTCGGTGCGGATGCGCTCGACGATCCCCCGTGCCACCTCCGGGTACTCGCCGAGGACGTCCCCCCACCAGGGGTGCTCGCGGAAGTCGCGGCGGCGGAACTCGAAGGCCGGGTAGAGCTCGAGGGGGAGCCAGCTCGCCTCGTGGCCCCAGTACTCGAAGAGGGGCTCGCCCGGCCGCAGCAGCTCCTCGGCGAGCTCCGGGTCGAAGCCGCCGAGGCGGGAGAGGAGCACGATCCCGTGGCTGCGCGCCCCGGCGATCGAGACGGTGTCGAGCTGGAGGTAGCCGAAGCGACGGATCACCGCGTGGGCGCCGCGGCGGGCTCGCCGGCCGCGACCCGAAGCGCGCCGCGGCAGGCCGGTCCACGGCGGGCGGAGCAGACCGGCACGGACCAGCGCCAGCCGCCGCGCCTCACGGACGCCGAGGCGCGCCCGCTCCATCCCCCTCGCCCGGCTCGCCGACACGCATCCGCCGGACATTACCCCACGGCCCCTTGGAACTTCCGGCCGCCGGATGGCGTTGTTCCGGGTGCGGCCCGCCTCCCGCGGCCGCGTACGACAACCATCGCGAACCACCGGAAGGACCGTCCCATGGGTATCGACGACCGCGGTATCGACGACCGCACCCGCCGGCCGCGCCCCGCTCTCGCGCTCGCCTTCGCCGTCGCCCTGCCGTTCGCCGTCGGCTGCGCGGGCGAGAGCGACGCCGCGGCGCCGGCCGAGAAAGGAGCCGAGATGGCCCAGACCGCCGAGACGCCCGACTACGAGGTGACCAAGACCGAGGCCGAGTGGCGCGCCGAGCTCACCCCGGAGGAGTACCACGTCCTCCGCGAGAAGGGCACCGAGCGCGCCTTCACCGGCGACCTGTGGGACCACCACGACGACGGCATGTACGTCTGCGCCGCCTGCGGCCAGCCGCTCTTCGACTCCGACACGAAGTTCGAGTCCGGCACCGGCTGGCCGAGCTTCTACGCCCCGGTCGGCGACGACCACGTCGACGAGGCCGAGGACCGCTCGCTCTTCATGCGGCGGACCGAGGTCCTCTGCTCGCGCTGCGGCGGCCACCTCGGCCACGTCTTCCCCGACGGGCCGCGGCCGACCGGCCTGCGCTACTGCATCAACTCGGCGGCGCTCGACTTCGAGCCGGGGGAGTGAGCGGGCGGGGTCGAGCAGGCCGTGCGGTAGGATCGCGGCCCCGATGACGACCCTGCGCAGCTACGTCCACGGAGCTTGGCACGAGGCCGACGCGGGGTTCCGGCCGCTCGTCGACCCCTCGACCGAGCGGGAGATCGCCCGCGTCTCGAGCCGCGGCGTGGACTTCGGCCGCGTCCTCGAGCACGCCCGCGAGGTCGGCGGGCCGGCGCTGCGGGCCCTGAGCTTCGCGGAGCGCGCCGGGCTGCTCAAGGAGACCTCGCGGGTGCTGCGCGAGAACCGCGACGAGCTCCTCGAGCTCTCCCGGGTCAACACCGGCACCACGACGCCCGACGGCGCCTTCGACGTCGACGGCGCCTCGGGGACCCTCGCCTGGTACGCCGGCTTCGGGCGGCGGCTCGGCGACCGCTCCTGGCTGGCCGAGGGGGACGGCGTCCAGCTCGCCCGCACGGAGGGCTTCTGGGGGCAGCACGTCCTGGTCTCCCGGCGGGGCGTGGCGGTGGCGATCAACGCCTTCAACTTCCCGGTCTGGGGGTTCGCCGAGAAGGCCGCCTGTGCGCTGCTGGCCGGGATGCCGATGATCGTCAAGCCGGCGACCGCCACCGCGCTCGTCGCCGAGCGGGCCGTGACCCTGGTGCTCGAGGCGGGCGTCCTCCCCGAGGGCGCGCTCCAGCTCGTCTCGGGCGGCACCGGCGACCTCCTCGACCGGCTGGGGCCGCAGGACGTCCTCGCCTTCACCGGCTCGGCCGACACCGCGCGCACGCTGCGCGACCGCGAGAACCTCCTCGCCGCCTGCACCCGGATCAACGTCGAGGCGGACAGCCTGAACGCCGCGGTCCTCGCCCCCGAGCACTCCGACGCCGCCCACGAGCTGTTCCTCCGCGACGTCGCCCGCGAGATGACCCAGAAGAGCGGCCAGAAGTGCACCGCGGTGCGGCGCATCCTGGTGCCGGCGAAGCTCCTCGCCGCGGCGCAGGAGGCCCTCGCGGGGCGGCTCGCGAAGGTCGTCACCGGCGATCCGGCGGACGACTCGGTGACGATGGGCCCGCTCGCCACCGCCCAGCAGCTGCGCGACGCCGAGGACGGGGTCGCCGAGCTCGCGGAGGAGGCCGAGATCGTCCACGGCACCGGCCGGCGGGCCGACGGCACCGGCGCCCCCGAGGGCAAGGGCTACTTCTTCCCGCCCACCCTGCTGCGCGCCGGCGACGCCCGCGCCGCCGGGGCGGTCCACCGGCGCGAGGTCTTCGGTCCGGTCGCGACGCTCCTCCCCTACGACGGCTCCCCCGCCGACGCGGCGGCGATCGTCGCCCTCGGCGGCGGCACCCTGGTCACCTCGGTCTACGGCGACGACCCGGAGTGGATCGCCGACTTCCTCGCCGGCGTCGGCAGCTCGACCGGCCGCCTCTACGTCGGCTCCGAGGCCTCCGCCTCCGAGGCCCCGGGCTCGGGCATCGCGCTGCCCCAGAGCCAGCACGGCGGCCCGGGCCGCGCCGGCGGCGGCGAGGAGCTCGGCGGCCTCGTCGGCGTCGCCCTCTACCTCCAGCGCGTCGCCCTCCAGGGCCACCGCGCCGAGGTCGACCGGCTCGCGGGCAAAGGCGAGTAGACTGCGGCCGATGAAGACGGAGAAGGCGCCTCCCCAGGTCGTCGTCCGCGGCGGTGAGCCGGTCGCGGTGATCCTCGATCTCGACGAGTATCGCGATCTCCTCGAACGTGCCGAGGACGCCGACGATCTCGCCGCTCTCGACGAGATGCGCCGTGAGCCGCTCGAGTTCCGACGGCTCCAAGACTTTCTCGACGAGCAGTCGGCGGATGTATGAGGTCCTTCTCGAGCGCAGAGCCGAACGGGATCTGAAGAACCTGCCACCGGATGTCTTCCGACGAGTCGTCGAGGCGCTCCGGCCCCTGGTCGACGACCCACGCCCGGGCGGCTGCCGAAAGCTCTCGGGCTCGACAAGCGACTATCGACTCCGAGTCGGCTCGTACCGCATCCTCTATGAGATCGACGACGACCGCCGCGAGGTGCGCGTGATGCGCGTCCGCCACCGCCGCGAGGCATACCGGACATAGAAGAAAGCCCCGGGGCGCCTTGGGCGCCGCCGGGGCCGAGAGGACGCCGGCGCGGGGCCGGCGGATGGTAGCTCGCGCGACCGCGCTCGCTCAAGCGTCGGCGGGCTCGTAGGTGTAGCGGGTCTGGACCGTGCCGTCCATCTTGTAGACGACGACCTGGCTCGGCTCCTGGCCGTGGGCCAGCTCGCGGGCCGCGGTCACCGCCTCGTCCTTCGTCGGGTGGACCGACGTGGCGCGGGTCGCGCCCTCGGCCTCGACCTTCCACTGCTCGTCGGCCCAGGTCACATGGTAGACCTTCACGCCGGCGGGGGCGGCGGCGGCCGCGGCGCGGCCGGCGGCCCTGGCGGTCAGCTCCTCGACCCGGCGGGTCAGCGCCTGGATCTCGGTGCGGGTCGGCACGCCGATCCGGTGCAGGGCGCCGGTGACGCGGCGGTCGATCTCCCCGGTCACCTGGTCGAGGTTCTTCTCGACCCGGCCGCGCACCCTGCCGGCCTCCTGCTTCGCCTTCTCCATCTCCTTCTTGCTGCGGGCCTCGAGCTTCTCGCCGCGCTTGATCAGGTCCTCGAAGAAGGTCTTCGAGCTGTCGAGCAGCCCCTTGCCCTCCTCCTCGACCAGGGCGACGGCGCCCAGGCCGGCCAGCCAGGCCCGGTGGGCGGACGTCCGCACGCCCTCCTCGAACCGCTTCGCCTGCTCGCTCACGTTCACGTTCATGTCGCTCTCCTTGTCTCGATCGCCCCGCGCCGCGCTGCGGCAGCCCGGGGCTAGTCGGTCGTTTTCCGTGTTCAGCGAGGGCGTCCCGAGACTGCGGATCCCGCCCCCGTCGAGAGCATCATGCCGCACTGCGTCAGGAATGTCAAGCCGCGGCATGAAGATGCCGCGGCGCGGCAGCGGTGGCGGGGTCCGAGCCGTGGGGCTACTGGCTCGGCGGCCAGACGAAGCGGCCGGAGCGGTCGATCCAGCCCCAGCCGCCCTCCGGCGACTCGACCGAGGCGAGGCCGCGCTGGAAGGGCCGCGCGGAGGCGTACCGCGGCTCGATCACCACCGTCCCCCGGCGGTCGACGTACCCCCAGCCGCCGCCGACCGCCGCGACCGCCGCGAGCCCCTCCGAGAACCGATCCACCCGGTCCCAGGCCGGCTCGATCGCCACCTCCCCGGCCTCGTCGACGAAGCCCCAGCGGGCGCCGATGCGGACCCCGGCGAGGCCCTCCGAGAACGGCTGGGCGTCGTAGAAACGGGGCTCGATCCGCATCTCGCCGTCCTCGCCGACGAACCCCCACGTGCCGTCGGACAGCCGGACCGGGGCGAGGCCGCCCGCGAAGCTGTAGGCCTCGGCGAAGCGCGGTTCGACGACGATCGCTCCGGTGCGGTCGACGAAGCCGGCGCCGCCGCCGGTCCGCACCGCGGCGAGCCCCTCCGAGAAATCGCGGGTAAAGGGAAAGCGCGGCTCGACGACGACCGCGCCGTCCGGGCCGATCCAGCCCCACTGTCCGCCGCTCCGCACCGCTGCCAGCCCGTCGCTGAACCGCCGCGCGGCCGAGTACTGCGGCTCGACGACGAAGTCGCCCCGGCGGTCGACGTAGCCGCCGCGCCCCTCGACCGCGACCGCCGCCCGGCCCTCGGAGAACGGACCGGCGCCGTCGAACCGCGGCTCGATCACCACCTCCCCCGTCTCGGCGTCCAGGTAGCCCCACCGCTCCTCGGCGTCGGCGAAGGCGATCAGCCCCTCGCCCGGCTCGAGCGCGTAGTGGTACCTCGGCTCGACGACGAGCTCGCCCGTGCCGTCGATGAAACCGACGAGCCCGCCGCGGCGGACCGGGAACAGCCCCTCGCCGCCCTGGCCGGCGGGCTCGTCCGCGCCGAACAGCGCGCCGAGCCCCGAGCCCTCGCCGCCGTCGTCCGACCCGCCGCCGCAGCCGACGGCGAGGAGGAGGGTCAGGGCGAGCGCAGCCGACGAGACGGACCCCCACGGATGGCGGGCGAGGGAGAGGCGAGTCGAACGGAGCTCGACGAGGGGGAAGCCTGTCGGACGGATCTCGGCGAGGGGGAGGCGTGGCATCCGGGGGCTCCTCGGGCCGCGGCGGCGGCGGCCGTCTCGGTCGCAGGATTCGGTTCGGGGTGTCGGCCCACAGTCTAGCCGCCAGACCCTCGCGGACCGAAGCCCGGGCCCCAGGGGCGGTAGAGTCAGGGCATGGACTCGCGGGACGGTGCGCCGCCCTCCCCCGCGCCCGTCGAGTCGCCTTCCTCGGCGCCGCCCGACCCCGCTCCACCTCCGCCGTCCGGCTCGCCCTCCGCCCCGCCCTCCGCCCTCGCGCCGCTGCGGCTGCCGCTGTTCCGGGCGCTGTGGCTCGCCACCGTCGCCTCGAACGTCGGCACCTGGCTGCAGAGCGTCGGCGCCGCCTGGCTGATGACCGGGCTGTCCGACTCGGCGACCCTGGTCGCCCTCGTCCAGGCGGCGAGCAGCCTGCCCATGTTCCTGCTCTCGCTGCCGGCCGGGGCGCTCGCCGACGTCCTCGACCGCCGGCGGCTGCTGCTCGGCGCCCAGGCGTGGATGCTCGCCGTCGCCGCGGTCCTCGCCCTGGCGACCGGCCTAGGGAGGATCGGCCCCTGGTCGCTCCTCGCGCTGACCTTCGCGCTCGGGCTCGGCGCCGCCTTCACCCATCCCGCCTGGCAGGCGGTCGTCCCCGAGCTCGTGCCGCGCGAAGAGCTGCCGCGGGCGGTGGCGCTGAACAGCGTCGGCTTCAACCTCGGCCGCGCCGCCGGCCCGGCGGCGGGCGGGCTGATCGTCGCCGCCGCCGGGCCGACCGCGAACTTCGCGCTCAACGCCGCGTCCTTCCTCGTCGTCCTCGTCGTCCTCTGGCGGTGGGACCGGCCGGGCGTGGAGTCGTTCCTCCCCGCCGAGCGCTTCCTCGGCGCGATGCGGACCGGCCTGCGCTACGTCCGCCACTCCCCCGGGGTCCTGGCGGTGATCGCCCGCTGCGCCGCCTTCGTCCTCTGCGGCAGCGCGCTCTGGGCGCTCCTGCCGGTCGTCGCCCGCGACGAGCTCGGCCGCGGCCCGACCGGGTACGGGTTTCTCCTCGCCGCGTTCGGCGGCGGCGCGGTCGCCGGGGCGTTCGCCCTGCCGCGGCTGCGCGGGCGGAGCGGGTCGACCGACGGGGTGGTCGCGGTGGCGACCGTCGTCTTCGCCGCGGCGCTCGCCGTCCTCGGCTGGGTGCGCGAGTACGCCCTCGTCGCCGCGGCGCTCTTCGCGGCGGGCGGCGCCTGGCTGTCGCTGCTCTCGAGCCTCAACGTCGCGGTGCAGACCCTGGTCCCCTCCTGGGTCCGCGCCCGCGCGCTGTCGGTCTACATGCTCGCCTTCTTCGGCGGGCTAGCCGGCGGCAGCGCGCTGTGGGGCGGGGCGGCCGAGCGCTGGGGGGTGCGCGCAGCGCTGACCGGCGCCGCGGCCGCCATGCTGGTCGGCCTCGCGGCGACCGCCCGCGTGCACCTGCGCTCGGGCGAGGGCCTCGACCTCGCCCCGTCCCGCCAGTGGCCGGCGCCGATCGTGCGCCACAGCCTCGAGCCGGAGCGCGGCCCGGTGCTCGTCACCGTCCGCTTCCGGATCGATCCGGCGCGGGTCGAGGAGTTCCGCCTCGCGATGGCCGAGCGCCGCCGCATCCGGCTGCGCGACGGGGCGCTCCAGTGGGGGCTGTTCGCCGACTCGGCGGACCCGGGCCGCTACACCGAGGTCTTCCTGGTACGCACCTGGCTCGAGCACCTCCGCCAGCACGAGCGCGTGACCTTCGCCGACAGCGAGATCGACGACCGCGCCCGCGCCTTCCACCTCGGCCCCGGCCCACCCGAGGTCGAGCACCTGATCGGCGACCGGGTGCCGAAGAGGCTCGAAGACCTGCCCGGCGTGGGCGCGGGCTAGCCGAGCCGCTCGACCAGCCGGCGGGCGTCGCGCGGGGCCTGCGCGGGCTCAGCGGACCGGCCCGGGCCGGCCGGCTACCGGCTCGAGCCGGCGGCGGCGCCGTGCCCGAGCGACTCGAGGTAGGCCGCGACCTCGTCGCCCTCGCGCTCGCGCAGGGCGACGCACCCCTCGACCTGCTCGGCGACCCGGCCGAGGGTGACCTCGATCCCCTCGGCCTCGCGGCCGGCGCCGGTGAGGATCTGTCGCGCCTCGGCCAGCCGCTCGCTCGAGCAGCCGCCGCCGAGGTAGGCGAGGAAGCGGACGAAGTCGGGGACCATCTTGCCGGTGAACGCCTCCCAGTTCTCGTCGAGCCAATCGAGCACCAGGTCGGCCCCGCCGGAGGCGTTCGAGAGGATGAACGGGACGGTCCCCATCTCGTCCGGCCGCACCGGCCCGGTCAGGGTGTAGTCGAGGGTCTGCCGGCGGAGGCGCTCGTCGGTGAACGAAGCCAGGGCGGCGAGGTAGCGGCCGCGGTCGTCGGGCACCCGCGGCGCCTCGAAGGCGCGCCGGTAGGCGGCGAAGAGCTCCTGGTCGCCGTCGATCGCGGCGAGGCGGAGGGCGACGCCGGCGAGCGCCGGGGCGACCGAGCCGCGGGCAGCGAGGACGTCGCGCGCCGCGGACCGCGCCCAGGCGAGCACCTCGGGGTCGCGACCCCGGGCGCCGAGCCAGGCGAGGAGGTCGGGGCGGAGCAGGGCCGCCGCCTCAGGCTCGGCGGGGCGCGGCGTGCGGCCGATCCGGTCGAGCGCCGGGCCGAGCGTCTGGCGCACCCAGACCGCGAACGGCTCTCCGAGCTCCTCGGGCACGAACGCGCCCTCCACCTTCTCCAGGGCGTCGAGGAGCCCGGCGAGCACCTCGGGGTCGGGGTCGTCGGCGAAGGCGCGGAGCACCCGCAGGTAGTCGTCGCCGCCGATCGCCCCGGCGTCGAGGAGCGACCCGGCGTTGCCCAGAAACGCGATCCGCTCCCGCGGGTCGAGCGCCTCGTCGGCCCGCTCGGCGAGCGCGAGGAGGCGATCGGCCGGCAGCTGCCACCGGTAGTAGCCGCGGGCGTCGGAGTCCGGTACCAGCCACTGGACCTCGCCGGCGCCGGCGGTGAGGTCGAGCCGCACGGACGGCTCGACGAGGAGGACGGTCCGGGCGTGGACCCCCTCGGCGTCCTCCCACGCGAGCGTGACCGGTACCTTCCAGAGCTGGGCCGGCGCCTCGACGCCGGCGTGGAGGAAGCGGCTCTGCGACAGGGTGACCTCGCCGCCCGGGTGGAGCTCGGCCCGCACCAGCGGGTAGCCCGGCTGGTCGAGGAAACCGCGCAGCACGCTCTCGACGTCCTCGCCCGAGGCCTCGGACAGCGCCCGCCACAGGTCCTCGCCGCGGGCGTTGCCGCCCGCGTTGCGAGCGAGGTATCTCTGGACCCCGCGGCGGAAGGTCTCCGGCCCGAGCCAGGCCTCGACCATGCCGAGCACCGCCCGCCCCTTCGCGTAGGCGAGGCCGACGTTCTCCAGGGCATCCTCGGCGCGGGCCACCGGCTGGCGGATCGCCCGCGTGCTGGTGCGGGCGTCGACCGCGAAGATGTCCTGGACGCCGCGGAGCATGAAGGTGTCGACCTGATAGGCCGGGTAGAGCTCGTCGGCGATCTTCTCCGCCATCCAGTCCGCGAACGACTCGTTGAGCCAGAGGTCGTCCCACCACTCCATCGTCACCAGGTCGCCGAACCACATGTGGGCGAGCTCGTGCGCGTTCGTCCGGGTCAGCGAGCGGAGGTCGCCGAGCGACGCCGCCTCGGGGTCGACCAGGAGCACGTCGTCGGCGAAGGTGATCGCCCCGGCGTTCTCCATCGCGCCGGGCCAGAAGTCGGGCACCGCGATGAGATCGAG
>Ga0299913_10002799_pt1 | contig 13962 bp, 13 predicted proteins | sample RVTome_9_FD_201360 | JGI IMG/M metagenome (GOLD analysis project Ga0299913, IMG submission 201360) | Soil microbial communities from uranium-contaminated site in the Upper Colorado River Basin, Wyoming, United States - RVT155D38 (version 2) ... | reverse complement strand
GTTCGCATAGCGGTCCCGGGCATCCTTGACCTCCGAGCGCCGCCCGAAGAGGGCATCGGCCTCGTCGAACAGCAGGACGCCGTTGACGCGGTCCGCTTCGGCGAAGATGCGGTCGAGGTTCTTCTCGGTCTCGCCGATGTACTTGTCGACGACGGTCGAGAGGTCGATGACGTACAGGTCGAACCCGAGGTCGCCCGCCACGACCTCCGCGGACATCGTCTTGCCGGTACCCGAATCGCCCGCGAACAGGGCGCTGATCCCGGTCCCGCCACCGGTCGAGTGGCCGACTCCCCACGTCCCGATGACGGTCTCGCGGTGACGTGCCCGCGCGGTCAGCTCGCGCAACTGGCCCTCGACGAAGCCCGGCAGCACGAGGTCGTCCCAGCCGACGCGCGGTTCGAGCCGCCGCGCGAGGTGGTCGAGGCCGGCCGCATTCTGCGAGCGCGCCGCGGCGGCCACGTCGGCGACGGTCATCGGCCGGTCGACCGCGACGACGGTCTGGGCCGCCGCCCGCGCGGCCCGCACGATCTGCTCCGGATCGAGACGGAAGGCGGCGGTCACGGTGGCCGGGTCGAAGCCATCCGGAGCGACGCCGTCGAGCGCGCTCATCCACAGCTCGTGACGCTGCCCGACGCTTGCCGGCTGGGCATCGAGGAGCAGCGGGGTCTCGCGCGACCAGGCCGGGTCCCACGGGCGGGCGCCGACGAGGATGATCGGGACGGGTACCTCCGCGAACGCGCGGACCGCCACGGAGCCGCGCTCGGCGAGATGTTCGATCGGCCCGACGGCCAGCCCGGCACCGCGGAGGGCCGCCTCGCGGGCACTTGCCGCTGCGAGCTCGGCGGGATCGTCGGTCGGGGCGAGCCGCGCGAGATCGAGCTCGACGATCGGCCGGCCGAGGCGGCGCATGGCCGCCCGGGCCAGGGCGTGGCCCGAGGTGCCGGGCCGGGCACGCACGTAGGCCAGCTTCTGGCCGGCCTCGACCGCTCGGGCGAGATCCTCCACCGGGCCGACCTCTGTCCCGAGCGTCTCGATCTCGAGCGTGGCGACAGCAGGGTCCGGTGCATCGTCGCCGAGCAGGTGCGCGGCGACCCGATCGGGGACGCGCAGCGAACGGGTCAGGAACGGCCGGTCGGCCTCCTCGACGAGGAGCAGCCGCCGCGCGACGAGCGGGCTGGAGGGGCCGAACCTGTGCCGCCCGGGCCCGGTCGGCAGGCCATCGCCGGCGGCGTGTCCGTGGCCGCACAGCTCGAGTGCCAGGCCGACGCTCGCGCGGCGTCGCGACACGTCGTCGTGGAGGTACCCGTAGAGCGGTTCGAAGCGCGGGTCGAGGTCGGGGGCGAGCGCCACGAGAAGCAGCTCGAGATCGTACGGATCGAGCGCGAACGCGCGCGCGAGGCGACGCAGGCGCAGGTCCGCGCCGGCCTCCTCGGCCATGTCGGCGCGCCGCTCGACCTCGGCGAGCCTGGCGCCGGCGTCGGGATCGACCGGCGCCGGGACGAGTGGTCCGGCGGTTGTCCCGAGGAGGGCATCGACCCGCGCGTCGGAGACGTACAGCCCGCGGAAGCGGTCGTCCGGGTCCGGGTCGCCGGCGCGCCGCCGCTCGACGGCCCCGCGGACGCGAGCTTCGATCAGCCCGAGCCGCCCGAACAGTTGCGACAGCGACGGATCCCCCAGCGTGCGCGCCGGCGCGGTCACGAGCGCCCCGCGTCGTCCCCGGTCATCGGCTGTCCCTGCGCCGAACGCTGCGCATCCGGAGGGTCAGGCCCGGCTGGGCCGTGTCGGCCGTTGCGCGCGGAACGGTCTCCTCGGCGACGGGCTCCGGCACGTCCGTCCCGCCGCGTCCACGTTTGCCACGGCGTCCACCACCGGCGGTCTCCTGGGTGCCGTCGTCCCCGGAGAGACCGATCGTCGGGCCGGCCAGGACCGGCGGTCCGAAGGGGGCGCTGCGCCGGATGGCGACCGGGGCGGTGACGATGACGTCGAGGGCCGGCTTGAGCTCGCCGCCGAGAGCCGACCAGATGTCGGCCAGCGAGCGGTCCTGACCGCCCGGCAGCCCGACATCGATGTAAACCGGCATGCCGGTCTCGTCGAGGCTCCCGCCCAGATCGCCCGGCTCGAGCATCGCGTTGCGCAGGAAACACGACAGGAGCGCGGACAGCAGCCGGTGCTCGTCCTCCGGCCGCTGGGTCCAGGCGGTCACCAGGTAGGCGAGCTTGAAGCGGCGCGGCGGGAGGGCCCGATCGTGCACCTTGCCGCCGTCTTCGCGCGCGTCCTCCCAGACCGTGAACCGGCGCTGGAGGTCCTCGCGGATGTCGTACAGGTAGAGATCGACGGTGGGCGCGTTGCGTCGCGCGACCCAGTCCTTCGTGGGCGCGTCGAAGAGGAGCTCCACGTTCGAGCCGTTGAGGGCGTCGCGACGAACGAGTCGCTCGAGCAGCTGATCGACGTCATGGATCATCGCGCGGATCGTCTCCGCCGCGGGCCCGGCCGACCACCCGCCCGCTGGGCATCCCTCCGGGCAGGAGCGTTGGCCCCTTCGTGCAGCACCGGCCGCCCGACCGGGTGTCCGAGCGAACCTTGTCGCGGGCCTGCCGGAGTGCGAGCGTCGGCCCGACCGAAAGCGTTTCCGTAGCTTAAGGGGCTCCCCGCATGCCGAACTACCTGTCACCTGGCGTCTACGTAGAGGAGGTGGAGGCCGGTTCGCGCCCCATCGAGGGCGTCGGCACGGCCGTCGCAGCGTTCGTCGGCCTGGCCGCCCGCGGGCCCGCCAACACGCCGACGCTCGTCACCAACTGGAGCCAGTTCACGGCAACCTTCGGCGAGTTCCTCGAGAACTCGTACCTCGCGCACGCGGTCTACGGCTACTTCCTCAACGGCGGCGGGGCGGCGTACGTCGTCCGGGTCGGTGCCGACGGGGCCATGCCGGCGGCCAAGGCGGAGCTTCCGTCGGGCAAGGAGAAGGAAACCCCCAGCTACCGCGTGACCGCGATCGAGGCCGGCCCTGCCGGCAACGAGATCACGGTCGATGTCCAGTCCACCGCCGAGGGCGGCGAGGGGACCTTCCGGCTCGTCGTCAACCAGGGTGGCCGGCCGGTCGAGACGTTCGAGAACGTGACGACCTCCAAGGGCAAGACGAACGTCGTGACGGTCGTCAAGTCGCAGTCGAAGCTGATCACCATCGAGGAGGTCGGCAGCATCAGCGCCGCCGACCGCGCCCCGGCCACCGGCTCGATCACCCTCGTCGGTGGCGGCTCGTCGGTTCCGGTCCGGGTCACGCCGGACGACTACGTCGGCAACTCCGCCGATCGAACCGGGTTCGCCGGTCTCGAGGCGGTCGACGAGGTCACGATGCTCAGCGTGCCGGACCTGATGGCCGTGTACCAGCAGGGCGTCATCGACCTCGAGGGCGTCCAGGCCGTCCAGCTCGCGATGCTCGCCCACGCCGAGCTGATGGGCGATCGCGTGGCGATCCTCGATGCGCCGCCGGACCTCAACGCCCAGCAGGTCAAGGAGTGGCGGGTCGACAAGACCGGCTACGACTCGAAGTACGCGACGCTCTACTGGCCGTGGGTCAAGGTCTTCGACCCGCTGACCGGCCAGGCCATCCACGTCCCGCCGAGCGGCCACGTGGCCGGGATCTGGGCGCGCAACGACGACACCCGCGGCGTCCACAAGGCGCCTGCCAACGAGGTGATCCGCGGCGCGATCTCGCTCGAGCTCAACCTGACCAAGTCGGAGCACGACCAGCTCAACCCGGTCGGCATCAACTGCATCCGGGCGTTCCCCGGCCGGGGCATCCGGGTGTGGGGCGCGCGGACACTGTCGAGCGACCCGGCCTGGCGCTACCTCAACGTGCGACGGCTGTTCAACTACATCGAGGAATCGATCTTCGACGGCACCCAGTGGGTCGTCTTCGAGCCCAACGACCAGCGGCTGTGGGGTCGGGTCAAGCGCACGATCAATGCCTTCCTGATGCGCGTGTGGCGCGACGGGGCTCTGTTCGGTGCGACGCCGGACCAGGCCTTCTTCGTCAAGTGCGATGCGGAGAACAACCCGCCGGAATCTCGTGACGCCGGTCAGCTGATCGTCGACGTCGGGATCGCGCCGGTCAAGCCGGCCGAGTTCGTCGTGTTCCGGATCGCCCAGTTCTCCGGCGGGGCGACCGTCGAGGAGTAGCTCGCACCAGCAACAAGGCTGAACGATCGACCAAAGGGAGATTCACGTGCCGACAACCGATCCGCTCCTCCAGGGCAACGTCCTGCTCGAAATCGACCAGGTCGGCGTCGTCGCCAACTTCACCTCGGTCTCGGGTGTCTCGAGCGAGGTCGAGATCGTCGACAACCCGTTCGTCAACGAGCAGGGCAAGATCACCATCGGCAAGCTTCCGGGCAAGCCGAAGACACCGACGATCGAGCTCAAGCGCGGCCTCACCGGCGCGACCGAGATCTGGGACTGGCACACCGCGGTGATGGAGGGCACACCGGACCGGCGAAATGGTTCGGTCATCCTCATGAACACCGTCGGCGAGGAGGTCCTGCGCTACAACTTCACCAACGCGATGGTCTCGAAGATCAGCCTGTCCGAAGGCGGCGCCACGGCCAGCGGCGTCCAGATCGAGCAGGCCACGCTGGCCTGCGAGACGCTGGTCAAGGGCTGAGCGGGCGATGACCCTCGCGACCCGCTTCGAGGCCCCGTCCGATGTCGAGATCGCCGGTCCGTCCGGCGGTCTCCACACGGAGTACGCGTTCGTCCTGCCGCGCGGCTACGTCGACGGCACCGGCACGGTGCACCGGGACGGGATCATGCGCCTCGCGACGGCCCGCGACGAGATCATCCCGCAACGGGATCCGCGCGTTCGCGACAACGAGGCGTACCTGACCATCCTGCTCCTGTCGCGCGTCGTGACCCGCCTTGGTTCATTGCCGCAGATCCACACCGGGGTCATCGAGGGTCTCTTCGCGTCGGACCTCGCCTTCCTGCAGGACCTCTACAGGCGGGTCAACCAGGAGGGCCACACGCAGGCATCGGTGACCTGCCCCGAGTGCAACCACGCCTTCGCGGTCGACATGGCGGGTGAGCAGCGCCTGGGGGAATCGTGACGTACGCGACGGATCGCCTGTTCGAGGAGGTCGCGTACGTCGCATACCACTTCCACTGGCCGATGGACACGATCCTCGACCTCGAACACCCGTTGCGACTGCGCTTCGTCGACGAGATCGGCCGGATCAACCGCCAGCTCTCCGAGGAGGGCTGAGCGGTGCGCTTGCCGTGGCCGTTCCGCCGTTCGGACCCGCCGGACAGCCCGGCGCCCGGTCCCGCCGAGTCCGTGCCTCCGGCCGAACGTCCGAACCCGCGTGCCTGGGCGTCGCTGCCGCCGATCCAGCGGACCGTCGGCGAGCCGCCGCTCGTCGCACCGGCGGAGCCGTTCCTCGAGCGCGTGCCGGGCGCCCATCCCCTGCCGCCGATCGTCCAGCCGCTCGCCCACGAGGTGAGCCATGTGGCGCCGCCCGGGCTGGTGGTGGCCATGCCGCGTTCCGTTCCGACACTCACCTCCAATGTGGCTCTCACGCCGCGGCCGGTCCCTGCGCGCCACCGCACGATCGAGGCGGAACCAGGTTCGCCGTCTGCGGACCTGCCGGTGGCACCGTCCGAGCCCTCCCGGGGCCCGTCGCCGGCCGTCCAGGCCCTCGAATCTGCGTCAGGCGCCGCGCCTCCGCTCGCCCCCCGGTCGCTCCAGGTCGTGCCCGCCGAGGCGATCGCCCGCGCGCCGAGCCATCCCCTGACCCGGGCCGACCCCCCGACACCTGCGGGCGTCGCGCCGGTTGGCGGGCGACCGGTGGTCAGCAGGCGCATGCAGACCGAAGGGGCCGGATCGGTCCCCTCCCCGAACCTGCCGGGCGCGTCCACCGGCCAGGCATCCCTGCCGGGCATGCGTGGTGGACGCCGGCCGGGCCTGGGTGCTCCCCTGCCGACAGCGGCCGGGACCGGCGCGACGCCGCCCGCCACGACCACGACTACATCGAGCGGCTCATCCGCGGCGCAGTCCGCCGCTGCGGTGCCTTCTTCGGCACCGCTGCCTGGAACGCCGGCCCGACCCGCGATGTCCCCGCGGCGGACGATGGTCCAGCGACGAGCCGGATCGCCCACGTCCGGACACGTTCCGGCGGGGGACGGCGCTGCCGCGGCGGCCGGCCGTCACGATCCCGGTGCGCCGGCCGGCCCCAACTCGACCGGCGCCACGTCCCTCGACGCGCCCGGACCGGCACCCACGGTCGACGACCGCTCTGCTCTCTCGCGCCTGCCCGTGCTGCGGGTCACCGCCCCTCTTCCCGCGGTCACCGTGGCGCGCAGCATCGACCCGGCGCGCGCCGCGCCGTCCGGCGATCCGCTGGCCGACGCCGGCGGCGTCGGCACGGCCGGGCGGGGCAGCCCGCCGGCTCCCGTGGGCGTGGCGAGCACGACGGGGTGGGCCGCCGCCGCACGACCCGGCACGTCCTCCGCTGCGGGTCCGGCGACCGGCCGCGTGCCGACCCGCCCCCTCGTCAGCCGGCGCTCCCTCGCGACGGCCGACGTGCCCGTTCCGCGACCGACAGGCGACGATGCGCCGTCCGGCATGGGTCCGGCCTCGACGCCTGCGGAGCTCGGCGATGCCGACACGGGCCTGACGGGCGGCAACTGGCCCGGCATGCTGCCCGGCGCGGCGCCCGGCATGCTCCCCGGGGCCTGGTCCGGCGAGGCACCGGCCGGCCAATCGACGGCGTTGCCGGGTCCCATCCAGAGGTTCGCCACGGCGCGGTCCGCCGGGGGCGGTTCCCCGGCGTGGCCCACCGGCGGATCGGACGGTGGACGGCTGCGCCTCGCGACCGGCCCTATCGCGCGCCCCGCTACATCCGCGGCCCCACCCGCCGAGACCGGGGCCGCGGCCGCGCCGACGATCGCCCGCTCGATCGTGGCCGCGCCGGCCGCCCCCACGACAGGGCAGGGTCAACCCGCCGGTGGCCCCGGCCGCCCGGTCGAGGGCCAGATCGGACCGGTCGCGACGGCCATTGTCCAGCGCGTCGACGGAGCGGCGCCACCGCCACCGTCGGAACCGGCCGGCCACAGCGAGGACGAGCTCGACGAGCTTGCCCGGGCGCTGTTCGGGCGGTTCCGCAACCGCCTGCGCACCGAGTACATCCACGAACGTGAGGCCCGCGGCCGCACGTTCGACAACGTCTGAGGAGTCGAATGGGCGATCCAGCACTCAGCATCGTCTACCGCTGTCTCATCGACGGCGTGCTGCCGATCGGGCTGTGGAACAAGATCGAGGGCCTCGGCTTCGAGTACCAGGTGACCGAGTACCGCGAGGGCGGGGTCAACGGCTACACCCACAAGATCCTCGGGCCGGCCAAGTACACCAACCTGCGCCTGAGCCGTCCGGTCGACTCGAACTCGCGCTACCTCTCGATGTGGGTCCAGAGCGCGATGATCAAGCTCGTTCCACAGACGATGGCGATCACCGCCCTCAACTCGGCCGGCGAGGACATCACGACCTGGAACCTGGCCGGCGTCGTGCCCGTGAAATGGACCGGGCCGAGCCTCGACATCATGGGCAACGCCATCGCGATGGAGACGCTCGAGGTCGCCTACGAACAGATCATCGGGTTCGGCGCGCTGGGCACCGCGCTGGCCGGCGTCAGCACGATGAACAAGATCCTGTGAGGCCGCCGCGATGGTGATGGACACGCTCGGATCGGCGGCCAGCGCTGCTGGCGAGGCGCTCGGCTTCATCAAGCCCGAGAAGGCGAAGCTGGTCGTCGTCGGCGACAACATGCCGCAGGGCGAGACCGAGGTCGAGTGCATGTTCAACCCGACCGAGTACCGCCTGACCCAGACGCTCAACGTGACCCGCAACCGCACGCCGAGCACGGCCGGCGGGACCCCGGAGTTCGGCGGGACGAACGCGATGACGCTGACGACCCAGCTGTTCTTCGACGACTTCGCGTCCGCCAAGGGCGACGTCACGCCGCGGATCACGACGCTGCTCGGCTGGACCAAGCCGACACCGAGCTCGCTCGGCGACGGTCGTCCCGCGCCGCCCCTGGTCAGCTTCAAGTGGGGTGGCAATCCCCAGCTCGACGATTTCCGCGGCTACCTCAAGCAGGTCCAGATCAACTACACGATCTTCCGCAAGGACGGCACGCCGGTCCAGGCCAAGGTCGACATCACGATCGAGGGCGAGGCCGAGCAGTTCGGCAGCCAGAACCCGACCTCACACGCTGCCAACAGCCGGCGGACCCATGCCGTCGTCGAAGGCGAGACACTGCAGTCGGTCGCCTATGGCGAACTCGGGCGGCCGGCCTACTGGCGAGCGATCGCCGAGCTGAACGGGATCGACGATCCGTTCCGGCTGAAGGCGGGGACCGAGCTGCTCATCCCGAGCGTGGCCGACGCCGCGCGCACGGCCCGGACCGCCTGAGGAGCCGTCGATGGCGTTCGCGAGCCCCGGGACCACCACCCGACCCGCCTCGATCCAGCGGGTCATCGAGCTCGACGCCGCCGAGCTCCCCCCGGACGTCGACGCCCAGCTCGAGAGCGCCCTCGTCGTGGACCGGCTGACGATGCCGGACACCTTCACGCTCGTCTTTCGCGACCCGGGTCGCGACATCCTGGGGCGCGCCGGGCTGGACGTCGGCACGAAGGTCAGGATCTCGACCACGTCCCTGCGCAGCGACGCGCCGGAGCTGCTGATTTCGGGCGAGGTCACCGGGATCGAGGCGGACTACGACAGCCTCGGGTCGCGCGCCGTCGTGCGGGGCTACGACCTGTCGCACCGGCTCAATGCGGGGCGACACAGCAGGACGTTCCTGAACGTCATGGCCTCGGATGTCGCCAACCAGATCGCGAGCGAAGCCGCTCTCCAGGCCGATGTCGACGATTCGGGCGTCACGCTCGACTACGTGCTCCAGGCCAACCAGAGCAATCTCGAGTTCCTGGACGGGCTGGCGCGGCAGGTTGGCTTCGACTTCCGGGTCGAGGACGACGTGCTGCTCTTCAAGAAGCCGACCGAATCCGCGACGGCTCCGGCCGAGGGCGACGTCTATACCGAGGACCCGGTCCAGCTGGTGTGGAACCACAACCTGCTCGAGTTCCGGGCGCGGATCAGCGCCGTCGCCCAGGTCAGCGAGGTCAAGGTCCGCGGGTGGGACGTGTCGGCCAAGGAGGCGGTGATCGGCCAGGCACCGGTCTCGGCGTCGAACGCGGAGCTGCCGCTTTCTCCCGCCGAGCTCGCCTCCAGGATCGGTGGCGAGGCGCTGGTCGTCGTCGATCGCGTGGTCAGGGACCAGGACGAAGCGGATGCCCTCGCCGCGGCCCGTGCCGAGCAGGTCGGGAGTGCCGCGTACGAGGCGACCGCGGTGGCGATCGGGTCGCCGGCGCTGCGGGCCGGGGTTGCGGTCAGCATCAGCGGGGTGGATGCCGCGCTCTGCGGGAAGTGGGTCGTGACCACCACCCGCCACGAGTTCGGGGCCGGCTCGTACCAGACCCACATCGAGTGCAGTGGTCGCCAGGACCGTTCGCTCCACGGCGTGATCGCCAACGGACTGCCCGGCGTCTCCGGCGATCGGCACAGGATCCCGGGCCTCGTGGTCGGGATCGTCACCGACAACGACGATCCGGAGGGCCTGGGCCGGGTCAAGCTCAAGTTCCCGTGGCTCGATGACTCGGTCGAGTCGTGGTGGGCCCGCGTCGCGATGCCCGGAGCGGGCGGGGACTCCGGGATGGTCTGGATCCCCCAGGTCGACGACGAGGTCCTCGTCGGCTTCGAGCAAGGCGACGTCCGGCACCCGTACGTCCTGGGCGGGCTGTGGAACGGGCGCGATGGGGCACCGCTCGGCGACGGACTGTTCGATGCCGGATCGGTCAAGCGATCCGGGTTCGTCTCGCGTCGCGGTCACAAGCTCGTCTTCTTCGACGGGGACGACGAGAGCGGGATCGCCCTGCTCAGCGCCGACGGCAAGTTCAAGGTGTCGCTCAACGAGACCGCCGGCCGGATCCATCTCGTGGCCGACGGCGACCTCGTGATCGAGGCCAACACGCTCGAGATCAAGGTCCGCCAGGAGGCCTCCCTCGAGGCGGTCGGGATCGACCTCAAGGCGAGCGGCCAGCTCAAGCTCAAGGGCGCGACCGTCGCGCTCAACCCACCGGGCGGCTGACGATGGCCCAGCCCCTCGTCCAGGCGGACAAGATCCAGGGTCAGTGCGCCGTGCACCAGGTGCCGAACCCGGCGAGCGGCGCGCCGCAGCCGTCGCCGGCTCCTCTGCCCTTCTCGGCGCCCCTCCTGAGTGGCCTCGAGCCGACCGTGACGATCGGCGGCAAGGCGGTGGCGGTCGTCGGGTCAAGTGGCTACAACACGCCGCCTCACGTCGGCCTGCACGCGACCGATCCGTACGTCATGCCAAACCTCCAGCAGGGCATGGTGATGACCGGCAGCGCGACGGTCATGGTCGGTGGCAAGCCGCTGGCCACGACGATGTCCCAGGTCACGATGTGCGCCCAGGTCCCCGGCTCGGCGATCGCGACCGTCGCCGACGTGACGGTCGATTGAGGAGGGCAGCATGAGCGAGGAGTTCATCGGTCGTGGCTGGGCCTTCCCGCTGCGGACGGACCCGACCGGCGGGATCGCCCTGGTCTCCCGCGAGCGCGAGATCGAGGAGGCCATCCGGCTGGTCCTCGGCACCTCGCCGGGCGAGCGGCCGATGCGCCCGGAGTTCGGCTGCCGGATCCACGACTTCGTCTTCGGGCTGGCCGACGGCGCGACGGCCAACGCGATCTCCGCCGAGGTCCAGCGCGCGCTCCGGCGATGGGAGCCGCGGATCGACGTGCACGACGTGATCGTGTCGTTCGACCCGCTCGACCAGACGGTGCTCTACATCGACATCCGCTACAGCATCCGCCGTTCGAACGACCGACGGAACCTGGTCTTCCCGTTCTACGTGATCCCCGGCGAATGACCGTGCCGACCACCCCGCAGGGAGCTGACTGACATGGCCCTTCCGGTCCCCAATCTCGACGATCGCCGGTTCCAGGACCTGGTCGACGACGCCAAGCGCCTGGTCCAGCAGCGCTGCCCGGAGTGGACAGATCACAACGTGTCCGACCCGGGCGTGACGCTGATCGAGCTGTTCGCCTGGATGACGGACCAGGCGGTCTACCGCCTCAACCGCGTCCCGGACCGGAACTACATCAAGTTCCTGGAGCTGATCGGCGTCAGCCTCTTCCCGGCAACGGCGGCGCGGACGCAGGTCACGCTGTGGCTCACCGGCCCCCAGGCCGACCTCGTCCGGATCCAGGCCGGCACCCAGGTCGCGACGGTCCGCACGGAGACGGACGACGCGATCGTGTTTGCCACGATCGAGGACCTGCCGATCGTTCCGTGCAGCCTGGCCGAGCTCGGCTCGATGGTCGACGGCAAGACCTATCGCGACCAGTGGACGGCGCTCGAGAAGGGCGGCGGGCTGTACCCGTTCCAGGAGGTCCCGATGCCCGGCGACGCGCTCTACGTCGGGCTCTCCGAGGCGGTTCCCTCGAACGCCGTCCGGCTCCGCTTCCGATGCCACATCGAGGGCGTCGGGGTGGACCCCACCAATCCCCCGCTCACCTGGGAGGCCTGGGACGGCGAGGGCTGGGCGCCGTGCGAGCTCGACACGGACACGACGGGCGGGCTGAACCGGGACGGCGACGTCGTGCTGCACGTGCCAAAAGCCCACGTCGCGTCGATCATCAACAAGCACCGCGCCGGCTGGCTGCGCGCGCGAGTCGTCGAATCGGGCCCGGACCAGCCGCCCTACAGCGCGTCGCCGAGCATCACCGGGCTGGCGGCCATCACGATCGGCGGGACCGTCGAGGCGGTCAATGCCGAACTCGTCAAGGACGAGGACATCGGCGCCTCCGAAGGTGTTCCGGGCCAGGTCTTCACGGTCCGTCGGCGGCCGGTCGTACCCGGCGACGGACCGGTCGTGCTCGACGTCTCGAGCGACGAGGGCTGGCAGGAATGGCTACAGGTGCCGGACTTTGCCGACAGCGGCCCCGAGGACCGCCACTTCGTGTTCGACATGACGACCGGCGAGGTCCGTCTCGGGCCTGCCGTTCGCCAGCCGGACGGCGACTTCCGCCGCTACGGCGCAGTCCCGGCCAAGAACGCCCGGCTGCGCCTGCGGGAGTACCGCACGGGTGGCGGACGCCGCGGGAACGTTGCACCACGGGGCCTGACCGTGCTCAAGTCGTCGATCCCGTTCGTCGGCAAGGTCGAGAACCGCCGGCCGGGACGGGGCGGCGTCGACGCCGAGGAGATCGACAACGCCAAGATCCGGGGGCCGATCCGGCTGCGTACGCGCGGTCGTGCCGTCACGACCGAGGACTACGAACACCTCGCCCGCGAGGCTGCCCCCGAGGTGGCCCGCGTCCGGGCGGTCGCGGCGGGCGACGGCGTCGACGCCGGGGCGGTCCGCGTGCTGGTCGTCCCTGCGGCGAGCGACGAGGACGGCCGCCTCCGGTTCGACCAGCTCGTCCCGGCCGCAGAGACGCTCCAGAAGATCACCGACAGGCTCGAGGAATCGCGTGTCATCGGGACACGCGCGATCGTCGAACCGCCGCTCTACCGCGGGATCACGGTCGTGGCCCGGCTGCGGGCCCGCGACCGGGTCAACCCGACGCGCCTGCAGCAGGACGCGCTGCGAGCCCTCTACGCGTTCTTCCATCCGATCACCGGTGGACCGGACGGGCTCGGCTGGCCGTTTGGGCGGCCGGTCAACGCCGGCCAGGTCTATTCGGTGCTGCAGGAGCTGCGCGGCACGGAGATGGTCGAGGATGCCCGGCTGTTCGGGGCGGACCCGGTCAGCGGCCAGCGCGGCCAGCAGACGCAGCGTCTCGAACTCGAACCGAACGCCCTGATCTTCAGCTACGAGCACCAGGTGCTCGTCGAGGGCGCCTGAGATGCGCGGGCTCGTGCCCGGCCTGGTCAGCCCCCACCCACTCGGTCCGGCCTTGCCGGCGATCTACCAGGAGGACGACTTCACCCAGCGCTTCGTGACCGCCCTCGACGAGGTGGTGGCGCCACTGTTCTCGACGCTCGATAACCTCGACGCGTACCTCGATCCGCACCTCGCGCCGGACGACTTCGTGACGTGGCTCGGAACATGGGTCGGGGCAGCCCTCGACGAGACGTGGGACCTCGACCGACGTCGCGCGGTCGTTGCCTCGGCCGTCGACCTGTACCGGCTGCGCGGGACCGCGGCGAGCCTCGCGGCGCAGGTCGAGATCCAGACCGGTGGGACGGTCGAGATCATCGAGAACGGCGGCACGGCGTGGTCGGTCGATCCGGGCGGCGAGCTGCCCGGGTCTGCGGGTCCGGCGATGATCGTCCGGGTCAGCGTGGCCGATCCGCGATCGGTCGACACGGCCCGTCTCGAGGCGCTCATCGCAACGGCCAAGCCGGCGCACGTTGCCCACCGTCTCGAGATCGTCGCCAGCGGCTCCGGCCCGCGCGCGAGGAAACGCACGACGGGAGCCTCGGCCGGGCACGCGGCGGCGGCCGAACCTGCTCCCACCCCGGACGAGACGCCGGTCGTGGAGCCGGAGGACGGCGGGCCGCAGGATGACGGATCGGACCAGGACTGACGCACCGGCGCCCCTCGCCCGATATGCTCTGCGCTGACGCGCGAGGGAGGATCGTGACCCGCCGATGATCGTCTGCAAGAACTGCGGCCACCGCAACGAGGGATCGGACGCGTTCTGTGGGAACTGCGGCCAGTTCCTCGAGTGGGTCGGCGAGCGCGTCGACTCCGGGCAGCCTCTGGCGGACGAACCGGGTCCGCCGGTCGAGCCGGAGGCCGAGACTCGCGACGAGGGCCTGTTCGATCGCGTGCGGCACGCGGTCGGGATCGGCGGTGCGCAGCCTGAGCCCGACGGTGTACCTGTTCC
>Ga0299913_10002798_pt1 | contig 13966 bp, 12 predicted proteins | sample RVTome_9_FD_201360 | JGI IMG/M metagenome (GOLD analysis project Ga0299913, IMG submission 201360) | Soil microbial communities from uranium-contaminated site in the Upper Colorado River Basin, Wyoming, United States - RVT155D38 (version 2) ... | reverse complement strand
AGGTCAGGCGCGGCCAGCGGCTCGAAGTGGAGATCGTGATCGAGGGCGCGCCGGAGCCGCTGGTCTTCGTCGACCTCTTCGAAGCCGGGCGTGACGGTGTCCGGCCGATCGCGGAGGCGCAGCCCGCGGGCGCCGGCTCCAGCCTGCGGCTCGAGCGTGAGGCGGGCGAGGACGTGGCGTGGGCCCTCCGCCTGCAGCCCGAGCTGCTGCGGAGCGTCCGCTACACGGCGACGCTGCGGGCCGCCGCAAGCCTGGCCTTCCCGGTCGAGGGCCACGGCGCGGGCGCCGTCGGCGGCGTGTTCGGCGACCCGCGCGAAGGCGGCCGGCGGCAGCACCACGGCATCGACATCTTCGCCCCCGCGGGCACGCCCGCACTGGCCGCCGCCGCCGGGCGCATCAGCCGGGTGGACACCACGGAGGTGGGCGGCAACGTCGTCTGGGTTCGCGACGACGCACGAGCGCTGTCGCTGTATTACGCCCATCTCCAGTCGCACGGCGTCCGCCCGGGACAGCGCGTGGCGCGGGGCGAGCCGGTCGGCCGCGTCGGCAACACCGGCAACGCGCGCACCACGCCGCCGCACCTGCACTTCGGCGTGTACCGGCCGTTCGGGCCGGTGGACCCGCTGCCCTACGTGCGGCAGCCGCGGCAGAAGCCGGCAGAGGCGGTCTACGCCGGGCAGGTGCGCGACGTTCGGCGGCTGGCCCGGGCCGCGCCTCTGCGGGACACCCCGGAGGAAGACACCGGCACCACGGGCGCGAGCCTGCCAGCGCACACCCTCGTGGCCGTGCGTGCCGCCGCCGGCCGGTCCGTCCGGGTCGCGCTCCCGGATGGGCGAACGGGCTTCGTCCCCGGCGCCAACCTCGAGGCTCTCGCCGTCGTGCGCCGGCTGCGCCTGCCCGCCCTGGCGCTCCGTGACGCACCGCATCCGCGCGCCGCCAGCCTGGCAGCGATCGCCCAGGGCACTCCCGCCGCCGTGCTCGCCCGGCTCGGCTCCTGGGCCTACGTCGAGACGGCGGGAACGCGGGGCTGGATGGCACACGGGGAACGGGATGCCGGCGGCGCCGTGGCGCTGGGCCGGTAGCCGGCCACTGGTGGGCTGGCCCGGACGTTCGTGAACCGCCGTCGCGGCACGCGGGATCGTGAATGATCCGGGTCAGTCGGCGCCGGGCTTCATGCGGCCGAGCGCCCGGGCCACGCCGCGGAAGGCGGCCAGCATCTCGCGCGGGGTGAAGTGCGCGTTGCGCCCGCTGGGGTTGGGGACCACGAACACGCGCGCGCCCGCGAAACGCTCGGGCTGCTCGCCGCAGGCCACGCGGCCCCGCGTCCGTCGCTCGAAGGCGGCGTAGGCGGTGAGCCCGACGAACACCACGGCCCGCGGCCGGTAGCGGCGGATCTTCCGGGCGAGGACCTCGCGGCCCCGGTCGAGGTCGTCGCGCGTGAGGTCCGCCACGCCGGCGGTGGCCCGCGCCACCAGGTTCGTGATGCCCAGCCGCTGCTCGACCAGCGCGGGCGCCTCGGCGGGCGCGAGCCGGCGGCCCACGAAGCCGCTCTCGTGCAGCAGCCGCCAGAACGGGTTGGCCGGGTTGGCGAAGTGGTGTCCGACCCGGGCGGAGGCGAACCCGGGGTTGATGCCGACGAAGAGCGCGTCGAGGCCCGGCGCGATCACGTCGGGGACCGGACCGCGCGGGATGGGCCGTCGCCGGGTCCGGCGGGACGAGGCCTGGCCGTCGCTTCCCATGGGCTCCCGCCGACCATACCGCCGGAGCGCCGCCGGCGACACCGCCGCGGGCGAGGGGCTTGACAGCGGGCGCGTAATTAACTAAATGTTTGATTGAACCGAACGGGCGGTCACCCGGAGGGCGGATGGCGAGGGCGGGCGCAACGGCCGGGCGCAGGGGAGCGAAGGGCGGACGGCTCCGTCCCGGGCCGCGCCCCGGGGCCTCCCGGCAGGCGGGCACCCGGGACGACCTGATGGTGGCGGGGGCGCAGGTCTTCGCGGAGCGGGGCTTCGATGGCGCCACCGCGGAGCGGATCGCGGCACGGGCCGGCACCACCAAGGCCATGATCAACTACCACTTCCGCAGCAAGCAGGGGCTGTACGCGGCCATCCTGCTCTCCACCTTCACGGAGCTCGCCGGACGGATCGACGCCGTGCGCGCCAGGGGCGGCTCCGCGCCCGACCAGCTCCGTGCGTTCATCGACGCCTTCGCGGGCGAGGCCGCGCTCCGGCCCACCTTCCCGCCCATGATGGTCCGCGAGGTGCTCTCCGGCGGAGCGCACCTTCCCGCGCAGGCCTTCCTGCGCGTGATGGGCGTGATGGGCGTGCTGCGGACCATCGTCGAGCAGGGGGTGAAGGAAGGGACGTTCCGGCCGGTCGATCCCCTGCTGACCCACCTGTCCCTGGTCGGGATCCTTCTGTTCTTCTTCGCCACGGAGCCCTTTCGCCGGAAGGCCGCGCCGCGCATCGGGGTCGCGGGCGGGCCGCCGTCCCCCGCGGCCTTCGTGGCCCACGTGCAGGAGCTGATGGTTCGCGGGCTGGCCGCCACGGCGGCGTCCCGCAGGAGGCGCTGAGATGTCTCGCGTGCTGCTGGTCCTGGCCGCGTTGTCCGCCGCGGCGTGCGGCCACGATGACGAGGCGGGAGTGATCGCCGCCTCCGGCCACGTCGAGGCCACCGAGGTCCGCCTGGCGGCCAAGGTGCCCGGCCACGTGGAGACGATCCCCCTCCAGGAAGGCGATCGTGTCGCCGCCGGCCAGGAGGTCGCCCGCATCGACGCCACCGACGCGCGCCTCGCCCTCGACACGGCGCAGGCCGAGCGTGCCCAGGCAGACGCGGAACGCCGGCTGCGCGTCGCGGGCTCGCGGAAGGAGGACATCGCGGAGGGCGAGGCCCAGGTCGACCGCGCGCAGGCGGACCTGCGCGGGGCGCAGCAGGAGCTCGCGCGGATGGAGAAGCTCCTGGCGAGCGGGTCGGGCACGGACAAGTCGCGCGACGACGCCCGCACGCGCCGCGACGTGGCGGCGGCGAGCCTGCAGGCGGCCCGCGAGCGGCTGGGCAAGCTGCGCGCGGGCGCGCGGCCCGAGGAGATCGAGGCCGCGGCCGCGCGCGTGGCGGCCGCCGACGCCCGGATCGCCCAGCTCCGGCAGCAGATCGCCGACGCGGTGGTGAAGAGCCCGGTGGACGGGGTGGTCACGGAGAAGCTGGTCGAGGCGGGCGAGCTGGTGACGCGCGGCGCCGGCCTGGCCGTGGTGACGGAGCTGGCGCGGCCGTGGCTCACCGTCTACCTGCCCGAGCCGGACCTGGGCCGCATCCGTATCGGCCAGGAGGCGGAGGTCACCGCGGACTCCGGCCACACGCGCACGGGCCGGGTGACGTTCGTCTCGCCGCAGGCGGAGTTCACGCCCAAGAACGTGCAGACGCCGGACGAGCGGGCGAAGCTCGTTTACAGGGTCAAGATCGCCCTGGAGAACGCCGACGGGCTCTTCAAGCCCGGCATGCCGGCCGAGGCGCGCCTGCGGCCGGCCGTCGCCGCCGAGGCCAGGCCATGACCACGACCCCCGCCGTGGTGACGCTGCGGGCGGTCGCGCACCGCTACAGGACGATCGTGGCCGTGGACGGCGTGTCGCTCGAGGTCGGCCGTGGCGAGATGTTCGGCCTGATCGGCCCGGACGGGGCCGGCAAGACCACCACGCTGCGCATGGCGCTGGGCCTGCTGGCGGCCCACGCGGGAGAGGTCCGCACCTGCGGGCTCGACCCGCGCCGCGAACGCCGAGAGCTCTCGGGCCGCGTCGGCTACCTCTCGCAGCGCTTCTCCCTCTATGGCGACCTCACCGTGGACGAGAACGTGGCGTTCTTCGCCGAGATCCACGGCGTGCGCGGATGGCAGGGGCGGAGGGACGAGCTGCTCGAACTCGTCCGGCTCACGCCCTTCCGCGGCCGCCTGGCCGACCGGCTCTCGGGGGGCATGAAGCAGAAGCTGGCCCTGGCCTGCACGCTCGTCCACACGCCGGAGTTGCTCGTGCTCGACGAGCCGACCACCGGCGTCGATCCGGTCTCGCGCCGGGACTTCTGGCGGCTCCTGGCCTCGCTGCGGCGGCAGGGACTCACGATCCTCCTCACCACGCCGTACCTCGACGAGGCCGAGCGCTGCTCACGCGTGGCGCTCATGGACCGCGGGCGACTGCTGGTGACCGCGCCGCCGGACGCGCTGCGCGCCTCGGCGGGCGCGGCGCTCGAGGTGCTGGCCCGCCCCTACCGCGAGGCCGCGGAGTGGCTGCGGCTCCAGCCCGGGGTCGAAGAGGTGGAAGCCTTCGGCGAGCGGCTGCACGCCAGCCTGGGCGCGCACGCCGGCGACGACGCCACGGTGGCGCGGCTCGACGCCGGGCTGCGCGCCGCGGGGTTCGACGTGCAGTCGGTGCGCCGGACGACCGCTTCGCTCGAGGACGTGTTCATCCAGCAGATCGGGGCCGCCGAGACGGCCCGGGCCGGAGGCCCGTCATGACCCATTGCGCGATCGCGCTGTCCCTGGGCGCGGCGCTGGCCGCCTCCGTGGGTGTGGCCGCCCAGGAACAGCCGGCGGAGCCCGCGGCGCCTCCCGTCCTGCGTCTCTCGCTCGACCAGGCGCGGGAGCGCGCGCGAGCGTCCGCGCCTTCGGTCGAAGAGGCGCGGGCGCTCGAGGAGGCGGCCCGCGCCGAGGTGGACCTCAGCCGCGCCGCCCGCCGACCGCAGCTCGAGCTGTCCGCCGGCTACACCCGGCTCTCCGACGTGCCGGAGCTGACCCTCGCGCTGCCGGGAGCGCCCCCGCGCACGATCTTCCCCAACCTCCCCGACAACTATCGGACACGCCTCGACGGCCGGCTGCCCCTCTACACCGGCGGCCGGGCCGGCGCGCTCACCCGGGCCGCGGAGGCCGAGGCCGCCGCGGCCGGGGGCGAGGTCAGCGCCCGGGAGGCGGACCTCCTCCTGGAGACGACCCGCGCCTATTGGGCCCTGGTGACCCTCCGAGAGACCGAGCGGGTGCTCGCGGAGTCGCTCGTCGCGTACGAGGCGCACCTCGTGGACGCGCGCAACCGCCACGAGGCCGGGCTCGCCGCGCGTAACGAGGTGCTCGCCGTCGCGGTGGAGCGCGATCGCGCGGAGCTGGCCCGCTTGCGCGCGTCCCACGCCGCCGCGGTGGCGGAAGCCGACCTGGGGCGCCTGGTCGGCGCGCCGCCAGGGACGCGGATGGACCCCGCGGAGACGCTCGCCGAGCCGCCCACGGCGTCGCCGCCCCTTGCGCCACCCGGCGCCGAAGACACCGCGACGCTCGCCGCGGAGGCGCTCTCGCGCCGGCCCGAGCGGGCCGCCCTGCACGAACGGATCGCCGCGGCGGAGGCGCGCGTGGAGGCGGAGCGCGCGGCAGGCCGCCCGCAGGTCACGGTCGGCGCCGGATTCGATTACGCCAACCCGAACCGCCGGATCCTGCCGCCCGCCGCGGAGTGGCAGGACTCGTGGGACGTCAGCCTGAACCTGTCCTGGTCGCTCTTCGACGGCGGGCGCGGCGCGGCGGCGGCCCGGCGCGCGGCCCGCCGGGCGGACGCGCTCCGCCGGCAGGCGGAGGACCTGGACCGGCGGATCCGGCTCGAGGTGACGGCGCGCGCGCTGGAGGCGGAGGCGGCCCTTCGCGCGGTCGCCGTCGCCGCGCGCAACGTCGAAGCCGCGCGCGAGAACAGCCGCGTCGCGTCCGAGCGCCACCAGGCCGGGGTGGTCCCCTCGTCGGAGCGCCTCGACGCCGAGGTGCTCCTCCTGCGCGCGCGTCTCGACCACACGGAGGCCCTGGCCCAGCTCCGCACGGCGCGGGCCGCCCTGGATCGCGCGCGGGGACGGTAGCCCATGGCGCCGGCCGTCGAGATCCGGGACCTGGTCAAGCAGTTCGGCGCCTTCCGCGCCGTGGACGGCCTCACGTTCGACGTCGAGCCCGGCGAGATCTTCGGGTTCCTGGGCGCGAACGGCGCCGGCAAGTCGACCACCATCCGCATGCTGTGCGGACTGCTCCGCCCCACCTCGGGCACGGCGCGTGTGCTCGGCATCGACGTCTCGCGGGACCCGGAAGAGGTGAAGCGGCGCATCGGCTACATGAGCCAGCGGTTCAGCCTCTACGACGACCTGTCCGTGCGCCAGAACCTGCGGTTCTTCGGCGGCGTGTACGGCCTGCGCGGGGCCGCGCTCTTCGCGCGCGAGGCCTGGGCCATCGAGATGTCCGGCCTCGCGGGCAAGGAGGACCTGCGGACGGGCTCGCTGCCCGGAGGCTGGAAGCAGCGCCTGGCCCTGGCCTGCGCCGTGCTGCACCAGCCGCGGATCGTGTTCCTCGACGAGCCCACCAGCGGCGTCGATCCCCTGTCGCGCCGGCGCTTCTGGCGGCTCATCGACGCCATGTCCGCCGAGGGCGTCACCGTCTTCGTCACCACGCACTACCTGGAGGAGGCGGAACACTGCCATCGCCTCGCGCTCATCCACGCGGGCCGCCTGAGCACGCTGGGCACCGTGGACGCGGTGAAGGACGTCTTCCGCGACCGCGCGGTGCTCGAGGTCACGGCGCCGCGGATCGCGGAGGCGCTGGAAACGCTGGCCGCCCAGCCGTTCGTGCGCGACGTCTCCGCCTTCGGCACGCGCTTGCACGTGGTCGTCGGCGACGCCGTCCAGGGGGGGCGCCAGGTGGTGGCGGCGCTCGAGGCCGCCGGCAACGCGCCGGCCACCGCGGAGCGGATCGTGCCGTCGCTGGAGGACGTGTTCATCCACTACGTGCAGGGCGACCAGGCCCGGCCGGCGGGCGGGGGCGCCGCGCCGTGAGGAAGCTGCGAGCGGTCGCCTGGAAGGAGCTGCGCCAGATCCGCCGCGACCCCCTGAGCCTGCTCATGCTCCTGGGTCTGCCCGCCTTCATGCTCGTGCTCTACGGCTTCGCGCTGAACTTCGACGTCCGACACGTGGGCCTCGCGGTCCAGGACCGCGACCGCACGGCGCGCAGCCGGGAGCTGGTGGCCTCGTTCGTCCGTTCGACGTACTTCGACCTGGCCGCGATGCCGGAGCCCGGCGCCGACCTCGAGGCCCTCACCGCGCGTGGCATCGCCCGCGCCGTGCTGGTCATCCCCGAGGGGTACGGCGAGGAGCTGGCGAAAGGACGCACGGCCGAGGTGCAGCTCCTGCTCGACGGCGCGGACGCCAACACCGCCACCACCGTGCTGGGCTACGCGGGGGCGCTGGTCGCGGAGCGAAACGCGGAAGCGCTGCGCGTCTCCCTCGTGAGGTCGGGCGGCGGCGACCCCGTCACCGGGATCTCGTACCGGCCACGGGTCTGGTACAACCCGGAGCTGAGCTCCACGCGGTTCCTGGTGCCGGGCCTGATGGGCGTCCTGCTCATGCTGACCGCGGTGCTCGCCACCGCCCTGTCCATCGTCCGGGAGAAGGAGCGCGGCACGATCGAGCAACTGCGGGTGGCCCCCCTGCATACGGCGGAGCTGATCCTGGGCAAGACGCTCCCCTACCTCGTCATCTCCTTCCTGGCCGCGGCCATCATCCTGCTGGCGGCGCGCGCCCTGTTCGGCGTGGAGGTGAAGGGGTCGTACCTCGCGCTGGTGGCGGCCACCCTCCTCTACCTGGTGGGCGCCCTGGGCCTGGGGATCCTCATCTCCACCCTCGCCGATTCGCAGTCGGTCGCGTTCCAGGGCAGCCTGCTCGTCTCGCTGCTGCCCGCCGTGCTGCTCTCCGGGTTCATCTTCCAGATCCGCGCCATGCCCGCCGTCCTGCAGGCGATCACCTACGCCATCCCGGCCCGGTACTACCTGGTGATCCTGCGCGGCGTGATCATCAAGGGCTCGGGGCTCGGGCCCTACCTCGACGAGGTGCTGGGGCTGACGCTCTTCGCCGCCGCCACCCTGGGCCTGGCCACGCTGCGCCTCGCGCGCGAGGACACCTGAGGTGTACGCGCTCTGGCGCATCGTGGTCAAGGAGTTCCTGCAGCTCCGGCAGGACCATCGGATGATCCCCATCATCTTCGTGGCGCCCGTGCTGCAGCTCGTCCTCTTCGGCTTCGCCGTGAACACGGACGTCACCCGCGTGCCCACCGTGCTCGTGGACCAGGACCGCACGCGGGGGAGCCGCGCGCTGCTCGACCGTTTCACGCGGTCGGGCTACTTCGAGCTCGTGGGCGTGGAGGACTCCGTCTCCGCGATCGATTCCTGGCTGCTCAGCGGCGACGCGCAGGTGGCGCTGGTGATCGGCGCGGGTTACGGCGAGGACCTGGCCGGAGGCGGCACGCCGCGGGTCCAGGTCATCGCCGACGGCTCCGACTCGAGCCCGGCCACCGTCGCTCTCGGTTACGGCGCCGGCATCGTGGCCGCGGCGAGCGGCGAGGCCATGGCGGAGCGGCTGCGGGGATGGGTGGCGGAGGCGGCCGCGGAGGGCCGCGCGGTCTCGCCGCCCGGGCGCGTCGAGCTGATACCCCGCGTCTGGTACAACCCGGACCTCAAGAGCCGCTGGTTCTACGTGCCGGCCGTGCTGGCCATGATCCTGATGATCATGACCCTGCTCCTCTCCGCCATGGGCGTGGTGCGCGAGAAGGAGATCGGGACCATGGAGCAGGTCATGGTCACGCCCATCCGGTCCTGGCAGCTCATCGTGGGCAAGCTCTTCCCCTTCGCTCTCATCGGTCTGGTCCAGGTGTTCGTGGTCACGGGCGTCGCCGTGTTGGGGTTCGGCGTGCCCATTCGCGGCTCGTTCGCGCTGCTCGTGGCGCTCACCCAGCTCTTCGTCCTGAACACGCTCGGCCTGGGCCTGCTCGTCTCCACGCTGGTGCGCACGCAGCAGCAGGCCATGATGACCGCGGCCTTCACCCTGATGCTGCCCATGGTCTACCTGTCGGGCCTCATCTTCCCGATCGAGAACATGCCGCCGGCCGTGCAATACCTCACCTACGCCATCCCCGTGCGCTACTACGCCACGATCATCCGCGGCATCTTCCTGCGCGGCTCGGGCCTCGACGTGTTGTGGCCGCAGGCCCTGGCCCTGGCCGTGATGGGCACGGCGATCCTGGGCGCGGCCGCGCTGCGCTTCCGCAAGCGCCTGGACTAGAGCTGGCAATACGCATTTCGCGCCCCTACAATCCACCCAGCCTGCCCGCGGGCCCTGCCGGAGGTGATCGGGCTCAGTGAGATACGTGGCCGCCACCCTCGTCGCGTCCGCGCTGGCCGCGCTGCCGGCTCCGGCGCCGGGCGCGAGCGAGTTCGCCGCGCCCACCGAATACCAGGTGAAGGCGGCGTTCCTGTACAACTTCGCGAAGTTCGTGGAGTGGCCGGACGCCCAGCCGCGGGCGCCGTTCGTCATCGGCGTCCTGGGCGACGATCCCTTCGGGCCCGTACTCGACCAGACCGTCACCGGCAAGACCGTCCTGAGCCGACCCCTTGCGGTGCGGCGGCTCGCCGACGCGGCGGACGCGCCGCAGGTGGACATCCTCTTCATCGCGGCCTCGGAGCGGGCGCGTCTTCCCGAGGTGCTGCGAAGGCTGCGCGGAGCCAACGTCCTCACCGTCGGCGACACGGAGAACTTCGTCGGCCGCGGAGGCATGGTCGGGTTCCGCATCGCGGGCAACACGGTCCGCTTCGACATCAACCTGCGCGAGGCCACGCGCGCCGGGCTCCGGATCAGCTCCCAGCTCCTGCGCCTGGCCGGCCGCGTCGTGCCGGTCGAGGAGCCCCGCTGAATGGCCCGCCTGCGCGACCTCTCGATCGGCCGCAAGCTCCTGGGGGCGAGCCTGGCCACCGCTCTGGCCGCGCTCCTGGCGGCCGCCGCCGCTTTCGTCGCCTACGACCTGCACACGTTCCGCCGCCTTCTGGTCCAGCGCATCCAGACCGCCACCCGCATCGTGGCCTTCAACACCGTCTCCGCGGTCGTCTTCGACGACGCGGAGGCCGCGGCGGCCACGCTCGCCGCCTTGCAGGCCGAGCCGGCGGTGGAGTCGGCAGGCGTGTACACGCCCGCCGGCCGGCTGTTCGCGGCCTACGCCCGCGAGGGCGCGTCGGCCCCGGCCGCGCCGCTCCTGGAGACCGCCGGCCACCGCTTCACGGCGCGGCACCTGGTCGTCGCCCATCCCATCGAGTTCGAGGAGCGGCGGATCGGCCTGGTGGTCATCCAGGCCGACTTGAGCGAGATCCGCGAACGGGCCTGGCACTACGCCGGCATCGTGCTGGCCGTGCTGCTGGGGTCCCTGCTGGCCGCCGCGGCCGTCTCCGGCCGCCTGCAGGGCGCCATCGCGCGCCCCATCCTCGACCTGTCGGAGACGGCGTCCCGCGTCTCGCGCGAGAACGACTACTCCCTGCGCGCACGCGCCCACGGCGCGGACGAGCTGGGCGCGCTGGTGGACTCCTTCAACCGCATGCTGGCCCACATCCAGGTCCAGGATGCCCAGCTGCGCGAGGCCCGGAACACGCTGGAGGGGCGCGTGGCCGAGCGCACGCGCGAGCTGGAGACGCGGTCGCAGGAGCTCGCCGCCGCCAACAAGGAGCTGGAGGCCTTCTCCTACTCCGTGTCGCACGACCTGCGGGCGCCCCTGCGCGCCATCGACGGCTTCAGCAAGGCGCTCCTGGCCCAATACGCCGGGCGGGCTCTCGACGCCCAGGGCAACCACTACCTCGAGCGCGTGCGCGCGGCCACGCAGCGCATGTCGCAGCTCATCGACGACCTCCTGCACCTGGCCCGGGTCACCCGGGCGGGCCTGCAGCGGCGGGAGGTGGACCTGACCCGCGTCGCGCGCGGGATCGCGGTGGAGCTGGAGCGCCAGCATCCCGCGCGGCGGATGGAGGTGGCGATCGCGGACGGGCTCACGGCGCATGCCGATCCGCACCTGGTCGGCATCGTCCTGCAGAACCTGCTGGGCAACGCGTGGAAGTTCACCAGCCGCAACCCGGACGGCCGCGTCGAGGTGGGCGCGCAGGGTGACGACGGCGCGCGCGTGCTGTTCGTGCGCGACAACGGGGCCGGCTTCGACATGGCCTATGCGGACAAGCTCTTCGGCGTGTTCCAGCGGCTGCACACCGACGCCGAGTTCGAAGGCACGGGCATCGGGCTGGCCACCGTGCAGCGGATCATGCTCCGGCACGGCGGGCGCATCTGGGCCGAGGCCGCGGTGGGCCGGGGCGCCACCTTCTTCTTCACGTTCCAGGGGGACCATGACCGACAAGACCATACTGCTCGTTGAAGACAGCCCGGACGACGTGGAGCTGACGCTGATGGCGTTCAAGGAGGCGAAGATCGCCAACCCGGTGGTGGTGGCGCGCGACGGCGTCGAGGCGCTCGACTACCTGCTCGGCGAGGGCGCCCACGCGGGCCGCGACGCCTCCGAGCAGCCGGTGGTCGTCCTGCTCGACCTCAAGCTGCCGCGCGTGGACGGGCTGGAAGTGCTGCGCCGCATGCGGCAGGAGGAGCGCACGCGGCGGACGCCCGTGGTGGTGCTCACCACCTCCACCGAGCAGGACGACCGGCTCCGCGCCGCGGACCTGCACGCCAACAGCTACGTGCGCAAGCCGGTGGACTTCGACGCGTTCCTCGGCGCCGCCCGCCAGCTCGGCCTCTACTGGACCGTGCTCAACGAGCCGCTGACCCCGGACGCGAAGCGCAGGTCCTAGCGCGACACGGTCGCGCGTACGAGCCCGGCCCACCTGTCGCCCGGAAACGGGGACAATGATCTGATGGCGACCGTTTCCGAAGCGACGGACCGGCAGGTCCGCGAGCTGGCGGAGTTCCTGCATCGCCAGGGCGCCGTGCTCGCCGCGCGCGGGCACGACGGCGGCGCGGCCGAGCTCGTGGAAGCGGTGGCCCAGGCGGTGGAGGCCGGCGCTTCGGACGGGGAGCCGGCCGCGGCCCCGGCCGCCGAGCGCCACGCGCTCCGCCGGCTCAGCGAGGGCGCGGCCCTGCCGGAGGTACTGACCGGACTGGCGGTGCTGCGCGCGACCCTCCTGGACGCCTGGTCGGAGGACAGGGGAGGCGACCTGGGCGGGCCGGCGCTCCGCCGGCTGAACCAGGTGTTCGACACCATGGTCGCCGCCTCCGCCGAGCGCTACATCGCCGCCCGCGACCGCACGCTGCGCGCGCTGGACCGCGTGGCCAGCGCCGCGTTCGAGAGCCGGCGCGTGGACGACCTGCTGCAGCGGTTGCTGCAGGCGATCGTGGAGCCCGCCACCGCCATCGACACCGGAGCGATCCTGCTCCGGGAGGGCGACACGCTCGTGGTCCGAGCCGCGGTCGGTCTGGAGGAGGAGCTGCACGGGCAGCCGTTCCGCCTGGGCATCGGAGAGGGGTTCGCGGGACGCGTGGCCGCCGAACGACGCCCCCGTCTCCTGGTCGGGGAGCAAGTGGAGGCGGAGGCCGCCAGCCCGGTCCTGAGGGCGAGGAAGCTCAAGGCGCTCTACGGCGTCCCGCTGCAGAACGACGGTCAGCTCGTGGGCGTGGCCCACATCGGGTCCACCGTGGCGGGCACGGTCTCGGACCAGGATCGCCGCCTGTTCGAGGCGATGTGCGCCCGGGCCACCGCGGCCATCAGCCAGCACCTGCTCCAGGAAGCCCTGGCCGCGCAGGTGCGCGAGCTGGAGACCGTGCTCCAGAGCATCCCCGACGCGGTGTTCGTGGCCGACGCGCGCGGCATCCACCACGCCAACCGCGCGGCGCTGGAGCTGTTCGGCGTGGACTCCATCGAGGAGCTCAACCGGTCGGCGATGTCCCTGGCCGAGGTGATCGAGGCCCGGCACGCGGACACCGGCCAGCCGCTCTCCCCCGAGGAGCGCCCCATCGCCCAGGCCCTGCGCGGACACGCCTCCGCGCGCGAGATCATGGTGCGTCACCTCCGCACCGGACGGGACGTGATCCTGCAGTGCTCGGTGGCGCCGGTCGGCTCCGGCGACGAGATCGTGGGCGCCGTCTCCGCCTGCACGGACATCACGCAGCGCAAGCGGGCGGAAGCGGAGCGCGAGCGCGTGTACCGGGAGGCACGCCAGGCGGTGGCCGACCGGCAGCACGTGCTGGGCGTCGTCTCGCACGACCTGCGCAACCCGCTCAACACGATCGTGCTGGCCGCGGAGACCCTGAAAGAGCCCGAGCTGCCGGCGGAGATCCGGACGAAGGGGCTGGCCGCCATCAGCCGCGCGGCCCAGCGCATGAACCGGATGATCTCCGACCTGCTCGACGTCAACAGCCTCGAGGAAGGACGCCTGGCCCTCACTCTCCTGCCTCAAGATCCGCTCTCGGTGGTGGACGAGGTCATGGACCTGTTCGCGGCGCAGTCGGCCACGCGCGGGCTGGCCCTGGTCAAGGACGCGCCGGAAGGGGTGCCGCTGGTGCGCGGGGACCGCCACCGCCTCGTCCAGGCCCTGGCGAACCTCGTCTCGAACGCGTTGAAGGTGACCGCGGAGGGCACGGTCGCGATCCGGCTCGAGCCGCGCCTTCCGGAGGTCGTCTTCTCGGTGCACGACACGGGCCCGGGGATTCCCGAAGAGGCGCGGGGCAGCATCTTCGAGCCGTACTGGCGCTCGGAGCGCTCGGCCTACAAGGGCACGGGGCTCGGCCTGGCGATCGTGAAGGGCATCGTCGACGGGCACAAGGGACGGGTGTGGCTCGAGAGCGAGCCCGGGCGGGGCTCCACGTTCCTGTTCAGCATCCCCGTGGCCTGAGCCCGGCCGCGGCGCCGCGGCCGCCGGCGGGTCGCGTCAGGCCCGGGCGAAGAGCGTTCAGCCATTCCATGCGGTCACGGCGGCGTGTTCCAGCCTCCGACCTCGGCCACGAGCGCGTCCGCTTCCACCGGACCCCAGCTGCCGGGCTCGTAGTCGTACATGGGGCTCGGACCGTGGATGACGGGGTCCACGATGGCCCAGGCCGCCTCCACCACGTCCTGGCGCGCGAACAGCGTGGCGTCGCCGGCCATGGCGTCGCCCAGGAGCCGCTCGTA
>Ga0299913_10002797_pt1 | contig 13972 bp, 13 predicted proteins | sample RVTome_9_FD_201360 | JGI IMG/M metagenome (GOLD analysis project Ga0299913, IMG submission 201360) | Soil microbial communities from uranium-contaminated site in the Upper Colorado River Basin, Wyoming, United States - RVT155D38 (version 2) ... | reverse complement strand
GCCGCCTTCGCCATCTTGCACAGCGCCGCCGCGAAGTCGACCGCGCCGAAGACGATCAGCCGCGGCGGCGGGAACGTGACATCGACGAACAGGTCGCCGCGGCGCTCGGACCGCTCGGCCCACATCAACTCGTCGCCGAGCTGGGCGGCCTGCTCGTCGAGCGCCGGGTCGCCGAGCGAGCCGGTGCGCGCTCCGTCCGCGTGGACGAGGATCTTCTCGCCGCTCTCCAGCCGCGTGACGAGCGCGCCGCGCCCGCCTCCGCGCGCAAGGTCGGCGAACTCGCTCGCCGCGCTCATTCGGCAGCCTCCCCGCGATGTTCGCGAAGCGAGCTCGCAAGGGAATCGGCGCCAGCCGATTCCCCGCCATGCTTGCTTGGCCCGCTCACGGCTCGTAGCGCTCCACGTAGACGTCGATCTCGCCGCCGCACGGCAGCCCGACGTCCCACGCCTCCTCGTCGGCGATGCCGAAGTGCAGCAGCCGCGGCGCGCCGCCGGCCAGCACCTCCTCGGCGACCTCGACGACCGCGCCCTCGACGCAGCCGCCGGACACGGCGCCGGAGATCTCGCCGTGCTCGTTGACGGCCATCTTGGAGCCCGGCGGGCGCGGCGCCGAGCGCTTGACGCCGATCACGGTGGCCAGGGCGACCGCGTCGCCGCGGGCGGTCCAGGCGTCGACGTCCTCGAGTACGTCCTTCATGAGAGTCCTTCCTCCATGAGATCGGCCAGCGCCTCCAGCGAGGCGATGGAGTTTCCGGGCAGCAGGTGGTCGACGTGCGGGAGCGCGGCCTGCATCCCGCGGGTCAGCGGCTCGTAGCGCGGGTCGGCGGCGAGCGGGTTGAGCCACAGCACGCGATGCGCGCAGCGCCGCAGGCGCGCCATCTCGGTCTCCAGCTCGTCGGGGTCGCCGCGGTCCCAGCCGTCGGACAGCACGACGGTCACGGCGCCGCGGCCGATCCGGCGGCCGTGCTCGCGGTTGAGCTCGGCCAGCGCGGCGCCGATCCGCGTCCCGCCGGACCAGTCGGCGACGTGTCCGGCGGCGCGCGCCAGGGCGGCGTCCGGGTCGCGCCCGCTCAGCTCGCGCGTGACGCGCGTGAGCCGCGTGCCGAACACGAACGCCTCGACGCGGGCGCGCGCGGACACGCTCGCCTGCAGGTACTGCAGCAGCATGCGCGCGTACGGGGCCATCGAGCCGGAGACGTCGCACACCAGCACGAGCCGGCGCGGGCGCTCGGCCGGCTCGCGGTAGCGGCGCTCGAGCAGCTCGCCGCCGTGTCGCAGCGAGGCGCGCACGGTGGCGCGCAGGTCGTGCACGTCGCGACGGCGGCGGGTCGGCCGCGTGCGGCGCGAGAGCCGCTGCGGCGTCCGCCGCGCGAGCCGCGCGAGCAGCGTGCGGGCGAGCGCGCGCTCGGCGTCGCTGTACTCGGCGAAGTCCTTCTCGCGCAGCAGCTCCTCCTCGCTCCACGCCGCGGGGACCGGCAGGTCCTCGATCACCGCCTGCGCCTCGCTCTCGATCGGCACGCCCACGCGCGGGAGCGCCGCGCGCTCGATCGTGCCGAGCGCCGCGAGCGGGTTCTCCGGCTCGCCGGCCGGCGCGAACACGACGGCGAACGCCTCGGCGAAGCGGTCGAAGTCGGCGCGCGAGGAGCACAGCTCGGCGCGCAGGGCGAAGTAGGCCTCGGCGCGGACCGTGGGATCGACGGCGTCGAGGGCGCGGTGCGCGGCGACCACCTCTCCGACCCCCACGGGCGCGCCGGCCGCGCGCATGTACGCGGCGAGCGCCGAGACGCGGCCGACGACGGCCTCAGACACCGCCGAGCACCCCGCGGTCGCGCACGCGCTCGATGTCCTCGCGCACCTTCAGCGCGACGCCGAGCGTACCCTCGAGGTCGTCGTGGCCGTCGAGCGCGAGCAGCGCCCGCGCCCACGTGATGGTCTCCCCCACGCCGGGCAGCTTGTAGAGCTCCTCCTCGCGCAGGCGGGCGACCGCCGTGCAGACGCGGTCGGCGACGGCCTCCGGCACGCCCGGCAGCCGCGTGCGGACGATCTCGGCCTCGCGCTCGCGCGTCGGGTAGTCGATCCAGTGGTACAGGCAGCGGCGCTTGAGCGCATCGTGCAGCTCGCGCGTGCGGTTCGACGTCAGCACGACCAGCGGGCGCCGCTTGGCCGTGACCGTCCCCAGCTCGGGGATCGTGATCGCGAAGTCGGCCAGGAACTCGAGCAGGAATGCCTCGAACTCGTCGTCGGCGCGGTCGATCTCGTCGATCAGCAGGACGGCCGGGCCGTCGTGCTCGAGCGCCTCCAGCAGCGGCCGCCGGAGCAGGAACTCCGGGCCGAACAGCTCGCTCGCCGCGGCGCCCGCCTCGGCGGCGCGGATCGCGAGCAGCTGGCGCTGGTAGTCCCAGTCGTAGACCGCGTGGTGGAGGTCGATCCCCTCGTGGCACTGGAGCCGGATGAGCCGCGCGCCCTGCGCGGCGGCCAGGGCGCGGGCGACCTCGGTCTTGCCCACGCCGGCCTCGCCCTCGAGCAGGAGCGGCTGCTCGAGGGTGGCGGCGAGATAGACGGCGGTGCTCAGGGCCCGGTCGGCGAGGTAGCCCTCGCCGGCCAGGCTCCGCGTCACGTCCTCCGTGGTGGTGAACTGCACAACTTCATTGTGACGCCTGCTCGAGCGCGCGCCTGCACAGCACGCGCGCGAGGTGGCGCTTGTACTCGGCCGAGGCGTTCAGGTCCGCCGGCGGCTCGGTGCCCTCCGCGGCCTGCTCGGCCGCGGCGGCGATCGCGCTCGCGTCGAGCCCGCCGCCGCGCAGCGCCTGCTCGGCGGCCGTCGCCCGCAGCGGTGTCGAGCCCATGTGCGTGAGGCCGATCCGCACGTCCTCGCAGGAGCCGTCGGCGCCCTTCTTGACGAGCGCGCAGACGGCCACCATCGCCCAGTCCTCCTTGCGCCGGTTGAACTTCTGGTAGCCGAACCCGTAGCCCTCGAGCGCGGGCAGGCTCACCGACGTGAGGATCTCGCCGTCGGCCACCGCGGTGGTCAGGTAGTCCTGGAACAGCTCGGCGGCCGGCACCTCGCGGTCGCCGGTGGCGCCGCGGATCGTCACCGAGCCCTCGGCCGCCAGCAGGATGGCGGGCATATCGGAGGCCGGGTCACCGTGGGCGAGCGAGCCGCCGATCGTGCCGCGGTAGCGGACCTGCGGGTCGGCGATCGTGCCCGCCGCCGACGACGCCAGGCCGAGCCCGCCCTCGGCGACCGCGTAGTGGGTCGTCATGGCGCCGATCCGGAAGCTGCCGTTCGCGCGCTCGATCCCGGCCAGGCCGGGCACGCGCCGCAGGTCGACGAGCAGCGACGGCGCGGCCAGCCGCAGCTTCATCAGCGGCAGCAGCGAGTGGCCGCCGGCCAGCACCTTGGCGTCCTCCCCGCCGTCGCGGAGCGCGGCGAGCGCATCGTCGAGCGAGCCGGGGGCGACATAGTCGAACCGGGCGGGGATCACGACGCACCCCCCTCGCTCGGAGCGGTCGGCCCGGAGCCGGCGCTGCCGCTCCCGTGATCGTCCCACGAGCCGCCCTGCTTGCCCGGGTCGCCCGGCGCCGGGCGGCCCTTGGCCTCCTGGATCGCCGACCAGATCGCCTGCGGGCTGAGCGGCATGTCCAGGTAGGTCACGCCGAGCGGGCGCACCGCGTCGATCACCGCGTTGGTGACGGCCGCCGAGGAGGCGATCGTGCCCGCCTCGCCGACGCCCTTGACGCCGAGCGAGTTGACCGGCGACGGGGTCTCCGTGCGGTCGGTCTCGAAGCTCGGCACGTCGGCGGCGCTCGGCAGCGCGTAGTCGACGAACGTGCCGGTCACGAGCTGGCCGTCGTCGTCGTAGTGGATGCGCTCGAACAGCGCCTGGCCGATGCCGTGGACGACGCCGCCGTGGATCTGGCCTTCGATCAGCATCGGGTTGATGGCCGGGCCGCAGTCGTCGACCGACACGTAGCGGACGACGTCGACCTTCCCCGTCTCCGCGTCGACGTCGACGATGCAGGCGTGGGCGCCGAACGGGAACGTGAAGTTCTCGGGGTCGTAGAACGTCGTCTCCTCGAGCCCCGGCTCCATGCCCTCGGGCAGGTTCTCGGGGACGTACGCCGCGCCGGCGATCTCGGCCAGCGTCATGCCTTTGTCCGGCGAGCCCTTGACCGAGTACTTGCCGGCGGCCAGCTCGATGTCCTCGGGCGCGGCCTCGAGCAGGTGGGCGGCAATCCGCTTGGCCTTGTCGGCGACCTTGAGCGCCGCGCGGGCGAGCGACTCGCCGCCGACGGCGAGCGAGCGCGAGCCGTAGGTGCCGAGGCCGAACGGGCCGGCGCCGGTGTCGCCGTGCTGGACATCGACCTCGTCGAACGACGCGCCGACGCGGTCGGCCACGATCTGCGCGAACGAGGTGTCCAGGCCCTGGCCGTGCGGCGCGGTGCCGCTGTAGGCGGTGACCGCCCCGGAGGCATGGATGCGGACGATCGAGGACTCGTAGAAGCCGGCCTGCAGGCCGACGCCGCTCGGGCCGACCACGCGCGACGGGGCGAGGCCGCAGATCTCCATCCAGGTCGAGAAGCCGATGCCGCGGTAGATGCCGTTGGCACGGAGCTCCTCCTGCTCGCGCCGGAAGGCGTCGAGGTCGACGTGCGTGAGCAGCTTGTCGAGCGACCCGTGGTAGTCGCCGGAGTCGTAGACGATGCCGATCGCGACCTCGGCCGGGAAGTCCTCCTTGAGGATGAAGTTCTTGCGCCGCAGCTCGAGCGGGTCCATCCCGATCTCGGCCGCGGTCTGCTCGATCATCACCTCGATCAGGTGCGTGGCCTCCGGCCGGCCGGCGCCGCGCGTGGCGTCGGTGGCCATCTTGTTGGTGAACACGCCCCTGGCCGTGAACTTGAGGTTCGGGATCTTGTAGCAGCCGCTGATCACGAAGCCCGTGAAGCACGGGATGAACGGCGTGAGCAGCGTGTAGTAGGCGCCGAGGTCGCAGATCGCCGTGCACTCGAGGCCGGTGATCGTGCCGTCGCGCTTGGCGCCGACCTTGACGTAGTCGATCTGGTCGCGGCCGTGGATCGTCGCGCTCATGTGCTCCGAGCGCGTCTCGGTCCACTTGACCGGGCGGCCGAGCTTGCGCGCCGCCCAGGCGGCGACGACCTCCTCGCCGTAGTGGGAGATCTTCACGCCGAAGCCGCCGCCGACGTCGGGCGCGATCACGCGGATCCGGTCCTCGGAGATGCCGAACTCGCCGGCCATGAAGAGGCGGATGAGGTGCGGGTTCTGGCTGGTCAGGTGGAGCGTGAGCTGGCCGCCGCGCCATTCGGCCACGCAGGCGCGCGGCTCGATCGGCGCGCCGGCCGTGCGGTGGTTGACGATCCGCCGCTCGACGACCACGTCGGCGTCGGCCCAGGCGGCGTCCATGTCGCCGCCGCCGATCGTCCACTCGTGCGTCTGGTTGGTGCCGATCTCCTCGTGGACGAGCGGGGAGCCGGCCTCGAGCGCCTTCTCGGGATCGACGACGACGGGCAGCGGGTCGTACTCGACGAACACCTGCTCGGCGGCGTCGCGGACGCCGTACTTGCTCGAGCCCAGCACGACGGCGACCGCCTGGCCGACGTACTTGACCGTGCCCTTGGCCAGGGGCAGCGTCTCGGGCGACTTGACCTCGACGCCCGGCGGCACCCACGCCATCGGGAGCGGCGACTCGAGCGCGAGGTCCTCGCCGGTGAACACGCCGTGCACGCCCGGCGCCGACTTGGCGCCCTCGGCGTCGATCGAGACGATGCGGGCATGCGCCTCGGTCGAGCGGATCATGGCCATGTAGAGCATCCCGGGCATCACCACGTCGTCGACGTAGCGGCCGCGCCCGGTGATCATCCGGGGGTCCTCCTTGCGGCGCAGCGCCTGGCCGACCCACTTGTCGGCCTGCGTGACCTGCTCGACGGTGGTCATGCCGGCACCCCCTTCGAGGCAGCGTCGAGCACCGCCTTGACGATGTTGTGGTAGCCGGTGCAGCGGCAGAGGTTGCCCGCGAGCGCCTCGCGTACCTCCTCCTCGGTCGGGTTCGGCTTCTTGGCGAGCAGGTCGGCTCCCGCCATGATCATCCCGGGCGTGCAGTAGCCGCACTGGAGCCCGTGGTTGTTCCAGAACGCCTCCTGCAGCGGATGGAGGTCGTCCTCGCTGCCCATGCCCTCGATCGTGGTGACCTCGGAGCCGTCGGTCTGCACGGCGAGCACCGTGCAGCTCTTGACCGCCTGGCCGTCGAGGTGGACCGTGCACGCGCCGCAGTTGGAGGTGTCGCAGCCGACGTGCGTGCCGGTGAGCCCGAGCGTGTCGCGTATCAGGTGCACGAGCAAGAGCCGGGGCTCGACCTCTTCGTCGTATTGCACGCCGTTCACCGTCACCGAAACCCGTGCCATACAGCAGCTCCTCCTCCGTCGAGAGCGCGACCTCCTCGGAGCCTAGTGCACCGACGAGGCGGACGGTGCGGCTAGTACCGGCGCCCCCAAGTACGCACGTACTTGCGTGCGACGGTACTAGCGGCGGCGGTGGTAGGCGAGGGCGAGCGAGGCGAGCAGGAGGCGATCGTCGTTTTCGATCTCCTCGAACCGCAGGCCGAGGTCGGAGGCGCCGACGCGGACGGCGACGGCCTGCGCGACGACCTCGTGGTCGGCGACCTGGATGCGCACCTCGAGCCGGGCGTCGCCCGGCTCGATGTCCTCGCGGACGACCGAGACGCCGCCCGCGCTGACGTCGCGAGTGACCGTGCTCCACTCCCTCCCGTTCACCCGGACGCGGGCCGGGAGCGCGAGCGGGGCGCGCGAGAAGGTGCGGCGCTGGCCGAGCCGGATGTCGTCCGTGAGCCGGAGCACGAGCTCGTCGCCGGCGGGGGTCCCGATCCGGCCGCGCACGGCCTGCATGCGCCCGTCGGCCTCCAGCAGCAGGTACGCGGAGGCGCCGACCTGCGGCGGATCCTCGGGTTGCGCTTGGAGCGCCAGCACCACGTCGGGGCCGCTGAAGCCGATCACGCGGCACGGCAGACTCTCGCCCACGTCCAGGCGCGCGGGCTGGCCTTCGACGAGCTGAGGCATGCTCACGAGCGACATACCCCCGGGATTATCGGCCGATGCCTGGTGCGGATTGAGCCTTGTCGGCGGACGGGCCGGCCTCGGAGGGGAGAAGGCCGGCCCGTCCCGTCCCGGGGAGGGAAGCTCTGTCACAGGCGGTCGTGCCAGCGCACCGCGGCCGACGCGACCTCGCCCAGCGCGGAGCGCAGGCCCCCGCGGTCGCCCGCCGCGCGCGCCTTGGCCAGGCGGCGCAGCGCCCCGGCCAGGACCGCCGGGCCGGACGCGCCGTCCGCGCGCAGCGCCGCGAGCTCGCCGGGCGTGAGGCGGCGCTGGCCGTCGCCCACCAGCGCGCTCAGCTCGCGCGCGCGGCGCTCGGCCGTGGCGGCGGCCCGGCGCGCATCGGCCGCGTCGCGCGCGGCGGCCGCGGCCTGGTCGTCGGCCGCGCGCACCCGCGCGTCGGCGTCCGCGATCAGCGCCTCGAAGCGGTCGAGCGCCTCACTGCGTGCGTCGCGGCGCGCCACGCGCACGCGGTCGCGCGCGCGAGCCTCGGCGACGCGGGCACGCTTCAGCGCGACGGCGAGGGCGTCGGTGCCCGACGAGCCGTCGTCAGCGGCACGGCGGTCACGGGTCGCCGAGCGGCCGTCGTCAGCGGCACGGCGGTCACGGGTCGCCGAGCGGCCGTCGTCAGCGGCACGGCGGTCACGGGTCGCCGAGCGGCCGTCGGCGCCCACCGGGCGGTCCGGCCCCCGCTGCTCGACTGCCGGCCTGGCCTCGCCGGCCGCACGGCGCCGGGGCCCGGGACGGCGCGGCTCCAGGCCCGCCGCGCGCACGGCGGCGTCGAAGGAGCCGCCGAACGGGCGCTTGGCGGCGTTGGTCGACGGCCAGACGCCCTCGCGGTAGCGCTCGGCGCGCCACTCCTGCGCGCGCCAGCGGGCCAGCGACGGGTTCCAATCGGCCGAGCAGGGCGGCTCGCCGTAGCGGGCCTCCCACTCGAGGATCTTCTCGATGATCAGTTCGCGGGTCCAGCGCCTCACTCGACGGCCGCCCGCGGTCTGCGCGGACGGGGTCATGTGAGGCTCCGTCCGCTAGCTGCCGCGCGGGAGGTTCGTCATGGCGATGGCGAACGTCCGCGCCTGCGCCCACGAATGACCCGCGGCGGCGGGCTTCGGCTTCGAGGGCAGGTAGACGCAGGCGGCCATCGGTCCGCGAACGGTACCCGATCGCCGGCCCGGCGTCCAACGGGTTCGAACCCCGCTAGGCTCGGCGCTGTGGCCACCGAGGTCGCGCCCGGCATCCACCGGCTCGGCAACGAGCTCGTGAACTTCTACGTGGTCGAGGACGGGGAGCGCCTGATGCTCGTCGACGCCGGGCTGCCCGGCTTCCTCGGCGAGCTCGAGGAGTTCCTGCACGAGCGCCGACGCGACATCTCGTCGGTCGAGGCGGTGCTGCTCACGCATGCGCACGGCGACCATGTCGGCATCGCCGAGCCGGTGCGCGCGGCGGGCGCCGCCGTGCACGTGCACGAGGCCGACGCGGAGATGGCGCGGACCGCGAAGTACCCGGCGCGCGAGCGCAGACTGCGCCCGTACCTGCGCCACGGCACTGCGTGGGCGCTGCTGTGGACGGGCCTGCGCAACGGCGCCGCGCGCTCGGTCAGGATCGCGGCGGTCGAGCCGTTCGGCGACGACGCGGCGCTCGACCTGCCCGGCCGCCCGCGGGTGCTGCCGACGCCGGGGCACTCCGATGGCCATGTCGTCTTCCACTTCCCGGAGCGCGGCGCCTTGATCGCCGGCGACGCGCTGTGCACCCGCAACCCGCTGACCGGCCGCACCGGGCCGCAGCTCATGCCCGGCGCCTTCTCGACCTCGAGCCCGCGGGCGATGGCGTCGCTCGAGCGGATCGAGCCGCTCGAGGCGGGCGTGCTGCTGGTCGGGCACGGGGATCCGTGGACGGGCGGCGTGGCGGCCGCCGTCGCGCGGGCGCGCGAGGCCGGGCCTTCGTAGCGCCGGCGAACGTCGAAGGGCTGGTCTCGAGCGTCCGCTACGGCCCGCGAACGTCGTACGGCTGGTCTCGAGCGTCCGCTACGGCCCGCGAACGTCGTACGGCTGGTCTCGAGCGTCCGCTACGGCCCGCGAACGTCGTACGGCTGGTCTCGAGCGTCCGCTACGGCCCGCGAACGTCGGTGATCCACGTGCTGCGCAGCCCGAGCAGCGTCCGCACCGTGGCGGCGCTCGCGATCCTGTCGCCGCGGCTCCCCTGGATCTCGACGGTGACGGCGCGGCCGGAGGGCGAGCGGCTCGTCACGCGCAGCCCGCGCAGGCGCCCCGCCAGCACGGTCCGAAGCTCGCGCTCCGCGTCGCGGCGCGTGAACCGCGCCGTCCACGTGTGAACGGGCGACAGGTCGTCGTGGGGGTCGTCGACCGAGCGCAGGTAGGACAGCGGCGTGCCGCCGAAGCCCTCCTCGTTGGAAGCCGTCCGGCCGCCCGAGGTCGAGAAGAAGAACGCCTGCGCGACCGCGCCGCCGACCGTGACCACCCGGGCGCGCGTGGCCCGCACGGCGGCCGTGGTGCTGTCGACCTCGACGGAGACGCCGCCGTAGACCTGCGAGCGGACGTCGGCGTAGACGTCGAACGCCTCGCCGGTCCTCCGGCTGGTCAGCGCGTACGAGCGCGCCACGACCGCCTGGGCCTTCAGCGCCTCCTCCGGCCAGCTCGCCGGCATCTCGACCGGGACGACGCCGTAGAGGTAGTGCTCGAGCGACACGTGGTTGACCGCCAGTACCCCGGAGCCGTCGCGGCTCAGCACCATCCGGCCGCGGTACGTGCCGCCGCGCCGCCCGTTCTCGGCCAGCCCGTGCAGCTTCGTCGTCGAGCCGCCCGTGACGCGGACGGGGGCGCGCAGCCGTGCCCGCGTGCGGCCCGTCCGCGTGTCGATCACGCGCACGCGATCGCCGGACAGCGCGCGGAACCGGTAGGCGCGGTCCTCGCGCAGCCCGATCCGGCGGCGGTTCGCGGCCCGCGCGCGGGTCGCGCCGCTCAGCTTCGGGGCCCGCGCCTTCTTCAGCCGCACGCGCATGCTGGTCGCGGGCGCCGTGCCGTAGTCGCTGCCCGTGTAGTAGTGGGCGAGGATCGCGCGGTGGTCGCGACCCTCGCGCAGGGCGAAGCCGTAGGCCCCGTACTGGGAGAGCCCGACGCCGTGGCCCCAGCCACGGCCGTCGACGACGAGATCGGCGCCGCTCGCGCCGGCCGGCGCGAGCAGCAGGAGGGCGAGGGCGATCGGGAGGGCACGCATCGTCAGCTTGCAACAGGCGGGTCTCGTCCGGGTTGCGGTGTGATCAGCGCCAGCGCGGAGGTGGTTCGCGTCCGGGTTGCGGTGTGATCAGTGCGAGCGCGGAGGCGGGTCGCGTCCGGGTTGCGGCGTGATCAGCGCCAGCGCGGCGGCCAGCCCGGCCTGTGGCCGCGCCGTGGCGATCCACCGGCCCGGTTGCACGGCGGGCCGCGGCGCGCCCAGCAGCGGCCCGAGCGCCCGCGAGCACGCCCCGAGGTCGGCGACCGTGACCACGAGCCCCCACAGCGCGCTCGGCCGCGACCCCGTCTGCACGACCTCGAGGACCAGCCCGCCGAGGCGGTGGAACGCCATCGGCGTGCCCGGGCGCGGCTCCGCGCGCCGCCGCAGCGGCGCTCCGGCCCGCTCCAGGGCCGCCACGGTCCGGTCGAGGTCATCGGTGAAGGCGACCACGTGGTCGACGGCGAGCGCGCCGTTCGGATGCGTCCCCGCCGTGACCGGTCCGGCAGCGCTGTCCGTGATCCGGAGGCCGTCGGGCCGCTCGTGCGCCAGCCCGCCCGCCTCGATCCCCAGCGCCGTGCCGCCGGTCGCGATCAGCAGCCCTCCGACGCGCGCGCTGCCATCCTCTTGCACGGCGAAGCCGAGCCGAGCCCACGGCTCCGGCCCCTCGCCGACCACGATCGTCCGTGCCTGCGCCATGGCGGGCATCATCCCGTGAGCTCGACGCCGATCAGCACTCCGACTCCCACCCCCGACGCGGATCCGCCCTCGCGCGGGCGCGGACGCATGGGCTCGCGCCTGTCGTGGCTCGGCCTGACCATCTCGCTGCTGGCGCTCGCCGGCGTCGTCTGGTGGGCATCGCGACAGGACGCGCCAGAGCTGCCCACGAGCGGGCCCGAGCTCGCTGCCCTGGTCGCCGCGATCGCGCTCTACGCGCTGGCCACGATCGTGCGCAGCGAGCGCTGGCAGCGGCTGCTGGTCGACGAGGGTGCGACGCCGCGACGCGTCGACACGTACGCGCTGACGTGTGTCGGCTACATGGGCAACAACGTGCTGCCCGCGCGTGCCGGGGACGCGATCCGGATGGTCCTGATGGCGCCGCGCGCGAGCACCTCCAAGCGGACCGTGATCGGGACGCTGCTGGCCGAGCGGCTGCTGGACGTCGCGGTCCTCGTGGCGCTGTTCGTGATCGTCGGCTACGGCCTGCTGGGCGAGGTCGGCGGCGACAAGGTCGAGATCGTCGCGCTCGTCGTCCTCGGGCTCGCGATCGCGACGTTGCTCGGCTACCTGGCGCTGCGCCGCAACGAGCGGCTGATGGAGTTCATGGCGCCGATGGCGTCCGCCACGCTCGGTCTCCGCCGTGCGCACCACGGCCTGCTGCTGCTCGGCATGACGTGCCTGATCTGGGGGATCGAGGCCGGCGTCTGGATGTCCGCGGCGGCCGCCGTCGGCTTCGGCATGGACCCGATCGAGGGGCTCTACATCGTCGCCCTCGCGTCCGTGTTCTCGCTCGTCCCCTCCGGGCCCGCCTATGCGGGCACGCAGGACGCGGCGGCGATCCTCGGCATCAAGGCGCTCGGCGGGACGGGAGCGCAGGCGGTCGCCTACATCGTGATGCTGCGCTTCGTCATCGTGGTCCCGATCACGATCGTCGGGCTCGTCCTGCTCGCCGCGCGCTACGGCGGGCTCGGGCGGCTGCGCGGCGCGCGCCTCGAGGCGCAGGGTTGAGGCGCTCGCGCGGCGAGCTGCTCGCCTACGCACTGCTCGTCGCGGCCGCGCTCGCCGTCCGCCTGTTCGACCTCGGCGACCGCCCGTTCCACCACGACGAGAGCCAGGACGCCTACTTCTCGTGGATCTTCTTCACCCAGCGCGACTACGAGTACGACCCGCTGCTGCACGGGCCATTCCGCTTCTACCTGACGGCGGCGATGTACGCCGTCTTCGGCGACTCGGACTTCACGGCGCGGCTCGCCCCCGCGCTCATGGGCACGCTGATGGTGCCGCTCCCCTACCTGCTGCGCGCACAGATCGGGCGCGCCGGGGCGTTCGCAGCGGCCGTGCTGCTCGCGTTCGGCCCGTCGTATCTGTACTTCAGCCGCTTCGCCCGCGAGGACATCTACTTCGCGGCGGTCTCGCTCGCGCTGCTCGTCGTCACGTTCCGGTTCCTCGAGCGGCCGCGGCGCCACCAGCCGGCGCTGATCGGCGCGCTGCTCGCGGTGCTGTTCTCGATCAAGGAGACCACGTTCATCACCGGCTTCGTGGCCTTCACGTACTTCGTGGGCGTGCTGGCCTTCCGCCGCGAGCTGCTGCTCCGGCCGCTCCGCGCCGTCGGGCTCGACGCCTGGGGCTGGGCGCTCGCGGCCTTCGTGGGCGTCTACACGGTGCTCTTCACGACCTTCCTCACCCACCCGGAGGGGGTGCTGGGGCTCTACGACGGGCTCGACTACTGGCTCGGCCAGCACGAGGTCGGCCGCGGCGGCGAGGCGTGGAGCTTCTACCTCGTCGTGCTCTTCGGGGTCGAGTGGCCGGTGCTGCTGCTCGGCGCCGTCGGCGCGGTGGCCGCGGTCCTGCGGCCGACGCTGCTGCGGCTCTTCGTCATGTGGGCGTTCGTGCTCTCGCTGGTCATCTACTCGTGGGCGGGTGAGAAGTTCGCCTGGCTCGTCCTGCACCCGCTGCTGCCGCTGCTGCTGCTCGCCGGGATCGGAGTCCAGGCGGTGTGGGACGCGCGCCGGCGCTGGTACGGCGCGCTCGGGATCGCGGCCTGCGTCGCCGGGGCGCTGTACGCCGGCTTCGCCTCGTGGTCGGTCAACGACCGCTATCGCGCCGACCCGCGCGAGCTGCTCGTCTCGACCCAGTCCTCCGAGGAGGTGGCGCGCGTCGCCGACGCGGTGGTCGCGCGCGCGGAGCGCGGGCCGACGTCGATCACGGTCGACAGCTCCGAGGGCGCGACGTTCCCGTGGGCGTGGTACTTCCGTGACCTGGACGTCGGCTACGTCGAGCTCGGCGCCACCGGCGACGCCCCGGACTCGGACGTGCTGATCCTCACGCCGTCCGCGCACGACCGGCTCGCCCCGGACCTGCAGGGGTACGCCGCCCGCCGGTTCCCGTTCCGCGTCTGGTGGGTGCGCGACAACAACACGCTGACGCCCACGGCGTGGTGGCGCTGGCTCACGGGCCGCGAGCCCTGGAACCCGACCGGCGGCATGTCCGAGTGGCTCTACGAGCGGCGGTGAGTCAACGCAGGCGCCAGATCGAGGTGCCTTCGCGCTCGAACACCTGCTCGCCGAGCTCGTCCCACTTGGCCAGGCCGGCGTCGCCGTAGGTCGTCCGCTCGATCGGGCCGTAGACGACGTAGTCGACGCCGTAGCGGCCGAACAAATCGCGCGCCTCGTCGAGATCGGCGGTGACGTAGAGACGTTGGACGTCGTCGGCACGCGAGCCCGGCAGGTGTCCCCACTGGCGCTCGTGGCCGGCCCAGCCGAGCACCGTCGGACGCCCGGTGAAGGTCGAGATGCGCGCATGGCCGAAGGCGGAGTAGTCGTCCCCCACGGCCTCGAGCACGACGGCGCCGCCGGCGGCGTTGGCACGCAGCCACGCGATCGCCGCTGGATCCCCCGGGG
>Ga0299913_10002796_pt1 | contig 13973 bp, 6 predicted proteins | sample RVTome_9_FD_201360 | JGI IMG/M metagenome (GOLD analysis project Ga0299913, IMG submission 201360) | Soil microbial communities from uranium-contaminated site in the Upper Colorado River Basin, Wyoming, United States - RVT155D38 (version 2) ... | reverse complement strand
AACGAGGGCGAGGGTGGGAACCAGGATCAAAGAGCCGCCGAGACCCGCAGAAGCAGACACCATGAAGGAGACGGTGACCGCCACCAGCGTGATGACCCCAACCCAGGGCTCCATGCTCAACTATCTCTCGGCGACTTGTCTGACTTCGACGGCCGGCAGCGCAGCGGACCGCATGAGATCGTTGAACTCCTCGAGATCTCCGCTCAATGCCTCGTTTAGCCGCTCAACCTGGACGTCGATCTCCGCCGAATACTTGGCCGACAGTTCCAGGGACTGGGTGGTCGGGGGTGCGTCGGCGCTGGCGATGATGCTGATGACCGACGAGAGCTTCTCGTTCAGTCGGGCCGGCTCACGGAGACCGAACAGATCGTCATGTTTTCCCGGTTTGATCAGTTCACCCTCGATCCCGACGAGCTTCTCTTTGAGCTCGTCTGCGAGCGAGCGTGCGTCTTTCGCAATGTCGGATCGGGTCGCCCATGCATCGAGCTGGGCGGTCACCAACTTGATGGTGTTGACCGCCTCGTGGGCTTCGGAGATCTTGTCCCGGATCTCGAGCAGAGCGTCGAGCTGGCGCTTCAGATCGTCCCCGGAGACGTCCACCCTGGGGTCGTTGACCACCTGGAAGCTCTGCGATGTCGAGGTGGGCTCGCCATCCGGGTCGGTGACGATCAGTCGCACCTGGTAGGTGCCGGGTACCACCAACGGGCCTTGGTTCGCCTCACCTGCCATCTTGTTGCCCAGCACCTTGGTAGATCCGTCATGGCGGAGGTTCCAGCGAAAACGGTTCACCCCCGGTTCCATGGTGATCCAGGGCCCGGCGTTGTAGGCCTTGTCGTCGTCGTCCATCTCGTCATAGCCGGGAGGCTTGGCTCCAAATCGACGCACGAGGTTGTCCTCGGAGTCGCGGAACTCGAGAGCGACCGACAGCTCGTCGTTGTCGGTCACCTCCTCGCCGAGGAAGTAGATGACTACGGCACCCACCGGCGCCGCCTCTCCGGCGTCGAGGAAGGTCCGTTGCACCTGGCCTGTCTCGTCGATCGTCGCTTCGAAGGTCGCCTGCTTGCCCAGTGACACCCAGTAGTCCTTGCCCTCTGTCTTGATCCAGGGCGCGAAGAGGTCGGGAAGGAGACGCCAGGTCCGTCTCGGTGTCAGCACTCTGGTCACGTCCGTGGCGGGATCATCGACCAGTTGGTGGAGAGGTGTGAGATCGTCCATGATCCAAAACGACCGTCCATGTGTGGCCACGACGAGGTCGGTTCCCTTGACCGTCAGGTCGTAGATGGGGGCGACCGGGAGGTTGGATTCCCAGCGGTGCCAGCTGCCACCGTCATCGGTGGACAGATAGAGCCCGGTCTCGGTCCCCACATAGAGCAGACCTTCGTGGGCGGGATCGGTCCGAATGACACGCGCGAAGTCGTGTGGTGGAATGGCATGGTCCCCGGTGCCCGCTATCGGCTGCCAACTCTCCCCGTAGTCGTCGGTCTTGTATAGGTATGGGGTGGTGTCGTCGAGTTTGTACCTGGTCGCAGCCACATAGACGGTGCCGGCGTGATGTGGCGATGGCTCGACCGTGCGAATGAATGTCCACTCCGGGAGGTCGGGTGGGGTGACGTCTTCCCAGGTCTCACCGTGGTCGCGGCTGATGTGCACCAGACCGTCGTCGCTCCCGGCCCAGAGGACGCCCGGCTCGATCGAGCACTCCCGCAGGGAGGCGATGGTGCAGTAGTGCTCGGCGCCGCTGGTGTCCTTGGTAATCGGGCCACCCGACGCGCCGAGCTTGTCGGGGTCATTGTGGGTGAGGTCTTCGCTGATCGGTGACCAGCTGTGACCTTGGTCGGTGCTGCGGAACACGACATTTCCTGCCGTGTAGAGCACGTTTGAATCGTGAGGGGAGAACAGGATGGGATAAGTCCACGGAAACCGCACCTCGAGGTCGACCGGGCCGATGCCGTCGTGGGACTCGGGCCAGACGTTGATCAGGCGGATCTGACCGCTGCGGTGGTCGTAACGTTGCAGCGACCCTCCCCCGCCCGGACTGGAGCCGACGGCTCCCACGAACACCAGGTTGGGGTCGTCAGGATGGACGGCCATGAACCCGCTCTCCCCCGAACCGGCGGGGTAGCAGTCGGCCCAGGTGATGGCGAGGTCGGTGACGCCGCTGGGAACCGCAACGCTCGAGTTGTCCTGTTGGGTGCCGTACACGTAGTAGAAAGGCTCACGGTTGTCGGTCGTCACGGTGTACATCTGTGCAGTCGCTTGGTTGTACACAGTGCTCCACGACTCCCCACCATTGAACGAGACGTTGGCGCCACCGTCGTTCCCCTGCACCATCCGCTGGTTGTCGCGAGGGTCGATCCACAGGTCGTGGTTGTCCCCATGAGGCGTGGCGACCGATGAGAAGGTCTTGCCACCGTCGGTCGACTTCCACAGGTCGAGGTTGTTGACAAACACCGTGTCCGGGTCCTGGGTATCGGCGGTGACGTGCATGTAGTACCAGGGGCGATAACGGAGATCGATCCTGGAGCTGACCAGCTTCCAGGTCTCCCCGAAGTCATCGGATCGGTAGAGCCCGGGCTTTTCGGACGCCTCGATCAACGCCCACACCCGGCCCGCCCTCGCCGGGGACGCCGCCACGCCGACCTTTCCGATGATCGCCGACCCCGGGGGAAGCCCTTTGTTGTGGGTGATCTCCCGCCAGGTCTCGCCACCGTCTGTCGACTTCCAGATCCCGCTGTCAGGTCCGCCGCTGCTCATCTCCCAGAAATTGCGGTAGGCCTCCCAGATGGTGGCGTAGACGACTTCTGGGTTGTTCGGGTCCAACGCGACGTCGACTGCTCCGGCCTTGTCACTCTTGTAGAGCACCCTCTCCCAGTTTCTGCCGCCGTCCCTGGAGCGGAAGAGGCCACGTTCCTCGTTCTGCCCGAAGGCATGGCCCAGAGCCGCCACATAGACGAGGTCGGGGTTCTTGGGGTGGATGCGGACCTCTCCGATATGACGGGTATCTGCAAGGCCGCAGTGAGTCCATGTGGCACCCCCGTCACCGGAGCGATAGACCCCATCGCCGTGGGACACGTCGAGACGGATACAGCTCTCCCCCATGCCGGCGAAGATGACGTTGGGATCGGATTCGGATACCGCGATGGCTCCCACAGAGCCGGTCGTCATCTGCCCGTCGCTGACGTTGACCCACGTGGTGCCGGCGTCCTCGGTCTTCCATACTCCACCGGCAACCGCTCCGAAATAGAAGACCCCGGGCCGGGTCGGATGACCTGCGACGGCGACGACGCGGCCACCGCGGGTGGGGCCGATGCAGCGAAACCTCATCGTCTCCAGCAGATCCTTTGCCCTGGGATCGTCGAGCAGCCTCACTTCGAATACCTCTTTCGCTTCTTTGGACCGGGAGGCGGCGAGGCTAGTGGACTACCCACCGGGCAATTCGCCGGGCGCGGCCCGGCATCGAAGTGATTTAGCTCCTCACGGCGTTTCGCCGTGGATGTGTCCTATGAGCGGAGAGCCAGACTGAGGCGGGACCGCCTCACTCAATTGTTGGCGGGCGCTGCGCTGATCTCTCCAAGGGCCGACTCCCGGTCACGCTCTACGGCGAGGTCCCCGATCGACACGATTCCCACCAGGGAGTCGTTGTCGACGACCGGGAGCCGCCGAATTGCGTTCTCTTCCATGGCTTTGACCGCGGCAGCCACTGAGTCGTCGGAGCCGACGGTCACCAGATTGTGATTGCAGACGTCATCGAGGGTCGTGGACGCCGGGTCGAGTCCCTCGGCGATCCCTCGCACCACGATGTCACGATCGGTGACGATGCCACACAGAGTCCCATCGGGCTTGGTGACTACGACGTCACCGATGTCATGGTCGCGCATCGCGCGGGCAGCGGTCAGCAGATCGGTGGTGTTGTCCATGGTGACCGGGTTCTCGGTCATCAAATCGGCAATGCGTTGGGGCATGAGACCTCCTTTTGGGGTGCATTCGTCTGGTACCCGTTGATGCCGGTCGTCGAAACTCGTCCGGTGGGCACATCGGCCTGTGGCGGCGTACGCCACCGGCATGTCTGAACCGGTTTGCGGCCTGGCATACTGCCGCAATGACGGACGATGGAGGCGTGGTCTATCGTCGTTGGGCCGGTCTGAAAGCCGACTTCACCCGAGAGACCTTCTTACGGACTATCTCCAGCGGGATCGTGCTCGCCCTGGTCAACGCGCTGTTGACCACTGCTCTGGTGTCGCTGATCTTCAGAGACACCCTCGAAGATGCCTTGCCCGTCGGGATCGCACAGGGTCTGCTGGCGTCGGCCGTGATCGGCCTGATCATCGCCATCTCCAGCAGCTTTCCCGGTCTGTACGCGGGTGTCCAGGACGCCAGCGCGGCCATCATCGCTCTCAGCTCCGTCGCCGTCGCCGCCGTTGTGGCCGGATCCCTGGCGGTGGACACGGTGGTGGCCATGATGGCGGCCACGTCGATCGCAACCGGGGCGGGGCTCCTGCTCATCGGGTACCTCGGTCTCGGTGAATTGGCCCGTTTCGTGCCATTCCCTGTCATCGGAGGATTGCTGGCGGGCACGGGATATCTGATCCTTGTCGGATCTCTCGGGATTCTCGGTTTCGATACCCCCAGCGACCTGTCCGATCCGGGAGCTTTTGGAATGCTCTGGCCGGGAGTAGCTCTGGCCGGGCTCTTTTTCTGGGCGACGCGTCGCTCCTGGACATCGCGGATCTATCTTCTTCTGCTCGTCGTCGGTGTTGGAGGATTCCACCTTTTCACCCGGCTGGTCGGGATCGGCAAACAGACTTCGCTGGAACGCGGGTGGCTCCTCGGGCCTTTCGACAGCGGCGCCCTCACCCCACGGCTGGTCGTCGATGCGTTCGCACGAGCCGACTGGGGGTTGATTGCAGGGCAGGCGGCGAGTCTGGTCACGATCCTGGTCATCATCCCGATCACCCTCCTCCTATATATCAGTGCCCTGGAGATCGAGACCGAGACCGGGTTGGACATGAATCGTGAGCTCACCGCGACAGGCTGGGCCAACCTCGCCTCAGGGGCCGTGGGTGGCCCGCCCGGCTACCTGTACATGGCCGACTCCATCATCGTCGCCCGTTTGATCGGAAATCGCCGCGGACCCGCGGTGGTGTCGGCGCTCTCCCTCGTCGCGATCCTCTTCGTCGGTGGCGGGATCCTGGAACTGTTGCCGGTGTTCGTAGTAGGCGGGCTCCTCCTCTTTGTCGGCGTCGAGTTCCTGCACGAGTGGCTGTGGGCATCTCGTCACAGGATGAGTCGCCTGGACTACACGTTGATGGTGGGCATCGCCGTCGTAATCGCCGTGGTGGGATTCCTCCCCGGGGTCGCCACCGGTCTCGTCGCCGCGATCGTCCTCTTCGTGATGCGATATAGCCGGATCGACGTGATCAAACACTCGCTAACCGGCGCAGAGCAGCGAAGCAACATCGAACGTTCGGAGTCCGCTGCGGAATATCTGGACGAAGCCGGACGGTCGATCGTGATCCTCGAGCTGCAGGGTTTCGTCTTCTTCGGGACCGCCAGCCGGATCCTCGGTCGTGTCAGGGCCCTCCCCTCATCCCAGCCTCATCCCCGTTTCATCGTCTGCGATTTCAGACGGGTGACCGGCGTCGACTCTTCTGCGGTCGCCGTTTTCGAATTGATCTCCAACCACGCTCGCGAACATGGCCTTCTCGTCATCCTCAGCGGGATGGACGAGCGGGTGGCCGCCCAGTTCGACGACATCGTGACCCGCTACGACGACGTCATCAACCTCCACCGCGATCTCGACCATGGTCTCGCCCGCTGCGAAGACGAGCTGTTGGGGGAAGCAGGTCTGGCCTCCCCCACCGGGCCGCCGCTTCCCGGCGGGCTCTCCGAGGCCATGACGCCGTACCTGGTGGCCCATTCGTTGCCGGCAGGTGAGGTTCTGATGCGTCAGGGCGACCCCAGCCCCGGCATTTTCCTTATCACGGCCGGCCGGGCCACCGTATCTGTCGAGGGGCCCGACGGCACCACCGTGCGGCTGAGGACACTGCTGAGTGGCACGGTCCTCGGTGAGATCAGTCTCTATCGCGGCGAACCGTGCACCGCGACCGTCGTCACCGAATCCGAATGCCAGGTCCTACATCTGGCCCCCGAGCGGTTCGTGGAGTTGGGCGCCCGCGACCCTGCGGTTGCCGCCCAACTCCACGAGTTCGTCGCCCGAATCCTCGCCGGACGGGTGAGCCACGCCAACCGAACCATTCGCGCCCTACGCGACTGACGCGTTCCGAAGCTTTCCTCAGGTAGTGGGACCCGTATCCGGGTCCCACTACCTCGAGAAAGGATGGGTATGTCCGCCTCGAGATTTTCTCGAGGCGGACAGACCCATATCCGGGCCGTACTACCTGAGGAAAGACTTAGCCGGTCACCGAACCGGGTTTGTCCCTCCGCAAGCCGATCAAGCGGGCAACATATAGCAAATGCTCTCGACCGCGGTTGCGGCGTGGCGCAACCTGGTCAAGCGCCTATCAGTCGATTGGTTGATCCTGGCCGCAGGGCTGGTGACGATCCTGCTCGCCATGATCCTGCTGGCTGCAGGTCCGATCTACGCCGACGCCGTCACCGAGAGCGCCCTGAGGCGGACTCTGGACATCTCGTCGCCGGCCGACTCCACCGTCACGATCGAAGTTCGGACACCGCCCGACGGCTACGACACCGTCGACGCAATCGCCACCACTGCATTGACCAAAGCCCTCGCCGGGGTGGAGGCGCCAATCACTCGCGTCATCGACGCTCAGAGCTTGAGACTGCCCGTGCAGAACGCCGAGGACACGGTCGATCTGGGTCAGCTTCGCTACATGGAGGGAATAGAGGAGCATGCCCATCTGATGGCGGGCAACTGGCCCGACGCCTCGGAAGCACCGGTGCAGATGGCCGTCAGCGCGACCACTGCTGACCAACTCGGCATCGATATCGGGGACGTCATGGCCATGGTCGACCCACGAGACGAGAGCCGTCAGGTCGAGCTCGAGTTGGCCGGGATCTTTCAGATTGAAGACACCAACGATCGCTACTGGCTCGACGATGCCCTTGTCCTCGACGGTCCTGTTGAGACCCGTGGATTCCGGACATTTGGCCCATTCATCATCGACGAGCCCGCCATTTCTGCGATTACGCCGCGGGAGATCGCGACTTGGAGAGCCCTCCCCGATTTCGACACTCTCGAGATAGACGAGGCATCCGGTGTGCGGGGAGGTGTCGCCTCCCTCTCTGGATCGGTCAACGCCGATCTCGCCATCGCCGACGAATCGGGGTTCCGCTTCTCCGAATTCACAGTCCACACCGAACTGGATCGGCTCCTGTCCGGCACCGAGCGCTCCCTGACCGTCACCCGCTCAAGTGTCCTCGCTCTGCTCCTACAGCTGGCGATTCTGGCCGGATATGCTCTCGCCCTCACATCCGGGCTCCTGGTCGAGACCCGCAGCACCGAGACCGCCCTCCTCCGGGCACGAGGGGCGAGCCCCGGTCAGGTCGTTGCCGTCGCCGGTCTCGAAGGTCTGCTGCTCACGGTTCCCGCGGCCCTCGCCACCCCATGGCTGGCGGCCATGACCGTGGAGGCGCTCGTCTCGTTCGGTCCCTTGGCTCCGATCGGTCTCGACGTGGCCCCCGCGGTGATTCCGGAGTCGCGAATCATCGTGCTGCTCGCCGCGGTGGCGGCGGTTGTGGCGTTGGTCTGGCCGGCATGGAGATCGGCTCGGACACTCTCCGGATCCAGCCGCCGCCGCAGAGAGGGGGCGAGGTCGAAGACGCAGCGAGCCGGTGTCGACTTTGCCCTCGTTGCCCTGGCGGCGCTGGCCTTTTGGCAGCTGACCAGTCTCGGCCCTCAGGTCTCATCCACCATCCAGGGTCGATTCGGCATCGACCCGATCCTCATCGCCGCACCGACCCTTGGCCTGGTGGCCGGCTCGGTGCTTGCCCTACGCGTGGTTCCTTTCCTCGCCCGACTCGCCGAGCGCGTTGCTTCCGCAGGTAGGAGTGTTGTGCCTGCTCTGTCCGCATGGCAGGTCGCCCGTCGGCCCCTGCGTTACGCCCGTGCTGCTCTTCTCCTGATCATGGCGGTGGCGATCGGCTTTTTCGCCGCCTCCTATTCCTCCACATGGCTCGACTCCCAGCGTGATCAGGCAGATTTCCAGGTCGGCGCCGACCTGCGAGTGCAAACGGGCCGTCGCCTCGGTGACTCTGCTGGTGACCTCCAGCTCGTCTCAGCCCAGGAGTCGATCCCGGGTGTCGCCCGGTCCATGCCAGTAACACGGGTGCGAGGTGTCCTCCCCGGCTCGGATTCCCCTGCCGAATTCCTCCTCCTCGACAGCTCCGCTGCCGCCGGGTTGGTCTCTCTACGCGAGGACCTCGCACCCGACTTCGACGCGCTCATGGCCAAGCTGAGCGACGCCCGTCCACTCCTCTCCGGCCTCACACTGCCTGGAGAACCGGAGTACGCCCGTCTTGTCATCGAAGCGGTTGAGGAGGAGATGGAAAACGAGGCGGGACAACCTCTCCACATGGCATTCTCCGGTACGGCCAGTCTCGTTCTCCAGGATGATATCGGGCTCCTCCACCGTCTTTCGCTTGGCCCGGTGATAGCCAACCAGGGACGTCAAACCATGGATGCACCCCTCTTCGTCGAGGTCTCGGACGGCAACCGGGCACTCCCGGCGTATCCGATCCAGATCGTGGCGATCGAGTTCACCTCTCGATTTCCCTTCGACACCAGCCGCAACGTCACCGTCGACATCATCGACGTTCTCGTTGCGGATTCTTCGGGAAGGTGGGAGCCGCTCGAGTTCGACCACAGCCCCGATGCGTGGGCCGTGGAGGCGGTGGCCATCGGTCAACCGCATCATCTTCCGCAAATCACCGAGGTCGAGGATCAGCCTCGAGATGCCCTCCGGGTGTCCATCGGGACCGGTGCCGGATTCAGCGGGATCGCTGCCTACAGCATCGGCCCGCCGTGGCCCAGTCAGTCGACCTACCCGGTGGTAGTCCCCGCCGACTGGCTGGAGGAGAGCGGTGGCGAAACGGGGGATGAGATGAGTTTGCCCGCTCTGAGCACCGGACGCAGCCGCGCTGTGATCGCGGGTGCAATCACGGCTTTTCCGACCACCGGCTCGCCAGGGGGCAGCGACTTTGTCTTGATGGACCTGCCCACCTACCAGACGATGAGGTATGCACCTGGCAATCCCATTATCGAAGTTGACGAGAACTGGCTCTCCGCGTCCGGGGACTCCGGGAGTGTCGCCGACATCCTGCAAGGCCCACCGTTCGAGGCAACCAACGTGATGAGCCGTTCCGACCGTTTCCTCGCACTCAGCACGGACCCGGTCGCTCTGGCGACCATCGGGGCGCTCACGTTGGGATTCCTTGCCGCCGCCGTCTTTGCCGCGGTCGGATTCGCTGTCAGCGCCACCGTCTCCGCCCGGGAGAGGATCACCGAATTCGCCCTGTTGCGAGCGCTGGGTCTCTCCCCCCGTCTTCTCGGTGCTTGGATGACGCTGGAACAAGGTGCTCTCGTCGTCTCCAGCCTCGGATTCGGCACGCTGGTGGGCTGGCTCCTCACCAGAACCATCCTCCCGTTGATAACCGCCACTCAGGCGGGGACCAGACCTGTCCCCGATGTCGCCATCGTCTATCCATGGGACGCGGTTCTCACCCTCGAAGCCAGCTTGGTTGCCGTCCTCGCCGTAATCGTCGTAGCCATGACCCTTCTACTCCGCCGTCTTGGGTTGGGCTCCCTCCTCCGACTGGGGGATGAATGAAACGAAAGCCTCGTTTTGGATCGCTGACCGTGGGCGCAAGCGTGTTCCGGGGACGTCTCACGTCGGCACCTGCAGCCGCCCTCATCATCTTCGTGGCAACCTTGCTCACGGCGCTCTTTGTCAGCGCGGTGCCGCGTGTCATAGAGCGCGTTTCGGAAGACGACCTCAGGGCCGACCTGCGCGCGGCGGAGCCGGAGCAGCGGAACATCAGCGTCGAGGACGACGATCGGATCGGCGCCGGGCCCGTGGGCGACCCCTTCGGTCTGGTAGCCGGCCGCGGGGAGCGGGCTCTGAGCCAACGCTTTCCCGATTCGGTGAAGTCAATCGCCGGTGACACCCAATATGTCGTGGACACGCCGTGGTTCCGGGTCACATCATTTCCCGATGACGTGCCCGGGCCTTTCCCGACCACCTTCCGCTTTCACTACCAGCAGGGGCTCGAGGAGCGGATGACACTCATCACCGGTTCTCTTCCGGAAGTGCGGGAGCCGATCCCAATGCTGTTCGGGGGCGACTGTCCCGCCGACCGTCTGGCGGTGGACGAATTCGAGCTTTTGGCCGATGTTGACTGTTTCGTCGCCGATGTTCCCGTTTTCGAAGCGGCGGTAACCAGCGAAACCGCGGCGGCGATGATGCTCGAGATCGGGGACCAGGCATTCCTGCGCCCGGATGCTCAGGACCAGCTGTGGCATATCGGAACCACAGCCGATGAGCACACCTTCGTCCTGGCGATCTCAGGTCTCGTCGAGTTGAGCGACATTTCCGAGGAGTACTGGTACGCCGATGCAGCGCTACACCGCCCCGGAATCGTGGAGAATCCCGATTTTCGTTTCGTGGCCGCCACCGGTGTCATGGAACCTGACCGTTATGGCCAGATGATCGCCGATCTCCCTGCCGAGGGCTTTCGCTACATGTGGCGCTACTTCGTCGATCCGGACCGGGTGGAAGGGACCCGGGCCGAGGAGTTGAGGGCCGATGTGGCCAGGATCGTCCCGTCCGACGACGAGAGAATCACCACGTTCCTCGACGACATGATCGACGCGCATCTTGACCAACGCACTCTCACCGTGAGGCTCATGTCCACTTCGGTGACGGGGGTCCTGGTGGCCGCGGTGGGTGTGGTCCTCGCATTGGCAACTCTCATCGCCGACCGCCAATCGGACGCAACCGTTCTCGTCCGAGATCGGGGGGCTTCACGAGCGCAGCTGGCGCTCACTGCCTTCTACACCGGGTTGTTGCTGGTTGTGCCGTCGACCCTTCTGGGCTACATGGTCACAACAATCGCCTTTCCAAACACCGAGGCTCTGGCTTCGGGTCGCGGATCTGCGGTTCTTGCCTTTGGTGGCACGGCCGCTGTGGCATTGTCCGGCTCTCCATATGTGTTCCGTCGTCTCGGAACGCTGCAACGAAGGGACATGGCACTCCAAAAGACCACGGGGCGAAGAGTTGTGATGGAGGTCTTCGTTCTGGTTGCGGCGGTGGCCTCGGTCGCTCTGCTCCGTCGCAGAGGGATCGCCGAGCCTTTCGATGGAATCGAGGCGGACTTCGACATGCTGTTGGCCGCGGCGCCGGCTGTCATCGGCCTCGCAGCCGGGCTGATGGTCCTCCGTCTCATGACACCCCTCATAAGACTGCTGTCGTGGCTTGGCTCCCTGGGACGTGACGCAGTCGCCTTTGTCGGATTCCGTCGTCTGGTGTCCCTGCCGTCGGCCGCCCACGCTCCGACAGCCGTGGTGCTCCTCGCCGTGGCCATCGCCGTCTTCTCGTCGGTGGTGCGGACCGCGATCGACGAGGGCCAGGATCGTCACACGTGGCAGGTGGTCGGTGCCGACTACCGGATCGAAGGGCCCTCCCCCGGTGTGCCCCTTCCGGGTGGTGTCGACCCTGAGCAACTCGCCCGTGGAGGGTCTTGGGCGGAGGCCGCCGAGCTTCCCGGCACGTCCGTCTCAGGGCTGGCCCGGGCACCGCAGGTCACCGTATTGGCAATCGACGCCGCGGCATACGAAGACCTGCTGGCAGGGTCGGGCAGCGAGGTTCCGCAGTTGCGGCTTCTCGCTGCCGGAGACGACAGTGAGCGTCGCCGCCCGGCACCGGCCTTGGTTTCGTCGCATTGGGGCGCGGAAGGTGCCCCCACGGTGGGCACCGAGTTCGCGCTGGAGATAGGGTCGGTCGACCCCGACGTTGTCGTTGCCGGGGTTCTGGACTCGTTTCCATCACTTCCGGCGAGGGAGCCGTTCGTGGTCATCGGGTTTGATGAACTGCGCAGGTTCTGGTCGACAGAGGTAGCGGCGACGATTCTCTACCTGGGCGGATCGGCGTCGGAAGGCACCCGGCTAGCCGAAAGTCTGGCGAACATCGGCGGGCGGACCGTCCTTCTCTCCCGATATCAGACCGGCATCGAGCTCGCCGGTGACCCATTGTCCTTGTGGGTAGATCGAGGTCTCGGCGTCATCTTCTATCTCGCTCTCACCTTTGCCATCGTCGCTGCCCTATCCCTTTTGACCGTGACCGCAAACCGGAGGCGGCGCGACCTCGGCTACCTGCGGACGATCGGGCTCACCATTCGTCAGGCCACGCTGATGACCGCGCTGGAGCAGATTCCTCCGTTGACGGTGGCCACTCTGATGGGTGCGGTCACCGGCGGTGTCGTCGCCAAGCTTCTCGCCCCTGCCCTGGACATCGGATCGTTCACGGGAGGTCTCGTCCCCGCTGAAATCGTGGTGGAGCCGCTGCCGATATTGGTCCTGGCCGTCCTGATGGCACTGCTCATCGGAGCCGCGGTGATTACCTTTGTGGCCTTCACCCGTGATGAGGATTACGGGAAATTGCTCAAGGTCGGAGACGATTAGTGGAACATCGCGGCTATCGGGAGATGGAGTTGGGGGCGGCTACCCGGCATCGCCCCCGCTATGGCGGCGAGTCCCTCATCGTCTGTGACAACCTGGTCAAGATCTACAAGATTGCCGACCTCGAGGTCGTCGCCCTACAGGGTCTCGATCTGGTAGTCGACGAAGGCGAATTCATCGCAATCGTTGGTGCGTCGGGCAGCGGCAAGTCGACGCTGCTCAATGTTCTCGGCGGTTTGGACACACCGTCCGCCGGACACGCCCGGGTCGCCGGCTACGACCTCCTGGATATGAGCAGCCGAGAGCGCACCTTCTACCGGCGTCGCACCGTGGGATTCGTCTGGCAGCAGACGGCACGCAACCTCCTGCCCTATCTGAGCGCGGTCGAAAACGTGGAACTGCCCATGACGCTGGACGGTGGATCGGCCCGCTACCGCCGAATCCGGGCCCTCGAACTGTTGGAACGAGTCGGCCTTGGGGATCGCGCCGATCACCGCCCGGCCGAGCTCTCCGGTGGTGAACAGCAGCGAGTGGCGATCGCGGTGGCAATCGCCAATGAGCCGCGGGTCGTCTTCGCCGACGAGCCAACCGGCGAGCTGGACACCGGGACAGCAGTCGAGATCTTCGACGTCATGCGCAGCCTCAACAGCGACCACGGGGCAACAATCGTCGTGGTCACCCATGATCCTCTCGTGGCGGAGCACGTCAACAGGACCGTGGCGATCAGGGACGGGCGGACCAGCAGCGAGGTTCTGCGCCGTACCGAGCTCGACGAGGTTGGTGGGCACCGCGTCATATCCGAGGAGTTCGCCGTTCTCGACCGGGTGGGGCGTCTTCAGCTCCCTCACGACTATGTCGAGGCGCTGGAGATGGAGCGTCGGGTCCGGCTGACTCTCGACCCGGATCACATCAACGTGTGGCCGGACATACCCGAAGACGAGCGCGATGACGTCTGAGACGGCTGCGGACACCTATCTCCTCGAAGCGAGAGGGCTGGGTAAGACCTACACGACGGGGCCGAATCCGGTGGAGGCACTCCGCAACATCGACTTGCTGATCGAGCCGGGCACCTTGGTGGTGGTACGCGGTCGATCGGGAAGCGGGAAGACCACACTGCTCAATTTGCTGGGGGGGCTCGACGACCCCACCACCGGATCGGTACGTCTCGATGGCGATCTCGTGAGCGCGATGAGTGAAAGAGATCTCGCCGAGATGCGGAGAAGCAGGGTCGGCTTCATCTTCCAGGCGTTCGGTCTCATCCCCATCCTCACTGCGGTGGAGAACGTCGAAGTGCCGCTGCGGCTGGTGAAGACAGAATCGG
>Ga0299913_10002795_pt1 | contig 13974 bp, 11 predicted proteins | sample RVTome_9_FD_201360 | JGI IMG/M metagenome (GOLD analysis project Ga0299913, IMG submission 201360) | Soil microbial communities from uranium-contaminated site in the Upper Colorado River Basin, Wyoming, United States - RVT155D38 (version 2) ... | reverse complement strand
GTTCCCGCCACGTTCGAAGAGGCCTTCGTGGCCTTGTCGAGATGACGTCCGGCAGAGCCGGGCGCAGGTCCGGGTCGCCCGACACCCGTTCCGAGATCTTGGGGGCCGCCCGTCGCGTGTTTGCCGAAGTTGGCTACGACCGGGCAACCATCAGGGCCATCGCCGGCGAGGCCGGCGTCGACCCGGCGCTGATCTACCACTACTTCGACACCAAAGACGAGCTCTTCGCCGCGTCGATCGATCTCCCGATTCCACCCACCGAGGCACTGCGGTCGATCTTCTCCTCTGACGATGGCGAGGTCGGGCGCAGGCTCGCCGAGACCTTCTTCCTCGTATGGGAACAAGAGGGGGCACGCGGCTCCCTACTCGGGATCCTCCGCTCCGCGATGGGTGGTGAGGATCATGCCGTCGCTGCTTTTCGCCAATTCCTGACTTCGGCCATCCTCGACCAGATCGCCCCGATGATCTCCGGTGACGATGCCAGGCTCCGTGCCCTTCTCATGGCCTCACAGCTCGTGGGTGTCGCCATCACTCGCTATGTGATGAGATTGGAGCCGATCGCTTCGGCCCCGGTGGACGCGATCATCGACCTGGTGGCGCCTCGGATCCAGTCCTACGTCGAATAGCCTCGTTCTCATGAAGCGCACTTCCAAGAGCGTCGACGATCATCTCGCCTCGCTAGCGGGCCAACGAGGCGAGGACATCAGGGCCCTCGATCGTGCGATCCGGGAGCGAATGCCCGAGGCCGCGCGTCACCTGTATGAGGGCAAGCTCTGGGGCGGAAGCGACCAGCGCATAGTCGGCTACGGGATCATGGACTACCAGAACCGGTCGGGCGAGGACGTGGAGTGGTTCGTCGTCGGTCTGGCCGCCCAGAAGACCTACATCAGCATGTACGTCAACGCAGTCGAGGGAGGTACCTATCTCCTCGCCGGGTACGAGGGGAGGTTGGGGAAGGTGAAGATCGGCTCCGCCTCGATCAGCTTCGACTCGGTCGATGATGTCGACTTCGAGATCCTGATGGATCTGGTCGAGCGGGCCGGCCAATCGACCCGCTGAGCTTCGGCGGGGTCGTCGTCAGCGCTGGGAACGCGAGTGGGAGTCCACGACTGTCAACACCGCGGGCATGTCGAGCTCGGGGTAGGGGTCGGGGGCCATCAGCCCCAGGATGCGGGACTGTGAGCGGGCGGACACGATGACGTTCTCGGACCACTTCCCCGCCAGGTCCGCCGGAGGCATCCGGCAGCACGAGGGGTCGGGGCATGCGGACTTGGCGCGGTTCTCGGTGTCACGACCCCGGAACCAGCGGGCATCGTCGAAGGGCACGCCCAGGGTGATGGCGTGCGCCGGCACCCGCCCCGCTTCCACGTGGGTGGTGCAGAAGTAGGTCCCGGCCGGGGTGTCGGTGTACTGATGGTGGGTGCCGAACTTGTCTCGGGACTCGAATGTGACCCGGGCTCCCCATCGCCGGCAGAGACGCTGGGTCTCGATCCCGCCGTAGTCGTCCCTGGGCACCGGGGCACCGTCGTTGGCGTATCCCTTGGCGACGATGCCCATCTCGTCATTGACCAGCACGTGACACTGGATTCCGAGATGGCGGGTGACCAGGTTGGCGGTCCGCCATGCGGCCATCTCGTATGAGACGTAGAAGAGCTCTTTGACGTCCTCGACGTCGATGTCATGGTTTTCCTTGGCCACCATCAGCCGGGCCACGACCGAGTCCTCGGGAGCGAGCACGGCCGCGGCGAAGTAGGCGGTCTCCATGCGCTGACGCATGAAGGTGACGAGGTCGGGGTCGCGCTCATGATCGAGGAGGAAGGCGGCCAGGGTCTGCAGGACCGCCTTTCGAGCCTGTCTGGTTCGCAACTCGTTTCGTTGTGCGATGTAGATCCGCCGACTCCGGGTGTCGATGATGGAGCGGGCGAACGAGGGCATGTCCTCGATCGGCATCAGGTCGAACCCGATGCTCCCGGCGAGGTCGATGAGGTTCCGCGACGAGAAGGGCCCTTCGCCCGTGTATCCGGACGACTCCAGTGCTCCGCGGGCCGCCACCTCGATCTCCTTGAGGTAGCCGTTGTTCGCCGACAGGTGGTGCTGAGCGGCCCCGTTGGCCTTCCTGACCTCCTCCGACCCGGCGGTCTCGAGGCTGGAGCGCTCCTTGATCGCATCGTGGAGCCCGACGATGTGGGCGAGAGTCTCGTTGTCGACCTTGGCCGATGGCTTGATGGTGGGGATGTCGAGCGTCTCGAAGAGAGAGCTCTCCTGAGCCCGGATCAGGGACAGCTCCAAGGCATCTCGTCGGGTGGGCGGTGTCGCCGCGAGGAGATCGCCGATATCGACGTCCAATGCCCTGGCGACGTCGACCAGGAGATTGACGCGGGGCTCCTTCTTCCCGTTCTCGAGTAGGGAGAGATATGGAGCCGGCTTGCCGACCAGGTCACCGAGTTGGTCGAGGGTGAGACCGGCCTGGTTGCGGTAATGACGGACCCGACGACCCAGTATCAGGGGCTCGGGTCGGTGAGATTCGCTCATTTCCACTCCTGTTTGAAAGATGTTCTCATCTTATCCCGGTTGAGACATGCACCACCGGGGTATGAACAAGACACTAATTTATTATGAACCAGTTCCAGGAAAGCCAGATCGAACGCGAGGTGCTCACACCTGACGCCGTGGCCTTCCTCATCGACCTCGAGAACGAGTTCGGTTGGCGAAGGGGCCAGATCCTCGAAGACAGACAGGACCGGCAGCGACGTCTCGACTCCGGTGAGATGCCCGACTTCCTTCCCGACACCGAATACGTCCGGACTGGGGAGTGGCAGATCTCGCCGGTGCATCACGACCTCGCCGACCGTCGTGTCGAGATAACCGGGCCGGTGGATCGCAAGATGATGATCAACGCCCTCAACTCCGGGGCCAAGGTCTTCATGGCCGACTTCGAGGACGCCACCTCGCCGACCTGGGACAACCTCCTGAATGGTCATGTCAACCTCGTCGACGCCTACCGGCGAACTCTGGCCCTGAAGACCGACGACAAGGAGTACACCCTCGACGAGGACATCGCCACACTGGTGGTCCGTCCCAGGGGCTGGCATCTCGATGAGAAGCACTTCCTGGTCGACGGGCGGCCCATGTCTGCCTCACTCTTCGACTTCGGTCTCTATCTGTTCCACGGTGGGCGAGCCGCGCTGGCCAACGACACCGCGCCGTTCTTGTACCTCCCCAAGCTGGAGTCGCATCTCGAGGCGCGTCTGTGGAACGACGTCTTCGTCTGGGCCCAGGACAGGCTCGACATCGAGCGGGGAACGATCAAGGCCACCGTCCTCATCGAGAACATCCTCGCCGCTTTCGAGATGGACGAGATCCTCTACGAACTGCGCGAGCACGCCGCGGGCCTCAACGCCGGGAGGTGGGACTACATCTTCAGCGTCATCAAGAAATTCCGCAAGAACCCCGACTTCGTGTTGCCGGACCGCAGTCAGGTGACCATGACCGTGCCCTTCATGCACGCCTACACCGAGCTCATGGTGAAGACGTGTCACCGCCGCGGCGCCCACGCCATCGGGGGCATGGCGGCCTTCATCCCCAACCGGCGCGACGAAGAGGTCACCGAGAAGGCGATCAGGGCCGTCACCGCCGACAAGAAGCGGGAGGCCGAAGCCGGCTGCGACGGCACTTGGGTGGCCCACCCCGACTTGGTCCGGGTGGCGCAGGAGCAGTTCGATGCCGTGATCGGCGACCGTCCCAACCAGGTCGACCGTCGGCGCGACGAAGTCGAGGTCACTGCCGCCGACCTCCTCGATCTCGACTTCCCCGGTGACGTCACCCTCGACGGTGTCCGCACCAACGTGTCCGTGGGGGTCCGCTATCTGTGGGCATGGCTGTCGGGTACCGGGGCGGCTGCAATCGACAACCTCATGGAGGACGTGGCCACGGCGGAGATCTCACGGTCTCAGCTCTGGCAGTGGGTCCATCACGGGGTCACCACCTCTGACGGGACCGCGGTGACGGAGTCCCTGGTGCGCTCGATCGCCGGAGAGGTGGTCGACGAGCTCGACGGTGAAGGGAACCACCTCGTCCACGCCGCCCGCAAGACCTTCGAGGAGGTGGCGCTGTCCGACGACTTCGTCGACTTCCTCACACTGCCCGCATACGAGCTCATCAACTAGCCAGGAGGACCAGTGACACCCATCCAACAAGAGGCGACCCGCCTCGCCGAGGAGTGGAAGAACAACCCTCGTTGGGACGGTATCGATCGCGACTACACCGCCGAGGAGGTGGTCAGGCTTCGGGGCAGCATCCGCGAGCAGCACACCCTGGCCTATCGGATGGCCGAGAAGCTCTGGGACCTCCTGGGCAGTGAGGACTATGTCAACTCGCTCGGCGCCTTGACCGGTGGCCAGGCGGTGCAGATGGTCAAGGCCGGGCTCAAGTCGATCTATCTCTCCGGCTGGCAGGTGGCCGGTGACGGCAACCTCGCCGGTGAGGTCTACCCCGACCAGTCCCTCTACCCGGCCAACTCGGCGCCCACCCTCGTGAAGCGGATCAACAACGCCCTGCGACGCGCCGACCAGATCCATTGGGCGGAGGGCGACACCGAGACCGATTGGTTCGTCCCCATCATCGCCGATGGTGAGGCCGGGTTCGGTGGTGCTCTGAATGTGTTCGAGCTGACCAAGTCGTTCATCGAGGCCGGGGCAGCCGGCATCCATTTCGAGGACCAACTCGCCGCGGAGAAGAAGTGCGGGCACATGGGCGGCAAGGTTCTCGTCCCCACCAGCCAGCACGTGCGAACACTCCAGTCGGCCCGTCTCGCCAGCGATGTGCTGGGTGTCCCGACGATCATCGTCGCTCGAACCGATGCCAACTCGGCAACGCTGCTCACCTCCGACATCGACCCCCGGGATCAGGAGTTCGTCGTGGGCGAGCGGACCCAGGAGGGATTCCACGAGGTGACCGGCGGGCTCGACTCCGCCATCGCCCGGGGGCTCTCCTATGCGCCCTACTGCGATCTCATCTGGTGTGAGACCGCCACCCCGGATCTAGAGGAGGCCCGCCGCTTCGCCGAGGCGATCCACGCCGAGTATCCCGACAAGATGCTCGCCTACAACTGCTCGCCTTCGTTCAATTGGAGCAAGCATCTCGACGAGGGGACCGTGGCCCGCTTCCAGAAAGAGCTGGGAACGATGGGCTACCGCTACCAGTTCATCACCCTCGCCGGGTTCCACGCTCTCAACGCCTCGATGTTCGGGCTGGCCAAGGGGTATGCCAAGAGCGGGATGTCGGCCTACGTCGAGCTGCAGAACGACGAGTTCGCCATGGAGTCCCAGGGGTACACGGCCACCAAGCACCAGCGCGAGGTGGGCGCCGGGTACTTCGACCTGGTCAGCCAGACGGTCTCGGGCGGTCAGTCGTCGACGCTGTCCCTGCACGGCTCCACCGAAGAGGACCAGTTCTGAAGACATTGGCCTCGGCAGCCAGCTCCCCAATGATGCCTCTCTGAATCCCAACCCAGGCTGCGGAGGTTGAAGTCGGTGACGACGGGGTACCATGCCGAACCGGAGATGAAGCGACATCCGCCCCGGAGGGATCCCTCATGAAGACCGTCCACGTCGTGGGCACCGGAACCATCGGCGAGCCGCTCATCGGCTTGCTCGCCGACAACAAAGACCACTTCGGCATCGACGATGTGACGTTTCACAAGCGCACCCCGCTGATCACCGAGAAGGCCAAGGTCGAGGACCTGGTGCGTCGTGGCGCAGTGCTCACCGTCGACGACAACCGCAAGGCGACCTTCGAGGAACTGGGCCATGCCCCCAAGTACGAGACCAACGAGGCCATCGAGCGGGCCACGGTGGTCATCGACTGCACCCCCGTGGGCAACGAGATGAAAGAGGAGTTCTACAAGGATGCCACCGGGCCCATCGGGTTCATGGCGCAGGGCTCCGAGTACGGGTTCGGGAAGATGTACGCAAGGGGCATCAACGACGATGCCCTCATCCGTCATGAGGACAAGTTCCTCCACATCGTCAGCTGCAACACCCACAACATCGCGGTGCTGATCAAGTCTTTGGCGATGGACCCTGACGGGACCAACCACCTCGAGAACGGCCGGTTTCTCTGCATGAGGCGCGCCAACGACATCTCCCAGGACAGCGGTTTCATCGCCAGCCCCGTGGTGGGCGGCCACGAAGACGAGCGTTTCGGGACACATCATGCCCGGGACGCACACGACCTGTTCACCACCATCGGCTATGACCTCAATATCCACTCCTCGGCCATCAAGCTCAACACGCAGTACATGCACTCGCTCCACTTCTCCTTGTCACTGGATCGAGACATCGACCTCGACGAGATCAGAGACCGTCTCGCGGCCAACACCCGGGTGGCCACCACCCACAAGAAGTCGGCCAACCAGGTGTTCTCCTTTGGCCGGGACCACGGGTACTACGGCCGGATCATGAGCCAGGCCGTCGTCTCCCTGGAGACACTTGCGGTCCGCAACGGAAACGAGATCGTGGGCTTCTCTTTCACCCCGCAGGACGGCAATCCGCTGCTGTCCACCATCGCCGCCATGCTGTGGTATCTCGACTCGGAGACCATGGACGACCGGATGGACATCCTGCGGCGTTTTCTCTTCGAGGAGATCTAGGAAGGCCGGGTAGTGGACGAGAAGGCGAAGCTGTTCGCCGAGGAGGCCATATTGGCCCTCGGCCGACGCGATGTGACCGGCGCCCGCACTTCCATCGCCCAGGCCTTCGACGTAGACCACGACATCGGCGGTCTCGCCGATGTCGTGTACCTCGCCTGCGCGGAGATCGAGGGCGACGACGCGGTGAGCACCGCGACGTGGAACACCCTCGCCGACGCCGTCGACTCACCCGACCTGCTCGCGGTCGTGGAGTCCTCGCGCACCTGAGTGGGTGAGGTAAGCGCGCCCGGTTCTAATCTGGAGGCCGTGATCGTCGAAGTCGTCGCGGTGGGGACCGAGTTGCTCCTGGGCCAGATCGTCAACTCCAACGCGGCGTACATCGGTGCTGCCCTGGCCGATCACGGGTACGACGCCCACTATCAGCAGGTCGTGGGTGACAACCTGGGCCGGGTGGTCACGGCGATCCGCACCGCCATCGATCGATCCGACGCGGTGATCATCACCGGGGGCATCGGCCCCACCCGTGACGACCTCACCCGGGAGGCCGTTTCCGAGGCAACGGGACGGCCGATGCTCTTCGATGAGGGGTATGCCGAGCATCTACGCGAGTGGTGGCGACAGCGCGGCCGCGAGATGCCGGAGTCGAACCTCAAGCAAGCCGAGCATCCCGAAGGCGCCGAGGTGGTCCCCAACCCCAAGGGCACGGCCCCGGGGCTCGCCCTCGACCACGAGGGGACTTCGATCTTCTGCATTCCCGGGGTCCCCGAGGAGATGGAGCACCTCCTGATGCGAGAGGTGCTACCCCGGATCGCACTGCGGTCGGGAGGCCCCTCGGTGGTGGTCAGCCGGCTCCTCAGGACTTGGGGTCAGAGTGAGTCGATGATCGGGGAGCTCCTCGACGACCTCTACGAGGGCTCGACCAACCCCTCCGTTGCCTTCCTGGCCTCCGGCGGCGAGATCAAGATCCGGATCACGGCGAAGGCCGACAGCCACGATGCTGCGCTCGCCTTGATCGAGCCCGTAGAGGCAGAGATCAGGCAACGGGTGGCCCCCTGGTATTTCGGCGTCGACGAGGACACGGTCCCCAGGGTGATCTTCCGGCTCCTGGAGGAGAAGGGCTGGACCATCTCGACGGCCGAGTCGATGACCGGTGGCCTGGTGTCAGCCGCCCTCACCGCCGAGCCGGGGGCGTCGAAGTTCGTCAGGGGAGGTCTGGTCGCCTACGACGAGGAGCTGAAAGGGCGCCTGCTCGGGGTCTCGGACACGTCAGAGGTGGTCAACGAGGAAACCGCCGTCGAGATGGCCCGGGGCGCGCTGAGGCTGTTGGGGACCGACGTGTCGGTGTCGGTGACCGGGTCGGCAGGCCCCGTCGCCATGGAGAAGCCGGCGGGGACGGTGATCATCGCCGTGGCCACTCCCGAGGACGTGCGCGCCCGTGTGCTGCGCATGCCGGGTGACCGGGAGCGGGTGCGAGTGTACGGCACCACCAGCGCCCTCCACCTGACCCGTCTCGCTCTCTCCGGGAGATGGTGGCCCTAGCCAGGCCATGAGCGCCGGGCCACAGGTCGTCGGTCGGGTCTTCGTGGCGGCTCCTCTGCCGCCCGAGGTTCGCTTTGCTCTCGCCGAGCGAATCTCCGAGATGTCGATCCCGGGCAAGGTGGGCCCGCCCGAGAACTGGCACGTGACCCTCCGTTTCCTCGATGTCGTCGACCAGGTGACCTATGAGCGGTTCCTCTCAGAGTTGGAGCGTCTGGGCGCCCAGTTCTCGTTCCCGATGGCGCTCGACGGATTCGGGGCCTTCCCCAAGCCGAGGAAGGCCACCGTGTTCTGGGCCGGGATCGGACGCGGTGCCAGCGACATCTCGCTGCTCAACGAGTTGGCCGAGGAGGCTGCCGTGGCGGCCGGGCTCGCACCCGAGGAAAGGCCATTCCACCCTCATCTCACCCTGGCGCGGATCAGACCTCCTGCCGACGTGCGCGAGTTGGTGGGCGAGGACCTCGACCTCGGATGGCGATGCGACCGGCTCGTCGTCTACCGGAGCCACCTCGGGCGCGGCCCGGCTCGATACGAGCCTCTTGACTCCATCGATTTGATCGGGTAAATCCAATGGTGCGAACACATGTTCGGTATCATCGGAGCGTCATGGAGATTCTTGTCACAGCCCCCATATACGGTTTCGAGCTATGAGTCAGGAAGGACGCGACGTGGAACGCGAGAAGGCATTGGACATGGCCGTCGGCCAGATCGAGAGGCAGTTCGGCAAGGGCGCCATCATGAAGATGGGTGAGGGCGCTTTACGCAAGGTCGACGTCATCCCGACGGGTGCGTTGTCCCTCGACCTGGCGCTGGGCATCGGTGGGGTGCCTCGTGGCCGTATCGTCGAGCTCTACGGTCCGGAGAGCTCGGGGAAGACCTCTCTCGCCCTCCACATCGTGGCCGAGGCACAGCGTAATGGGGGCATCGCCGCCTTCATCGATGCCGAGCACGCTCTCGACCCGATCTACGCCAAGGCGATCGGAGTCGACGTCGACGAGCTGTTGATCTCCCAGCCCGACACGGGGGAGCAGGCTCTCGAGATCGCCGACATGCTGATCCGCTCCGGCGCCCTCGACGTCCTGGTCATCGACTCGGTGGCCGCCCTGGTGCCCCGTGCCGAGATCGAAGGTGAGATGGGCGACTCCCACGTCGGTCTTCAGGCCCGGCTGATGAGCCAGGCTCTGCGCAAGCTGGCGGGGACGCTCAACAAGTCACGAACCACCGCCGTCTTCATCAACCAGCTCCGGGAGAAGATTGGGGTGATGTTCGGCTCGCCCGAGACGACCCCTGGCGGGCGTGCCCTCAAGTTCTACTCGTCGGTGCGTCTCGACATCCGGCGCATCGAGTCGATCAAGGACGGCGCCGAAAACGTCGGCAACCGGGTCCGGGTCAAGGTGGCCAAGAACAAGATGGCCCCGCCCTTCCGTCTCGCCGAGTTCGACATCATGTTCGGTGAGGGCATCTCCAGGGAGGGCAGCCTCATCGATGTCGCCGTCGAGAACGGCGTCGTCAAGAAGAGTGGGGCCTGGTACACCTACGACGACGACCAGCTCGGACAGGGCAGAGAGAATTCCAAGCGCTTCCTCCGTGAGAACCCAGAGCTGGCCATGCAGTTGCAGGCCAAGGTGTTCGAGGCGGTCGGCATGGTCACCAACGAGGACGAGGCAGAATCCGAGGAAGTCGTCGAGGAGGCGGAAGCCACCACCGAGGACTGACCACTGCCATGACCCCGAGCCGGGCCTGGCGAAAAGGCCCGGTTCATGGTCCCCGGGAAAGAATCGGTGTCGGGGTCGCGCGACTTGCGTTAGCATCGGTGTCCGACACACGAGAAACACTTTGAAACCAACCGGAACCGACGAGACATGTCAGGAGGAGCGCAGAAGCACAGGGTGAGTTGATCCCTTCGATTCTGAATCGCTCGTTTTCGTGTGCCGGGCCCGTTGAGGGTGCCGGCACCTGTTGTCTTAGAAGTCCTCGGGGAAGGGACCCACAATGGATACGGCTCAAGCGACAGGGCTCGCAGTCCTCGGAGTCGTCCTCGGGCTCGCCTTCGGATATCTGATCGCGCGTCTCGCTATCGCCAGACGTCGCGAGCGAGACACGATCGATGCCGAGGACAAGGTGACATCGGCCCGGCGCGATGCCCAGAAGATCCTGTCCAAGGCCGAGGAGGAAGGTCGGGCCAAGGCCGAGGCCTACCGCGAGAAGGAGGAAGAGGGCCTGGCGCACCGTCGTCTCGAGCTGGGCAACCTCGAGACTCGGTTGGGACAGCGTGAGGAGACCCTCGAGCAGCGGGCCTCCAATCTCGCCCAGCGCGAACAGCTCCTGATCGACCGTGAGGACGAAGTGACCAACACGCGGGGTCAGTTGGAGCTGCTCAAAGAGGAAGCTCGCAACCAACTCGAGAAGGTCTCTGGCATCGACGTCCACGCCGCCAAGTCCGAGTTGCTGGCCCAGGTCGAAGATGAGGCTCGGCGAGACGCCATGATCCTGGTGCGCGACATGGAGGTCAGGGCCCGCGAGGAAGCGGATCGCAGGGCACGCCGCATCCTGGCCACCGCAATCCAGCGACTCGCTGGCGAGGTGGTCACCGAGACCACCGTCTCGGTCATCGAGCTGCCGTCCGACGAGATGAAGGGGCGGATCATCGGCAGGGAAGGGCGAAACATCCGACATCTCGAGTCGGTCACCGGAACCAGCCTCATCGTCGACGACACCCCGGAGGCGGTGTCTGTCAGCTCCTTCGACCCTGTCAGGCGCGAGGTGGCGAGGATCACCGTCGAGAGACTCGTCGCCGACGGGCGGATCCATCCCGCCTCGATCGAGGAGGCCTATGAGAAGGCCAAGGACGAGGTCGAGCAGTCGATTCGTGACGCGGGGGAGTGGGCTCTGGTCGAGGCCGGCATCTCGAGGATGCATCCCGAGCTGATCATCCTCATGGGCCGGCTCAAGTATCGGACGTCGTACGGGCAGAACGTGCTCAACCACCTGGTGGAGACCGCCAACATCGCATCGATGCTGGCTTCGGAGCTGGAGCTCGACCCGGCTCCGGTCAAACGAGCCGCTCTGCTCCATGACATCGGCAAGGCGGTGACCCACGAGGTGGAGGGCTCCCATGCCCTGATCGGCGCCGAGATAGCCCGTCGCTTCGACGAGGACCCGGCTGTGGTCCACGGCATCGAGGCCCATCACAATGAGGTGGAGCCCCGGACCGTGCTGGCCGTGATCGTGCAAGCCGCCGACACGGTGTCGGCTGCCCGCCCCGGCGCCAGGCGGGAGACGCTCGAAGGGTACGTCAAGCGACTCGAGCGGCTGGAGAGCATCGCTCTCGACTTCAGCGGAGTGGAGGAGGTCTTCGCCCTTCAGGCCGGGCGAGAAGTCAGGGTCGTGGTCGACCCGGGAGGTGTCTCCGATCTCGAGGCGCGTGAGCTCTCCCGCAAGATCGCCCGTAAGCTGGAAGAGGATCTCCAGTATCCCGGCCAGATCCAGGTGACGGTGATCCGCGAGTTCCGAGCCACCGACTACGCCCGCTGATCGAGCATCAATGACCCCAACCGTTCTTCTTCCAGCGCCAACCGTCCGTGAGCGGCCCAACCGCCCTGTGACCAGGGCGGGGAAGAGCTATTTCGTCCGCACCTTCGGGTGCCAGATGAACGAGCACGACTCGGAGCGGATCGCCGGGCTGTTCGAGAGCGATGGCATGACCTCCACCGATGGATATGAGCACGCCGATGTCGTCTACGTGAATACCTGCACCATCCGGGAGAACGCCGACAACCGCATGTATGGCCACCTGGGCCAACTCAAGGCGATCAAGGATCTCAACCCCGACATGGTCCTCGTGGTCGGTGGGTGTGCCGCGCAGAAGGACCGGGACCTGGTGCGGGAGAAGGCGCCGTGGGTCGACGTGGTCATGGGCACCCACAACCTCGATCGGGTCCTCGACCTGATGGACCACGCCGAGCACTGGGGGCCGATCACAGAGGTCGTCGACGAGCTCCAGGCCATGCCCTCGTCACTGCCGGTGCGGCGTGAGCTGGAACACTCGGCGTGGGTGACGATTCAGGTGGGATGCAACAACACCTGCACCTTCTGCATCGTTCCCTCGGTGAGAGGTGTGGAGGTCTCGCGCCGGCCCGGCGACGTGGTACGCGAAGTGGAGCGTCTCGCCGGCGATGGTGTCGTGGAGGTGACCCTGCTGGGCCAGAACGTCGACACCTACGGGCGGGATCTCGCCATCGACGGGAGACGCCGACCGATATTCGGCGACCTCCTCCGACGCGTGGGCGCAGTCGAAGGGATCCGACGGGTTCGCTTCACCAGCCCCCATCCCAATGACTTTCGTGAGGACGTAGCCCTCGCCATGGCCGAGACCGAAGCCGTTTGCGAGCAACTCCACTTCCCACTCCAGTCAGGTTCCGACCGAATCCTGTCCGCCATGCATCGGGGATATCACCGCCGCAAGTACATGGACCGTCTCGCCATGGCGCGGGAGACCATCCCCGGACTGGCAGTGTCCACCGACGTGATCGTTGGCTTCCCCGGTGAGACCGACGACGATTTCGCGTTGACCATGGAGGTCGTGGAAGAGGCCCGTTTCGACCAGGCTTTCATGTTCAAGTTCTCACCACGACCCGGGACTGCCGCCGCCGAGATGGCCGATCGGTTCGTCCCCGACGAGGTGATCCAGGAGCGATTCGAGCGGCTGGCCGAGAGCCAGAACCGGATCTCGGGTGAGCGCAACGCCGCGATGGTCGGATCAACTGTCGAGGTCCTCTCCGAAGGGCCATCCAAGAAGAACGCCGAGGTGGCCACAACCAGGACCCGCAGCGGGAAGGTGGTCCACGTCGACGGTCGCCACCCGTCGGGCGCCTTCCTCGACGTCAGGGTGGAGACGGCAGCCATGCACCATCTCGTGGGGACTGTGATCTGAGCTCACGAGTGCTTGCCGTCCTCGGGCCCACGGCCTCGGGCAAGACGACCACGGCCATCGAGCTGGCCCGCCGGCTCAGAGCCGAGATCATCTCGGCCGACTCGATGCAGGTCTACCGCGGGATGAACGTCGGCACAGCCAAGCCGACACTGATCGAGCGCCGGGGAGTGGTGCATCACCTGATCGATGTCGTCGACCCGGAAGAGGAGTTCTCGGTCGCCGAGTACCGGATCATGGGTCGGGAGGTCGTGGCGTCCTCGACAGCCCCACTCATCATCGCCGGCGGGTCCGGGCTGCACTTCAGGGCTCTCGTCGACCCGATGAGCTTTGCCCCGACCGACGAGGAGCTGCGCGCCCACCTCGATGGGCTTTCCCTTCAGGAGGTGGCATCACAGTTGTCTGCACTCGATGAGGACGCTGGTCGCCACGTCGACATGTCCAACAAACGCCGCGTGGTCCGGGCTCTCGAGATCGCAAGGCTCACGGGGGAGACCCCATCCCGACGCGCGGGATCGGCCGAAGCGGAGGAGGTGAGACGGTACGTCCCCGAACTCGAGTTCACCGCCGTGGGCATAGACCCCGGTGGCGCCCTCGAGGAGAGGATCGACCGCAGACTCGAGGAGATGCGACGTGGCGGGCTGGTCGAAGAGGTCAAGGGTTTGCGCCATCGCCTGGGACGCACCGCGAGGTCGGCGGTCGGCTACAGAGAGACCCTCGACCATCTCGAGGGTCGCATCGGGCTCGATCGGGCCTTCGCTGCGATCCGGCAGAACACCCGGAAGCTGGCGAAGAGGCAACGCACTTGGTTTCAGCGGGATCCCCGGATTCGATGGATACCCTGGATAGAAGACGAGAA
>Ga0299913_10002794_pt1 | contig 13976 bp, 13 predicted proteins | sample RVTome_9_FD_201360 | JGI IMG/M metagenome (GOLD analysis project Ga0299913, IMG submission 201360) | Soil microbial communities from uranium-contaminated site in the Upper Colorado River Basin, Wyoming, United States - RVT155D38 (version 2) ... | reverse complement strand
CAGGCGGCGGCTGTCATCATCCTCCAGGGAGCCCTGGACACCGAGCGGCAGACCGGGGTGGCACCAGGACAGGTCGTGGAGCGCGCGAGCGGGGCGCCGGGCCCGACACACGACGCGAAAGGCGAACGATGACGAACTTGTCGGTCTGGTCCGACGAGGAGGTCCAGCACCCGCGCCGGCGCAACCGGCGCAAGAAGAAGCAGCGCAAGGGTGGCGCCGCGGTCGTCGTCGCACTGCTCCTGGTGGTCGCCGTGGTCGGCGGCGGCGCGGCCCTGCTGTTCGGCATCGGCAGCCGGGTCAAGGACGCCTTCAGCACGACGGCCGCCCCCGACTACCCGGGGCCCGGCCGGGGCGAGGTCGTCGTGGAGGTCACCCCGGGCCAGACCGTGTCCGAGGTCGGCGTCACGCTCGAGGAGCAGGGCGTCATCAAGAGCACCCAGGCCTTCTTCGAGGTCGCCAACGCCAACCCCGAGTCGTCCTCGCTGCAGCCGGGCTTCTACGCGCTGCAGCGGAAGATGCCCGCAGCCGACGCCCTCGACCGACTGCTCGACCCCGCCTCCCGGGTCCAGGCGAAGGTGACCCTGCCCGAGGGGCTGCGCCTGGACGAGACCCTGGAGAAGCTGGCCGGCGGCACCGAGCTGCCGCTGAAGGACTTCAAGGCCGCGCTGAAGAAGGCCGAGAAGCTGGGCCTCCCGGCGTACGCCGCGGGCAACCCCGAGGGGTTCCTCTACCCGGCGACCTACGACGTGCCGCCCGACGCCGACGCCGCGGCTGTGCTCACGCAGCTCTTCGACGCCTACGCCGTCGCGGCGGAGGACGCGGGGGTCGAGCGCACCAAGCGCGACCCGGAGGAGATCGTCATCATCGCCAGCCTCGTCGAGGCCGAGGCCCGGCTGGACGGCGACTTCGGCAAGGTCGCGCGGGTGGTCTACAACCGGCTCGAGGCGGGGATGCCGCTGCAGTTCGACTCGACCGTGAACTACGCGCTCAACGCCGACAAGGAGATCGTCACCTACGAGGACCTCGGCGAGGACTCGCCGTACAACACCTACCAGAACACCGGTCTCCCGCCGGCGCCGATCAACTCGCCCGGCCTCAAGGCGATGACGGCCGCCGTCAACCCGCCCGACGGCAACTGGCTGTACTTCGTGACGACCGACCCGGAGGCGGGCGTCACCAAGTTCACCAACGACTACCAGGAGTTCCTGCGGTTCAAGGCCGAGCTCAAGTCCAACCAGTGACGTCGCAGCAGTGACCGGGCCCGGACCGCGTAGGGCCGCGGTGCTGGGGTCCCCGGTCGGCCACTCGCTGTCGCCGGTCATGCACCGGGCCGCCTACGAGGCGCTCGGGCTCACCGGCTGGACCTACGACGCGTACGACGTGACCGAGGACCGTCTGCCCGGCTTCCTCGACGGGCTCGACCCGCAGTGGGTCGGCCTGTCGCTCACGATGCCGCTCAAGGCCGCCGTGCTCCCGCTGCTCGACGGCACCTCGCCGGTCGTGGAGTCGGTGGGCGCCGCCAACACCGTCCTGCTGCGCGGCGGCCGCCGCCTGGGGGAGAACACCGACGTCCCGGGCATGGTCGGCGCACTCGCCCACGCCGGCGTCGCCCGGGTGGACCACGTGGCGGTCCTGGGCGCCGGGGCGACCGCGCGCTCGGCCCTCGCCGCGGCCGCCGCGCTGACGACGTCCGCGACCGTGTACTCCCGCAGCGCCGCGCGCACCCCGGCCCTCGAGGCGACCGCCGCCGCCGTGGGGCTCCGGGTGGACGTACGGCCGTGGGCCGCCGCAGCCGAGGCGTTCGCCGCGCCGCTCGTGGTCAACACCAGCCCGGCCGGCGCCGCCGACGGCTGGGTCCGCGCCGTGCCACGCACGGTGGGGACGCTGTTCGAGGTGCTCTACGAGCCCTGGCCGACGCCGCTCGCCGCCGCCTGGTCGGCCCGGGGCGGCGCCGTCGTCGACGGGCTCGCACTGCTCGCCCACCAGGCCGTGCTCCAGGTCGGGCTCATGACCGGTGCCGAGGTGGAGGTCCCCGGCCTCGCGGCCCGGCTGCGCGCCGCGGGGGAGCGGGCCCTGCGCGACACCGGCGAGAGCGCCCCGCGCGACGCCTGAGCCCGGCTCAAGGACGTCCCCCGATCCGCCGATGGGCTTCGGTGAGGACGAGAACTCACGAGGTAGGGGCGATGAGCGAAGCGTACGGAGACACCCGCGCGAGCCGGTCGAGCAGGCTGGACAGGATCCTGGCCGAGCTCGTGGGCCAGGTGCCCGAGATCGAGGCGGCGTCCGTGGTGTCCTTCGACGGGCTCGCCATGGCGTCGGCGCTCCCGGTCGAGATGGACGAGGACCGGGTCGCCGCGATGAGCGCTGCCCTGCTCTCGCTCGGCGAGCGGGCGGCCGAGGGGCTGGGCCGCGGTGCCCTCTCCCAGGTCTACGTCGAGGGCGAGGAGGGCACCGTCTTCCTCATCTCCGCCGACGACGAGGCCGTGCTGGTCGCCGTCGCCGCGAAGGGGGCGAAGGTCGGCCTGATGCTCTTCGAGGTGCGCCGCGCCGCCGCGGCCGTGGCCGAGGCGCTCCGTGTCGAGGTCGCCTACGACGCCCCGGCCATCGAGGTCGCACCGCCGGCCGCCAGTGCCCCGCTGCAGGTCGTCGGGCGACCCCTGCCCGACGAGAACACCGACACCCCCGCCTGGAGCTGACATGAAGCTCGAGGGCTCGCTGGACGCCTTCAGCCTGCCGGACATGTTCCAGCTGCTGAGCTTCACCAAGAAGACCGGCGGACTGCACCTGGCCAACGACGACGCCGACGGCGTCGTGTTCTTCGCCGGGGGGCGCGTCACCGGCGCGTCCGCCGACGGCTCGCGCCAGCCGCTGGCCCGGCGGCTCGTCGGCAGCGGCGTCGTCGAGGACGACGCGCTCGCCGCGGCGGTCGAGGAGGCCGCGAACGGGGAGGGGGTCGGCGTCGTCCGGGCACTGCTCGAGAGCCAGGCCGTCGACGCCGAGCTGCTGCGTCAGGCCGCCACCGACCAGGCCGTCGACGCGGTCTTCGACCTGCTTCGCTGGGACCGCGGCGACTTCGCGTTCGTCGTGGAGGAGCGCAACCCCGACGACGTCGGCGTCGCGCTGGCCGTCGACACCGTGCTGACCGACGCCGAGAAGCGCAGCGCCACGTGGGAGACGGTCTCGCAGGTCGTGCCCTCGTCGCAGGCGGTGCTGGCCATGCCGGTCGTCCTGCCGTCCGACCCGGCCGTGTCCCGGGAGGAGTGGTCGCTGCTCGCGCTGGTCGACGGGCGACGCAGCGTCGAGGAGCTGGTGGACCTGACCGGCAGCGGCCGGTACGCCGTCGTGTCCACCCTCGCCGCGCTGGTCCAGCGCGGCCTGCTCGAGGTGCAGGCTGACTCGGCGGCCCGCGAAGGCGAGCCCGACCACGTGTCGGTCGTCATCAGGCGCCAGCAGCTGCTCGCGCCGCTCGAGAACCGTCCGTACGCGCCCGTCGCAGCAGTCGCCGCCGAGGAGACGCCCGGCGATGCCTCCGCCGGGCCCGTCCCCGGCCAGCCGTCGCCGCAGCAGGGCGACGACGGCGGCTCCGTCGGCGACCACGCCGGCGACAAGGAGCCCGTCACGGCCTCGGCCGGCGTCGACGGACAGAGCGCGATGCTCGGGGGTGCGCACGTCCCGCAGGACGTCGTCCCGCCGCGGCCCGAGCCGTTCCTGCCCAAGCGGCAGGCCGACTTCGACGAGACGGGGTCGCCGTCCGCGCACCCCGCGCAGGTCCAGGCAGGTCCCTCGGCCACCGTCGGCGAGGTGATCGGCGCCACGGTCACCGCGCCGGACCCCGACGCCGCGTCGGTGATCGAGCGCGACCCGAACGTCAACCGCAGCCTCATGCTGCGCCTCATCGCCGGCGTCAGGGGGCTGTAGATGGCCACGCCACGCACACGCCGACGGGGGGGCCAGGCGGTCAAGGTCGTCGTGACCGGGCCGTTCGCCGCCGGCAAGACGACTCTGATCAGGACGATCAGCGAGATCACCGTGCTGTCCACCGAGCGCGGCGTCAGCGACTCCACGCGCAAGCGCAAGGCCGAGACGACCGTCGCGATGGACTTCGGGCGCATCACCATCGATCGCGACCTCGTGCTCTACCTGTTCGGCACGCCGGGCCAGGACCGGTTCGACTTCATGTGGGAGATCCTCGGCGAGGGGATGATCGGCTACCTGCTTCTCGTCGACGCCTCGCAGGAGGGCTCGGTGGACGAGGCGGCCGGCATCCTCGAGGCGTTCCGGCGGATGGCCCGCGTGCCGTACGTCGTGGCCGTCAACCGCGCCCGGGCCGACGACCACGCCATCGTCGAGGCCGTACGTCAGCGGCTGGAGATCCCCGCCGAGGTCGCCATCCTCGCGTGCGACGCGACGGACAAGGATTCGGTGAAGAACGTCCTGCTGGCCCTGCTCTACGCGGTGCTCGACGAGGTCGAGGCCGAGGCCGTCCGGGCCTAGCGCGTGGGGTCCGGCATGACCACGCACACACCGCCGGCCGGGCGCGGGCTCTACGCCCTGACCGGCCGCGCCGGCCGGCGCCGCAAGCCCGACCCGCCGGTCGTCGTGACCCTCGTGCTGTCCTCGGGGGAGCGGCTGGTCGTGCCGTCGGAGTCGCCCATCGCACGGGCGATGGGCCAGGTGTCGCGGCTGCTGGCCCACCGCTCCGCCGACTGACCTTCAGGTCGCGACCACGTCACCCGATGGTCACTGAGGACACCGGCTAGGGAGGGACACGGAGTGAAGCAGCTCGGCGACATCCTGCTGGAAGGCGGGCTCGTCAGCTCCGGTCAGCTCGAGGCGGCGTACGAGGAGCAGGAGCGCGTCGGGCGCGCGCTCGGCCGCGTCCTCATCGAGCAGGGCGTCCTCACCGAGTCCCAGCTGGTCTCCGCGCTCGCCACCCAGATCGGCCTGCGCTTCGTCGACCTCTCCGAGTTCGCCGTCGACGGGTCGGCCGTCGGCCGGGTGCCCGGCCCGGTCTGCCGGCGCCACTCCGCCATCCCGATCGGCTTCGAGGACGGCCGCCTGCTGGTCGCCATGGCGGACCCGGCCAACGTGTTCGCGGTCGACGACATCCGCTCGCTGACCGGCTTGGACGTCAAGCCGGTCGTCGCGACGCGCGGCGACGTGGCCGCCGCCATCGACCGCTACTACCGGGCCGACTCCGACCTCGACGACCTCACCAGCGCGCTCGATGCGCAGGACGACGAGGACGACCTCTCCAAGGTCAAGGAGATCGTCGAGGACGCCCCGATCGTCAAGTACGTCAACCTGCTCATCACCCAGGCGATCCAGGACCGCGCGTCCGACATCCACCTGGAACCCAGCGAGAACGACCTCAGGGTGCGGTTCCGCATCGACGGCGTCCTGCACGAGGTCATGCGCTCCCCGAAGGCCATCCAGTCCGGCGTGATCAGCCGGCTGAAGATCATGGCCGACATCAACATCGCCGAGCGGCGCATCCCGCAGGACGGCCGGCTCTCGGTCAACGCCCACGGCAAGAAGGTCGACCTGCGAGTCGCCACGCTGCCGACGGTGTGGGGCGAGAAGGTCGTCATGCGCATCCTGGACAACTCCACGGCCATGCTCGACCTGTCCGACCTCGGGTTCACCGAGGACAACTACGAGCGCTACTCGCGCAGCTTCACCAAGCCCTACGGCATGATCCTGGTGACCGGACCGACGGGCTCCGGCAAGTCGACGACGCTCTACGCGACGCTGAACATCGTCAGCAGGCCCGAGGTCAACGTCATCACGGTCGAGGACCCGGTGGAGTACCGGCTGCCCGGGATCAACCAGGTGCAGACCAACAACAAGGCCGGGCTGACCTTCGCCTCCGCCCTGCGCTCGATCCTGCGGTCCGACCCGGATATCGTCCTCATCGGTGAGATCCGCGACCACGAGACCGGCCAGATCGCCGTCGAGGCGGCACTGACGGGTCACCTCGTGCTCTCGACGCTGCACACCAACGACGCGCCGTCGGCGATCACCCGACTCACCGAGATGGGCATCGAGCCGTTCCTGGTGGGGTCCGCGCTCGACGCCGTGCTCGCCCAGCGCCTCGCTCGGAGGCTGTGCAAGAAGTGCAAGCAGGCCTACACGCCGACGCCCGAGTCGCTGGTGGCCTCCAGCTTCCCCTGGCAGGACGGCGAGGACCTCCCCGAGCTGTTCCGGCCGGTGGGCTGCTCGGTGTGCGCCAAGACGGGGTACAAGGGCCGGCTCGCGCTGCACGAGGTGATGCTCATCAGCGAGGAGGTCGAGCGGCTCGCCGTCGAGCGGGCGTCGGCCACGGTCATCGAGCAGGTCGCGAAGGCCGAGGGCATGAGGACGCTGCGCCAGGACGGGTTGGCCAAGGTGCTCGCCGGGACCACGTCACTGGACGAGATCCTGCGCGTCGTCGTCTGAGCGGTGGCCCGGCAGCCCCGCGCGGCCTGCCAAAGGTTTGCCAAGAGGGTGCGCCCGGCTCAAGCGGGGCGCCGTTCGCGCCGATCTGAGCCAGACAGGTGTCCCGTGGTCCGCGTGGGCGCCGATGCCGAGAGGGGTCAGCACAGTGGAGACGTCCGGATTCACGCCGGTTCCGGAGGAGCCGGGCGGCTTCTCACCGATGCCCGTCCCCACTCCTGACGGCGAGGCGCCGGCCGCCGAGGGATGGACCTACTCCTACGCCGTCGAGTCGCCCGACCTGGCCGGTTTGGCACCGGTGGAGGCCCCCGCCGCGGCGACGCACGACCCGGTGCCGCCGGCGGCGCCCGCGCCGTCGTACGAGTTCGCGCCGTCGCCCGACCTACCGGCCCGGCCGTACGCCGCGAGCCACCGTGCCGAGCCCCACGCGGAGCCGGCGCTCACGGCGCAGCTCGAGTCGCCGCTGCTCGACTCGGCGCCGCTCGAGTCGCCGCAGCCCTACGTCCCCGAGCAGGTCGCCGCCCCGACGGTGCCCCTGAGCGCGGTCCCGGCCTTCCCCGGTGACGTCGTCTCGCTCGACGCGCCGGACACCGGCGTCCAGGTCGCCGAGTCGGAGGCGGAGGAGAGCGCGTACTCGCGCACCTCGACGGAGACCGCCGGCGACGAGGACGACATCAACCTCAACGACCTGCTCGTGCTGGTGCTCGACCGAGGAGCCTCCGACCTGCACCTCACGACCGGCGCCCGCCCGGCCATCCGCCTCAACGGCGAGCTCGTGCAGATCGACGAGCAGCCGATCCTGACGCCGCCGGTGATCCAGCGGGTCATGTACGCCGCGCTGACCCAGCGGCAGCGCGAGAAGTTCGAGGAGAACCTCGAGCTCGACTTCGCCTACAGCGTGCCCGGCCGGGCACGGTTCCGCGTGAACATGTACCGGCAGCGGGACGCGCTCGGCGCGGCCTTCCGCATCATCCCGTTCGAGATCAAGAAGCTCGAGGACCTCGGCGTGCCGCCGTCGGTCGCCAACTTCGCGTCGCTGCCGCGCGGCTTCGTGCTCGTCACCGGCCCCACGGGCTCCGGCAAGTCGACGACGCTGGCGTCGCTGATCGACCTGGCGAACCGCACCCGCGCCGAGCACATCATGACCGTCGAGGACCCGATCGAGTTCCTGCACCGCCACCAGAAGTGCATCATCAACCAGCGCGAGGTGGGGGAGGACACCTGGTCGTTCCAGAACGCGCTCAAGCACGTGCTGCGCCAGGACCCCGACATCATCCTGGTCGGCGAGATGCGCGACCTGGAGACCATCTCGGTCGCCCTCACCGCTGCCGAGACCGGCCACCTGGTCTTCGCCACCCTGCACACGCAGGACGCGGCGCAGACCATCGACCGTGTCATCGACGTCTTCCCGCCGCACCAGCAGCAGCAGGTGCGGGTGCAGCTCGCGGGGTCGCTGCAGGGCGTGGTCTGCCAGACGCTGGCCAAGACGCGCGACGGACGTGGCCGGGCGGTGGCGACCGAGGTCCTGGTGGCGACGCCGGCGATCCGCAACCTCATCCGCGAGGGCAAGACGCACCAGATCTACTCGGCCATGCAGGCCGGGGCGAAGCACGGCATGCACACCATGGACCAGCACATCGCGGACCTGGTGATGAAGGGCACGATCACCTACGAGGTCGGCCTGGAGAAGTGCCACCACGTCGAGGACTTCAACCGGCTCACCGGCCGAGGCTGAGAGGCACCGCCATGGCAGCGACACTGACGTACGACTACTCGGTCCGCGACCGCACGGGGAAGATCGTCTCGGGCACGCTCGAGGCGGAGTCCCAGGCGGCGGTGGCCGGCAAGCTCAAGCAGATGGGGTACGCGCCCGTCAGCATCAGCGAGCACAAGGCCGGGATGAGCAAGGAGATCAACATCCCGGGCTTCGGGAAGAAGATCAAGCTCAAGGACCTCGCGATCATGTCGCGGCAGTTCGCCGTGATGATCAACTCGGGTCTGTCCCTGCTGCGGGCGCTGACCATCCTGGCCGAGCAGAGCGAGAACAAGGAGCTCGCGCGGGTCCTCGCCGAGGTCCGCAACGACGTCGAGGTGGGCACCTCCCTGTCGGCGGCCATGTCCAAGCACCCGATGGTATTCCCGCCCCTGATGGTCAACATGACCAAGGCGGGCGAGGTCGGCGGCTTCCTCGACTCAGTGCTGCTGCAGATCGCCGAGAACTACGAGGCCGAGGTCAAGCTGCGCGGCAAGGTGAAGTCGGCCATGACCTACCCGGTCGTGGTCTTCGTCATCGCGATCCTGGCCGTGATCGGCATGCTGCTGTTCATCGTGCCGGTGTTCGCCACGATGTTCGAGGACCTCGGCGGCGAGCTCCCTGCACCGACCAAGGTGCTGGTGTTCCTCAGCGGCGCCATGAAGGTCATGGCGCCGGTGGGTCTGGTCGCGACGATCGCGTTCTTCGTCACCTGGCCGAAGGTGAAGCAGAAGGACGCGGTGCGCAACGTCTTCGACCCGCTCAAGCTCAAGCTGCCCATCTTCGGGTCCCTCTTCCAGAAGATCGCGCTGAGCCGGTTCAGCCGCAACCTGGGCACGATGATGCGTTCGGGTGTCCCGATCCTGCAGTCGTTGGAGATCGTGTCCTCGACGACCGGCAACGTGGTCCTCGAGCGGGCGATCAGGGACGTCCAGGAGAGCGTGCGCAGCGGCGAGTCGCTGGCGAAGCCGCTGGAGAACCACGCGGTCTTCCCGCCGATGGTCGTGCAGATGATGTCGGTCGGTGAGGACACCGGCGCGCTCGACGACATGCTCTACAAGATCTCCGACTTCTACGACGCGGAGGTCGAGGCGACGACCGAGGCGCTCACCTCGCTGATCGAGCCGTTGATGATCGCCGTGCTGGGCGGCATCATCGGAGCGATGATCATCGCGCTCTACATGCCGATCTTCAGTGTCTTCAACCTGATCTCGGAGTAGTTCGTCCCTCACCCGGACTCCCGGGGGCCGGCCCGCGAAGGGGCGGCCCCCGGTGGCATGTCTAGCCCGGTCGGGTGGTTCGGGAATGTTCGGGGTTTCGGGGCTCAAGGTGCTGCTGGCCGGCACCGAAAACCTCTCTGTCATCGAGCCACACCGGCCAGAAACGGCACACCCGTCGGGAGACGGGGTCGCAAAGCCAGGGAACCGCGTGACAGAGATCGCGGTCGGCCCAGCTGCCTCGGCCGGCACTCACCCGGGTGCCGCGAGGGACCGGCGGCGTGGCTCTCGGGAACGGTCCTGAAAGGACGGAGCATCACATGCTCGCTCGTATCCGCAAGTCGGCGGAGGAGAAGGACCAGGGCTTCACCCTGATCGAGCTCCTGGTCGTCATGATCATCATCGGCATCCTCGCCGCCATCGCCATCCCGGTCTTCCTGTCGCAGCGCGCCAAGGCCCGGGACACCTCCAGCAAGGCCGACGTCTCCACCGTCGGCAAGGAGCTCGCGACGTACTTCGTCGAGCCGGCCGCCGTGCCGAACGTGACGGTCACCCAGGCCGCCGCTGGTGCGGACATCGTCCTCGCCGACGCTGGTGCGCCCTTCGCCACCGTCAAGGTGAGCGCCGGCACGACGCTCAACGGGACGGCGTCCCTCAACTCCGACACCCTGTGGTGCGTCGGTGTCACCAACCCGGACGGCAAGCAGCAGACGTACAAGTACTCGGCTGCGGGCGGACTCCAGCCCGGCACCTGCTGAGCACTGCTTCACCTCGGTCTGGGCGGTCCCCTCGTGGGGGGCCGCCCAGACCTGTGTCGGGTGCGCGGTCCGCGGGACGCGGGAAGGTCGCCCGTTCGGCGGTGCGGGACGACCTCAAGAAGCCGCCGCCCCGCGCCGATCACAACGCATAGGTCATCCCCAGATCCACGTCTCCTCGAGAGGAGCGACCAGATGGAGCACCGTGCACGCGTCGGGCCGCGCCCCGACGACGGATTCACGCTGATCGAGCTCCTGGTCGTCATGATCATCATCGGCATCCTCGCCGCCATCGCGGTTCCGACGTTCCTGAGCCAGCGGGCCAAGGCGCACGACACGTCCACGAAGGCGGACGTCAACCACCTCGGCAAGGAAGTGGCGACCTACTTCGTCGACGGGACGGGCACGCTGACCCTCGACTTCACCACGGTCCCCGGCAGCGTCGTCGTCGCGGACGGCGGTGGGTACTCCGAGACCGTCAACCTTACGAACGGCACCGCGGCGCCGACCAGCGGCGCGTCCGCGAACCTGGGAAGCCCGTTCACCTGGTGCGTCTCCCTGACCGACCCCAAGGGGAAGGTCCAGACCTACAAGTTCACCGCTGCCAGCGGCCTCGGGACGGGAACCTGCTGATGCGCAACCTCATGGCCGGCTCCCTCCGCCGGGTCCGACGCGACGGCGACGAGGGCTTCACCCTCACCGAGGTCGTGATCACGCTGTTCGTCATCAGCGCCGTCCTGCTCGGCCTGATCACCGTGCAGGTGCAGGCGTTGGGCAGCGTGGCCCAGGCCAAGGAGCGGCAGCAGGCCACGGCACTCGCGAACCGCACGATGGAGCAGCTGCGCGCGTTGCCGTACGACACGGTGTCCTCGGGCCTGCGGCTTTGCGACACTGCGGGCGACCCGAACATCGTCAGCGGGGCGTTCAAGCCGTCGTACGACGCCAGCATCAACGAGCCGATCGTGACGAACTCGACGACCTGCAGCGGCGCGGCCCTTGCCCCGCTGTACCCGCACGTGCAGCAGGGCGCGACGACACGGGTGGGCTCCACGCAGTTCCAGGTCCGGACCTATGTCAGCCGGGTCAGCGCGACCGCCGACCAGGGCTACTTCCTCACGGTCCTGGCCAGCTGGTCCAGCGCCAACACCAACGGGGTCGCCAAGCTCGTCGCCGTCCGGTCCCGGCTCTACAGCCCGGTCGGCTGCAGCTCCAGCTCCACGGCGACGCGGCCGTTCGCCGGGCCCTGCCAGGCCTTCTTCTACAGCGACGCGGGCACCGCGCCGTCCGGCATCACGGTCACATCGGTCACCAGCGGGGCACCGCTGGTGAGCGGCACCGACGTCGTGCGGCTCGAGGCCAAGCTGCCGGCGCTGTCCAGCCGGACGCAGAACGAGCAGATCGTCTCCGCGCAGTCGGTGGCCAGCACCTCGAGGCTGCTGCTCAAGCGGGCCGGCGACACGACCTCCGGCGGGCAGTCCGCCACGTCCGCCGCGGACACGGACCCGGCGTCGGGCACCGGCAACTCGCCGGCCTCCGCTTCCGCGGTGAGCTACTCGGGGTCCTCCACGCTGTCCTCGTCCGGCTCGACCGTCGCCAACTTCTCGATCTCCGCGCCCTCCTCGGGCTCCGGCTCGGCCTACTCGACGACGACCGCCGCAGCGAGCCCCGCCTGCCGCGACGACCTCGGCACGGGCCTGGTCACCAACCAGGCGTGCTCGAGCGCCGACCTGACGCCGAGCGGGACCTACCGCGCGACGATGGACATCACCATGCCGGGGGGCGGCATCAAGGCAGTCGACCTCTCGTCGATCTCGACCGCCTCCGGCTCGCCCGCGTGGCGGTCCTACGGCGCGCGCGCCATCCTGCCCGTCTCCGGGCACTGCGCCAGCACCAGCGGCATCGGATGCGTCGCCAGCGGCGCACGCCGCAGCCTCGGCCAGGCGGCAGCAGGCATGCTGCCGACACCGGGAACAGGCGACACCGTTCCGGCGGGCTTCAGCTACATGGCCCAGCTGGACGGCTTCAGCGCGACCGTGAGCGCCGAGTCGGGGATCTCGCCGGCCGCGCCGAGCGTCGCCCGTGGCGCGAACACGCTCACGTACTGGAACGGAGCCGGCTACTCCACAGCCACCCTCGGCGCGGCCGGGTCCACCTACACCCTCGGCTCGGCCACCGGCACCTACCGGCTGGCAGGCCTCGTGGCTCTAACCGTGCAGATGAGCGGCCGGGTCGTCGTCGACCCCGCCAATACGGCGACGACCGGGACGGCCCCGTGCCAGTCGGCGGCATGCACCTCGACCGCGACGGCCGGCGGCGTCCAGCTCGTCGTGCAGTACGACATCAGCAACGACGTCGGCCCGGTGGGCAGCTTCGTCGTGACCACCGACCTGGGCAGCACGATCGCGCAAACGACCTACAAGGCGGCCCCCAGTGCGTAGTGCGATGCAACGACTCCGCGATCGCGGTCCCGCCGACCGGGGGACGACGCTCGTCGAGATCCTGATCTCGATGACGATCTTCTCCCTCGCTCTGGCGATGGTCTACTCCGTGCTCATCACGGTGCAGCGCCAGACGAAGGACCAGACGTCGAGGGCGGACTCCGTGGGCAACGCGCGCCTGGCGCTGCAGCAGATCGACCGGCAGGTGCGGTCCGGCAACGTGCTCTACAACCCCGCCACCGAGACCCTCCCGCTGAGCATGCGCGTGTACACGCAGGCCAACGGCGACCAGCGCTGCGTCCAGTGGCAGGTCTACAACGGCAAGCTGAGGTCGCGGTCGTGGTCGCCCACCTGGACCACCGACGGCCAGGTGTCGGCCTGGACGGTCGTCGCTCACGACGTCGTGAACACGGCCGCAACGCCACCGTTCGCCCTCCAGGGCGGGTCGACCGCCTATGGCTCGCGACTCGCTGACGTGACCCTCCTCGTCAAGTCGCCGACGGCCGGGGGCAAACCGGTCAACGTCACCAGCTCCCTGTCCGGACGCAACACCGCGTACGGCTACGACCCCGGCGTCTGCAACCCGGCGCCGGCGGCTTGAGGAAGGGCATCCCCATGTTGTCTCGAGCTCGTCGCGGCGCGGCCGCCGATTCAGGTGTCACCCTCGTCATCGCCATGATGGTGATGGGCGTCGTGTCCACGCTGTCCGTGGTCGTGGTGACGGTCGCCATCCAGGCGAACCAGGACTCCGGCCGCGACCGGCAGCGCACCGTCACGGTCAACGCCGCAGAGGCCGGTGTCGACGCCGCCTACGCGCAGATCCAGTCGTCCGGGACCACGCTGCCGTGCCGGTGGCCGGCGACCGGAACGTCCAGTGTCAAGGCCGCGCCCGACGTCGCGACGAGCTACTCCACCGTCTCGTACTTCGACGCAGCCGGTGCCCCGATGCCCTGCACCGCCGGCACGCTCAACGCGTCGAGCGTGAAGCCAGCCACGGCCGTGGTGGACGGCTACGGGTCGGCGAACCCGATCGCCGGCCAACCGGTCAAGCAGCGCCACATGCAGGCCCTGGTCAACCTCACGCCGATCTACGGGGACTCCCTCAACAAGGCGATCTTCGCCGACAGCTCGCTGGCCTTCAACAACCAGACGACGCTGGTCGGCAACAGCGGTCCCGACGCGGACGTCTACACCAACGGGAACTTCGTCTGCACGAACAACCAGAACTTCGCCGGCAGCGTCCTCGCCCAAGGCGGCATCACGATCACCGGCACCTGCACCATCGCCGGCGACGCCTGGGCGAAGGCGGGCGTGAGCAACACCTCCGGCTCCAACGGCTCCATCGGTGGGCGGGTGCTGTCCAGCACGGGCAACGTCA
>Ga0299913_10002793_pt1 | contig 13978 bp, 11 predicted proteins | sample RVTome_9_FD_201360 | JGI IMG/M metagenome (GOLD analysis project Ga0299913, IMG submission 201360) | Soil microbial communities from uranium-contaminated site in the Upper Colorado River Basin, Wyoming, United States - RVT155D38 (version 2) ... | reverse complement strand
ACCAGCGAGGTCTTCCAGGGCCCGCGACCCTGGGGCGCGGTGCCCAGAGGCGCGATCCAGACGAAGCGGGTGACGTTCTCGCTCTCGTCCTCGACCCCGTCGCGAAGCACTGCGCAGTCGTAGAGCGCCGCCGCGGAGCGGGCGCCGAGCGCCGCCCACGGCTCGGCGGAGCCGGCGACGAGGCGAACGGCCTCCGCCGTGCTCGGAGTGACCCGCGTCCGCGCCCGAGGCAGCTCTTCGCGGATGAAACGGGCGCATTGGGCGAGCGGCTGGGGATGGGAGAGGACCACCTCGATCTCCCCCAGCGCCAGCTCGCGGCCCGCGATCAGGCAAGGCCGCACCGTGTAGTCGTGCTCGCCGATGATCGTCACCCGTGACGCCTCGAAGGCGAGGGCGTCGAGGGTCGCCCGAACCGAGCCCTCAATCGAATTCTCGAATGGGACCAGCGCCCGATCTGCCTCGCCGCGCTCGACGGCGAGAATCGCCTCGTGGACGGTGGTGGTGTGCAGCGGCTCGAAGCCGGCGTCCGGGCGGGCCTCGCCGAGGGCGTCCTCGGTGAAGGTCCCCGCGGGGCCGAGGTAGGCGATTCGCATCCTAATCTCGGCGCGCCCGCCCGAGCGCCTTCCCCAGCGCCTCCTGCTCCTCGGGTGAGAGCTCGAACTCCGATCGCCCGGCGACGATCTGCTTGGCGTAGAGGCGGGCATGATCGCGGTGCAGGATCGCGGAGAGGACGACCCCGGAGCGATACGAGTCGAGCAGCGCAACCGAGCTCGACTGGCGGCCGGTCATCTCGCCCATCGCGTCGTAGCGGACCACCGCGCAGTGGGTGACAGCGCCGTCGAGACGGTTGGCAAGCTCCGCGTCGCGCCCGCGCAGCTCCTCGACCGCCGCCTCGACCTGGCGACCGAGATCCAGGAGTTGGCCGTCCAGGTGCGCGGCGTGCCCGACCAGGTCCCTCGACCGACCCTCGCCGAGGACGACGGTCTGCGCCGCATGCATGGCGCGCAGCCGCCTCCGCAGCAGGATGGTGGAGGCGAGCGCGATGAGCGCGAGCGCGCCAGCGGCGATCGCCACGATCCCGGGCGCTGAGGTCAGCTCGTCCACGGCGGGGAAGGATATGGCGAGCACGCCACTCGCGGACGCGGGACGCTAGCCGAAGGTGACCGTGTAGGAAGCCTCGTTGTTGTCGGTGACTTCCTCGCCCGGGACGGGCGCGACCTCGACGTCGAGGGTTACCTGGCCCTGCGGCGTCGGCGCCAGCGGGATCGTCACCGTCTGAGTTTCGCCCGGGCTGATGCTGCTGATGTCGCGCTCGCCGAGGGACTCGCCGCCGGCCGACACCGAGACCGTCACGCCACTCTCGTCGGCCGCCCCCTGGTTCTGCACCTGAACGTCGAGCTCCGGCGCGTCACCGGAGACCGAGACTGGCACTCCCTCGGCGAGCGTTGTCCCGTCCAGCGTGGCGGCGATCAGGCCCGTCCCGTGGGGACCGGGGGTGGTCGCCGAGGCAGCGCCCGTGACCGCGGCGAGAGCGCTGTCGACGGTGCTCTCGTCGAGCCAGGAGACGCCGTCGCGCAGGAACTGGCTCTTGGGGACGTCGCTGCCGGCGATCCCCTCGCCGGCGAGGACCTCGTTGATCTCGGGCCGGACCACGGTCTCGTAGAGGACGTCGCTGGCGAGCAGCACCCGCATCTCCTCGGCGATGTCCGCGACGGCCCCCTCGCGACCGGCATCGCCGAGCGCGAAGCTCATCCGCTGTGAGATCTGCTCGAGCGCGCTGGCGCGCAGCTCGTAGACGAGCTCCAGGCCGTTCTGGGCCTGGCTCATGTCACCCGGGGTGTCGAGCCCCTCGACCCGCGAGAGGTACTGGTCCACCGCGCTGCGGTCCGCGTTGACCTCGGCCTCGAACTCGGTCACCGAGAGAGCTCCGGGGTCGTCGAGCCTGTCGAAGAACGCCTTGCTGGTCTGCTCGGTCTCGTTGACGATCTGGGTGACGTCGTCGGCGTAGCCCTTCAGGGCGCGCTCCTTGCGCGCGTCGAGGCAGCCTCTCACCCCGAGGACCAACAGGATCAGGACCAGCAGCGCCCCGCCGAGGGCGATCCCGCGCCGCGCCATGATCTGCTGGCGGACCGGCCGCCGCGGCCGTCGGCCGCGGCCGGCCCGCGACGGTTGCTCGGTGGATGTGGCGCCTGCCGGTTCGGAGTCGAAGAAATCCAACGGAGCCTCCGGGCTCGCAAGTGGCTCGCAGTATGACCCGTGCGGTCACCGTCACGTCAAGAAGCGCAGCAAACCTTGCGGTTCGGAGGTCCTTGCGGAGGATCGCGCCGGCCCGCGTGGAAGGTGCAAGGCGCTGTGGTCGGCGAACTGGTACTCGATCGCTTCCTCGTCGAGCAGCGGCTCGGCAGCGGCGGGTTCGGGACCGTCTACCGGGCCTGGGATGCGCGTCTCGAGCGCGACGTCGCGGTGAAGGTGATCGAGACCGGCGGCGACTCCGGCGGTCGCGTGGTCCGCGAAGCCCAAGCCGCCGCGCGACTCAACCACCCGGGGATCGTCACCCTCTACGAGCTGGGCGAGGAAGGTGGCAGGGCTTTCCTCGTCAGCGAGCTCGTCGACGGCTGCACGCTTCGTGAGCTGAGCCTGGAGGGGAGCCTCGGCGACCGCGAGGTGGGGGAGATCGGCGCCGAGCTCTGCGAGGCGCTCGAGCACGCCCACGCGCGCGGGGTGATCCACCGCGACATCAAGCCCCAGAACGTGCTCGTCGGCGAGCGGGATTCTCATGCCCGGCTGATGGACTTTGGAATCGCGCGGCTCAGCGACGCCGCCACCCTGACCGCGACGGGCAGCGTCGTCGGCACGCTCGCCTACATGGCCCCCGAGCAGGCCGAGGGACTGTCGGCCGGACCGGAGGCGGACGTCTTCGCGCTGGGCTTGACCCTGTATGAGTGCTGGAGCGGAGAGAACCCACACCGGCGCGCTACCCCGGCGGCGACCGCCCGCGCGATAGGTGGCCGGCTGCCCTCGCTGCACCGATTGCGACCCGACCTGCCCGCGCCCCTCACCGACGCGATCGACCTCGCGCTGGACCCCGACCCCACCCGGCGACCCTCGCCGCCGGAGCTCCACGATGCGATCGCCGGCTCGCTCGATGTCCTCGACGACCGCCGCGCCGCCCCACGCGCCCGCCAAGGCCCCGCGGTGGCTGCGCGCGTCTGGCAGCTCGGGGCTGCCGACGCGCTCAGCGCCGCGATCATCGGCGGGTTGCTCAGCGCCGCGATGGTCGACGTCGGCGGGCCAGGGTTGGCTTGGGTGTTGTTGCTCGTGCCGCTGGCGGCGGGATTGACGCTGCTGCGCCCCCGCCTCGGCTACCTGGCCGCCGCGCTGGGCCTGACGGCCTGGCTCGGCTTCGCGGCAGGACGCCCCGGCGCCGCCGTCGTGCTGGCGGCGCTGACGATTCCCCCCTCCTTCGCGCTTCGCAACGCCGGGCGGGTGCTGCTGGTGCCGGCCGCGGCGCCGGCGCTGGGCGCGGCCGGGCTGGCGATCGGCTTCCCGGTCCTCGCGGCGCTCGCGCAGGGCTGGCGAGAGCGCGCTCTGGTCGCGACGACCGGCCTCGCCTGGCTGGTGGTCGCCGAGGTGGTGCTCCACCGCGACTTCTATCTGGGCGCGGGCGCTGACCCGCCCCGCGACTGGCAAGCGTCCGCGGCCAGCGCCTTGAGTGAGGTGATGCTGCCGCTGGCCACCGACCCCCGGCTGCTCGCCGCCGCGGCGCTGTGGGCGATGGCCGCTGTCGCGGTGGGGGCCCTGCTCGCGCCGCTGCGAAGCTGGAGGGCCGGCCGTCCTCCTCACCCGCGGCGGATCGCGGAGCGGCGGATCGCGGCGCCGGCGACCGCGGTCGGCGGCGGCGGCAGAGGGGCGACACTTCCGTAGGATTTCAGCCGGCCGGTGGCCCGGAGGGGCCGCTCCGCATGCCGAAGGAGACCCCCGATCAGCGTTCTGCGCAACCTTGAAGCTCGCATCGAAGGCCTCGTCGAGGGGGTCTTCAGCCGGGCCTTCAGCTCCGAGGTGCAACCGGTCGAGCTTGCCCGCAAGCTTGCCAAGGAGATGGATGCCCACAAGACCGCGTCCGTCTCGCGCGTCTACGTGCCCAACGAGTACACGGTCTACCTCTCGCGCCAGGATCGCGCCAAGCTCGAGGGCTACGAGCGATCCCTCGAGCAGGAGCTGTCGGGGTACCTGCTCGAGCATGCGCGGCGCCGCGGCTATGACCTGCTGACCCGCCCCGCGGTCGAGTTCAGCACCGACGAGCGCCTGCGGCTCGGCGAGTTCGGGATCCAGACCCGGCTGGTCAAGCCGCCGGCCCGCGAGGGCGAGCGGCCGAGCCAGGGCGAGGAGGGCCACACGATGGTCTACTCGGCGGTGCGAGAGCGCGAGCAGGGACGCCCCAAGCGCCGTGAGCCGGCGGCGGCGCTGACCTCGACGCGGGCGATCGTCTCGCTCGAGGACCGCCGCTATGTGCTCGAGGGCCCGAAGGCGACGATCGGCCGCTCCAAGGACACCGACTGCGTGTTGCGGGACCCGAACGTGTCGCGGCGTCATGCCGAGCTGCGCCGCGCCGAGACGGGGGACTGGCAGATCGTTGACCTCGGCTCGACCAACGGGGTCAAGGTGAACGGCCGGCGCGTCTCGTCTTCGCGGCTGAGCCCCGGCGACGAGGTCACCGTCGGCACCACGACCTTCCTCTTCGACGTCGAGCAGTGAGCCGCTCGGCGTGACGTGGAGGCGATGACCGGGTGGATTACGAGCCGATCTCGGTTGCCCTCAAGTTCGGCTTCCTCGCCGTCCTCTACCTGTTCGTGCTGTGGATCGCACGCAGCGCGCTCAAGGACCTGCGCAGGACCGTGGCACCGGCCCCCGACGCGACCGGCTTTCACCCGGCGGCGCCGAGGAGAGACGTTCCCGCCCGCGACGAGGACGCGTGGCTGATCGCCGAGCGCGGCGGCGGGCTCGCCGCCGGCGAGCGGTTCGACCTCTTCGGCGGCCTATCGATCGGACGCGGCGGCGATGCCGACGTGCGGATCGAGGACCGCTACGCCTCCGGCCTGCACGCGCGGATCTATCCCCGCGCCGGCCACTACTTCGTCGAGGACATGAACTCGACCAACGGGACCCTGTTGAACGACGCGACACTGAGCAACGAGGCCGAGCTCACCCCCGGGGACACGATCCGGATCGGGGACACCGAGTTCCGCTTCGAGCTGGAGGGCTAGAGCGCGCCCGCGCGCGGTGAGGGCGGAGACCGATGCTTCGAGTCGCAGACCAGGGTTTTCGGACCGACACCGGGCGCCAGCGCCATGCCAACGAGGACGCCTACTTCGCGCGGGCGCCGGTGTTCGTCGTCGCCGACGGCATGGGCGGGGCAAAGGCGGGCGAGGTGGCCTCGAAGGCCGCCGCCGACGCCTTCGACCGAGGACTGCCCGACGGGCCGCCGGAGCAGGCCCTGCAGGAGACGATCCAGGCCGCCAACAGCGAGATCCACGAGCTGGCCCGCGAGGACCCCTCGCGGGCGGGGATGGGCACGACGCTGACCGCCGCGATCATCGACGGGCCCTCCGAGGAGGTGGTGATCGGCCACGTCGGCGACAGCCGCGCCTACCGGCTGCGCGACGGAGAGCTCGAGCGGATGACCCGCGACCATTCGCTGGTCGAGGAGATGCGCCGCAAGGGCCAGCTCACCGACGAGCAGGCCTCCGATCATCCCCAGCGCTCGATCATCACCCGCGCGCTGGGGCCCGAGCGGGAGGTGGAGGCGGACATGCAGACCGTCCCGGCCCGCGCCGGCGACGTGTTCCTGCTCTGCTCGGATGGCCTGACCACGATGGTCGGCGACGAGGTGATCGCCCGCACCCTGGCCGAGACGCCCTCGATGGAGGCGGCGGTGAGGTCGCTGGTCGAGGAGGCCAACCGGGCCGGCGGGCGCGACAACATCACCGCCGTTGCCTTCCGTCTCGAGGACGTCTCGGAGGCCGCGGAGCGGGCCGAGAGCCCGACCCTGGTCGGCCCCGCCGCCGCGGAGGAGGGCTTCACCGCCGAGGAGGTCCGCCGAGCCGCCGCCGCTGAGCGGGCGCAGCGTGAGCCGGAGCCGCCCGCCGGGAGTCGCGCCCGTCTCGCGGGCAAGGTCCTGGTCGGGGTGATCGTCGTCGCGGCGCTGCTGGTCGGAGCCTGGTATGGCAACCGCCAGATCTGGTTCCTCGGCACCGACGAGGGCGGCCGGGTGGCCCTCTACCGGGGCCTTCCCTACGAGCTGCCCTTCGGCGTCGAGCTCTACCAGGAGCGCTATGCGAGCCCGGTGCAGACGGACTCGCTGGCGCCGCGCCGCCGTGAAGCGGTCACCGGGCACGACCTGCGCTCCCGCTCGGACGCGGTGTCGCTGATCGTGGACATCGAGCGAAGCGCGGGTGTCGGCGTGGCCGCACGGACCGCGACCGGCGCCACCGGGGCGACCGGGGAGGCTGGTGCCACCGGCGCTGGCGGCGCTGGCGGCCGGGACGGGGCAGCCCCCGAAGGCGGGCAGGCCAGCCCGGGCGGCAACGGCGACGCCGGCGACGGCGGCAGCCGCTGATGTCGGCACGCAACCGCGAGCTGATCGCGCTGATCCCCGTCGCCGTCCTGTTGACGGCGGGCTTCACCGCGGTCTTCGCCCAGGAGAGCACCCAGCTCGGCAACCTCAGCCTCGTCTACGGCGCCTACTTCCTGGCGATCTGCGTCGCCACCCACCTCTTCCTGCGGGCCCGGCTGCCCGACGCCGACCCCTACCTCTTCCCGCTCGTCGCGTTGCTGACCGCAGTCGGCCTGGTGATGATCTACCGGATCGACGAGACCCTCGCGCGTGACCAGGCGAACTGGTTCGTCTTCGGCCTCGTCCTCTTCGCGCTGACGATCCACCTGCTCCGCGACTACGACGTGCTCGAGCGCTACCGCTACACGATCGCCCTGGTCGGGATCGGGCTGCTGCTCGCCCCCCGCCTGCCGGGCATCGGCCAGCAGGTGAACGGGGCCTACCTCGGCGTCGAGCTCGGCCCGCTCGCCTTCCAGCCGGCCGAGTTCGCGAAGATCTGCATCGTCGTCTTCCTGGCCAGCTACCTGCGCGAGCACCGCGAGGTGCTGATCGTCGGCGCGCGGCGGGTGGTGGGGGTGACACTGCCGCCGATCAAGCACCTCGGCCCGCTGCTGGTCGTCTGGGGCGCGGCGATGTTCATGCTCGTCTTCATCCGCGACCTCGGCAGCTCGCTGATGTTCTTCGCGGCGTTCCTGGCGCTGCTCTACGTCGCAACCGCCCGCCTCTCCTTCGTCGTGATCGGACTGTTGATGTTCCTCATCGGCGCCTGGTTCTTCGCCTCGACGGTGCCCCACGTGCACGACCGGGTCGAGATCTGGCTCGACCCCTACCAGGACCCCCAGGACACCGGCTACCAGGTCCTCCAGTCGATCTTCGCGCAGGCTGACGGCGGCCTCTTCGGGGCCGGCTTCGGCCAGGGGCTGATCACGATCCCAGGCACCGACAACGCGCTGCTCCCCGCCGCCCACACGGACACGATCTACGCCCTGATCGTCAACGAGCTGGGCCTCTTCGGCGGCAGCGCCGTGGTGATGCTCTATCTGCTGATCGCGGCGCGGGGCTTCAAGATCGCCCTGCTCGCCTCCGACGGCTTCTCGAAGCTGCTCGCCACCGGGCTGACCGCTGTCCTCGCGCTCCAGGCCTTCGTGATCATCGGGGGCGTCACCCGGGTGATCCCGCTGACCGGCGTCACCCTGCCCTTCGTCAGCTACGGCGGCAGCTCGATTCTCGCCAACTTCGTCCTGCTGGCCTTGCTGTTGCTGATCTCCGACCGCGCCCGCCGCGAGTCCCGTGGCGATCGCGCCCTGCTCCCCGCCTACCCGTGAACTCCCAGGTCGTCAAGCTGTTCGCGCTGATTACGCTGCTCTTCGCGGTGCTGATCGGCTTCACCTCGAACTGGTCGGTGTTCGAGGCGGACGCGCTGAAGGAGAAGCGCGTCAACCGCCGTCCGCTGCTCGAGCAGCAGCAGATTCGGCGCGGGACGATCCGCGCTGCGGATGGGACCGTGATCGCCCGCTCGATCCCGCGCGGCTCCGGAGACGAGCTGATCTACACCCGACGCTATCCGGAGGCCAGCCTCTTCGGTCACCCGATCGGCTACAGCTTCACCGAGAAGGGCCAGAGCGAGTTCGAGAAGTTCCACAACGACGAGCTGGTCGGCGAGGAATCGGAGTTCGACTCGCTGCTCGACGAACTGCGCGGCCACCGCCAGGAGGGCGATGACATCGTCGCGACGCTGATCCCCGCCGCCCAGCGCACCGCCTTCGAGGCACTCGCCGGTCAGCCTGGCGCGGTGGTGGCGATCGAGCCCGCGACGGGCAAGGTGCGTGCGCTTGTCAGCGTGCCCCCCTACGACCCCAACGAGGTGCCCGACCGCTTCTCCGGGCTGAACGCCGACGCAGGCGCCCCTCTGCTCGACCGGGCGACACAGAGCGGCTACCCGCCGGGGTCCAGCTTCAAGGTCGTCACCGCGGCGGCGGCGCTGGACACCGGCGAGTTCACCCCCGCCTCGGTGGTCAACGGCGACACCGGCATCCCGATCGATGGGGTGCCTCTGCAGAACTCCGGCGGCGCCTCCTTCGGCCCGATCGACCTGACCACGGCGCTGACCAACTCGGTCAACACCGTCTGGGCCCAGGTCGCTGAGCAGCTCGGCGAGGAGACGATGTACGAGTACATGGATCGCTTCGGGTTCAACCGCGATCCGGAGATCGACCTGCCCGACGACGAGCTGGCCCCCAGCGGCGTCTACGAGGGCGGCAGCCTCCTCTCGCCGGGCGAGCCCGTCGACATCGGTCGCGTTGCGATCGGTCAGGAGCGGCTCTTCGTCACCCCTCTGCAGATGGCCGAGGTGGCGGCCGCGGTCGCCAACGGCGGGGAGCTGATGCGCCCGCAGCTCTGGGACCGAATCGTCGATCCCGACGGCCGCGTCGTCAACCGCATGGATCCGAAGGTCCAGTCGGAGGTGATGAGCGAGGAGACCGCCGCAACCCTCAACGAGATGATGCAGAACGTGGTCAACGAGGGCACCGGCACCGCCGCGGCGCTGTCGGGGATCAGCGTCGCCGGCAAGACCGGCACCGCCGAGGTCCCCGGCAGGGAGGCCTGCGCCGGCCTTCCCAACCAGGCCTGGTTCATCGGCTTCGCACCGGCCGACGACCCGCAGGTCGCCGTGGCGGCCACCGTCGAGTGCACGTCCGGGCAGGGCGGCACCGTGGCGGCGCCGATCGCAAAGGCAGTGATGGAAGCGGTGTTGGGGGCGCAGGGTGGCTGAGATCCACGAAGGAACCGTCGTCGATGGGCGCTATCGGGTCCTCGAGCGAATCGGATCCGGGGGGATGGCGGACGTCTGGTGCGCCGAGGACACCCATCTTCAGCGCCGCGTGGCGCTGAAGATCCTCCACCACCGCTTCGCGCAGGACCGCGAGTTCGTCGAGCGCTTTCGCCGCGAGGCGGAGGCCGCTGCCGGCCTCCAGCACCCGAACGTGGTCGGGGTCTTCGACCGGGGGGAGGTCGACCGCACCTACTACATCGCGATGGCGTTCATCGAAGGTCGCTCCCTGAAGGAGCTGATCGATGCCGGCCTCGGCCCCGAGGAGGCGGTGCGGATCGTCCGCCAGATCCTCGAAGCCGCCCGCTTCGCTCACCGCCGCGGGGTCATCCACCGCGACCTGAAGCCGCAGAACGTGATCGTCGACGACGAGGGCAAGGCGACCGTGACCGACTTCGGCATCGCCCGGGCCGGCGTCTCGGAGATCACCCAGACCGGGTCGGTGATGGGGACTGCCCATTACCTGTCGCCTGAGCAGGCCCAGGGCCTCGAGGTCACCGCTCCCTCGGACCTCTACTCGATCGGCGTGATCCTCTACGAGGCGTTGACCGGTCGGGTGCCCTTCGAGGGCGACAGCGCCGTGGCGGTGGCCCTCAAGCAGGTCTCGCAGGCCCCCCAGCGCCCCAGCGCGGTCAACTCGCAGGTCTCGCCGGCGCTCGATGCGGTCGTGATGCGGGCCCTGGAGAAGGACCCGGCGCGCCGGTTCCAGGATGCCGACGCGTTCATCGCGGCCCTCGAGGCCGCGCAGCGCGACCCGGCGGCGCCGGTGGCGGGCACGACCGAGTTCGCGCCGCCGCCCCCCGTCGTGGCGCCGGTCGACGCTCCCGCCGCGGAGGAGAAGGAGGAGAGCGAGGAGCGTGAGCGCCGGGCAAGGCGCTGGGTCCTCGTTGCGGTCGCCGTCCTGCTCGGCGTTCTCGCCGGGCTGGCGCTGACACGAGACAGCCCGACGACTGACGTCCCAGAGGTAACGGGGGACCCGCTCGGCGTCGCGGTCGACCGTCTCCAGGAGGAGGGGTTCGAGGTCGAGGACATTCGCCGAGTTCAGCGTCAGGCGCCGCGGAACCAGGTGCTCGAACAGGATCCCTCTGGGGAGGCCGACCAGGAGTGCACCTTCAACGTCTTCTTCTGCTCGAAGCCGACGGTGACGCTGACCGTTAGCGCGGGACCCGGCAGCGCCGAGGTGCCGTCGGTGGCCGGCGACACCCAGGAGGACGCCACCGAGCGGCTCGAGGAGGCGGGCTTCCGGGTCGCCGTCGAGGCGGCCAGCTCGGAGACGGTCCCGGAGGGCCTGGTCATCTCCTCGAATCCCTCGGGGGGAGAGACCGTTCGCCGGGGCTCGGTGGTGACGATCAGGGTCTCCAGCGGGCCGCGGCTCGTGACCGTGCCACCGGTGGTCGGGCGGAGCGCCGACGCGGCCCGGCAGGCCCTGCGCGGCAGGGGCCTCCTGTTCAGCGTCAGCCGCGAGGAGAGCGAGAAGCCGACCGGCCAGGTGATCAGCCAGTCGCCTTCCGCCGGCGAGCAGGTGGAGGCTGGAACCACTGTCGCGCTGACGGTCTCCTCGGGGGTTCCGGCGGTGACGATGCCGAACGTGATCGGCGACCTGCGCCCGGACGCCGTCCAGGCGCTACGCGACCGCGGTCTCGCGGTGACCGTCACCGAGGTCGAGACCGAGGTCCAGTCCCAGAACAACCGCGTCACCGACCAGTTCCCGCCGCCGGGAACGCAGCTGCGCGAGGGGGACAGCGTGACGATCCGGGTCGGAGACTTCACCCCGCCGCCGCCGGACCCGCCGCCGGCCATCCCGGAGCCGTGAGGGTCGCCGTCCTCTCGGGAGGACGCTCCAGCGAGCACGAGGTCTCGCTTCGCTCCGGCGCGTCGGTTGCCGAGGGCCTGCGCGGGGGCGGCCACGAGGTCGTCGAGGTCCTGATCGGCCGCGACGGGCGGTGGTCGCACGGGGAGGGGGAGCTGCACCTCGTCCCCGCCGGCGGGCTGCTCGAGGCCGATGTGGCCTTCCCGGCCCTGCATGGCCCGTTCGGGGAGGACGGGTCCGTCCAGGGGCTGCTCGAGTGCCTCGACGTTCCCTACGTCGGCTCCGACGTCCTCGCCTCCGCGGTCTGCATGGACAAGCTGACCTTGAAGCGCCTGCTAGCCCTGCACGGGATACCTCAGGTCGACTTCCTCCAGGCCGGCGAGGACCGCTGGCGGGAGCGGGCGGAGCGGATGGGCCTGCCGCTCTGGGTGAAACCGTCACGGCTCGGCTCGAGCGTCGGGATCAGCAAGGTGACCCGCTCCGGCGATCTCGAGGAGGCCGCCGCGCTCGCCGCCCGCCACGACCCCCGCGTCATCGTCGAGGCCTCGGCGGGCGGCAAGGAGGTCGAGTGCTCGGTGCTCGGCAACGACGACATCGAGACCTCCCCTCCCGGCGAGATCGAAGCGCACGCGGACTGGTACGACTACGAGGCGAAGTACTCCGAGGGCGGGATGGAGCTGATCGTCCCCGCCCGCATCGACGAGGCCGCCGCCCGGCGGGTGCGCGAGCTCGCCGCCCGCTCCTTCCGCCTTGCCGGCTGCAGCGGCCTAGCCCGCTGCGACTTCTTCGTCGAGGAGGACGGGACGGTGCTGGTCAACGAGATCAACACGATGCCCGGCTTCACCGAGACCAGCGTCTACGCGAAGCTCCTCGGTGCCGCCGGGATCGGCTACGCAGAGCTATGCGACCGCCTCGTCGCCCTCGCCGTCGAGCGCCACCGGACGGCGCACTCGTACGAGTTCTGAGCGTCGCCCCGCAGCCTCTCGCCGAGCCTGCGTTTCACCGTGACTATCGCGGCAAACTGCAGGCTCGGCAGCTCAGCCGAACAGACGCGCGTCGCTGACCGAGGCGCCGTAGCCGTCGTCGGTCTCGGCGGGGGTGGTCGCCCAGACGAGGTAGTAGCGGAACCCCTCGCCCCCCGTGTCGAGCTCGACCTCGGTGCGCTCCTGCGCGGTTGCGGCTGTCGCGACCCGCTGCCAGCCCTCCAGCGAATCAGCTGGTTCGTTGTCCGCGTAGACCTCGAACTCCCAGCCAGGGTCAGGGGTGCGGAGCTCCAGCGTGGTCGCGGCGACCGGCTGAGCGGCCTCGAAGTAGATCCCCACCCCCTCCTTGCCGAAGTCGGCCTGCTCGTAGTTCTCCGTGGTCCAGGCGGTGCCCGTCGGGTCGCCGTCGGTCGCGAACTCGAGCTCCTCGGCGTGCTCTCCGCCGGTGCCCTCGGGGTCGAAGTCCGTCGCGGAGCGGATCGCGATCTCGGCCCCCTCCTTCGGGCCGCCGCCTCCGCCTCCGACCTCGCCGCTGGAGATCAGCTGGACGGCGAGCAGCGTGCCACCGGCCACGAACAGCAGGGCGATGATCCCCGCCCAGGACCAGCGCGCCCGAGCGGAGAGCTTGCGTTGCGGCGGCGGCACCGCCTCGAGCACCGACGTCGCCTCTCCGGTGGTCGAGCCCGCCCGCGCCGCTTCGACCTCGAGCGCGGTCTCCAGGTCCTCGATCATCTCCTCGATCCGCTGATAGCGCTCCTCGGGGTCCTTTGTCGTCGCCCGCTCGACCACCAGCGCCACCGCGGCGGAGATCTCGGGCCGGCGTCGCTGCACGTCTGGCAGCTCCTCGTTGACGTGCTTCATCGCCACCCCGACCTGGCTGTCGGCGTGGAACGGAACCTCACCGGTGAGCATCTCGTAGAGGACCACCCCCAGCGCGTAGATGTCGGAGCGGGGGTCGACCCCGCGCCCGAGCGCCTGCTCGGGGGCGACGTAGTCGGTGGTCCCGAGCACCCTCCCGGTGGCGGTCAGCCCGTCCTGCTCCAGCTGACGCGAGATCCCGAAGTCGGTCAGCTTGGCCCGGCCGTCGGGATCGATCAGGACGTTCTGCGGCTTCACGTCGCGGTGCACCATCTGGCGGGAGTGGGCGATCGTCAGACCGCGGCCGATCTCGATCGCGTAGGCGACCGCCTCCTGCACCTCGAGGCCGCCGAGGCGGGCGATCCGCTGCTTGAGCGTCTCGCCCTCGACGTACTCGAAGACGATGTAGGGGTGGCCGCCGTCCTCGCCGGCGTCGATCACCGCGACGACGTTGGGGTGCGAGAGCTTGGCGACGGCCCGCGCCTCGCCGCGAAAGCGCTGAAGCTGGTCCGCCTGCTCGGACATCTCGCGGTGCATCACCTTCACCGCCACCGGCCGGTCGAGGGTCTCGTCGCGGGCGAGGTAGACGGTTGACATCCCGCCGCTGCCCAGCTTGGCCTCCAGCCGGTAGCGGCTGGAGAGGACCGTGCCGATCATCTGAGAGCTTGCTGCGCGGGGGTTCATCCAGTCGTGAGTATTGTCGGCGACCTTGACCGTAGAGGTTCGCTACCACGTCCGACCCGCCTGCACGCGGTGGTGGGCCGGCGAGCCGGCGTCGAAAGGCGGCTGCGGGTCGTACTCGATGCCGAGCTGGACGGCCTGCGCAACCTCCTTGCCGGCCTCGCGGGCCACGAGGTGCAGGGCCATGTCGATCCCCGAGGACA
>Ga0299913_10002792_pt1 | contig 13984 bp, 10 predicted proteins | sample RVTome_9_FD_201360 | JGI IMG/M metagenome (GOLD analysis project Ga0299913, IMG submission 201360) | Soil microbial communities from uranium-contaminated site in the Upper Colorado River Basin, Wyoming, United States - RVT155D38 (version 2) ... | reverse complement strand
TGCCGTGCTCGCCCTTCGACGGACCTTGATGCGCACCTGTCTGACGGCGCTCGGGCTGATCATCGGTGTCGCCGCCGTCATCACGATCGTGTCGCTCGGCCAGGGGGCTCGCGCGGCGATCGAAGAAGAGGTCGAAGCCTCCGGAACGAATCTCGTCATCGTCAGCGCCGGCAACTGGACGTCTGGCGGCGTCCGGCTCGGCATGGGATCGTCGAGCACGTTGACGGCCGAGGATGCCGAGGCGATGCGCCGCCTGCCCGGCGTCGCCTACGTCAGCCCGAGCGTGCGCACGCGTCAACAGATCATTGCCGGCGCGCAGAACTGGTCGGCCAACGTCGAGGGGGTCGGAGCCGACCTGCCGATGATCCGTTCGTGGCCGGTGCAGGCCGGTTCATTCTTCGGGCCGGGCGACGTGGCGGCCGACGAGAAGGTGTGCGTGATCGGCACCATCGTCAGGGACGCCCTGTTCGCGCCCGAGGTGAACCCGGTGGGGCGGCAGGTCCGCATCGGGATCCATCCCTTCACGGTCGTGGGGGTGCTGGCCTCGAAAGGACAGTCCTCTGGCGGTGACGACCAGGATGACGCGGTCTTCATTCCGTATACGACCGCGCAGAAGCGTCTGATGGGAGTCGACTACCTTCGGACCGTCTCGATCTCGGCGGTCACGGCCGACCGCGTGTCGCAGGTGGCGCGCGAGGTCAGCGAGCTGCTGCGGCAGCGTCACGGGATCTTTCCGGGGGACCCCGACGACTTCCGCGTGCGGACGCTCGAAGAAATGATCGCCGTCCGCACCCGCACGACCCGGACCATGACCACCCTGCTGAGCGGGATCGCCGCCGTGTCGCTGCTTGTCGGCGGGATCGGCGTGATGAACATCATGCTCGTGTCGGTGACCGAGCGCACGCGTGAGATCGGCATCCGCGTCGCGGTGGGGGCGCGGCAGCGCGATGTGATGCTGCAGTTTCTGACCGAGGCGGTGATCCTGAGTCTCGTGGGAGGGCTGCTCGGGATCGGTCTCGGCTACCTGCTGTCGCGCGGCGTGACCGAGCTCCTGGGCTGGCCCACGCTGACCTCCGCCAACGCCTCGCTGATCGCGTTCGGGTTCTCGGCGGGGATCGGCATCTTCTTCGGCTGGTACCCGGCGACGAAAGCCGCCGCCACCGAGCCGATCGACGCGCTGCGGTTCGAGTGACCGCGGACAATCCCGTCAGGCCTCGTCTTCCGGACCGGCGTACCGCTCCTCCTCGTCCCACCGGCGCCGCCGGCGTGCGCGAGCCCTTCGGCTCGCCACGAACGCCAGGAGAGCCAGGCCCAGGATGCCGAGCCAGACAGCGGACACGCTGGTGATCACCGGAATCCAGCTGGTCCACCGCCGGTAGGTGCCCCACGCACGGTCGGCGGCCTCGTCTGGTCTCTCGCCCGTTTCGATCTCGAACGCCTGAGCGAACGGGATGCCTGTCGCAACGCGCGCCGCGATCGCGCCCGGCACCGCGGCGCCATGCCGGCGACGAAGGTCACCGACCAGCGCCGCCGCCAGCAGATATGCACTGGCATTCTCGGGCTGCGCGTCGGCGGCAAACAGCCGATCCAGATCGGCCAGCCCGGGCTCGTCGAACGCCGCCAGGATCAGCCGCACCTGGCTGCCCACGCCCCATCCCTCTTCGACCGACACCGCTGTCCCCTCGTGAAACCAGCGCGGCAAGGGACGTCCACCGGCCTGGATCGAGAGGGCGAGATGGACGACTTCGTGCCAGACCACCGACTCCAGCGTGTCGTGTGGGTAGGTGCCGACGCGCGCCGGAAAGATCACGATGTCGCGAAAGCCGGACGCCTGGGCCACGACCCAGGCCGGCGCGGCACGGGCGCGGGGGTGTTCCTCCGGAAGGAGCGCGATCCGTGCGTCCGCAGGCGCGCTGAGACCCGCCCGCCCGAGCGCATCGCCCAGCCGTGCCAGGTCGATCTCACGAATCCGCGTGGCAACAGGTTCGAGCGACGGCGGCCCCTCGACAGTCAGCCGAAGCTCCTGGGCGCCCGCAGTCCCGGCCACGGCCACCAGGAGCAGCAGCAGGCGGAGCAGGCCGGAGAAAACGTGTTTCACAAGTCAGGGTCGAGACAGTGGACAAGACGGCGGCCAACCGTGTTGAACAGTTCAACACGGTCAAACTCACCACGGTTCAACACGGTTCAACACGGCCACACCGGGCCTGCCATGACGGTGGCCGACGGCCGCCGCCGGGAGGCCTGCCGTACGGTGTGGAGCACTGCGTGGTTATCCGCGGCATCCGTGAAATCCGCGGCTATGACCAGCCGGTCTGTGGCAGCCCTGGCGGAACCGGCAGCGCGTTCCCATAGTAGGTCTTCTGCCGCTTTTCGTCGGGCTGGTCCAGCCCGTACAGCTTCGGCGACACGGCGGTCTCCGAGAAGCTGAAGGCAGACAAATATGTCTCGCTGGCCGTCAAGCGCGAGATCGCCGTCATCCCGAATGTTCTCGACTGCGGGCGATACCGCCGCACGCCCAGCCGCCGCTGCGCACGCACGACTGCCGGCGGTATGCCAGAAGGTGATCGTCCATCTCGAACTTCGGGCGTCGGCGGTCTGCCCGAGGTCGTCGAGCATGGCGTGACCGGGTTTCCTCATCCACCCGACGATCCGGCCGGGTGGCCGCCAGCGGGGCGGCTGCTGACCGGCCCGACCTGCACCGAGCGTCGCCGCGGGCGGCCGCCGAGTGCTTGGACGGGTCAAGTGAATGAAAACGCTGGAGGATCCCGGCTCGCCGGAAACGGCACCCCCGAGCCCCCGCGGGTGCTGTCCAAATTGGCGGCCGAATCGCGGCCGGCCCGTGCCGGGCCGATTTCGCGCCGGAACGCCGATTCTGCGACCCTCTGCCGGCGTTCCGATGCCGGGTGGCCCGTTGACCGAGAGCGCGATGCTGCCCAGGTTACGAATCCTGAAAGGCAAATTTGGACGAGAGTGTAGGTGTTGAACAGTGTTGAACCGTGTTGAACCGTGGCTCGGGTTGAACCGTGGCTCGTGTTGCACCGTGGCCAACCGAGGTCATGGAGTGATGTCGGGGCGGTAATCTCCGATGAACGACATGATCGTCGACGCCTCGGCCATATCCCTGGCGCGGAAGCGGACCGAGTGCGAATCCGTCCGTTCGAACAAAGGCAGGTAGGCCAGCACTTCCGCCGGCATGTAGTTCTTGAAGCTGACCTCGACGACGACGGGCGTCTCGACCTTCAGTGGCTTGAAATCCTGCAGGCGGCCCAGCGCGGCGGTCACCCGCTGGCCGATCAGCCCGGCGGCGGCCTGGGGTGTGAGCGTCAATGCCGAGTGGAATCCGAGGCTCCGCTTCGTTTCCGCCGCCTCGATGTCGCCGACCGCCTTCCGCACTTCCGCAATCGCGGCGTCGTCGCCCGACATCATGACGACGGGCACGTTGAAGTGGCCGGCGATAGCCGCGTTCCACGATCCCTCGGTGACGTTCGTGCCGTTCAGCGCCACACGCGTCAGGTTCGCGCTCGAGAACGTATGCGCGCGCACGCCGGTCGCGTTGTTCGTGCCGGCGTGATAGCCGATGAAGATCGCGGCGTCGACCGCCGCGTCGATCCCCGCGACCATCCCGAGGCGGCGGGGCCACGAGCGGATCAGGCGCACATCCGGCGGGAACTGTTCGATGAGCAGGTTCTGACCGTTGCCGTGCGAATCGGCGACGACGACCTCGGTCGCGCCGGCCTTGCGTGCGGCCTCGACGGCCGACAGCGCCTCGCGCGTCATGAACTCGCGAAAGCGTCCGTACTCGAAGCCGGCCGGTCCGAGCTGCTCGCCGGTGACGACGCCGCCGACCCCTTCCATATCGACGGAGATGTGAACCTTCAGCCCGCGCGGCTGCGCGCTCGCCGGCAGCAAGCTGCCGCTCGTTGCCGCTGCGACCGCGAAGAGAAGAACGGCGACGCCGATCCTTTGCATGTTCGACATTAAAGCTCCGTTAGTCGGGATAGAGACAGTCCACCACGGCGAACACCTGTGACGACTACTCTACCGGATCCGGTCCCATCGCTCGTTCCCCTACGAAATTTCGGATTCAACGATTCGGTGCGGTGAACTTCGTGATGCCTTGCCCGCGGCTGGACACGAGTGCCTCTCGGGGACGAGCGGTGACGCCAATGAACTGGACGTCAGCCCTGTGTCCGTGATCACGCCTGGCTGTCATCTGGTCCCCGGAACCACGCGACGCGGGTGACCCGCCGCGACGCGACACCGAACGGCGCCTCCCACGGCGCACTGGTTGCACAACCGCGTGCGCGAGCATGGCGCTCGCCGATCCACGGAGAAACGGAACATGACAACCAAGGTACGAATGGCACGCGCGGCGGTACTCGCGTTGTGCCTGCCCGCGCTGGCGGCCGTTCCGCTGTCAGCGCAGGTCCATACCGGTCGCATCGACGTCACCATCGCCGATGCGAGCGGTGCGGTACTGCCAGGCGCCACGATCGAGATCTCGGGCCCGCAGAACGCCACGGCTGTGACCGACGGCCAGGGGGAAGCGCATTTTCTCAACCTGGCTCCCGGCATTTACACCGTGGTGGCGAAGATCGCTGGCTTTGCCGATTACACGAACCGCAGCGTCGCAGTCGGTGTCGGTGGAGGCGTGCCGCTGAAGATCAGCCTCGCGGTCGGCGGAGTCACCTCGCAGGTCGAGGTGACCGGTGGATCCCCGATCATCGACCCCAAGAGGACCGCCACCACGACCAACGTCACCTACGAAGAGCTGCAGGAGATCCCGTCGTCGCGCGATCCCTGGGTGGTGCTCCAGACCGTTCCATCGGTGGTCGTCGACCGGGTCAATGTGGGGGGGGCCGAATCGGGCCAGCAGTCGAACTACACCGCGAAGGGAGCGCCTGGCGGCGACAATACGTGGAGCATTGACGGCATTCCCGTCACCGACATGTCAGCCCTCGGCTCCTCGCCGAGCTACTACGACTTCGACATGTTCCAGGAGATCGCGGTCACCACCGGAGGGGCCGACGCCCAGAGCGCCACTCCCGGGGTCGGGCTGAACTTCGTGCTGAAGTCGGGCAGCAACACTCCGCGGGGATCGGCTCGACTCTACTTCGAGAACGAGTCCATGCAGTCGAACAACCTGCCCGACGAGCTCCGCGAGACGCTCGGCGGCACCACCGGCAAGGGCAACCGGATCGACGAGTACCAGGACTACGGGTTCGAGCTCGGCGGACCGCTTCTCCGCGACCGCCTCTGGGCCTGGGGGGCCTTCGGCAAGACCGACGTCACCCTCCTCACGCTCGCGAACACGCCCGACAACACTCAGCTCGAGAACTACTCGTTCAAGACCACCGCTCAGATGACGAAGGAACTGCGCGGATCGTTCACGTACTTTCGCGGCGAGAAGCTGAAGTTCGGTCGCAACGCCAGCCCGACGCGTCCGCCCGACACGACCTGGAACCAGGGGGGGCCGACCGAGGTGTTCAAAGGCGAGGGGAACGCCGTCGTCGGCAGCAACCTGTTCGTGACCGGTCGGTATGCCCACGTCAAGGGAGGCTTCTTCCTGACACCACAGGGCGGGCTCGACACGAAGATGATCTTCGCAGACGACGACGGGATTGCGCGCGGCAGCTGGTACGAGATCCGCACCGACCGGCCGCAGTCCACGTTCGCGGTGGATTCGAACTACTTCCACGGCCGCCACGAGCTCAAGTTCGGCTTCAGCTACCGCACGGCGGATGTCGATTCGTCGGCCACCGTCCCTGGCGACGCGATCGCGACGACCTACGACGACTATCCGAACATGGTCGCATCGGTGACCGCATGGAACCAGTTCGTCGGTACCAGCGGCAAGTATGTGAGCGCATACCTTGGCGACACGCTCTCGTTCGACCGGCTGACGCTGAATCTCGCGCTGCGCTGGGACCGCCAGGCCGCCTCGGTGCGCGAGTACTCTCAGACGGGCAACGCGGTGCTGCCGGACCTTCTGCCGGACCTCACCGGCCAGGCCGCCGACGATGCGATCGTCTGGAACGCCGTGACGCCGCGCCTTGGCGTGACCTACGCGGTGACGGATGACCGCCGGACGATCGCGCGCGCCAGCTACGCGGCCTTCGCTTCGCAGATGAACGCCACCCAGGCCGGCTTCTTTTCGACGGTCGGTTCGCTCCGCGGTGTCTATTTCTACGATGTGACCGACACGAACGGAAACGGCCTGGCCGACCCGGCGGAGATCGCCGGCCGGACCTGCACGGCTACGAGCCCGTCCACCGAATGCAACTGGGCCGGCTTCGACATCGCCGACCCCGCCAACGTCGGGAGTCCGAACCACCGGATCGGGGACTACAGCACGCCGCTCACCCACGAGCTGGTGCTCGGGATCGACCGCGAAGTGTTCACGAACTTCGGCGTCACCGCGAACTTCACGTGGCGCACGTTCGTGAACTTCAACTGGCGGCCGGTGCAGGGGATCCGGTCCGACGACTACGTTCAGCTGGGCGCCGTGTCGGGCGCCAGCCCGGCGATCGGCGCCTACAACGTGCCGTTCCACGGCGTCGCCGAGAACAAGGTACCGGAGAACCGGACGGCGACCGAGTATGTGGACCGTGAAGGCTACTCGCAGCGGTACTGGGGCCTCGAACTGGCGGCCACGAAGCGGTTGTCCAACCGGTGGATGGCGCGCTTCGGCTTCTCGACCAACGAGCATCGGGAGTACTTCGACGGTGCGGCCGCGATCATGGACCCGACCCCGCAGCTGCTTGCCGGGCCCGTGCCGCTCCCGCTGGGCGCGTATCCGAACGTGGATGGCGGTCCGGTACTGTTCCGGACGAGCGGCAGCGGAAAGTCCGGCGTCTTCATGGTGGCTCCGAGGTACCAGCTAGCGGCGACCGCCATGTACAGCGCGAAATGGGGGATCAACGTGGCCGGCAACGTGGTGAACCGGCAGGGCTACGCGATGCCGTACCAGCTGACGCAGGTGGCGACCGGCGATCCGCTGGCCAATCTGAAGACCGTGATCCTGGTCGACGACGTGTCGGACCACCGCCTGCCATCGGTCACCTCGCTCGACCTGCGGCTCGGCAAGGAGTTCAGCTTCCGGACGATCCGTCTGAACCTGGACTTCGACGTGTTCAACGTGCTGAACTCCGCAACGGTTCTCGGGCGCCAGTACGACCTGAGCCTGCCGACCGCCGACAACGTGCTCGAGATCATGAACCCGCGCGTGCTGCGCCTCGGGGCACGGTTCTCGTTCTAAGTCCAGACAATCCTCACCCGTCCGGCTCGCCGATCACCGCGAGCCGGGCGGTCAGCGGTTGAGCGTTTGCGCCTCCCCGAGTCTACAATCGGGTATGGATGCTCACACCCGGCCTGAGGGCCCGTCGCGCCTGCCCGCCGGTCTCACCGTCACCGGCGACCTGTCGTCGGACCATGATCTCTCGATCGATGGCACGTTCGACGGCCAGATCACCATCCCCGAGCAGCACCTCACGATCGGCAAGTCCGCCCGCGTGAAGGCGAAGATCGTGGCGCGATCGGTCACCGTCGCCGGGCGTCTCGACGGCACGATCACCGCAACCGAGCGCGTACGGCTCGACGTGACGGCCTCCGTCCGCGCGCACATGCAGACGCCTTCTCTGTCGCTGGCGGAGGGGGCCCAGTTCAGCGGCAGCGTGGACCCGAGCCGCACGGAGGCCGCAATGCTCGTGGCGAAGTACCGGCAGAAACAGGCCTGACGGTCGTCACTGCATGGGTGCTCCGTGCTCGTGCTGGATGCTGGTGCTTGCCGCGCCGACGCCTTGCGAAGGCGGGAGGGATCTGGCGATGAGGATGCCATGACGACGGCGGGGTATTCGGGGACGCCGCTGCCGAAGAAGCTGGCGATCAAGGAAGGGACCCGTGTGGCGACGGTTGGGGCGCCAGCTGACTTTTCGAAGACCCTCGGCAGGCTTCCCCCTAGAGCCAGGCTGCAGCGCGGCGTCACACGGCCGCGAGACCTGACGGTCTGGTTCGTCACCTCCCGCCGGCAGCTCGAGGGGGACCTTCGGCGGGTGATGCCGCCGAAAGGGGAGGGAAGCCTCTGGATCGCCTGGCCGAAGAAGGCCTCCGGGGTGAAGACCGACGTGACCGAGGACGTGCTCCGCGAAGTGATCCTGCCGCACGGGCTGGTGGATCGGAAGGTGTGCGCGATCGATGCGACCTGGTCGGGGCTGCTGTTTTCCTGGCGCCGGCCGGCTGGCCGTTCGGCGGCCCGCGACAAATCGGCCGGCTGAAGCCGGCCGCGACGAACACGGCGGCCAATTTTCGCAGGAACAACAGCCTCCGGTGGTGTCAGATCCTGATGAACTGTAGCGCCGAGGTGCCACCATGACTGCACACAGGCTGATCTACGAGGCAGGGCCGCGGCCGCCGGCCGGTCGGGTCCGGAACGGACTGCTCCAGCTGGGCTCGCCGCACTTCTGGTTGCTGGCGGGGATCCTCGGGGGCATGCTCGCCCTGGTGATGCTGGTCTTCTTCGGCTTCCGCACATCCTTCTGACTCCGGCAGAGTCAGGTTTGAGCCGGCGCGCGTCATTCCGTGCGCAGGGCCCGCAGCGGGTCCATCTTCGCGGCCCGGCGGGCCGGCGCCCAGCTCGCCGCGAGTGCGGCCGCGGTCAGCATCGCCACCGAGAGCGCGAGGGTCAGCGGATCGCTGGCCGAGACGCCGAACAGACGCGGTTGGAGCGCGCGTGCGAGCACGAAGGCGAGGGCAATCCCCAGCACGGCGCCCGTGGCGGAAATCCGCAGCCCCTGCACCAGGACGGCTCGTCGGATGTCGGCGGCCGTCGCCCCGAGCGCGATCCGTACGCCGAGCTCCCGCCTGCGCTGTCCGACCATGTACGAGATCGAGCCGTAGAGTCCGACCGCGGCGAGCAGCAGCGCGGCGACGCCAAGCGACAGGCCGATCAGCATCGCCACCCGTTCATCGTTCATGTTCAGCGCGGCCTGGTCGCGGAGTGTTCGGAGCGCCGTCACGGGGACAGACGGATTCAGCGCGGCGAGCACACGGCGCACGTCGGCGAGCAGCAGACGAGGATCCCCCTCGGTGCGAACGTGAAACACCCCACGGGGGGCGCCGGCCTGCGCGAGCGGCAGGTAGAAGCTCGAGCGCTCCGGCTCGCGCAACACGCGGTACTTGACGTCCGGTACGACGCCGACGACCTCGAGTGGCGGCTGGCGGGGATCGAGGACGACGCGTCCGCCGACCGCACTTCGACGCGGCCAGTACCGTCTTGCCATGGTCTGGTTGACGATGACGACGCGAGGGCGTCCGGCTCTGTCGTCGGCCGTGAACGCCCGTCCCTCGCGGATGGGGATCCCCAGGGCATCAAAGTAGGAAGGGGAGATCGAGTTGAAGTTGATCTCCATGTCTTCGTCTGTGCCGGGCTCATGCCCAGGAATGGAGATCGACGTACGCGAGCCGCCGAAACCCAGCGGGACCACGCGGGCGACCGCCGCGTATCTGACCCCGGGGTGTTGCTCGAGCGCGCCGACCGCGGCGGCGAAGTAGGCGAGCGCGCGGCGGGCGTCCAACTGTGCCGCCGCCGGCTCGACCGACGCGAGCACGACGTGGTCCATGTCGAAGCCCGTAGGCAGATTGCCCAGGTTGTGGACGGTTCGCGCAAGCAGGATGGCCGCGACCACCAGCGTCAGCGAGAGCGCGAACTGCCCGACGAGCAGCACGCGATGCGCGCGAGACGTCGCGGGCCCTGCGGATGCGACGCGTCCCCCGTCGCTGAGCGAGGTTGCACGCGACGTCCGCAGAACCCCCGCCAGAGGCGCCAGGCCGGCAAACAGCGTCGCCGTCGCCGCAACCGAGGCGATGAACAGGAGCGTCCGCCAGTCGAGGCTGAGATCGAGCGTCACCGGCTCGCCGTAGCTCGAGATGAGGGGAGCCGCGAGCCCGGCCAGCCAGGAGGCCGCCACCATGGCGATCGCGGCGCCGATCACCGCCAGCCACATCGCCTCGACCAGCACGAGCCGCGCCAGCCGCGCGCGCCCGGCGCCGAGCGCCGTCCGGACGGCGATCTCGTGCGTGCGCTCGCTGGCCCTGACCAGCAGCAGGCTCGAGACGTTGGCGCACGCGACGATCAGCACCAGCAGCGCCGCGGCGAACAGCAGCTTCAGAGGGCCGCCCGCCGTCGCCGGCAGCCTGGAATCCCCCTGCCGGCCCGAGACGAGGGTGAGTGCACGCGGCTGCCGGCCGGATCGACTCGCAAGGGCTGCGTCGACCGACGACAGCTCACCGGCGCCGGCCCGCAGGGTCACGCCGTCCCGGAGCCGTCCGATCACGGTCAGCCAGCTCGTCGTGCGCTGCCGGAGGGTGGACGCGTCGCGCGGATCGAGGATCGGCAGCGCGTGCAGCGCCATCCACACCCGCACGTCTCGCCCCACTTCCAGGCCGCGGAACGGCGGGGCGATCACGCCGACGACCGTGACGTCACGCTCGTTGACCCTGATCATTCGACTCGAGAAGGCACCGTTGGACCCCGCGAACTGTCGCCAGAGCGCCTCGCTGACCACCGCCGCCGGCGGCGCTCCTGGCCGATCATCGGCGGGCGAGAGCGTGCGCCCGGCACGCGCGGCGACGCCGAGCAGGTCGAAGTAGTTGCCAGACACCAGCTCCGCCGCGACGACCTGCGAACCCGTCTCGTGCCGTACCGTGACGTCGTACTTCGAATACGCCGTCATCGCTTCGAAGGTGTGTTGCGCCGACTGGTAGTCCAGATAGTCCGGATACGAGAAATTATGAGCGATGCTGTCCTTCCGGGCCTCCAGGAGCACGGCCAGAGAACCGGGGTCGCGCACCGGCAACGGGCGCAGCAGCACGGCATTCAGCAGGCTGAAGACGACGGCCGGCAGCGCGATCCCGACCACGAGCGACGTCACCGCCACGACAACCACCATCCGGCGGCGATTGAGCATCCGCAAGCCGTACCGCAGATCCAGAAAGAGCGACTCCATGATGCCTCCTGGCGGTGGATCGTGGACGCCGGGTCGGTACGGCCAGGTACGCGCGAGGTTGGGCACGATCGATCGCGCGGTCTGCCGCCAGTACCACGAACGGGCCGCATGCCTACCGCGCCGCTCGACGATCTCGAAGAACTCTTCGGCCAGATCCCCGAGGACGGCGTCCCGGTCTCCCGACCTGACGGACAGGCTCCGCGTGACGAGCCACTCGGCCAGGCGCGGCGGCCGTCGGCTCATGGCCGCGTCCGCAGATGGCCGGGCTTGATCCCGGCCCACATCCGCTCCATCGTCTTTCGCGATCGTTCGAGCGCCGCGGCGCCGGCCGGACGGAGCGTGAGGTGCCGCTTCGATCGTCCACCGCGCTGTGGTGTGGGTTCGGAGGTGGACGATCGCACCAAGCCGCGGCGTTCCAGCCGGTCGAGCGCCGTATAGAGGGCGCCGACGGCCACCGATCGTCCGGTCCGCGCCTCGATCTCGCGGCGGATCGTGACCCCGTACGCCTCGGCGCCGAGATGCACGATCGCGAGGAGGACCAGCTGCTCGAACTCGCCAAGGCTCTGGGGCAGTGTCATTTATCCTGCGCTGCAGGAGTAATCATCGGACAACGAGGGGTGGGCGTCAAGTGTTTCGATGGCCGGCCGAAGCCGGCCTACGGACGTCAGGCCGGCCGAAGCCGGCCGCCGGCCCCGAGCCCCCGACTCCCGGACCTCGGCTACAGGTACTTCCCGAGCCACCCGAAGACCGCGTCGTGCCACACGCGGCTGTTCAAGGCCTTGAGCACCCAGTGCCCTTCGTCGGGGAACACGAGCGCCTCGCTCGGCACGCCGTTGCGGCGCAGCACGGTGAACATCTGCAGGCCCTGGTCGACCGGTACCCGGTAGTCGAGCTCGCTGGTGATGATGAGCGTCGGCGTCCTGATCTTGTGGGCGTGCAGGTGCGGTGAGAATTTCGCGAATTGCGCCCGGGCCTTCAGGTCCCACGGCCGGCCGCCGAACTCCCACTCGGTGAACCAGAGCTCCTCGGTCGCCATGCTCATCGACTCGAGGTTGAAGACGCCGTCGTGGGTCACAGCCGCCTTGTACTTCGCCGGCTGCTGGCCGAGGATCCAGTTCACCGCGTAGCCGCCATAGCTCGCGCCGGCGATCCCGAGTCGGGTGCTGTCGGTGAAGGGCATCTTCGAAACGGCCGCGACGACCCCGTCGATCTCGGCCATGACCCGCCCGGCCCAGTTGCCGCTGATCCGGTCCACCGTTGCCTGGCCGAACGTCGTCGAGCCGCTGGGGTTGGGGGCCGCGACGACCCAGCCCTGCGCGGCCCACAGCGACGGGTTCCATCGCGTCGACCAGGCATCGGGCCAGACCCCCTGCGGGCCGCCGTGGATCAGGAACACGACGGGATACTTTCTCGACCCGTCGAAGTTGGGAGGCTTGATCAGCCAGTATTGCACCGGTCCGCCGGCGACGGTGACCGTCAGGCTCTCGGGCTGCGAAAAGTCGACCGCCTTCAACCACGGTTCGTTCGTCCGGGTGAGCGGCTTCACGCCGGTCCCGTCAGCTGCGGCGCGATAGATCTCCGGCGGCGCCACCAGCGACGACCGGGAGAAGACCACGAAATCTTCTCCGGGCTGGACGCCTCCGATCGATCCTCCTTCGAGCACCCGCCTGGGCGCGCCGCCGGCGGCCGGCACGGTGAAGAGATTCGTGCGCGCGCGCTGGCCGGCCGTGAACCAGACCGAGCTCCCGTCGGCGCTCACCGTGAATTCGCTGACCGAGAGATCGGGGCTCGTGAACAGCGTCCGCCTGGTGCCGCCCTGAAGGTCGTGGGCGTCGAGATACCACCGGTCCGACTCGAAGCCGGCGCGCCGCTGCGACATCGTGAACAACCTGCGCCCATCGGGCGAAAACACCGGGTGCGTGTCGGCCGCCGGGTTCTTGGTCAGCTGTCGCGGCTCCCCGCCGTCGGCGGCGACCAGGTAGACGTCGTTGTTCGTCGTCCAGGCCTCCTTGTCGTTGCCTTCGCGGTTCGAGACGAACGCGACCGTGCGGCTGTCGGGTGAGAACGCGATGGCGCCACCCTCCTGCTGCGTGGGCGGCGAGTCGAAGTCGCCTGGTGTCAGGTCGCGCGACTTGCCGCCGGGCACGGCCGCGACGAACACGTGATGGCGGACGTTCTCGCGCCACTCGTCCCAGTGGCGGTAGAGCAGCCGGGTGAGCCTGTGCAGCTTGACGGGGCTGGCCTCCGCCTCCTCGAACTTCCGGCGGTTGCACGCCTCGTCGGCGCACTCGGGATGGACGTCGGAGACGAAGGCGATCTTCGATCCGTCGGGTGCCCAGACCAGCGGCCCCTGCGCGCCGGCATGCAGGCTCGTGAGCTTCTGGATGTGGCCGCCGTCGGCATCGGCCAGATAGATCTGCGTCGCGCCGTCACGGTTGGACAGGAACGCGATCTGCCTGCCGCCGGCCGACCAGCGGGGCGTGCTCTCGCTCTTGTCCCCGGTGATGAGCGGCCTGGGTGCGAGCGACCCGTCGGCCGGGACGGCATAAATGTCCGCGTTGCGCTGCCCGGTCTTGCCGTCCGTGGTGGTCTGGACGAACAGCACGGTCCGGCCGTCGGGTGAGAGCTGCGGATCCGAAATGCGTGGCGCGACGATGAGGTCCCCGATGGTCATCGCCCGTTTGCCCTGCCCGCCGAGCGGCGCGGCCAGCGCGCCCGCCGCCATTGCCCAGATTGCCAGCACCATCCGTGATCTCATCATGGAACCACCCTCTCAGCCAGATTCTAACCACGATTCACGAAGCCACCCGGATGTCAGCGCGCTGCCTGAATCGCCCGGGCCGAGGCGAGGCTGATCCATCGTCGCCGCGGCCCCTCGACCTCGATCCAGCCGTCACGCCCGGCATCGGCGATCGTAACCACTTCAGACTGTCCATCACCCCAGGTGATCTCGTACTGCAGTCCCTGCTTCAGAAAGGACG
>Ga0299913_10002791_pt1 | contig 13987 bp, 10 predicted proteins | sample RVTome_9_FD_201360 | JGI IMG/M metagenome (GOLD analysis project Ga0299913, IMG submission 201360) | Soil microbial communities from uranium-contaminated site in the Upper Colorado River Basin, Wyoming, United States - RVT155D38 (version 2) ... | reverse complement strand
ACCGGCAGAATTTCGCAGAGAGGCGGCTGCCCGATGAGCTTCACATTGTCTTGCGAGGTATCACGACCCGGCGGGGTGTCGACGGCCGAAAACTGTCGCTGCGTACGTCACCGGGACATCAACGCGCTGCTGCACGGCCAGTAACCGAATAGGCGCCCACCATGCGGGCGAGTTCGCGAACGCTTATCGCACTCGCGGAGAAACCCCGTGGGCCCGGCCATCGTTACCGTTACCGCTGCTGCCCTGTGTGCAATCTTCCTCACGGCCACCGCCGCTGAGGAAGCACCGCTGATACCGCGCGAGCACTTTTTCGGCAACCCAGACCGCGCGGCCGGACAGATTTCGCCGGAGGGCGACCACATCAGCTTTCTCGCACCGCGCGATGGCGTGTTGAACGTGTGGGTCGCACCCGCTCATGACCTCGGGTCGGCCCAGGTCATCACGAATGACACGAGCCGAGGGATCCGGGACTATTTCTGGGCGCCCGATGGGTGGGCGGCCTTGGGACGGCCGAGTGTTACCGCGTTAGAAAAGTCGCCCCGAAAGACAAGGTATCGACGTCGAGAACCTGTGTGTTGTGCTGCCGGTACTCGATACCCAGCTCGACTCGTTCATGGAGCTTCCTAATCGAATCCAAAACCCCTGATCAGGCCCGTTTTGTCACCCGGCGATGCGAAGGGAATTTCGTTCGATTTGAACGTCCGAAGGATTCAGACCGATCAGTAATGGTAAAGCACCTTCTGTATCGAATTGCGCCCTAGTCAGGCCAACAATCCAGTCCGCCGATATCTTCTGCGACAACGGAGTCGAAACCGCGTGCCGAGGTACCACTCCTCGATATTGAGTGCCGCTGTGTTGCGGGAGATTCACGCTGTCCCCCGAAATCGAAACTAGCGACTCTCGGATGCTGTTACCGAGAACTTGACGTTCAGGCTACTGGAAAGGATCAGAGAATCTTGGATCGGTGAGGAGTTGTTCATCAGTCAGAGTGTGCAAGAACGCCTCCAAGGCGTTCTTGTCCTCTTCGCTGAGGTTCAGGGGCAGCGGTGCTTCAGCTTGCAGGTCGCGAAGGATTGCACTCAGAAACGGACTATCTTTCACCCCGGAGTCGTAATGATCGATGACCTCGCGCAGCGTGGCGAAGCGGCCGTCGTGCATGTAGGGGGCACTCACACCAACGTTACGGAGCGATGCCACTCGGAAAGCCCCGAATCCCGCACCGGCATCCATGAAGTCTACATCCAGCCCGTTATTTGCCGGATCTATATTGGTATGCACAGCACTGCCATGGCAATGGCCGCACAGACCGAGCACGAAGACTTCCGCCCCCCTGAGTTCCTCGGAGCTGAGCGTTGCGGCTGGGTCCGGTGGATCGCTGGGGTCGTCTAGTTCGCTATACGCTTGGTCGAACTTCGACCTGTACGAGATCAGGGACCGGAGAAACTGGGCCAAAGCTTTAGCGATGCGATCACGATTGATTTCTGCTGTGCCGAATGCCGCCTGAAAAAGCGGCGGATAGAAATCAGTCGCAGTCAGCTTCGCTTCCAGCAAGGATAAGGAGTTGCCTAGCTCGGCCGGATCCTCGATGGGCATCGGCACCAACGCTTCAAGCGTCCTCACGCGCACGTCCGAGAAGTACAAATTGCGCAGATTGTAGCGAACATTAGTGAGACCCATCGCATTGCGCTTGGTGTGCTCGCCCTGAAAGCCCTCACTGAATTTCTCCGGACTGGCGAATCCTCGCGCCTGCTGGTGGCAAGATCCACATGACGCGGTGTTCGTAATCGAAAGCCGCTTGTCATAGAACAGAACGCGCCCAAGAGTCGCACCAGCGTCCGTCGTGGGATTGTCAAGAGGTGTTGTGTCCCAAAACGGAATTATCTGTTCACGGGAGAACCTGAACCAATAGGGCAGGTCGAGTTTTGCATCATCATACGTGAACATTGTGACAGGCAGACCTGGCCTGCCGGGCTCCGGCGCCGGCGCAACGATGGCGAATGTATCCTCTACGCTCTCGCCGTGGGGGTCCGTGGCCGTTATGCTTACCTGCACGAGACCGACCGATTGAAATGCCCCCGTTACTCGAGTTCCGTTTACGGTAAGACCGCGCGGTGAAGACAGCAGCGACACGTGGTAGATAAGCGAACGGACATCCTCGTCAGCGAAGGTCGTACCGCCTTGTGTAGCATCGTAATTCAGGGACGTGCCGACGCTGACGAATTGATAGCTGTTGGGACGGGCAACCACCGGCGCGCGGTTGGCAGGAGGAACTGGTGGGGAGTCAGGGCTGTCGTCGCTGTTGCTGCCACCACTGCAGGCGGAGCAAAGAGCAGCCATTGCAAAGACGCGGAGCGCAATCCTTGTACTTGCCATATTCTCGGCGCGCTACTCTCCTTCTTGTTGTTAAGATAGCACTGCCGATGTGCCAACGATTACACGCATATTTGCTCTAGTCAATCGGGGGTCGCGATCAAAGCCGGCCGGATCCCGGCTCAGCCGTTATGTCAAGAAAGCCTCCGACAAGGTGGCACCCATTTTGGTGTTGGGAGGGCACTGGGCGGGCGGCGATGAGAACCACATCGGCCATCCTCGCCGCCGGGCTGCTTGTGCCAATGTTCAATGGTGCGTGCCGAGATGCCGCGGGCTCGACATGCTGCCATAGTCGGGCACCTTAGAGATGCGCTTCGGTGATCGCGAAAAGGGTCAGTTCTCGCTCTCGAGACGTATAGATCCAAGCGACAACTATTCTGACACAGGGCCGGAATAATCTGTAACGCACCTGTTCGGAATAGACCCTCCGTCTTCGCCATCGCGGCTCGCACGGAGAACAGTATTCCCATGCCGGCAATGCGGATATTGATACCGTCTATCGCCGTCACGATGTGCACGCGCAGCCATTCCAGCTCCTCGCGCAGCGTGTGCGTCTCGGCCTCGTTGCGGCTGAGGCGGGAAAGCTCGTGAGCGACCACCACATCGAAGCCTCGGGCCTTGGCCGCCGCGATCATCTTCCGATACTGCGGGCGGTTGCTTTCGTGCCCGGACATCGCCGGGTCGCTGTACTCGTCCACGATCTCGAACCCATTGCGCTCGCACAGGATGCGGCACCCGCGAAGCTGGTCCTCGGTGGACGCGACGTTCTGTTCGTCGGTTGAATATCGAGCATAGAGTGCGGCTCTCATTTCCCTTCTGCTCCGTCTTTTCTCAAGCACTTATCGCAACGTTTGCGATTTTCCGCCCAACATAATCGGTCTCATGTCTCGAAACTTGTTGCCGCAACTCGTGCACTTCTTATGCCTCGCCGCGCTCGTTGGTAGCGGCGGCGCGGGGTTTTAGGAACGATCCGAGCCCGATCGGGGCTCGCAGGTGCGAACACGCCGTGATAGCGGGTCAGGTGCGCGCGGGGCTTCGGCACCAGAGCGGCGAGTCGCGCGATGAAGTCCTCGGGCTCGAAGATCACGGCGTCTTCAACGCATAGCGCACGTGCCTGCTCTCGGTCAGCGACAGCCGCTCGATGGCGATCGGAGGCCGCGCAATATATCTCGCCCAGATGCTCGATCTTGTCACCTTCAGCGCCCTGGGCCACTACGCCCGCGTGCAGCGAGAAGCCTGAAGCTTCGGCCACGTCCCGGCGCGGTGCTTGCGGATCCGCCGGCATCGTTTGCAGTGTGAACACCTTCTGGCCTCTCTCGAGCCCGTCGCGCTCCGGTACGTGATCGAATGCCCGATCAGGCCGTGGATCGGCGGCTCCTCGGTCGGATCGAACGCGAGATAGGCGTTCTCGATGTCACGCGTGATGAGCCCTGAGCGCTCGAGCGAGCGGCCGATTCGCTCCGCGATCGTCTGCACCAGGCCCTCAAGTTCTGCCGGACCCGGCGCAGGCACCGACACGAACTGCAGACTCGCACCCTCCTGTAACGAACGCGTGTACGCTATCGGACTCGGCACCGCCGACCAGATCCAGCCGGCCGCGCTCACGGCGCTGACCAATGGGACGGGCGGATACTTGCTGCTCACCGGCGAACTGGGCGCCACCGACTATTTCCTCCTGGCCAAGTACTACTTGCAGGTCCTCGCAGGCGTTACCAACGAAGATATCGTCACGGATCCCCAGGGCGCGATCGTGCCCGGACAGAAGCACCGTGTCGACTTCCGGCTGGCCGAGACCGACATTTCAAGCGACGTGATCCTTCTTTCACCGGCACCTGAAGCGATCCGATTTACCGTCGAGACGCCGGCAGGAGATCTGATCACTCCCGCAAACGTGACCGCCTTTCCCGGTAGCAATTTCGTGGTTGGCAGGAACGTCAGCTACTACCGACTTTCGCTGCCCGTGCCGATTGGCAGCGGCGCGGCGCCCGGGCAGTGGCACGCCATTATCGACGTTGACGAGAGGTTGCTGAAGCGCTACCTGGCCAGGCTCGAAAAGGACAAGCTCACTGAACCCATCCGGCAAATCGTCACGCACGGCGTTCCGTACAGCGTGAGCGTACACACGTACTCGAACCTCCGGTTGCGTGCATCCGTTTCGCAGAACTCTCTTGAGCCCGGAGCGACGCTTTATCTGCGCGCGGCGCTGACCGAGTACGGACTCCCCGTCCAACGTCGTGCGCGCGTGCGTGCGGAGCTGAAGCGCCCGGACGGCACAATGACGACGCTGGACCTGCCTGAGGCCCAGCCCGGCGTTTTCGAGACGAGCCTGAACACCTCTCTAGGTGGCGTATACCAGTTTCGCGTACGCGCGAACGGACGCACGCTTCGTCGGCGACCATTCACCCGGGAGCAGGTCGTGACCGGCGCGGTCTGGAGGGGCGGCAATAACCCCCCGCCTAGCTCGGTGACCGATCCCGCCGTCGCCCATGCGAAGCTCTGCGCGCTGCTCGAATGCCTCTTGGACGCAAATGTTCTACGACCTGAGTTGATCGATCGCCTGCGCAAGAACGGAATCGACGTGGCCGTGCTTCAAAGATGTATCAAGCGGTTCTGTTCCGGGGGGTAGTTGACGCACGCGCCGCCGGCAAACGACGGCGGTATCTCGGGTTTACTGTCACGGTCCAGGCCAGGCTAAGTCTCAGTGGGATGCCGGTCTTGCCGATCGCCGCCTTGCAGGCAGGTGAAAGGGAACGCATCAATCTCGATCGCGAACACGCGCTTGAGCCGCGCGGCCCAGCGCAAAACGCGATGCCGCTCGACCTCGAGTTTCCCGGTTGCCTCGAGCGCAGCGCGAGTCGCGCCACGCAGCCGACGCCGGCCCCGCGCGCTGTTTCGGCGCAGATGAACATACGGCTGCACAAGACTGTACTGAACTTGCGGAGATCGGCGGCAATTCCGAAAGAGCTCCCCACGCCCTCTCGTTGGAGTTCAGAAGTACTGGCAATGATCCGCTTTGGTCGCCTTCTCAGTCAGGAACCAGCCCGGATCGACGATACCTTCCGCTTCAGGAATGAGGTCAGAAGTTTTCACGTCGAACGTGGCAGCCGCGTAGCGGCAACCGAACAGGCTCACATTCCCGGTGCTCGCCAGGAGCTTGAGAAAACCTTCGATATCCGTCGGTTCGCCATCGGCCGCCATGCGCTCACGCAGCCAAGCCGCGTCCGCAGCGTGTCGGCCTTCGATATCGAGCGCTCCGGCGCCTTCGCTCGTCAGTGCCCGCACGGCCCACAGCACGAACAGCATATCCACCTTCACACCTTGCTTTGCCTGCGTGTACGCAAACGTCAGCGGCGTCAGCATCTTGTCATAGGCGTCGTCGCGAACGACGATTGCGAGATGTTTCATGACTGATTCTCCTCAGGCTGCCTGCCGGCTCGTCACCAGATCGTTACCGGCACGCGACAGGAAATCCCGGTTGACCGGGCTGTGCGGCTTCAGCGCGAGGCGCTCATTGGCAAGCGCTTGGGCGAGGTCGCCGAAGCCGCCCCGAAGCGCGGCCTCGGTCAGCGTCCAGTCGATCACATCGCGCTGAGCGTGGCTGCCGCCGAAAGCGTTCGCGATATGGCGGGCGCCGTAGAGTCGATCGACAGCCGTTTCGTAGTCGCTCCTCCAGAACGCAGCGAACCCTTCTACGAGCGGCAAGCCGATGTCGCGCGCCCACCTGCCGGTTTCCACGCCTTCACCGGGACCGCTGCGACAAGCGGCGAGGATTCGCTCGACATCGCGCTCTCTTCCTGCGCCGAGATACGCCATCACGGCGTGCCAGTCATTGAAGGAGTACGTTATGCCGTCAGCGTGCCCGTCCCACGTGTCGGCGAGTTCGCGCCAGCGGTCACCGACATCCTGGCCTGACAAATGCAGGCGCCAAAGCAGGGCGGAGGCATCGACGAGGTCGACTGCGACCGTGCTGCGGTACTCGCGGACGGGCCCGTCATAGATCGCCAGCCCCTCTTCGAACTGACCCAGCTCCAGGTGACAGAGTGCGCGGTGCCACCAGTTATGCACCTTGAAGAAGTTGTCGTCCCCGGACCAGTACGGCTCCCGCGCAATCATCCAGCCAAGGCCGTCCTCAGCCCGGCCCTGCATCTCCATGACATGGGCGACGGCATGGTGCGCCCAGCAATCGAGCGGTTGCATCGCAACCGCCCGGCGCCCCTCGTCCTCGGCGCGAGCGTAGTTGCCGCATTCCTCCAGACCGAACGCATACATGCCAAGGAGGATCGAGTAGCCTGGGATCTCCGGCGACCACAGCGGCAACACGCGCGCAATGCGGTCGCGCAAGTTCCGGGCGTTCGCGCGAAAGAAATCCATGAGATGTCCGGACTGCAAGGCAAGGAGGTCGCGCGGGTAGCGGGCGTTGTGCCGATCGAGCGCCTGTGCCGCCAGCGTCCAGTTGCCGTCAAGGACGAGACCGAGAGCTGCGAGATGCGAGACCTCGCGGTCGCTCTGCGGCATGGTTTTCACTTTCTCGATGATGGTCCTGGCTTCGGCCGTGGCCTTCGGCTCCGTCGCAAGAGCATAGATGTGTGCTTTGAAGATGTGCGCCATCGTGAACTCCGGCGCGGCGCCGATGGCCCGTTCCAGAAGGCCTGCCGGATCGCCCCGGTAGACGTTGAACGCATCGTTCGCTCGATCGAAGTGGTGCACGGCCTCGGCTGTTGCACCTGAGAGCGTATTGCCTTGTTGGTCGGTCAGCATGTCTGGCCGCTCCTGCGGATGAATGGATTGTCTTGCCGACCTGGAATCTGCGCAGTCGGCGCTTTGTGTGGATGTTAATCTATGCGCGAATGACCTTGTGGAGAATTGGCGAGACGCCGGATCTCTTGCCCGATCCGCCGAATCGACGCGAAACGCAACCATGGACGCAATCCTCGACATCCTTCATGCCACGCGGCTTACCGGAGGCGTCTTTCTCGATGCCGAGTTCACCGCGCCGTGGTGCGTGACCGCCCGGATCGGGCCGGAGGATTGCACGCCGTTCGGCCCGCAACCGGTCAACATCATCGCGTATCACTACGTGAGTGAGGGCAGGCTTTTACTTACAGTCGACGATGAGCCGCCTGTCGTCGTCGAAGGTGGCGAGATCGTCATCCTGCCGCGTAACGATCCGCATCGCCTGGGAAGCGGCCTGAACCTCCGGGCCGTGAGCGCTGAGCGGCTGATACAGCCTGCGGCGGGCGGCCCGCTCGCAAGGATTGTCCATGGCGGCGGCGGCGAGCGAACTCGCATATTTTGCGGATTCCTCGGCAACGATACTCCGAACGATCCGATCGTCCGCATCTTGCCGAGAGTGTTCAAAGTCCATGTAGCGGACAGCCCGTCCGGGACGTGGATCGAAAGTTCGTTGAGGTTCAGCGTCGAGGAGCAGGCCGCGGGGGCGGTCAAGTCGCCGGCGGTCCTCGCCAGGCTCACGGAGCTCCTGTTCATGGAGGCGGTGCGCCGCTACCTGGTATCGCTGCCAGCCGGCCAATCCGGGTGGCGGGAGGGTGTGCACGATCCGATGGTAAGTCGCGCGCTGGGCCTCCTGCATAGCCGGCTGAACCAGCGCTGGACCACACAAGATCTCGCAGGAGCGGTCGGCATGTCCCGCTCGGCTTTCGCGGAACGGTTCACCCGCGTCATGGGCGAGCCGCCCATGCGCTACCTGGCGCAACACCGCCTGCAAGCCGCAGCCGAGCAGCTGAGGAATTCGAGCGAGTCCATCTCGCGCGTCGCCTTCAAGGTTGGCTACGAGTCCGAGGCTGCATTCAATCGCGCGTTCAAACGCGAGTTCGGCGTACCGCCGTCCAGTTGGCGCAAGCAGAGCCAATAGCACACAGAGACAAGCTCAGAGCTCTGGTGTTGCCCGCGCCTGCATCGTGGCCAACGCGAAGCCGACAACGGAGTTACCGCCCAAGTATGACCTCTGCATAAACACCCGCCGGCGGGCACAGCAACCACGTTGACCGCATATTCTCGAATCCGGCCGGACGTCCGCCGCGGTGTCCCGTCCCCTGGGGCTCGTGGCCGAAGCCGTGCTCTCAGAGGAAGAGGCTGCTGGAAGGACGCGCCCGGGAGAGAAAGTCGGCCGGGGCAAGACCTACGGATGCGGCATTGACGTGAGGCTAAATGTCGCCTAGTCTGGACATATGGACGCATCGGCCGCCATCAAGGCCCTTTCCGCGCTCTCGCAACCCACGCGTCTCGAAGCGTTCCGGCTGCTGGTCCGCTCTGGCGACGACGGCATGGCCGCCGGGGGAATCGCCCGCGCCCTGGAGATCCCGCACAACACCCTGTCGTCCCATCTGGGGATCCTGGTGAACGCGGGTCTGGTCACGTCGCGCCGTGAAGGGCGCTCGATCATCTACCGCATCGAATTCGATGGTACGCGCGACCTGTTGTCGTATCTCATGGAGGACTGCTGCCAGGGGCATCCCGAACTGTGCCGACCCGCGCTCGAAACGACGCTGCCGCGATGCTGTGACGAGTCCGCAGCACGGAGCGCACGGTGAAACGGCAAGCCCCGGTTCATGCATACATCCCGGAGAAAGCCGCCGACGAGACGGTTCCTGATGAGCGATTTCTCGGCGAGGCCATCGTCGACGACGCGGGCGATCACCGATTCCGGGCCTTCAGCGCCGGAAGTCGAATTGATCGCAAACATTGGATATGAAACGGCCGGCCTGCGCTCGAAGTCGTGGGACGAGTTCTCGGGAGACGATGCACCCGTGATGGACTTTGTGTTCACGGACAAGCTGAGCCTGAGGCGCAAGCTCGCGGAGATCGGCGAGACGAAGGACGACGACTCCGCATGAGCGTCGAAGCAGCGACTGCCGCGGATTCCCGGCCGGCGATGAACCTCTTCGAGCGATTCCTCACGCTGTGGGTTGCGGGGTGCATCATAGCGGGCATCGCGCTGGGTCACCTGTTTCCCGGTCTGTTCCAGGCAATCGGCGGCATGGAAGTCGCCCGGGTCAACCTGCCGGTGGCGCTGCTCATCTGGCTGATGATTATCCCGATGTTGCTGAAGATCGACTTCGGCGCGCTTGCCGGCGTGAAGGAACACTGGCGTGGCATCGGCGTCACCTTATTCGTCAACTGGGCCGTCAAACCGTTTTCGATGGCCCTGCTGGGCTGGTTGTTCATTGGCATCCTGTTCCGGCCCTACCTGCCGGCCGACCAGATCAACTCCTACATCGCCGGCCTGATCATCCTCGCGGCCGCGCCCTGCACGGCCATGGTCTTCGTCTGGAGCAACCTGTCGGACGGCGAGCCTCACTTCACGCTGAGCCAGGTGGCGCTGAATGACGTCATCATGGTGTTCGCGTTTGCCCCGATCGTGGCGCTCCTGCTCGGCCTGTCCGCGATCACGGTCCCGTGGGAAACGCTGCTGCTGTCGGTCGGCCTCTATATCGTCGTGCCGGTCGTGGTCGCCCAGGCGATCCGCAAACGTGTGCTGGCGGTCGGCGGCACGCAGCGCCTGCAGGCGCTGCTGACCGTGCTGCAGCCGGTTTCGCTGGTCGCGCTGCTGGTCACGCTGGTGCTCTTGTTCGGCTTTCAGGGCGAACAGATCATCCGGCAGCCGCTGGTCATCGCCATCCTGGCGGTGCCGATCGTCATCCAGGTCTATTTCAATTCGGGCCTGGCTTACCTGTTGAACCGCGCGGCCGGCGAGGCGCATTGCGTCGCGGGACCGTCGGCGCTGATCGGCGCCAGCAATTTCTTCGAACTGGCCGTCGCTGTGGCGATCAGCCTGTTCGGTTTCTCGTCGGGCGCGGCGCTGGCCACGGTCGTCGGGGTGCTGATCGAAGTCCCGGTCATGCTGACCGTGGTGCGGTTCGTCAACAGCACCAGAGTCTGGTACGAAAGCGGCGCGAACGTCCGGCGCAACGCCCGCAGTGTCTGAGCGGTGCTGCCGGGTTGCGGCGGCCGGCCGCCAGCATTAGCCGACGCCGCCTGCGATTTCAACGGTGTGTACTAGACTTAGAGAGCAGCTTCCCGAAGCGGAAGCCGAATCTTCAATGAACCATACTGATTAGCGAGCCCCTCTGCCGCATGACCTGCGCCGCCGGACTTCCGCGATCCTTGTGCGATGCCCGAGCGGGCCGTGCGCGCCTCCGGTCGAGGGCGTCGAGCTAAGGAGGAACGATGATGTTGAAGCGATTCAGCTCGGCCGCAGGCTTTGCGGCAATCGTGGTCGCCACCGGTTTCGCTGCGCATGCCGATGGTACCTCCGGCGCGGCCGCGAGTGCGGCAAAACTTCAGCCGGGAGTGCACGCGCCCAACTCAATCCGTATGGGGGCGGCGGGAAAATTGACCGCAGCCGGCGCCGGGGGTCCCGCCCGTTTCGAGACGCATCGTTCTTCGACAATCGAGCTTGCCGACGTGCCGCAGGCGGACGAGGCGCAGGATGACCCCTTGCCCGTGCGCGGAGGCAGGCGCATCGAGTCGAAGTTCAGCGACGAGGAGGTGGAGACGGCGCGGGAAGCCGCCAGAAATCAGGGCGTGAGCTCCGAAGTGCAGAACATCGACGGGTCGCAGAAGCCGGTCGGACCGAAACCGAAGCTCAGGAGCAGCTTCGACGCTATCGACGCGAGCGACTGCTGCACGGGGACCGGATTCGCCGCAACGGTGCCGCCCGATCCGGACATGGCCGCCGGACCCGATCATCTCATCGTGGTGGTCAACACTGCGTTCGAGGTGTTCGACATCGACGGGAACTCGTTGACCGGGCCGATTCAGTTCGCCACATTCTTCGATCCAACCCGCGGCGGCACCGACCCGGGCGCTGGCACGCCGACGCCGGGCTGCACCGCATTCGCCTTCCAGTTCGAGGCCCAGCGGTCGACCGTTTTCGACCCGGACGTGGTCTATGACGAGGAGAACGACCGCTTTATCGTCGGCATCGACGGCGGCGGCGACAGCTATTGCGTCGCGGCCACCGTGAACGGGAATCCCACAGGTGCGTGGAATCGCTACGGCTTTCCCACCCCGCCCGGAGAGTTCTTCGACTTTCCGCACATGGGGGTCGGCGTGGACGCGATCTTCATGGGCTCGAACCAGTTCGTATTCATCCCGGACGTCGGCTTCGCCTTCGCGGGCGGCCAGGTGTTCGCCATGGACAAGTTCGACATGTACGCGGGCGGCCCGCTCACCGTCGTGACGCGTCGGTTCGATAGCACCCCAAGCAACAACAAGTTCGACAGCACGCCTCAGCCGATGCAGCTCCACGGCCTGTTTCCGCCGAGCGGAAGCCCGCACTACATCATGGGCGAGTTCTTCGACGGCAAGTCGCATGCGGTGTACTCGTGGGAGGACCCGTTCGGTACGAATGAGTTCAAGCTCGAGGGAGACGTCGATCTCGCCGCGGCGTCCGGCGTGCCTTGCGAGAATTTCAGTTGTTTCCCGATTCCCTGGCCGCAAAAAGGCTCGGTCGAGATCCTCGAAGCCAACGACTACCGCGGTCACGAGACCGAGTGGCGCAACGGCCTGCTCTGGACGACCCAGACGGTCTCCTGCAATCCGAAGAAGGGAGCGCGCGACTGCATACGCTGGGCGCAGATCGATCCTGCCGCGGTCGTGCCGGGCACGCTCACGATGGACGGGCTCGTTTCGACTACCAACGGGGTCATTCAAGCCGGCGTCTTCGGCAGCAGCAATGACTATCGCACGTTTCCGTCAATCGCCGCGAATACCTGCAACGACATGGCGGTCGGCTACTCGCTCGGCAGCGAAAAAGTGTTTCCGTCGATCTTCGTCGCGGGCCGGCGCGCTTCCGATCCGCTGGGCAGGATCGGTGGCGAGCGCAGGCTGTTGAAAGGCAAGGTCCCCTACAGCTCCTTTCAGGACAACGGTGGCGTTACTCCTGAGCGCTGGGGCGACTACACCGGTATGACCATCGCGCCCGACGGCACGACATTCTGGTACGTCGGACAATACGCCCGGCCGAACACACCCAATGCGTTCGCGAATTGGGGCAGTTTCGTGGGGTCTTTCGAAATTCCCGGCTGCAGTTGATGTCCGAAGGAAAGCCAATGGCTCGGCGCTTCTCCACCAGGTGATCACCGATGGCCGCGACGCAATAGTCGCGCTCCGGGTCGGAAATCAGAGCTTCGGGTTGATGCCCGCGGGTCCGCCGTAGAAGCAATAGGGGCACAGCCCTTGCCGGTGGTTCTCCAGCAGGCGCAGCGAGAAGGGCAAGCGATCGGCTTCCTCGATCTCGTACCGAAACCGGGCGGGTGCATTGACGGCCCGGCAGGGCGCATCGGTTCGGTGCCATTCCGAGTGTCGGTTCACCGTCATCTCGCCGCGGTAGGTCCAGGTGTCGGTGGCCTCGTCGACGGTGATTTGCGGGTTCGACCCCTGCCAGCGCCAGCGGACGTAGGTAGCGGGCGGCAACGCCGGCCGCATGTGCAGGTTCACCGACCGGGTCCCGAGGTCGAACACCGCCACCCCCAGCTGGCGATACAGCCGGGTGACAATGGCGAAGTCGGTCGCGGTGATCGGTGCCGGCGAGAACTCGAACCGCAGTCGGCCGGCGGCGGGCCCGTCGGAATCCTGCAGCACGACGTTGTTCGTGCGATCCTCCAGGGTCCATCGGATGCGCAGCGCCGGGTCGTTCAGCGCAACCCCCGATGGCGGCCGCAGGATGTAGCGCAGGACGTCGCCGCGGTAGGTCTCCGGTACTGTCGTGGGCCCGAACAGCACGGCAGGCGAGGGCGTCGACCGCACCGAGATCCCGATGGACACCCCGGACTCGGTGATCTCGAACTGGTCGAGGCCGATCCGAACACCGATCCCACCGGGCGGCGGGATCGTCCGCCGGATCCGGGCGGCCGGGGCGCCGGGCTTGGCCGCCTTGATCCGTCCGCTGAAGTTGGCGGCAGCAGCGCTCACCATGCCCTCGACGTAGAGTATCGACAACCCCACGGTGACGATGCCGAGGATCACCTCGCCGAACAGGATCACCCACCAGGAGCGGTCCACGTTGGTCTGGACATCTTCGATGCGAAACTCCAGCGCCGGCCAGGTGCGGCCGCGCACCCACCTTGGCTTGTTGAGGTACTGGAAGTAGACGCCCGGACGGGTGTGGAACATGCTCGCCACGACCCGGAACGAGAAGTTGACCGTGCCTTCAGACTTGGTCACGGCACCGCTGACGTAGAAGTAGCCGTTGCGGGGACGTACAGAGAAGTTCTTGAGCGTGGCCCCCTCGTCGGCGACGCCGTCCACCAAACGGGTGTGCAGGTCGTCGAGCATGACGTCCACTGCATCGGGATGGACGACCCCGGCGACATCGTTGCTCCCTGCGAAGTCCTGCAGATTCTCGGCATTACCGGTCAGGGCATGCGTGGCATCGGTGTAGTTCAGGCCGATCAGCAGGACGCCGTTGCGGATCCGGGCATCCACCGTCGTTGCCATGCGGGCCAGCGGACCGAGGAAGCTCGCATCGATCGACGGCAGCGTGATCCTCCCGAAGACGACGCCTTGGCGGAACTTCTGCTCGAAGCGGCGCCGGAACTCCTCGCCGGTGATGAGCGTGACGATGTTCGGCGGCGTCCCGGCAGAGGTCACAGCT
>Ga0299913_10002790_pt1 | contig 13988 bp, 8 predicted proteins | sample RVTome_9_FD_201360 | JGI IMG/M metagenome (GOLD analysis project Ga0299913, IMG submission 201360) | Soil microbial communities from uranium-contaminated site in the Upper Colorado River Basin, Wyoming, United States - RVT155D38 (version 2) ... | reverse complement strand
CAAGTCCCAACTGCACTACGCTCGCGATGATCGTGCCGCTGGGCGCGCTGCACGCGCGGGTTCCGCTCACGCGCGTGATCGCGGCGTCCTACCAGGCCGCGTCGGGATCGGGTAAGGCGGGCGTCGATGAGCTGTGGGACCAGACCGAACGCGTCGTCAAGGAGCCGGACCTCGCCCGCGAGGGTCTCGCGCGCGACGCGATCGAAGGTGGCGCGACGTTCAGGCACCCGCTAGCGATGAACGTGATCCCCCAGGCGGGGTCCTTCGCACGGGATGGCTACACGAGCGAGGAGCTGAAGCTCGGCGACGAGTCGCGCAAGATCCTCGGTACCCCCGATCTGCCGGTGACCGGCACCTGCGTGCGCGTGCCCGTCGCGGTGGGCCACGGTGTCGCCGTGCACGCGGAGTTCGTCGACCCCATCACCCCCGACGAAGCTCGCTCGATCCTCGCCGAGGCCCCCGGCGTGGAGGTCCGCGACGATCCCGAGCGGTACGAGTACCCGACCCCGCTCGAGGCCGCGGGCCGCGACGCCTGCTACGTCGGGCGCATCCGCCAGGACCTCCACGACGAACGTGCGCTCGAGATGTTCTGCGTCGCCGACAACCTCCGGAAAGGCGCGGCCCTCAATACCGTGCAGATCGCCGAGCTCCTCCACCACTGACGCTCTCTACGCAAAGCGGGCAAAAACACGAATAGGGACTCAAGTCCGACCAAACTTGCGCCGACAACGTAGTGGCAAGGCGAGTGCGCTTCGCCACACTGACCACGGGCTGCGGCCCATTTCCGACACGTTGGGTGATCGAAAAGAGGGGTAGAGGATGTCACAAAAGCGAATGCGGAGCGTAGCGGTAGCGCTGTGCGCTCTGGTACTGGGGGCCTCCCTGATCGCGGGAGCCGTACCGGCTTCGGCCCACGAAGATTCGACCGAGACGGCCCGTTCCAAGGTCTCGATGGTCTACAAGGCGCGCAAGGCCAAGTTCAAGGGTCTGGTGACTTCGAGCCGCGACCGGTGCGTCGGCGGCAGGACCGTGAAGCTGTTCAAGGCGCGCAACAACGCTCTGGTCGGCAAGACCACCACGAGCGCGTCCGGTAGCTGGGCGATCCCCGCGAAGAAGAACACCGGTAAGTACTACTCGAAGGTGATCGCGGCCGACTACACGCTGGAGTCGGGCTCCGATGCCTACGGCAACGTCTGGGTCCACGAGCTGCTTTGTTTCGGAGCGAAGTCACTCACGGTCACGAGCAACACTTAAGCACCAACTAACCTCGAGGCCGTGTGGCGACCAACTTGGGTCCGCCGCACGGCCTCGTTCTTGTTGGGGGCCGGGGCGGTCCTGCTGCTCGACCTCGCATACGCGGGCTCCACTTTCACGGTGACGATGCGCTCGAGCGTTCGTCATCTCCGAGCCGCGCAACGATCGCTCGATTCATCCGATGCGCTCGGCGCGGCCCGGCATCTGGCCGCGGCCACCTCGGCGGCCGAGCTGGCTACCGCGCGGCTGCAGCGTCCGTCCGCGCGCCTCGTTGCACAGCTCGATCTCTTCGACGCGGATCTCGAGACCGCCGCCGTCATCTCGGATACGACGGGTGACGTCGCGGCTGCGGCCGCCCGCCTCGTCGGAGAGACGTTCGAGCTCGGGTCCGCCGAGCGCGGCCTGTTCGGTTCGCTCTACGAGGAGGGGACCGTCGACCTCGCGGCGGTGGGCGCGCTGCGTTCCGGACTCGAGGAGCTCGAGTCGCACCTCGGGTCGGCCACGCAGAGGATCGCCACCGCACCGGTCCCGCGGTTCGGTGCCGTCGCCGATGCGCGCGCCGCGGCCGGCCGCCGGCTCGATCGCACGAGACGCGACGTGGCCCGTCTCGGAACCGTTGCCGAGCTCCTCCCCGATCTCCTGGGTGGAGCGGGGCCGCGTCGCTATCTCCTTGCGCTCCAGAGTCCCAGCGAGGCGCGCGCGGGAGGCGGCTTGGTCGGGGTCTACGGCGTTCTCGCCGCCGACGGGGGTCGTCTCGATCTCGAGCACGTCGGTGCGATCGAGGAGCTCGTCGCCCGCTTCGATGGGAGTGTGGCCGGCCCCCGGTGGTTCGAGGGCCTCTACGGCCGGTTCCTCGGTTTGGAGGAGATCCGGCACGCGAACCTGACGCCGTCGTTCCCGGCGAGCTCGGACATCCTGCTGCGCATGTACCGCCGAGCCACGGGCGACGACCTCGACGGCGTCATCGCTCTGGACCCGCTGGCCGTGGGCGAGCTCACCCGCGGGACCGGCCCCCTCGAGGCACCCGGGTGGGATCGGACGATCGGTCGCTTCACCGCGCGCCGCGTCCTGCTCCACGACATCTACCGGCACTTCGATCGCAAGGAGCGGATCCAGAACGAGTACCTGCGCGGGCTGATCGACGTGCTGTGGGACCGGCTGGCCGAGGGCGACGTGCGCGTGGGCCCTCTCGCGCGCGGTCTCGCGAACGCGACCCAGGAGCAGCACCTGAAGGTGTTCTCGACCGACCCGGCCGTGGCGCCGCTTCTCTCCGAGCTGCGCATCGATGGCGACTACCGGGCGGCGGGCGGCGACGTCCATATGGTCTTCCACAACAACTTCGCGGCGAACAAGGTCGACTTCTTCCTGAAGCGCACCGTGTCGACCCGTCTCGTCCTCGAAGACGGCGGCGCGGCGACCGTTGTCACGACGGTGGAGCTCGACAACGACGTCCCCGAGGACCGCTCCGTGTTGGTCCGGCCCCTGCGCCGCGATCTCGAATATGGGATCAACCGGATGGTGCTGAGCTTCCTTCTCCCCGAGGGGGCCGAGGCGCGCCGCATCACGATCGACGGGCGCGACTCGAACTTCTTCCCCGGTTTCGAGTACCGCTACCCGGTCGCGTGGCAGATCCTCGACGTCGAACCCGACGCCACGTCCACCGTCCGGCTCACGTGGCGCTGGCCCGATGCGTGGCAGATCGACTCCGATGGCCCCGATCTCGAGCTGGCGCTGTGGCCCCAGGCCCTCGCCCGCCCCGACTTCACGTCGGTGACGATCGAGCCCCCACCCGGCTACACCCTGCGCGGCCCGGCCACGTTCACGTTCCGCCACCGCCCCCCGCGCACCCTCGCGATCGACCTGGTCGGGTCCGCCCCTTAGATCTAGGTCGGGTCGGTATCGGTCGTCTGCCGCTCGACGGCGCCGATGTCGACCTCGGCGTCCGTATCCTCGTCTGGACCGTCGACGATGCGAGCGAACCCCGTACCCCTTTGATCGGTCGTTAGGCCCGCGCCCGTGGCCGCGGCGTTGTCCCCTGCGTCGAGGACCGGGCTGTTCGATCGGGGCAGATGCGTTTGGGTGGGCCCCCCGTTGCTGAAGAGCCCGAAGAGCAGCGGATCCACGCCGGTGATGTTCCCGGTCGTCGTGCCGGTGATGGTGCACCCGGTGGTATTGCGGATGAGGTTGTGGCCGAGGGACTCGATCGTCCCGGCACAGTCGGCGACGTTGAATCCGAAGCTATCGGACACGATCGTGTTGACCAGACTGATGCTGTCAAACGCGGTCTCATCCAGATCGATTCCCCCGCCGCCGGTGACCGCGGTGTTCGCCACGATCGTAACGTTGACGAGGTCGACGTCGGCAGTGTTGAGGACCTGGATGCCGCCGCCGGAGTTCACCGTGCCGCCGATCGCCTGGTTGTTGCTGATCGTGGTGTTCTTGACCACCGTTGTCCCCGCGAACGCCCTGATCCCGCCGCCGCTCTGATCCGTAGAACCGATGGCCTTGTTCCCGACCAGCGTGGAGTCGGTGATGGTCGCCGTGCCGAAAGTCTGATCCAGGCCCCCTCCTCCGTGCAGGGTCGCGATGTTCTCCGAGAAGGTCGAGTCGTCAACGGTGAGAATGCTTTCGTTGTAGATCCCGCCTCCGCGCTCGGACGAGTTGTCGTGGATCCGGGTGGTGCTGATCGTCAACGGGGATCGGTTGACTATGCCCCCCCCGGTGTTGCCGGCGGTGTTCTGCAACACATCGCTGCCGGAGATCGTTAGGGTCGCCCCCGAGAAAACGTTGACGATGCCCCCCCCGTCTCCCTCGGCGCTGTTGTTGGACACATCGCTGCCCGTTTGGATGGTCATCGTTCCCGAGTTGTGGATCCCGCCGCCGATCTCCGCCGAGTTCGACAACACGTTGGTGTTGGTCAGCGTGGCCGTTCCCGTGCTCGAGATGCCTGCGCCGGAACCCGCCTTGTTTCCGCTGATCGTGCTGTTGGTCACGATGAGCGTCCCGGAATTGTCTATGCCTCCCCCTCCACCAGTCGTTACCACGTTGTTCGTGACGCTGCTCTGGTTCATCGTTAGCGTGGCCCCGGACCCGTTGAGGATTCCGCCTCCCGAGCACACACACAGCACCTTGTTCTGCCTGACGGCCGTGTTGTCGAGTGTGAGCGTCCCGTCGTTGGCGATCCCGGCCCCCCCGGTCCCGTTGTCGGCCTTGCCCCGGCGGATCGTGAGGTTGGAGATCGTCACAGTGGCGGCCGAGAAGATCTGAAATACCCGGTCGCGCGCACCCACGAGAGTGGTCGTCGCGCGGTCGGCCCCGCTGATCGTCAGGTCACCCGTGATGTCGAGGTCCCCCGTGGCGGCGGCGTTCTCACCGCGGGCGCCGCCGAGCCGATAGGTCCCGGCGGGGACGGTGACGACGTCCGGGCCCACCGATCCGTTGGCCTCCATCACCGCGGCGCGCAGGGTGCACGTCCCGCGCGCGGTGCCGCAGGTGCCGTCTCCGGGGTTCACGTCGACCTTGTTGGCGGTGCTGTTGACGAAAAAGGTCATGGCATGCGCCGCGGGGGCGACCATCAGCGTGCCCACCACGACCGCGAGAGCTGCGAAGACGGACAGGGCGCGATGCTTCGGCCGAACGCTCATAAACCCTCCTGGGTAACGCGAGATATCCCCGGACACTAGGGGTGCAGCATCGCTGCTGCCTCGTGAACGTGGCCGATTTTTGCTAAGACGAACGGCGTACCAACGGGCCGGCGGCGACCCAAGTGGTCTCGATGCGCGATGGGCACATGTCTCTCCGGGATGGCCTCTTTTTGTGGTCCATGCGGTACGTGCGCGTGGACCGCATGGACCACTGGAAAGGCTCTCCCGGGAGAGAGCATGAGCATGTGCGCGGGACCCCCGGCCTCCCCGACGTCAGGGCGAACCGGCCGCGACCGGGGTGCGCTCGAGACGTTCCAACCACGGCCGCGCCTCGAGGCGCGCGAAGATCTCGCGGGCTTCGGCTCTCAGCGGCTCGGCCTCGGTGGCACGTTCCTGGGCGGCCAGCCACTCGATGTGCTCCAGCAACACGACCGCGAGGTCGAACGGCATCTCCAGATCGCGTAGGCCCTTTTCGGCGGCGAGGAATCCCTGCTCGACTGCATCGGATTCTCCGCGCTCGGCCGCGAGTCGCGCCGCGAACCGAGCGGCATGGGCACGCAAGTAAGGCATCACCTCACCCGGCTTCGCCCGCTCCACGATCGTCATGAGCTCGTCGGCCTTGTCGATGTCACCGATCTCGAGCGCGGCGGTGAGTGCGAGTACCCAGATGCGCTTGACGGTCGCATCCGTCAGACCCAACGTTTCGCGAACCTCGTCGAGTGTCTCCCCGGCCGTCGCGAGCGCCTGGGACTCCTTGCCCTGCGCCAGCAAGAGCGCCGTTCGGGTAGCCGTGTGACTCGTTCGCGCTTGGACGTGTCCCGTTTCGCTGAGGTCGCCCAGCGATTCCAGCACCCTCGTCGCTTCGTCCATGTCTCCGCGATAGACATGGATCAGCGCGAGGTGATGTAAGGAGGATCGCACCCACTCCAACGACTCGAGCTCGGCCGCCTGCATCGCCTCATCCCCTCGGGAGAGAGCTTCGTCCCACCGCCCCAGCAGGACGAGACCTTCTATCGAACCGGCGAGCGCGCTGAGAGTGTTGCCCTTGTCACCGGTCCGCCGGGCCATCTGGAGTGCTTGCCCTAATTGCTCTTCGTCCTCGACGTAGCGATCCAGTGACTCGAGCAAGACACCGAGGTTGTTGTACGCGCGCTGGGCGGCCGCGTTGAAGCCCTCCTCCAACGCAACCTCCAGAGCTCGCTCCAGGAGTGTCTGCGCCTCGTCGAGACGTCCAGCAAGGTGCAATGTCAAAGACTTCGTATTGAGGGCTTCGCAGTAGATCTGGCGCAGTTGCAGGTGTTCCGCGAGCTCGAGCGCCTCCTCGAGCAGCGGAGCTGCCTCTTGTCTTCGCCCGGAAAGCACCAGGAACCGGCCGAGCTGAGCCGAGACGAAGGCCAGCTCGGGATCGGGCTCTTCTCCGGCGAGAGCGTCGTACGCACGCTGTGTGCGTTCGACAGCCTGATCGAGGTGGTCGCGTGCGAACTCCACCTCGGCGAGGCGCGCCTCGACCCGTGCCGCCCGACGAGGTTGGTGAGCCTCGGCGAACAGCCTGATGGCCTCGGAGAACGTCGCGGCAGCCTCGTCGCTCTGTCCCAGTAGCCAGGCCATCTCTCCCGCGCGTTCGGTGAGCTCCCCACGTTCCAGATCCGAGTCGCTCAGCTCCGCGGCTTGCCGGAAGTAGTTTCGGGCTTCCGCGCCGGCCGCGAGAGACGCGGCCCGCTCGGCCGCGCGCACGAGCATCCCCCGCGCTTTGTCTCTTATCTGCGCGGCATCGTCGGAGTCGGGGGCGAGCATGTAGGCGTCGACGTAGTGCGACGCCACGACTTCGACGATCTCCTCTTCCTCGTCACCCCACGCGCGCTCCAGATATGCCGCGACCGTTAGGTGCTTGAGCTTCCTGTCCCGCTTCGTCAGCGTCTCGTAGGCGACGGTCCGGACGAGATCTTGGAGGAACCCGTACTGCCCGAACTCGGGCGAACGAGGATCCGACTGCACCGAGAGGATCTCCTTCGCGACGAGGGAGGCGAGGAGCGGCTCGATGTCGCGTTCCGCCAGACCGGAGAGATCGCCCAACGCGGCGCGCGTGAACGTCTTGCCGAGCACGGAAGCGTCCTGCGCCAGCCGGCGCTCGGCAGCCTCGAGGCCGTCGAGCCGCGCCGCGATCAGAGCCTGCAGCGACTCCGGGATCTCCAGCGCATCGATCGGCCCGGTCGGGCGATAGACGGGCCCCTCCTGGACCAGGAGTCCGCGATCGAGAAGCATCCGGACCGTTTCCACCGCGTAGAGCGGCACGCCCTCGGCGCGCTCGAGGATGCTCCCGGTTAGCTCGGGAGGGAGACCCGGGACCAACCCGTTCAGCAGCCGCTCCATGTCCTCCCGCGCGAGCGGCTCGAGGTACATGGAGGTTGCGTTGCGCGTGATCGAGCTCAGCGGCGTCCCGTTCACCTCGGGGCGGGCAAGCGACAACACGAACAGGGGCGTGTTGCGCGACCACTCGAGCAGATGATCGATGAACTCGACGAGCGATGGGTCGGCCCACTGCATGTCCTCGAACACCATGAGGACCGGCATCTCCTCCGCGATCTTCTCGAAGAACAGCCTCCAGCCGGCGAACAGGTCGCTCTTGTCGGATGTGCTCCGCTCCTCGAGACCGACGAGATGGGCGAGGCGAGGTTCGATGAATGCCCGGTCCTCCTGGTCCGGCACGTATCTCTCGACCGCAGCGCGCAGCTTCGCCATCGCCGACGCGCGGTCCTCGCCTTCGAGGATCTCCGCGCGGCCCCGGACCATCTCCGCGAGGGCCCAGTAGGTGACGCCGTCTCCGTAGGCGAGGCACCGGCCCCGGTGCCACGCGAAGAGACCCTTGAGTCCGTCCATGTACTTGAAGAACTCCCATGCGAGGCGCGACTTGCCGATGCCCGCAATGCCGATGACTTGAACCAGGTGTGCCTTGCTCTCTTCCACCGAGCTGTGGAATAGGTCCTTGACGAGCCTGAGCTCACGGTCGCGACCCACGAAGGGAGGTTCCAGGCCTTCGGATTTCATGAGGCCGCCGCGTCCCGCCACGACGCGGAGCGCACGCCACAACCGCGCCGGCTCCGACTTCCCCTTCAGCTCGTGGGCACCGAGGTCGGAATAAGCGATCGCGGCCTCGGTCGCCCGGTGGGTGCCTTCACCGACCACAACGGTGCCGGGCTCCGCCAGTGACTGGATCCTCGACGCCGTGTTCACGAGGTCGCCGGCCACCAAGCCCTGTCCGACGGCCCCGAGGTTGACCGCCGCCTCGCCCGTGAGGACGCCTGCTCGCGCGCCGAGATCGCTCGTGCCGACCTCGACCCCGAGCTCCCCGACGGCTTCGACCAGGTCCAGGGCCGTGCGCACCGCCCGTTCGGCGTCGTCTTCGTTCGCGGTCTGAGCCCCCCACACCGCCATGACCGCGTCGCCGATGAACTTCTCGACCACGCCGCCGTAGCGCTCGATGAGCGTCCGGCACGTGTCGAAGTAGCGAGAGAGGATCTCGCGCACCTCCTCGGGATCGCGCGACTCCGAGATCGTCGTGAACCCGACGAGATCGGCGAACAAGACGGTCACGAGCCGCCGCTCGGCCGTCGCCGCATCCAGCCTGATGGCCACCGGGTCGGCGGGTGCCTGGGCGAGAGCCGCTCCGCAGATGTCGCAGAAGCGGAGGTCGGGTGGGACCGGATGGCCGTTCGGGCAGGTCAGGGATAGGCCCCCCCCGCACGAGCCACAGAAGCGCGCCTCCGGTCGGTTCTCGGCCCCACAGCGGGGACAGGGCTCGGCCATGGTTAGGAGTCTAGGTATCGTCGCCCCTCATCACCATGGGGTCCGGCGTGGTCTTTGGTCGGGAAGGGGGGATTTGAACCCCCGACCTCAGCGTCCCGAACGCTGCGCGCTGCCAAGCTGCGCCACTTCCCGTTGGTCGGGTCATCCTAGGTCACCGTCGTCGGTGCCGCCTCCGTTTCGGCTGGGTCTCGAAGCGGCTCGCGGCGCGCGGCCCGGCGTTGCCGAGGACGTCCTGCACGGGGCTCACGACTACGGTGTATCGCTCCCCCTTGCGGAGGCGGTTCGCCGGGTTGAACTTCACGACGAAGCCGCCTTTGCGGACCACGCGCCCCGCCACGCGGCGGCCGTTGCGGTACAGCCTGATCGTGCCGGGGCTCACGCTGGAGGCCGCCACGAACTCGTCGAAGGTCACCCGGATGTTCGTGTCGATGTCGACCCGCTCGGCCCCCCGCCGCGGCGTGATGCTCGACACGTGGGGGCCGCGAGCGTCGGCCGTCGTCCACGCGGCTCCCGCCTCGACCCCGTGACCGCCCTGGGGACCGATCGCGGCGATCGAGTAGCGGTAGGTGGCGTCGTGGACGGTGTTGGTGTCGTCGAACGCCACCGCCTGGCCGTCGAGCCGGGCGAGCTCGCTGTATTTGTTGCCCTTCCTCGCCCGGTAGACGATCCACCGCTGAGCGCCCTCCACGGGGTCCCAGGTCAGATGGATCACGCCGTTGGCGTCGGGCTCGACCCCCGCCCGCTCGGGCCGCGGCGGTCCCATGAGCACGAAGCGCCCCAGCACGTAGCGATGGTCCGAGTAGTTGTAGTTGTCGGCGTGTAGCCACCCGGGATGGTCGGCGTGAGCTTCGGCCACGACCGCGCCTGAAGCGAAGATGTAGTCGATCCGCGATTGTCGTATGCCGATGGTCCCGTTACACGTCTCGACGCGGCTCGGGTGCCGATAGGTCCATTCGTCCTTCATCGAGAGCCCGCGCGTCCGGTGATAGAAGCGGGCCGCGTCGAGGTACGCCCGCCCGTCTTGGGGCATCACGAGATCCGACCACCACGCCGTAGGGGTCGATTCCTCGTTCATGTCGCATTCGTAGAGAGCCTGTGTGGGCCTGAAATTGAAGTCCCCCGCGAGGAACGTTGCGCCGGCGTCGTTCTCGACGCGCTCGCGCAGCGCGCGCACGTTACGCACCAGACAGTTCGACTGCCCCGAATGCGAGTAGTCGCGCGCTATGTGAACGCCGACGACGGTGAACTGCGCTCCGGTGGTGTTCTCGCGGAACCGTGCCATCGGATACTCGCGTCGCAGGCGCGGTACGTCTGAGCTTTCGTCGTTCAAGCAGACGTCGTCGATCAGCTCGACCTCTCCCTCCAACGTCACCGTTGCGGTGTTGACGATCAACGCGGCCTGGACGTCGCTCGGACCGACGATCTCGTAGGGCTGGTCGAACTTCTGCCGGAGAAGGCGTCCGAAGACTTCGACGTTCGTCTCGCGGAACTCGCTGATGACCGCAACGTCGGGCGCGATCACCGCATCGCGCGATCCACCGTTGAAAGACGGGGGCCGGAACCGGAACGCCTTCGCGAGCTCGAGCAACGCTTCGAACCGCTTGACGCCCAGGATCTTGTTCTGACGCGCGTTGACCGTAGCGATCTGCACCTGGCCGGGGGGCGAGATCCTGCGCGGCGGCTTCACCACCTGCGCGCTCGCGCCGAAACCACCCGGATACAGGGCGAGCACGACGGAAGCGGCAAGGACACCCGCGATTGTTCTTCGCATCGCCAGAAGATAAGACAGAAGCGCGCTTAACCGAAGCAGAGCGACTCAGCGAAGCGACAGCAATGTAACGCGCGGGTAACAGTTGAAACGGATCGGCTGGAAGCGACCCGTGCCGAGGCCCGGGCTCACGTGCAACCATGTCGAGCCGACGCGATTCAGACCGAGGCTTAGCCCCGTCGGCAGGGAGCAATTCGTCACCACCGCACCGATCCCCGGGAGCCGGACCTGCCCCCCGTGCGTGTGACCGGCAAGGACGAGATCGAACCCGGCCAGCGCCCATTCCGACACCACGTCGGGCGTGTGCACGAGGCCGATCGCAAGGGAATCGTCGCGCCGCCGCCGGATATGTCCGGTCCGGTGCCGTTTCAGGTAGGGATCGTCGACACCGGACAGCCGGACGGTGCCGCGCGGCGACGCGATCGTGTACTCGTCGTTGGACAGATCGATCCACCCTTTCTCCTGCAACAGGGTCTCGAACCGGACCGTGTTCGCACGCGGAGCGCGGATCTCGCCTCGATGCGCGCGCGACCAGTACTTCATGTAGCTCCTGAATCTCGACTGGTAGTAGTCGTGCGACCCCAACACGTAGGCGCGGCCGAGACGGGCTTCCAGCGAATTGAGCGTTTCGACCGTGATGTCGATGCCGCGATCGCTCTCGATGAGATCTCCGGTCGCGAGCACCAGGTCCGGCACCCCGATCTTGTCCGGCAATCCCGTGACGAACTTCGCGAGCTTCTCGTCGTGCTCGGCCATGTGCATATCTGAGATGTGGAGGATGTCGAGCTGGGGGACGCCCCGGCCTACCGGCACCGTCGTCCGATCGAGACCGTAGCGGCGCGCTTCCACGAAGGGATAGGCGGCGGCAACCGCCGCCGCGCCGAGCAACCACTTTCCGCCCTTGAACACCCGTCGAGGATACTTACGAGGTGAGGCTCTCCTTACGGTGGAAGATCGTCGGCGGCTTCGGCGTGCTGCTCGTTCTCGTCGCGATCCTTTCGTGGGTCACGTTCACCCTGTTCGGTTCCCTCCGCTCGGTCCAGCGCAAGGTCTTCGACGACGCGATCCCCGGCCTCGTCGCGACGGACGAGATCGTCCTCTCCTACACGGCGCAGTCGGCGGCTATCCGGGGCTACCTGATCCGGCCCGAGCCGTTCCTTCTTGCCCAGTACCGCGCCGAGGTGGAGAACGCGGACCTCTACGAGCGCGTGGCGTCGCGCTACTTCGACATCGGACAGGAACAGCTGTTCCTGGAACGGCTCGTCGCCGCCGGGAACGCGTTCAACGAGCTGGTCGACCGCGACGTGATCCCCCGGGCCCAGCGCCTCGAGCGCTCGCAGGCGTTCCGCATCCTCGGCGAGGAGGCCACCCCACTGATCTCCGAGATCGAACGTCTCGGCACCCTGCTGCGCAGAGCCCAGGACAGCGTCGTGTTCGGAAGCGAGGCCGAGGTCCGATCGCGTGCCGACCAGACGGTCGTCATCCTGTTGGTCGTGACCCTGGTCGTGGTCGCGCTCGGCGTCGTGCTTGCGGTCGTGCTCTCGCGCCGCTTTTCCTCGAACCTCGAGAGACTGGTCGACGCCGCGCGCGCGATCGGCCGCGGCGATTTCGATCAGAGCATCGACATCCGGTCCGGCGACGAGGTCGAGGAGCTCGCGGAACGCTTCGTCGAGATGCAAGCGGGGCTGAAGCGGCTCCAGCAGCTGGCGCTCCAAGACCGTGAGCTCGAGATCGCGGCCTCGATCCAGCGCAACCTCCTGCAGAGGACGCTGCCGGTCATCGATGGGATCGCGGTCGTCCCGCTCCAGCGTCAGGCAAACCTCATCGGCGGCGACTGGTACGACGTCGAAGCTACCGGCGGGCACCTGACGGTCGCGGTCGGCGATGCGTCCGGCAAGGGGATCGCGGCCGCGCTCATGGCAACCGTGACGCTCAGCGCGCTGCGCGCCGAGCGCGGCATGGGTGCATCTCCTGCGAAGGTGATCGAACGCGCGAACACCGCGCTCAAAGAGGCAACGGACCCGGACTCGTTCACGACGCTCGTATACGCAACGATCAACACGTTCACCGGCGAGGTCAGGTGGCTGAACATGGGCCACCCGTCACCGCTGATGCTGCGCGCGGGCGGGCCCGCCGCCTACTACCTCGAAGGCCCTCGCAACCGCGTGCTCGGCTGGTTCGACGACCCCGGGACCGTGGAGACCCATGCCCGGCTCCAGCCCGGGGACCGGCTCGTGCTCTTCACCGACGGTTTCATCGAGGCGAAATCGCCTGAGGGAGAGGTATTCGGCGAGCACCGTCTCGCCGCCGCTCTGGCGCGTCTCTCGCCTCTCGATGCGGACGCTATCGAGGCAGAGCTGGTGCGGGAGGTCGAGACCTTTGCAGCCGGTAAGCTCGATGACGACCTGACGATGCTGGTTGTGGAGTTCCAGGGAGCGAGCGAGACCCCCGCCTCCAGCCGGCCGGGAGAGGAAACATGGCCCAGCAGAAGATAGATATAGACGTCACCGAGCAGGGCGGCTACCAGGTACTCAAGCCCGAGGGCGACCTCGACGTCTACACCGTCGGCTCGCTGCGGGACGCGCTCGGACAGATCGTCGAGACTCCTTCCCCCCACGTCGTTGTGGATCTCGATGCAGTGCCGTTCATGGATTCGTCCGGCCTCGGCGCCCTCATGGGAGGCGTCCGGCGGCTGCGCGAGGCAGGCGGTGACCTGGCGATCGCGTGCACGCGCGAGCAACACCTCAAGTTGTTCACGATCACGGGCTTCGGAGAGGGCGTGGCGATAGCACCCACGGTGGAAGAAGCCGCGCAGGGCTTCAAGGCCTAGCTCGAAGAGTCGTTCTCCTCGTCGTCGCGCGATCGCGCTCGCTTGATGGTCGCAACGATGAGCATCGTGGTGACGGCGACGAGCGCAGACGTAACCGCTACGAGGATCACTTGAGCCGAAGTCATCTTTACCCAGTGTAAGTCGGGCGGCGGAGGTAGCGTTCGGTCGTGGGCTTCGAAGATTCCCTGAGAGAAGTTGCGTTCACGTTCGTTCGCTTCTTCACTTTCACTGCGCACGCGCTGGTCTTCGGGATCCCCGTGATCTGCTTGCTCGTGCTGCGCCCCGTGTTCGCCGGGCTCGACGACGACACGTGGTCTGCGGGGCGCTCTCGTCTCGGCGCGCGGCTCGAGGGGGCCGCGCGCGCCGCGATGATCGGCTCGATCGTCGCGACCGTGGTCGGGATCGTGTTGCAGGCGGCCCTGATCGCAAGCTTGACCGAAGGTGATCTGTCGTCGCCTTCGTTCATGTCGGTGTTCGAGACCACCTTCGGGCAGTGGTACCTGTTCCGGTTCCCGCTGGTGGCCGGCCTCTACGTGTTGCTGGTCGGGCAGATCGCGCGCTGGGCCCTCGCCCGTACGGGCTCGGGCCCGATGTGGTGGGCGGGATGGATCGCTCTTGCCGCGGCCCTGTTGTCGACCAGCTCGTTCACCGGACACGCTGCGGTCGCGTCCCCGCGCTGGGCCGGATT
>Ga0299913_10002789_pt1 | contig 13992 bp, 12 predicted proteins | sample RVTome_9_FD_201360 | JGI IMG/M metagenome (GOLD analysis project Ga0299913, IMG submission 201360) | Soil microbial communities from uranium-contaminated site in the Upper Colorado River Basin, Wyoming, United States - RVT155D38 (version 2) ... | reverse complement strand
ACGGCGACGGAATAGCCGACCTGTCGATCCTGTTCGCCAACCCGGGAACGCCGATCACCCAAGCCGACTTCATCTTCTGAAGCCGGCACCTCCGGCGGCGCCCCGGCACCCGGGGCGCCGTCAGGACGGCGGCGATTCCTCCGGCGCGGGAAGCGCGAGAAAGTCGGGCGCCGGCGGCTCGCCGGCCGCCCGCGCCCGCCGCACCGCCTCGACCTCGGCCTCGAACAGGGCGATGCGTCGGCGCCAGTTCGGATGGGTCGGGCTGCCGAGGAAATTGAGTCCGCGCCGGCCGTAGCGCTGCCAGAAGCGGATCGGCGCCTCCGGATCGAAGCCGGCGCGGGCGAGCAAATGGACGCTCAGACGGTCGGCCTCGGCTTCGGTCTCGCGGATCAGCCGGGCGTTACGGCCGAAGCCCGAGAAGAAGCCCCGCGCCACCCCGGCCGCGTCGAGGCGGGCGCGGTGGCGCAGGACGTTGTGCGCGAATTCGTGCGCCAGCACGGCGGCGAGCTCGTCGTCGTCGGCGACGTAGGAGCCGATGGCGGTGGTGATCTGGACGTAACGGCCGTCGGCGAGCGCGTTCAGGCGCGAGGAGGGGATGAGCTGGAAGCGGGTCGCGCAGCCGCGCTCCGCTTCGACCCGCAGCGTCAGCGGCGCGCCTCGCCGGCGGACCGCCAGCGCCGCCGCGCCGTCGGCGAAGGCGCGGTCCAGCCGATCCAGCATCCGCTCGACGGCGTCGAAATCGCCACCCCGGGCGGCCTGCGCACGCGGCAGCGGCTCGCCGTCGGCGCTCAGCAGCTCGTCGTCGACGCGCAGCCCGGCGCGCGCGGCCGGCCCGCCCTCGACCAGCGCCAGCACGGCCGGCCCCTCGCCGAGGCCGAAAGCGCGAATCGCCGCATCGCGATAGTCGCCGCCATATTGAGAGAGGTCGTGGACGGCGAAACCCGGCAGCCACTGGCGATCGGCGCACAGGCCGAGCCCGGCGACGGCGAGACGGTGGCCGATCCGCGCCACCCGCTCGTCCAGCGCCCGCATCGCCAGCAGCGAATCCCGTAGCGGATCGGGCTCGGCGCGCGCCGCCGCGGCCGCCGCGACGAGCAGCAGAAAGGCGCAGGTCAGCCGATGAAAAGAACGTCCGATCAAAGCCTTCTCGAACAAGCGCGGCCGCGCGGGCGGCCCGGAGGGTGAAGTCTAGATGCAGCACCGGCGCCAGATCAATTCGGCAGCGGCCCGCGACCCCCTAACGAACGCCGGCATCGCAAAAAAGCAACACTCCTTATGTAACCTCGCAACAGACGGACCTGGGCGGGAACGGCGTCCAAATTTGGGGGTTGTCAATGGCAGGGCGCTGTGGCAGTGCACCAAAGGCCAGCTCAAAGGGGAGTTCGAAATGAGTTTCAAGAAGGCATCTATGGTGGCGATGCTCGCGGTCGCGATGGCCAGCACTCCGGTGCTGGCGCAGACCGCCCGGACCACCGCTTCCGCGCCGGTTGCGACCGAGTCGGCCCGTAGCGGTGCGGCTATGGACGATGCCAGCGAGCTGCGCGGCGGCTGGTTCATCCCATTGCTGGCGATCCTCGCGATCATAGCCGGCATCCTCGCCGCGGTGAGCGACGGCGGCGAACGTCCGACCAGCCCCTGAACCGGGGTTCGCAACCGGAACAAGATAGCGGCCTTCGGGCCGCTATTTTTTTGCGCGCCGCCGCGGTCGATGCCCTCACCGACGAGGGGCCGCTCCGGCTCCCGCCGGGGTGGGCCGAAATCGCATGGAAGCGCGCCCGGTCTGGTTCCCGGTCGCATCGGGCCTGGGATGCGCGGGGCTTTCACCTCGCCGACCGATCCGCTAACCCGGCGCCGGCCCTTGCAGCCGGAAGGATGGCACGGTTGTGAAACACGGATGGATTTTCCTTGCCGCGCTGGCGGCGGCCGGCTGCCGGGAGGCGGTCATGCCGCAGCCGGTCGAGAACAAGGCGGAGCGGCTGATGAGCGGGTGCGCCGAGACCGAGCGGCTGCTGGGGCAAATGAAGGCGGCGGAGAGCGGCTTCCGCTACGACACCGAGGGCAACGCCGCGGTCAGCCCGGCAATGTGGGAGGCGCTGCCGCCCGGCATGCGCGAGGGGCTCGCCAGGGCGATCGCCTATCGCGCCGTCTGCGAGGCCGGCGAACTGCGCTCGCAGGCGGTGACGATCCGCCGCAGCGACACGTCCGAAATCCTGATGCAGGAGACCTTCGCCGAATTCGACCAGTGACGGCGACCGGATCGCCGGACGGCGCCCGGTGGCCGGCCGCCGGCGCACAAGCTTGGAAGAATCGCAAAAATTGTGTAGGAACAAAAAGCTGTGAGCCGCGGCGAGCGCTCCGACGATTTTCCAGATCAAAAAGGGGTTGGAATGGACAAGATCGTCGATCGCCTGATGGGGCTCGATCCGACCCGAAAGCGCTCCGTCATCATCGCCTACGACACCGCGGCGATGGTGCTGGCGCTGTGGCTCGCTTTCTGCATCCGCCTGGGCGATCTCTACGTGCCCGTGAACCAATGGGTGGCGCCGCTCGGGATCGCGGCGGTAGCGCTCGGCGTCGTCGCGCTGGTCATGCTCGGCGTCTACCGGGTCGTGATCCGCTATCTCGACATCAACGCCGCCCTCAAGATCGCGACCGGCGCGGCGACCGTCGCGTCGATCTGGTTCATGCTCGCCTATCTCTCGCGCGTCCCCGATCTGCCGCGCTCGGTCGGCTTCATCTATTTCGGCATCCTGTTCCTGCTGATGTTCTTCGGCCGGCTCGCCGCGGCGAGGCTGCTGGCGGGCGAGAACGGGACCATCTCGGCGGTGCCGTTGCGGGGCGGAGGGCCGCGGGGGAGTCAGGCCCCGGTCGCCATCTACGGCGCGACGCCGGCCGGCTGCTCGCTCGCCGAGGCGCTGCGGCGGCACCCGCGATACAAGCTGCGATGCTTCGTCGACGACAGCGACGCGCTGGTCGGCCGGGCCATGGTCGGCGTGCCGATCCGATCGACCGCGCAGCTGCGCGCGGCGGTCAAGGCCGGCGAGGTCGAGCAGGTCTTCCTCGCCATCCAGTCGGCGACGCGGTCCGAGCGGATGGCTGCGCTCGCCAACCTTTCCGGCATGGGCGTGCCGGTGATGACGATCCCCTCCTACGAGGAGATCATGAGCGGCCACTATACGATCTCGGACGTGCGGCCGATCAACGTCGAAGACCTGTTGAAGCGCGACATCGTGCCGCCGCTCCCGAACCTGATCGAGCAGGGGCTGCGCGACAAATCGGTGCTGATCACCGGTGCCGGCGGTTCGATCGGGTCGGAGATTTGCCGCCAGGTCGCGACCTACAAGCCGCGCCGGGTGGTGCTGCTCGACCATAGCGAGTTCGCGCTCTACAGCATCGAATCCGAGTTGCGGGCACGCTGGGAGGGCAGCGACGACGCCCCCGAAATCGTTCCCGTCATCGGCTCGCTGCTCAACGAACGGCTGGTCCGCGAGGCGCTCGCCGACCATGCGATCGACACCGTCTTCCACGCCGCCGCCTACAAGCACGTGCCGCTGCTCGAGCTCAACGAAGTGGTCGGCGTCACCAACAACGTCGCCGGCACGCGCATCCTCGCCGACGCCTGCGTGGCGGCGCGGATCCCGCGGCTGACGATGATCTCGACCGACAAGGCGGTGCGCCCGACCAACGTGATGGGGCGCAGCAAGCGGGTCGCCGAACTCTACATCCAGGCGCTGGCCCGGCAGCCCGGCAGCGCCACCCGCTTCGGCATCGTCCGGTTCGGCAACGTGCTCGATTCCTCGGGCTCGGTGGTGCAGCGCTTCCGCCGTCAGATCGCCGCCGGCGGCCCGATCACCGTCACCCACGAGGACATCACCCGCTTCTTCATGTCGATTCCGGAGGCGACCCAGCTCGTCCTCCAGGCCAACAGCCTCGCCGACGGCGGCGAAGTGTTCGTGCTCGACATGGGCGAGCCGGTGCGGATCGCCGACCTCGCGCGGACGATGATCGCGCTGTCGGGCATGACCGAGAAGACCAGGGCCGATCCGCGCGGCGACATCGAGATCCGCTATGTCGGCCTGCGCCCCGGCGAGAAGCTCCACGAGGAGCTGTTCGTCGGCGAGCTGGTCACCGAAACGGTCCACCCGCAGATCAAGATGGCGATGGAGCGCTTCATGCCGATCGCCGAGCTGCAGCCGCACTTGCGGCGGCTCGACATCGCGCTCGAGGCCGGCGACGCCAAGGCGGTCCGGGCCGTGCTCGCCAAGCTGCTCGAGCTCGACTTTGAATGCAAGAGCGCGCCGCGCGAACCGGCCCCGGCGACGGTCTCGCTTCGCCCGGCGAACGTCACCACGAGCTGATCTCGGCGCCCTGCGCGCTCCGGCGCGCACGGGCGGCTTTCCCTTCGGCGTCCGGATCGGCTAGCAGCGGTCCGCGCGCCGCCGCCCCGCGGCCGCCTCGTCCGCTCCAGCAGGAAGCCGCCTTTGTCGAACCCCGCCCACTACGTCACCAGCGAATATTTCCGGCCCGGCTTCATGGCCGATGTCAGCCTGGTCGCCGCGGCGATCCTGCTCGTGCTGCTGATCTTCGTCGGGACGATGATCGGCGCGCGCTACGCGCTGCTGACCTCGAAGCGGCTCAGCCGGCGCCAGCGCCGCGTGCTCAAGCTGCTCGCCGGGCTGGCGGCGCCGCGCGCGCTCGAGGACCGCGGCGAGCGCCGCCGGCGCAAGGAAGGGACCCGGCGCAAGGCCGAGGCGCACTATCGGATGAAATCGGCGCCGACCGAGGACGGCGCGGAGTCGGCCGCCTTCGCCGCCTTCGCCGCGGTCGCCGCCGAGCGAGTCGGGCGAACGGCGGGCCGGCGCCGCTTCATCGACCTGGCCTTGCAGCCGGAGGAAGCCTGGCCGTTTTACGGCGAGGACGAGGTCGCCGCGGTCGAAAGCGTGCTGCGCTCGGGCAAGGTCAACCAGTGGACCGGCGATCGGGTGTTCGCGTTCGAGCAGGCCTATGCCCGCGAGCTGCGCAACGGCCGATCGATCGCGCTCGCCAACGGCTCGGTGGCGCTCGAGCTGGCGCTGCGCGCCTTCGGCATCGGCCCGGGCGACGAGGTGATCGTGACGCCGCGCAGCTTCGTCGCGTCGGCGTTCTGCGTCCGCCTGCTCGGGGCCACGCCGGTCTTTGCCGACGTCGATCGCGACAGCGGAGCGATCACCGCCGCCACCATCGCCGCGGCGATAGGCCCGCGGACCCGCGCCGTCATCCCGGTTCATCTCGGCGGCTGGCCGGCCGAGATGCCGGCGATCGTTGCGCTGGCGCGCGAGCACGGCCTGCTGGTGATCGAGGATTGCGCTCAGGCACACGGCGCCGAGATCGACGGGCTGCCGGTCGGCAGCTTCGGCGACGCCGCTGCCTTCTCCTTTTGCCAGGACAAGATCATCTCGACCGCGGGCGAAGGCGGGCTGCTTTGCATTCGGGACGATGCCGCGTTCGAGCGCGCCTGGTCGTTCAAGGATCACGGCAAGGACCGAGCGCGCGCGCTGCAGCGGCCGGCCGAGCCGGGCTTTCGCTGGCTGCACGATTCGGTCGGGACCAACTGGCGGATGACGGAGGTCGCGGCGGCGGTCGGCCTCATCCAGCTCGGCAAGCTGCCGGAATGGCGCGCGCGCCGGGCCGAGCATGCGGCGATCTGGGCCGACGCGCTGCGCGGCGTGCGCGGCCTGCGCGTTCCCGAGCCGGCCCGCAACCTCGCCGCCGCCTGGTATAAATTCTACGCCTTCGTCGACGCCGACCCGGCCGAGAATCGCGCGCTGCGCGACCGCATCCTCAAGGCGGCGGCGGCCGAGGAGCTGCGGGCCTTTTCCGGCTCCTGCTCGGAAATCTATCGCGAGGCGGCCTTTGCCGACATGACGGTCGAGCCGCTGCCGGTCGCGCGCGAGCTCGGCGAGACCAGCCTGATGTTCGAGGTCCACCCGACGCTCGAGGCCCGTCGCCTGCGCGCCCGCGCCGAGCGGATGGCCGAGGTGGCGAACAGCGTGCTGAACGGCTGAGGTTTGTCGCCCGCCGTGAGCCGCGCCGCCCGGCGCGCGCAGGCTGGCGGCCGTCGCCGAGCTTGTGCAGGAGCCGCGATCCCGGCTTTCGAATTACGGCAATGGTCTCGGCGAAGCGAGCGCGGGATCAGCCCTGATCGGCGCCCACTTCCTCGGCCGGTCCGCGGCCGCGCTCCCCGCGCGACGAGATCAGGCCCGGCAGGATGAAGCGGACCCGCGACTTCTCGTCCTTGTCGGACGTGCCGTAGCCGTAGCCGTAGCCGTAGCCGTAGCCATAGCCCGAGGTCTTGGCGTCGAACTTGGTGAGGACGCCGCCGACGATGCGGGCGCCGGCCGCGCGCAACCGGCCGATCGTGTTCTGCGCCACCGACAGCTTGATCTTGTCGGCCTCGAACACGACCAGGGTGCGATCGCACACCGCCGCCAGCAACGGCGCGTCGGCGAGCCCGAGCACCGGCGGTCCGTCGACGATGACGATGTCGAACATGCCCGACAGCTTGCGCAGGATTTCGGCCAGCGCCGGATCGGACAGCAGGTCGGCCGGGTTGGGCGGCACCTTGCCGGCCTCGAGCAGCGACAGGCCGGATATGCTGGTCGGGCGGATCACCTCCTCGAGCTTGGAGGCGCCGGTGAGCAGGCCGGAGAAACCCGGCGTCTCGCCGTCCTCCATCGTGAAGGACGGGTGGCGCAGATCGCCGTCGAGCAGCAGCGTGTTGTAACCGAGCCGCGCGAAGTTGCGGGCCAGCGCGATCGCCGTCGTCGTCTTGCCCTCGGCCGGCCCGGAGCTGGTGACGAGCAGGGTCGAGGGGGCGCCCTGGGCGGTGGCGAACTGGATCGCGCTTCGCACCGACGCATAGGCCTCCATGATCGGTGAGCGCGGATTCTCCAGCACCTCGGCGACCGCCGCGCCCTTCTGGCCGCGCGGGATGACGCCGAGCGGCGGGATGTCGAGCTTGGTCTCGAGATCCTCCTGGCTGCGGATCGTGTAAGTGAGGAATTCGAGCGCGAAGGCGGCGGCGAGGCCGGCGAGCAGGCCGATCAGGGCGCCGATGATGGTGTTGCGCACCGGATTGGGCTCGAACGGGGCGGTCGGCACCCGCGCCGGATCGACCACCGAGATCAGGTTCTCGCCGATGCCGCCGGCGACGCCGATCTCGTTGAAGCGCGCGAGCAGCGCCTCGTAGGTGGTGCGGTTCGAGTCGACGTTGCGCTGCAGGATGTTGTACTGGATGGTGCGGCCACGCAGGTTGAGGACGGCCGCCCGCAGCTGGTTGACGCGGCGGCCAATCTCGTTCTCGCGGGCGAGCGCGGCGAGATATTCGCTGCGCAAGGTGCCCCTTACCTGGCCCGTCTCGCGCTGCAGCGAGGCTTCGAGCGAGGCGATGCCGGAGCGCAGGTCGACCATCTCGGGATGGTCGGGGCGCAGCAGGTTCGCTTTCGTCTGGTACTGCGCCTGCAGGCTGGTGAGCTGGGTGCGGATCTCGCGGATCGTGTCGTTCTGCAGCACCTCGGAGGTCGGCGCTCCGGACGCCGCCTGGCGGAAGCGCTGCTCGGCGGCGACGCGGGCGTTCTGGGCCGCGGAGAGCTCGGCGTTGGCGGCCGCGAGCCGGGCCGCGTCGAGCGACTGCGCGGCCTGGCCCTCCGATTCCTCGGGGTTGCGCGGGCCGACGTGGACGATGCCTTGCTGCTGCGCGTAGGCGACGAGCTGGCGCTCGGCCTCCTCGAGCCGCTGGCGCACCTCGGCGATGCGGCGCTGCAGGAACTCGCGGGCATATTCGCTGGCGCCGTAGCGGCGCTCGAGCACCGACTGGATATAGGCTTCGGCGAAGGCGTTGGGCACCCGCGCCGCCAAATCTGGGCTCGGGCTCTTGTACGAAATCTCGACGAGCCGGCTCATCGGCACCGGCGTCACCGTGAAGCCTCGCTCGAGCTGGTTCGCTGCCTGCTCGAGACGAACCGGCGGCGGCGCCGACTGGTCGGCGAAGGCCGGATCCTGGGTGAGGTTGAGGTCGCGCGCGACGCGCTCGGCGAGCGCCGAGCTGCGCAGCAGCCCGTAATGCGTTTCGAGCGACTGCGGATCGGTCAGCGGCTGCGCCTGCATCTTGCCGCTGACGTCGACCATCTTCACCGTTTCCTGGTTGATCTCAAGCGTCGCCGAGGCGCGATACTGGGGCGACTGCAGCATCACCGTCGCGATCGCCGCGGCGATGCCGACCAGGAGCGCAGCCAGGATCAGCCAGCGATACTTGATCAGGATCCGCCAGACATCGGGCAGGCCGAAGCTCGAGGACCGGGCGACGGGCGGCGCGGCCGGCCCCATCGGGAAGCCGAGCGCGTTGGTGGGCGCCGAATGGGTCGGCCTCAGCGCCGGGGCGTGCTGCATCGGAGTGTTCATGGCGATGGGACCTGCAAGTTGCTCAGAAGACGGGCCGGAACAAGGCGAGAATCGGCACCGTCGAGATGATGTCGCGCAGCATCTGTCGGGTCTGGCTGCCGTCGACGACGATGATGTCCGACGCGTAGACGGCCGGATCGTCCATTTCGGCGTTGCGGATGGCGCGAAGGTCGAACGCGGCCACCATCCGCTGGCCGTCGATCTGGCGGAAGACCACGACCCGGCGCAGGTTCGCGTCCTGAGTCGCGCCGCTCGCCATCGCCACCGCCTGCATCAGCGTGGTCGGTCCGGGCACCGGGTAGACGCCGGGCCGGTTCACGGACCCGTCGACGGTGATCCGCTGGCTGCCCGCCTCGCGCAACGTTACGGTCACGTCGGGATCGACATAATAGCGGCTGCCGAGGCTCTGGCGCAGCGAAGCGGCGAGCTCGGTCGTGGTCATGCCCTGGACCCGGGTCGGGCCGATCAGCGGCATCTGGATGTGGCCGGATTCGTCGACGCGATAGTCGCCGGTCACCTCGGGCGCGCGAAACACGGTCACGCCGACGACGTCGGTCGGCCCGAGCCGGTAATCGGGATTCTCGGCCAGCACCTGGTCCGGCGGAGTATTGAACGATGCCGGGGCATACGGCAGGCTCGACGAGCGGCCCGCGCAGCCCGCCAGCGTGGCCAGCACCAGCAGCACGAGCGCGCCGGCCCGGCCGACGGCTTTCGATCCCGCAAAGCAATTCATCACATCATCACCCGATCTGCGTCCGCGCGGAGGCGCCAATTCCCTGAAATTTGCTGTGTCCTCAATCATATGCCGGCCCTGCCGAAAGGCAAGGGCGCAGCGGCGGGGCGCGTGCGGCGCCCGAATCCCGGCCCTCATAACGAAAATGCCGATAATATCCAGCGTCATCGCGAACGCGGGCGGCCGCGGCGCTTCAGCGTCGCTTGGGCGCGCGCGCCGGGTTGCCGACCACGACCGCGCCGTCGGCGACGTCCCGAATCACGACCGCGCCGCCGCCGACCACCGCGCCGGCGCCGATCCGCACGCCGGGCAGGACGACCGCCCCGATCCCGACCAGCGTGCCGGCGCCGACCGCTACCGCGCCGCCGAGGCGGACGCCGGGCGCGACATGGACGAAGTCGCCGAGCACGACGTCGTGCTCGATCAATGCCTGGCTGTTGACGATGACATGGCGCCCGAGGCGGGCCTCGGCCTGGACCACCGCCCCGGCGCAGACGAGCGCGCCGGCGCCGACGGCGGCGCTCGGGCTGACGGTCGCGGCGCGGTGGATGACGGGGGGGCAGCGGTCGTCGCCGATGGCGGCCCCGATCCGGGCCCGCGCCGCATTGTCGCCGATGGCGATGTGGAGCGAGCCGGGACCCGCCAGTGCGTCCGCGATCGGCCCGGCAATCTCGACGCCGAGCACCCGGCGGCCGCGCAGCTCGGCGCGATCGTCGTGCAGAGCAGCCACCGTCCCGCCGGCCGAGCGCCAGGCCTCCAGCGCGACCTTGGCGTGGCCGCCCGCCCCGAGGAGGCGCAGGTTCATTCGCCCTTCGCCTCGCGGCCATCGCGCGGCGCAAATTCGGGCATCGTCGCCGAGCCTTCCGCGCTGATGCCGCTGCGCCTTGGCACCTGGCCGAGCGTCTTCAGCAGGATCTTGAGGTCGAGGAGGAAGGACATGTGGTCGACATACCATATGTCGAGGGCGAACCGGTCCTCCCACGAAACGGCGTTGCGGCCGTTGACCTGTGCCCAGCCGGTGATGCCCGGGCGCACTTCGTGCCGGCGCATCTGGTACGGCGTATAATGATCGAGATAGTGGAGCAGCAGCGGCCGCGGGCCGACCAGGCTCATGTCGCCCTTCACCACGTTCCACAGCTCGGGAAGCTCGTCGAGGCTGGTCGACCGCAGGAAGCGGCCGAACGGCGTCATCCGCTCGGCGTCGCCGCCGCGGCTCTCGCCTTCGGGCAGCAGGGTGCGAAACTTGACCAGCCGGAACGGACGCCCGTGGCGCCCGGGCCGGACCTGGATGAACAGCAGCGGGCGGCCGAGCTTCAACCCGACCGCCAGCGCGACCGCCGCCATCACCGGCGCGAGCAGCAGCAGCGCCATGGAGGCGACGACGAGGTCGAACAGCCGCTTGGGATAGAGCCGGCGTGCGGTCACGACCTCACCCCCCTCCACCCGCGACCCGGGGCAATGCGGCGAGCCGCCTCACCCGGCCTGGCGCGCGCCGGCCGCAACCGCCGGCCGCGCCGGTTCCGGCCCCGGCTCGAGCGCCGCCGCCTGCGCCGCCGCGGCGAGGTAGCGGCGATAGAGATAGATGGTGGCGAAGATCAGCAGCACCGCCGGCATCACCATCATCTTCTGACGCTGGCCGAGACCGAGATTGTAGTTGACCAGCGACAGGCCGATGATGAGCGTCACGGAGAAGACGGCGCAGAAGGTGACGTGATAGACCCGGCCCATCAGCCGGAACAGGTCGCGCCAATAGGCGGCGAGGGCGCCGAACAGGAACAAGAGGGCCACGTTTTCGAACGAAACGGCATACGCCATCGCGCCCGCGGCGTCGAAGAAGAGCGGCCTGAACAGGAGCGTGAAGACCTTGAGCGGGAAGGGCAACGAAGCGATCGAGGCGCCCGAGCCCATCGTCTCGTTCAGCCCCTGCTGGTACTGGACGAAGTCGGTCACGGTCTCGGCGTCGGAAAAGTCGATTCCAAGCTGCTCGCCGGCCATCAGGAGGGTGGCGACCAGGCCGGCGATTGCCGGCGGAATCAGCACCAGGCGCGTGATCGGCGAGACCCCGCGCGCGGTGATGAAGGCGACGAAGACGGCAAGCATCACCACCGCCCCCACGTGCGGCCGGATAAGCAGCATCGCGGCCACGGCAAGCGCCATCCAGACGAAGCGCCTGCCGATCCGGATCGAGGCCCAGACCGCCAGCGCGACCGCCATGAACATCGGCGCGTCCTTGCCGATCGCGACGCTCCAGAAATGGAGGCCCGGGAGGAACAGCAGCAGGTAAAGGAGCCACGGCACCTCCGTCTGCAGCGAATCCGCGACTTCGATGAAGCTTCGGATCAGCAGCGCGAAACCGATCATCCCGAAGCACTGGAAGAGCAGGAAATAGTCGAGGAACGATCCGCCAACGGCCGATCTCAGCGTCTGGACGACCCAGGTGATGAAATGCGTGCCGGACGACAAGGGGCCGAACTGCTGGTAGAAATTGTACGGGTCGCGATAATAAGTGAAGGCATCCATCGCCGCTTCGAAATGATAGAGCCAGTAGGCCACCGCCATCGCGACGTGGAGCAGCAGCAGCGGCAGGTACACGTCGAAACGGCGACGGTCGCGGTCGGGGAAGGCGATGAGGTAGGCGAACAGGCTCACCACCAGTCCCGTCAACGCTACGATCATCGGCTCAGTTACCCTCGTTCGCGCGGCTGCGGCCGCCTTCCCGCCCCGCGTCGCCGGAGTGCCGGCGCGATCGGCTTCGCCCCCGCCTCGGGCCGAACGCCTTACAGCTAATCCCATGGCTCATCTAGAAATTTCTTCCCGCGCCTTTATAGGGCGCAGGGAACGGCCCGCCGCGTCGTGGCCGGCGCCCCATCCGGGCCGGCACGGGCTGCCGGCGCGGACCGATTCGCCTGAGGAAGCCACCATGACGGAAAGCCGGTTCGTCGTCTCGCTCGACATGGAGCTGATGTGGGGCGTGCGCGACAAGCGCTCGAAGGAGGATTATGGCCGCCAGGTGCTCGGCGAGCGCGAGGCGATCCCGGCAATGCTCGACCTTTTCGAGCGCGAGGGCATCCACGCCACCTGGGCCGTGGTCGGCATGGCGATGTGCGACGGCGTCGACGAGCTGCTCGCCCGCGCCCCGGCGGCGCGGCCGACCTATGCCGATCCGCGCCAGTCGAACTATTCCTATCTTTCCGAGGCCGGGGCGAGCGAGAAGCAGGACCCCTATTATTTCGCGCCCTCGATGATCCGGCGCATCGCCGACTGCCCGGGGCGCGAGATCTGCACCCATACCTTCTCGCATTATTACTGCCTCGAACCCGGCCAGACGACGGCCCAGTTCGACGCCGACCTCGAGGCGGCGCGCAGCCAGCTCGCCGACTGGGGACTGGAGTGCCGCTCGATCGTGTTCCCGCGCAACCAATATGCCGGGAAGCACCTCAAGGTCTGCGCGGACAAGGGCATCACCGTCTTCCGCGGCACCGAACGCTCCTGGTTCTACCGATCGGCGAGCAGCGGCGAGCAGGTGCCGCTGCGCCGGCTGGGGCGGATGATCGACACCTATCTGCCGCTGTCGGGCGCCAACCTTGCCGATCCGGCGCCGGAAGGGCCGGTGATCAACGTCCCGTCGAGCCGTTTCCTGCGCGCCTACGACCGCAAGCTGCGACGGCTCGATGGGCTGCGGCTGGACCGGATCACGTCCGCGATGACCCAGGCCGCGAAGGCCGGCTCGGTCTTCCACCTGTGGTGGCACCCGCACAATTTCGGCGCCGACACCGCCGAGAACATCCGCTTCCTGGCGCGCGTGCTCGGCCATTTCGCGCGGTTGCGCGACCGCTACGGCATGACCAGCGCGACGATGGCGGAGGCCGCGGCCGCGAGATGAGCAGCGAGGTGGCGCTGCTGATCGGCGCCGACGACATGTCCGTGGCGGTGGCGAACGCGGTGCGGCGGGAGTTCGGCGACGTGCCGGTGCTGGTCGAGGGCCGCGAATCGCGCAAGCTGTTCCTGAAGCGGCGGGCGAAGCGGCTCGGCTGGCTCGCCGTGGCCGGGCAGGCGGCCTTCGTCGCGGCCGCGGTGCCGCTGCTGCGGCGCCGAAGCGCCGGCCGCATCGCCGCACTGGCCGCCACCGCCGGCCTCGATTTCGACCGCTCCGTGCTCGACGGCGCGACCCGCGTCGCGTCGGTCAATTCGGCGGAGGCGACAGCATGGCTGAAGCGGGCGCGGCCGAAGGTCGTCGTGGTCAACGGCACGCGGATCATCGCCCGGCGCGTGCTGGAGGCGACCGGCGCGGTGTTTCTCAACACCCATTGCGGGATCACGCCCGAATATCGCGGCGCCCACGGCGCGTACTGGGCGCTCGCGCGCGGCGACCTCGAAGGCTGCGGCGTCACCGTCCATCTCGTCGATCCCGGCATCGACACCGGCGACATCGTCGCGCAACGCCGGGTCGAGCCCGGGCCGGACGACAATTTCGTCACCTACCCCTATCTCCAGGTCGCGGCCGGACTACCGCTGCTGATCGATGCGGTGAGAGCGGCACTCGATGGAGAGCTGGAGCCGCGCGCCCGCGACGCGGCCTCGGGGCTCTGGTACCATCCCACGCTCTGGCAATATATCGCGAACGGGCTGCGACGGTCGGTCTGGTAGCCTAGCGATCGAGAATGGCGCGCACCCGCGCCGCGACGTCGGGATGGGCGATGATCAGGTCCGGCAGCGTCGGATCCGCGTTGTTGTAGGCGAGCGCCGAGCCGTCGAGCCGGGTAGCGACGAGGCCGCAGCCCAGGGCGACGGCCGCGGGCGCGCAATTGTCCCATTCGTAC
>Ga0299913_10002788_pt1 | contig 13992 bp, 15 predicted proteins | sample RVTome_9_FD_201360 | JGI IMG/M metagenome (GOLD analysis project Ga0299913, IMG submission 201360) | Soil microbial communities from uranium-contaminated site in the Upper Colorado River Basin, Wyoming, United States - RVT155D38 (version 2) ... | reverse complement strand
GAGTTTCAGTTCGTGCGGCGGCACACTGAACCGCTGAGTGATCCACTGTCCCTGGGACAGGCCGGCAAACGCAAGCGAGGCGGCGGTCAAAAACGCCACCGTCGTGAGCAGCCTGCCGATCTTGTCGTCCTGATGCTTCGTGGCGTCCAGCACCTCGGCGTAACTGCCCTCCAGCAGTTTCGTCTTCTCCGCGATCTGCTCGACGGTCTCGGTGTCGAAGCTCAGGCGCTCGCCGATGTCCACTCCTGCCGCCCTCCGTCGAGCACACCATCGTCACGGGTCTCAACGTGCCTGACACATCGGGCGTTACTGGATCCTGGCCGACGCCACAGGGCGAGCAGCCCGACGGTCCGCGGCACAGGCGCAAATGTCGCCGCTTCGATTCGACCAACCGGCACAATGGGGGGGTGGCGACACCACTGGACGGACTGGCCGCGTTGCAGGCGGCCGCCGAGTCGGGCGAGCTCGATGAGCTGTGCGCCCGCCACCGGGTGCGCATCCTGACCGTGTTCGGCAGCGCTGCCCGCGGCGAGCCCAATCCGCGTGATCTGGACATCGGCGTCATGTTCGAACCGGACGCCGACCCGGACTATCTGGCCGTCGTCAACGACCTGATCGATCTCACCAGGACCGACACAGTCGACTTCGTTCACCTCAACCGCGGCGGCCCGGTGATCAGGGAACGCGCCCTGGTCGGCTCGATCGGGCTGTACGAGAGCGAACCAGGCGCGCTGGCCAAGGCCCAAGTCGCGGCGGTGCTGGAACGGATGGACACGGACTGGATGCGCCGGCTCGACCTGGAGCTGATGGCGGGATGACTCCGACCAAGCTGGACTGGCGGTCACTTCGCGCAAAGCTTCACAAGATCAACGAACTCCGCGCCGATCTTCATGGGCTCGGCGCCGTCGACCTGCGCCGGCTGACCGAGGACCGGCTGGTCGGCTTGGCCGTCGAACGAGTGCTTACGGTCATCGTGGACCTCGCCGTATCGATCAACAGCCACGTATGCGCCGTCGAGTTGGGTTACGTCGCCGACACGTACGCCGACTCCTTCCCGCTCGCGGCAAAGGCGGGGCTCATCGACAAGGATCTCGCCGAACGGCTGCAACCATCGGCGGGACTACGCAATGTCATCATCCATGAGTACATCAAGATCGACTACCAGCGTGTGGCCGATGCGATACCGATGGCGATCGAGCAGTACGGGCGGTACGTCGAGCAGGTGGCGCGGTGGCTGCTGGATCGTCAGAAGGTGTCGGGTGGGATGTAGGTGCCCCACACGTCGCGGAGGGCGTGGCAGACCTCGCCGACGGTGGCTTGGGCGGCCAGGGCGGCCTTGAGTGCTGGCATCACGTTGTCGGCGCCGGCCGCGGTGGCGCGCAGGGCGTCCAGTGCCGCCTGGACGTCGGACGCGGAGCGGGCGGCCCGTAGGGCGGCAAGGCGGGCGCACTGGGTGGCCTCGATGGTGGGGTCCACGCGCAGCGGCTCGTAGGGCTCCTCCTCGTCGAGCTGGAAGCGGTTGACGCCGATGATGATCCGCTCGCCGAGCTCGGTGGCCTGGGCCGCGGAGTATGCCGACTTCTCGATCTCGGACTTCTGGAAGCCCTGCTCGATGGCGGCCACGGCGCCGCCGCGGTCCTCGACGGCCCGCATGAACTCGACGACGGCGGCCTCCATCTCGTCGGTCATCGCCTCCATGACGTAGGAGCCGGCGAACGGGTCGACGGTGGCGGTCAGGTCCGACTCGTAGGCGATCACCTGCTGCGTGCGCAGCGCGAGCCGCGCCGCCTTCGACGTGGGCAGCGCGATCGCCTCGTCGAACGAGTTGGTGTGCAGCGACTGGGTGCCACCGAGCACGGCGGCCAGCGCCTGCACCGTCACCCGCACCAGGTTGACCTCCGGCTGCTGCGCGGTGAGCTGCACGCCGGCGGTCTGGGTGTGGAAGCGCAGCATCTGCGACCTGGGGTTCCGCGCGCCGAAGTCGTCGCGCATGATCCGCGCCCAGATCCGGCGCGCCGCGCGGAACTTGGCCACCTCCTCCAGCAGCCCGGTGCGGGCCACGAAGAAGAACGCCAGGCGCGGCGCGAAGTCGTCGACGGCGAGCCCGACGCGGCGGGCCGCCCGCACGTACTCGATGCCGTTGGCCAGCGTGAACGCGATCTCCTGCGCGGGCGTCGCGCCCGCCTCGGCCATGTGGTACCCGGAGATCGAGATCGTGTTCCAGCGCGGCAGCTCGCTCTTGCAGTACGCGAAGATGTCGGTGACCAGCCGCAGCGAGTGCGCCGGCGGGTAGATGTAGGTGCCGCGCGCGATGTACTCCTTGAGCACGTCGTTCTGGATGGTGCCGGTGAGCTTGGCGGCGTCGATGCCGGCCTGCTCGGCGACGAGCTGGTAGAGCAGCAGCAACAGCGCGGCCGGCGAGTTGATCGTCATCGAGGTGGACACCTCGTCCAGCGGGATGCCGTCGAAGAGCGTCCGCATGTCATCGATGGAGTCGATCGCCACGCCGACCTTGCCGACCTCGCCCGACGCGACCGCCTCGTCGGAGTCGAAGCCCATCTGGGTCGGCAGGTCGAACGCCACCGACAGCCCGGTCTGCCCGGCGTGCAGCAGCTGGTGGTAGCGCGCGTTGGACTCCGAGGCGGTGCCGAACCCGGCGTACTGCCGCATCGTCCACGGCCGGTGGGTGTACATCGTCGGGTAGACGCCGCGGGTGAACGGGAACTCGCCGGGCTCACCGAGCCGCTCGCCGAGCCCGGCCGCGACGTCTCCGGCCCGGTACACCGGTTGCAGTTCGAACCCGGACTCGGCCCGCGTCGGCTCGCCCATGCGCTCACCGTAGAACAGCAGTGGACAATGGCGCCGTGACCACTCCGGCGAGACCGCGGTACCTGGCCGACAGGTACCGGCTGGAGGAGGTGCTCGGGCGCGGCGCCACCGGCACTGTGTGGGCGGCGTACGACGAGATGCTGCGCCGGCGGGTGGCGGTCAAGGAGGTCCCGCCGCCGCCGGGCATGCCCGAGCCCGAGGCGCACGCGCTGCGCGAGCGCACGCTGCGCGAGGCCAGGTCGATCGCGGTGCTCTCGCATCCCAACGTGGTGACGCTGTACGACGTGGTGCGCCAGGACGGCGAGCCGTTCGTGGTGATGGAGCTGCTGCCGGCGCAGAGCCTGGCCAAGGTGATCAACGAACGCGGACCGCTGGACATCGGGGGTGCGGCGCTGGTTGGCCATGCGGTGGCCAGCGCGCTGCAGGCGGCGCACGACTCGGGCATCACCCACCGCGATGTCAAGCCGGGCAACGTGCTGATCGGGTCCGGCGCCGCGAACGGCCGGATCAAGCTCACCGACTTCGGCATCGCCCGCAACGTCGCCGAGTCGACCATGACGGTCACCGGCATGACTCTCGGCTCGCCGGCGTTCATCGCGCCCGAGGTGGCGTCGGGCGGCCAGGTCACCCCGGCCGCCGACCTGTGGGGGCTCGGCGCGACGCTGTTCGCCGCCGTGCAGGGCCACCCGCCGTACGACGCGGGCGATCCGCTGGCCACGGTGGCCGCCGTGGTGACCGGCGAGGTGCCGCAGCCGACCGCCGCCGGGCCGCTGGCGCCGGTGATCACCGGGCTGATGGTGAAGGACCCGGCGCGGCGCCTGCCGCTGTCCGAGGTGCGGCGGCTGCTGCAACCGCTGCTCCCACCGGACGGCAGGGTGCTGCGCGACGCCGCCAACACCGCTGTACTGGCGGTGCCCGCCAACGACGAACGCACCGGGTCCGTGCCGCACGACCAGCACGACCAGCACGACCAGCGCGGCCAGCACGGCACCACGTCCATGCCGCACGACCAGCGCGACCAGCGCGCCGCACCGGTGCACGACGAGCCGACGAGCGGCCTCGGGTGGCCGCCGCCAGCGGTCGCCGCGCTCACCAGCCCGCTCGCGCCGCTGGCCACCGACCCCGGCCCGCTGCCGTTCACCGCCACCCGCCCGCGGCGCCACCGCCGGTCCGGGCTGGCCACGGCCGCGATCGCGCTGGCCAGCGTGCTGTTCTTCGCGTTCGGCGCGGTCGGCGGGTTCGAGATCTCCCGGTGGGCCGCCGGCGCACCACCGCTGCCATCGGCCGCCCGCACGGCGCCCGGCTCCGCCCCAGGCGGTGCGGCGGGCGAGACCGGCCTGCACCTCCACGACGTCGCGGTGACCAACGACCGGCCCGGCGGCGACGAGGCGCTGCTGAGCAGGTTCACCGTCGGCGTGCCGGAGGGTTGGGCGGCGTACCGGCCGCCACTGAGCAGCGCCGAGACGCCCATCGTCGCGACCTTCGTTGCGCCGGAGGGCAACCGCTCGATCTCCGTGGACCACCTGCGCGGCTTCTACCCCAAGGGCGACATCGAGGAGTACCTGGAACGGCTGCAGGAGACGATGTCGAAGTCGGTGGACGAGGTGGTGCCGCAGCCCGTCAACCCCGTCGGCCCGCCCGCATCCGCCGGCGCCCCCGAGAGCCCGCACGAGACGAGCTTCCGCACCGTCGAGCGTGGTTCCGGCGGCACCAGCGACGAGCTGCTGCGCACCACGCTCGTGTACCTGCTGCCGACCGCGACCGACCTGTGGGTGCTCAAGGTGACCGTCCCCACCGACCAGCAGAAGGCCGCGGACGAGCTGTACGACGAGGTGAAAGCGAGCTTCCGGCCGTCGATCCCATGATCGCTGACCGGCACCCTTAGGGTGCACCGCATGGAAGACGACGCCGCCCACGCCGATGCCCGCCTCGCCGCCGACGCGCTGCGCCGAGCGACCAGGACCGACAACCACGAGATCGCCGTGGTGCTCGGCTCGGGGTGGCGGCCGGCGGCCGACGTGATCGGCGAGCCGGCCGCCGAGGTGGCGATGGCCGAGCTGCCCGGATTCACCCCGCCGGCGGTCGCCGGGCACGGCGGCAGCATCCGCTCGGTGTCGGTGGACGGGCGCCGGGTGCTGATCATGCTCGGCCGCACCCACGGCTATGAGGGGCACGGGGTCGCGGCCGTGGTGCACGGCGTGCGAACCGCGATCGCGTCCGGGGTCCGGACGGTCGTGCTGACCAACGCCGCCGGCGGCCTGCGGGACGGCATGCAGGTCGGCCAGCCGGTGTTGATCAGCGACCACCTCAACCTGACCGGCCACTCCCCGCTCGTCGGACCGGCCTTCGTCGACCTCACCGACCTCTACTCGCCGCGCCTGCGCGCGGTCGCCAGGGAGATCGACCCGTCGCTCACCGAGGGCGTCTACGCCGGGCTGCCCGGCCCGCACTTCGAGACCCCCGCCGAGATCCGCATGCTGCGCACCCTGGGCGCCGACCTCGTCGGCATGTCCACCGTGCACGAGGCGATCGCGGCCAGGGCCGGCGAGGCCGAGGTCTTCGGGCTGTCCCTGGTGACCAACCTGGCGGCCGGCATCACCGGCGAGCCGCTCAACCACCTCGAGGTGCTCGAAGCCGGCCGAGCTGCCGCTTCTCGCATGGGAAACCTCCTGCGCGAACTCGTCACCCGCGCCTGACCAGCAATTTCCGCCTTATATAGCTCGAACTACCATAACTCCAGCTACCATAACCTGCGTGGCAGCATCCCCCGTGGCCCGGCCGGTGGACCTGCACGACCGCGAGTCGGAGTGGGCCGACCTCGTCGAGTTCGCGACCGACCAGCGGAGGGGCGCCACGCTGGCGTTCGTCTACGGCCGGCGGCGTCAGGGCAAGACCTACCTGCTGCAGTCGCTCGCGGAGGCCACCGGCGGCTTGCTCTTCGGCGGGCTGCAGATGACCGAGGCACAGAACCTCGACCGCTTCGCCGAGTCATACGCGCAGTTTCGCGGCCTACCGCCGGGCACCACCCGCTTCGCGAGCTGGGACGCGGCCATCGATGCCATCTTCGCCCTCGGCGAAGACACGCCGCAGCCCGTCGTCGTGGTTGTTGACGAGTTCCCCTACTTGCTGGAGTCGACGCCCGGCCTGCCGTCTCTGATCCAGTCCACGCTCAGCCCGCGCGGGCGCGCCAGGACCCGCAGCCGGACCCGCCTGGTGCTGTGCGGAAGCGCGTTGACCACCATGCGCAGCCTGCTCATCGGCAGCGCCCCGCTCCGGGGTCGCGCGGCCAAGGAACTGATGGTGCATCCCTTCGGGTTCCGCCACGCCGCACAGTTCTGGGGCATCGACGACCATGATTTGGCGTTCCGCGTGCACGCCTTGGTCGGGGGCACGCCGGCCTACCTCGACATGTCCGGTGGAGCGCCGGCCGGGCCGCGCGCCTTCGACCGTTGGGTGGCCAGGGCGCTGCTGGCTCCTGGCTCCGCCATGTTCCGCGAAGGAAACGTCCTGCTCAGCGCGGAAGTGAACGACCCGGCTCCGTACCACTCTGTGCTGTCCGCCGTCGCCAATGGAGCGCATCGCCGTAGCGAGATCGCAGGCGTACTGCAACGGTCGGACAGCGCCCTCTCCCACCCGCTGACCGTGCTCGAACACACCCAGCTCCTCGATCGGGTGCAGGACGCCCTGAAGGCGCGCCGCTCGGTGTACCACGTCGCCGAACCCGTCATTCGCCTGCACCAGCTGGTCATTCGACGCAACGAGGCCGCGCTCGTCGCCAGGCACGGGCCCCAGGTGTGGGAGTCGGTGGCCGGCACCATCGCATCGAAGATCTACGGGCCCCACCTCGAAGTGCTGGCCCGTCAGTGGTGCGTGCTGCATGCGTCGACGTCGACGCTCGGTGGCCGGCCGAACCACGTCCGCCCGGCCACCTTGCCCTGCCGTCAGCATCGACAGGGCCATGAGCTCGACGTCGTGGTGTCCAGCGCACCAGCGTTCGAGCAGGAGCGCATCCTCGCCATCGGTGAGGCGAAAGCCACCACGCAACCGGTCGGCGAGGCCGAGCTGACCCGCCTCGATCATCTGCGGCAGCTGCTGCCGGCGGACCGCGTGGCGCGGCCGCCCCGGCTGCTGCTCTTCGGCAGAGCGGGGTTCTCGCCGGCGCTGCGCAGGGCCGCGGCGGCACGCGCAGACGTCGAGCTGATCGACCTGGAGCGGCTCTACCGCGGCAGTTAGGTGTGCGGCTGGGTCTGCAGCGACTCGCATCCGTATCGACGTTTTGCGGCGCCCGAAACGTCGATACGGATGCGAGTCGACCTGGGGGTGTGAGGCACGGCGACTAGTGTCGCCGGGCGTGACGGGACTGACCCCGCAGGCGCGGGACGCGGCGTACCGGTGGATCGCGGACGACCCGGACCAGGAGGATCGGGCGGAGCTGCAGCGCGTGCTGGCGGACGCGATGGCCGGCTCCGAAGAGGCCACGGCCGAGCTGGCGGAACGGATGCGCGGGCCGCTGCGGTTCGGCACGGCCGGACTGCGCGGGGTGGTGCGGGCCGGGCCGAACGGGATGAACAGCGCGGTCGTGCTGCGGACCACGGCTGGGCTGGCCGCCTGGCTCGACGCCCACGGCCACGGCGGCGGGGTCGTGGTGGTGGGCCGCGACGCGCGGCACCGTTCGGAGCGGTTCTGCGCGGATGCGGCCGGTGTGCTGCGGGCCGCGGGCTTCGACGTCCGGGTGCTGCCGGGCCCGCTGCCGACGCCGGTGCTCGCGTTCGCGGTGCGCAGGCTGGACGCGGTGGCCGGCGTGCAGATCACGGCGTCGCACAACCCGCCGGCGGACAACGGCTACAAGGTGTACCTCAAGGGCGGCGCGCAGATCGTGCCGCCGGTGGACGCCCAGATCGAGGCCGCGGTGGCGGCCACCCCGGCGGCGGTCGCCATCCCGACCGACAGCGCCTGGACCAGCCTCGGGGACGAGCTCGTCGAGGCCTACCTGGACAGCGTGGCCGCGCGGCCCCCCGGCCGGTGGAGGGAGACGCTGCCGAGCGGCACCGAGCGCGGGCTGCGGGTGGCGGCCACCCCGATGCACGGCGTGGGCGGGGCAACCCTGCAGGCCGCGATGCACCGCGCGGGGTTCACCGACGTGCACCAGGTCGGCTCGCAGGTGCGGCCGGACCCCGACTTCCCGACCGTGTCCTTTCCGAACCCGGAGGAGCCGGGCGCCGTCGACGAGTTGCTCGCGCTGGCCGCCGAGGTGGACGCGGACCTCGCGATCGCGCTGGACCCGGACGCCGACCGGTGCGCGCTCGGCGTGCCCGATGCCGACGGCCGGTGGCGCATGCTCCGCGGCGACGAGACCGGCGCGCTGCTCGGCAACCACATCCTGGCCACGCTCGACAGGGTCGCGCACCCGAGCCCGCTGGTGGCCACCACGATCGTGTCTTCGTCGCTGCTCGGCTCGATCGCCAGAGAGCACGGCGCGCGCTACGACGAGACGCTCACCGGCTTCAAGTGGATCGTGCGCGCCGGGGACGGCGAGGGCACCGGCCTCGTGTTCGGCTACGAGGAGGCGCTCGGCCTGTGCGTGGACCCCGAGGTGGTCAGGGACAAGGACGGCATCTCGGCGGCCGTGCTCGCGTGTGACCTTGCGGCGACGGTCAGGGCCGCCGGCCGCAGCCTGCTCGACGAGCTCGACGCGCTGGCGGTCCGGCACGGGCTGTACCTGACGCAGCCGGTCACCGTGCTGCTCACCGTTCCCGGCGCGGCCGCGATGGCCAAGGTGCGCGCCAACCTGCCGGCCACCCTCGGCGGGCAGCCGGTGGCGGCCGAGGACCTCCAGCCGCGGACCGACGGGGTGCGGCTCACCGGCGACGGCTTCCGGATCGTGATCCGCCCGTCCGGCACCGAGCCCAAGCTCAAGGCGTACATCCAGGTCGTCGAGCCGGTCGCCGGCGAGGCGGAGCTGCCGGCGGCCAAGCAGCGCGCCGGCGCCCGCCTCACCGCCATGGCCACCGCGGTCGCCGAGCTCCTCACCTGACGGCCCCAGGGTCGACTCGCATCCGTATCGACGTTTTGGCGGCGCCAAACGTCGATACGGATGCGAGTCGCCATAAGAGCGCGGAGATCAGTCCGTCGGTTTGGCCCAGGTTTCCAGCCAGTGCGCGACGGCGGCGACCTCCGCGTCGCCACGGCTGACCTGGCGGATGACGTCGAGCGCCGCGGTGTCGTCGGCGTCGATCCACCAGCCGTTGAGGTCGCAGAAGGTGACCACGGCCAGCCACCCGAGCCGCCAGTTGCCCTCCGACAGCGGCCGCGTCCGCACGATCGAGTCGAGCAGCGCGGCCGCCTTCAGCCACAGCGTGGGGTATGCCTCGGCGCCGAGCATGGTGGCCCGCGGCCGGTATGCGGCGGCGTCGAGCAGGCCGGGGTCGCGCACCACGAGATCGCCGGCGCCGACCGTGGTCGCGATCATCAACAGGTCGGCGCTGTCCAGGTAGTTCGTCACCTAGGGATCAGGCCGTACCCAGCCGGTCGAGCAGGCCTTGGTATCTGGGCAGCGCGCGGTCCAGCGCCTGTGAGATCCGTAGTTCCTTGGTGTGCCGCGCCCATCGCTCCGCAACGGCGAGGCGGACGATCTCCTGCTTCGACCGACCCTCGGCCGCGGCAAGCTCGTCCAGCCGACGGTTGTCCTCGTCGGTCAGTCGCAGTGTCATCGCCATGCGTGGAATGGTACCACGACGATACCACCGCGCCAATGCAAGGCCGTTTTGAAACAGTGTTGCGATACAGTCCGAGCATGGCTCGGCCCAAGCTGCACGACGACGCGCTGCGCACCCGGCTGCTGGACCGGGCCGCGGAGCTGCTGTCCCGGGAGGGCCAGGAGGCGCTGTCGCTGCGCCGGCTCGCCAAGGACGTGCAGACCTCGACCACCGCCGTCTACTCCCTGTTCGGCGGCAAGTCCGCGCTGCTGCAGGCCGTCTACGGCGAGGCCTTCCGGCGGTTCGGCGAACACCTGAGCACGGTCGAGCCGAGCGATGACCCCATGCGGGACCTGCAACGGCTGTCCGAGGCGTACCGCAGGAGCGCAACGGCGGACCCGTTCATGTACGCGGTGCTGTTCGGCCGGCGCGCACCCGGCTTCGAGCCGGACCCCGAGACAGCCCCCGAGCTGGTGCAGCGCGCCGACGCCACCTTCGCGCCGCTGGTGGACGCGGTGCGCCGGGGCATCGCGGCCGGCCAGCTGCCCGACGAGGACCCGGTGCGGCTCGCCGTGGCCTGCTGGGCGACGGCGCACGGCATGGTGTCGCTGGAGATCGGCGGCTTCCTGCCGCCGGAGGCCGGCGACGCGGCCGGGCTGTTCGCGACCGCCGTCAGGGCTGTCGCCCGCGGCTGGGACCCGGAGGCAGCGGCACGTACCTGCCGCGCACGGCCATCCTGATCTGCTCCACGTTCTCCCTGAACACGTCGGCCACGAGCTCGTCGGTACGCGGGTCGTTGAGCATCTCGTGCAGCACCCGCAGGACGGTGTCGGCCACCAGCCGCACCACGTCGTCGTGGAACGGCAGCACCGAGAGCCGCCCGGCCTGCCTGTCCTCCTTGATCTTCTCCAGGATCAGCGCGCGCAGCTCGGCGCGGTTCTCCTCAAGGGCCGTGGCCAGGTTGCGGCTGTAGTGCCCGGTCTGCAGCACGTCGACCACCTCGTCGAGCACGGCGACCGTGATGGGCCGCCTGATCAGCCGGACCAGCTGGGCGACGAAGCTGGCCAGCAACCGGGCGCCGAACAGCCGCTCGACGGCCCGTTCGGCCCGCACCGCCAGGACGATGGCGCGCAGCAACTGCTGGCCGTGCAGCGCCGGGTGCGACACCGGAAGCATGCCGACGATCTCGTACCAGTGGCGGGCGAGGAACGGCCGGCCCCAGCCGTGCCGCCGCCACCGCCAGAGGAACTCCGCCGCGAAGATCACGCAGGCCGTCGCGTCGGCGATGAACACGCGCTGCGCGGTCAGCGGCGGCACGGCGACGAAGGTGACGTACCCGAGCAGCGCCACCGACACCACGACCAGTCCGGACATCAGCCAGTCGACCGCGCTGACGCCGCTCGTCGGCCTCATCGCCGCCGCCGCTCAGACCGCGCCGAACTGTCGGTCCCCGGCGTCGCCCAGGCCGGGCACGATGAAGCCGGAGTCGTTGAGCCGCTCGTCGACGCTCGCGGTGACGACCCGCACCGGCAGGTTCGCCGCCTCCAGGTGGCGGATGCCCTCGGGAGCGGCGAGCGCGCAGATGGCCGTGACGTCGGTCGCGCCGCGGTCGGTGAGCAGCCGGATCGTGTACTCCATCGAGCCGCCGGTGGCCAGCATGGGGTCGAGCACGAACACCGGCCGCCCGGCCAGCGACTCGGGCAGCGACTCCATGTAGGGCGTCGGCTCCAGCGTCTCCTCGTCGCGGGCCAGCCCCACGAAGCCCATCTGCGCCTCGGGGATCAGCGCGTGCGCCTGGTCGGCCATGCCTAGCCCGGCGCGCAGCACCGGCACCAGCAGCGGGGGGTTGGCGAGCCGGCGACCGACGGTCTCGGCCACCGGGGTGCCCACCGGCTCGTCCACTACCTCGGCGCCGCGGGTCGCCTCGTAGATGAGCATCAGGGTCAGCTCGCGCAACGCCACGCGGAACGCCGCGTTGCCGGTGCGCGCGTCGCGCATGGCGGTCAGCCGCGCCGCGGCCAATGGATGATCGACGACGAGGACCTGCATAGCGGCTCACCGTACTGGCACGACCGTCCGGCGACGGACGGACGGGCCGCGCGCGCGGCGGCGCGGCGCCCACCGCGGCTCACCGTCAGCTCACCGTCGTGCCACCGCCGCCCGGCGACGGACGGACGGCGGCCGGCCGCGTGGCGGCTACTGTCACCCGCGTGTTCGATCGGATCTACCTCGACACCAAGGCGAGGGTCGTCGACCTCGCGCGCGGGCTGACGGAGGAGCAGCTCGCCGCCGTCGTCGCCGGCACGCCGGCGTGGACCGGCCGGGACGTGGTGGCCCACCTCGTCGGCGTGGCGTCCGACATCGTCAACGGCCGGCTGGAGAACGCGCCGATGCCGGAGTGGACCGAGCCGCAGGTGTCCAGCCGCAGGGGCCGCTCCCTCGACGAGCTGGTCGCCGAGTGGGACGAGGCCGCGCCGGCGGTGGCCACCAGGCTCGCCGAGCGCACGGTGTCGCTTCCGACGGTGTTCGACGCGCTCACCCACGAGGCCGACCTGCGCGAGGCGTTCGGCGTCGGCCGGCCGCCCGAGCGGGACGTCGACGCCGTGGCGAGGGCGCTGGCCAAGGGTGTGGTCGGGCATTTCGCGGGTCCAGGCACGCTCGTCGTGCGCACTGGTGACGCTGAGTGGTCAGGCGGGCACGGCGAGCCGCGTTTCGAGCTCGACGTGGAGCCCTACGAGCTGTTCCGCGGGCTGCTAAGCCGCCGTTCGCGCAAGCAGATGCGCGGGTGGCGGTGGGCCGGCGCCGGCGACCCCGACGAGCTGATCGAAAAGCTGCCCGTGTTCGGCGCGCGGGACGACGACCAGCCAGTTCCGGTGTAAGTTGACTCGAGATTTCGCCCCCCGAGGTGCAGCAGTGCTAGATCCTGAGTCCCCTGAAGAGTTGACCGACGAGCTGGCCGAGCCGGTGTTCGTCGACCCGTTCGGTCGACGCCGCCGCGCGCTGCGCATCGTGGCCGCCGCAACCGCCGTGGTCACCGTCGGTTACCTCACGCTGATCCTGCTCGCCGTCTTCGGGGCCCCGCTGGTGCCGGCCGCCCGGCTGCCGGTGGCGCCACAGGTCGGGTCCGAGGCCGCCTCCGAGACCACGACGACCAGCCAGACCGGCCTGCCGCTGGTCGGTGGCCCCATCACCGAGTCGACGGAGGGCTCGTCGACCACGACCACGACGCCGAAGCCGACGTCCGCGGCCCCCAGCCCGACCCCGCCGACGACGAGCACCACGACCACCCGCAAGCCGAAGCCCACCGAGCCGCCGGGCCAGGGCAAGCCGCCGACGACCCCGCCGGGGCGCGGCTGAGCGTGTGACGAAGGCCCAAGATCACCAGTTGTGACAGGTGAGGGCTCAGGAATTCGCCCGAGGTGAGCCCTCACCTGTCAATCTCGATGATCTTGGCGAGGCCGTCAGGTGTCGGCGCGCACGAAGGCCGCGATGGCCGCGCCGAGCGCCGGCCCCGCGTCCTCCTGCAGGAAGTGCCCCGCGCCGGTGATCGTGGGGTGCTGGATGCCCTTGGCGCCGGGGATGATCTCGGTCAGCACCGGCGCCATCGCACCGGTGATGGGATCCGAGTCGCTGAACGCCACCAGGAACGGCCGGCTCCATTGCGACAGCACCACCCATGCCGCCCGGTTGGCCTCGGTCGCCGGGTCGTCCGGGGTGATCGGCACCAGCCCCGGCATGGCGCGCGGGCCGGCCTTGAAGCTCTCGTCCGGGAACGGCGCGTCGTACGCCGCGCACACCTCGGCCGGCAGCTCCGTCGTGCAACCGTTCTGCACGGCGCGCCCCACGTCCAACGTCTCCGCGGTGCGGATCGCCTCCTTGAACCGGTGCCACACCTTCGGCATCGGCTGGTCGCCGGTCGGCAGCCCGGTGTTGGCCGCGACGACGCGCGCGAACCGCTCGGGGTGCTCGGCCACCAGGCGCAGCCCGATCAGCCCGCCCCAGTCCTGGCCGACGAGCGTCACGTCGCGCAGGTCGAGCGCGTCGAAGGCCAGCGCGCGTACCCACTCGACGTGCCGCGCGTAGGTGTGGTCCTCGATCTCGGCCGGCTTGTCCGACCGGCCGAAGCCGACCAGGTCCACCGCGATCGCGCGCAGCCCGGCCGCGGCCAGCGGGGGCATCACCGTCCGGTACAGGAACGACCAGCTCGGCTCGCCGTGCAGCAGCAGCACCGGAGGGCCGTCCGCCGGCCCGTCGGCCACGTACGCCATCCGCAGCGTGCCGCCGTCGCCGTCCGGCACCTCGGCGTACCCCGGCTCGTAGTCGAAGCCGGGCAGATCCTCGAACCGGTCGTCCGGCGTCCGCAGCACCCGCATGCCGCTGATCCCTACCGCAGTGCCGCCACCCAGGCAACTGGGCGAGGCTTCTAGCCACCAACGTCGGCCGGCACGTGGGCGTCCCAGGGCTCGTC
>Ga0299913_10002787_pt1 | contig 13994 bp, 14 predicted proteins | sample RVTome_9_FD_201360 | JGI IMG/M metagenome (GOLD analysis project Ga0299913, IMG submission 201360) | Soil microbial communities from uranium-contaminated site in the Upper Colorado River Basin, Wyoming, United States - RVT155D38 (version 2) ... | reverse complement strand
ACGAGCCGCGGGTGCGTCGTACCGGCTCCCCATCGCCGGCCACCCGGGGCTACGGAGCACGGCAACGGCGAGCGCGACGACCGCGAGCGTGGCGCCCACGCCGGCGAGGTAGTACCACGCCGACAGGCCCGTGACGAAGGTGTCCCCCGTCGCACCGCGGTCCACCGCGGCCCCGAGCGCGTCGTCCTGCACACTGCCGAAGCCGACGACCACGCTCACCAGGGCTCCTGCCGACGCGGCCAGCCCTACGGCGGCCACGAGGCGGCGCACGCGGCCACGGACCACGAGCAGCACCCCCCACGTCGCGAGGGCGACCAGGGCGAGCGAGGCCACCAGAGGCTGCGACTCCGCGCCGCTGACCGACTCCTCGACGGGCAGGCCGGCAGCCTCACCCTGGGCGGTAGCCCACTCACGTGAGCCCGCGACCGCTGCCGTGGCCGCGCCGACGAGGCCGGCGAGCACCACAGGTCCGTACCAGCGGTCGCGGGACTGGTCAGGCATCGCCGGAGAGCGGGTCGCCGTCGAAGCAGGTGCGGCTGCCGGTGTGGCAGGCAGGTCCTTCCTGGTCGACCCGGACCAGGAGAGTGTCCCCGTCGCAGTCCAGACGAACCTCCTTGACCCACTGGCGGTGTCCGGAGGTCTCCCCCTTGACCCAGTACTCCTCGCGGGAGCGGCTCCAGAAGGTCGTGCGGCCGGTGGTCAGGGTGCGGTGGAGGGCCTCGTCGTCCATCCAGCCGAGCATGAGGACCTCCCCGGTGTCGTGCTGCTGCACGACCGCCGGGACCAGGCCGGCGCCGTCGCGCTTGAGCCGTGCGGCAACGGCGGGGTCGAGCCCGGTGGCGGGGGCCTGCTCGGGGGTGGTCACGGCGCCCAGTATGGCTCAGGGGTGGTCATGCTGGGCGACCCAGGAGGCGTGCAGGCGGCGGTAGACACCGTCCTCCGCCACCAGCCGGGCATGGTGCCCGCGCTGCACGATCCGCCCCGCGTCGACGACCACGACCTCGTCGGCGTTCTCCGCGGTCGAGAGCCGGTGCGCGATGGTGACCGAGGTGCGTCCGCTCATCAGACGCTCGAGCGCCTGGCCGATCCGCATCTCCAGCCGGGGGTCGACGGCGCTGGTGGCCTCGTCGAGCACCAGCAGGTCGGGGTCCGCGAGGTGTGCCCGGAGCAGCGCGACGAGCTGACGCTCCCCCGCCGACAGCGACTCGCCGCGCTGACCGACGCGGGTGGCGAGGCCGTGCGGCAACGAGTCGAGCCAGTCGTTGAGACCCAGCTCCGCCGCCGCCGCCCAGATGTCCTCCTCCGTGGCGTCGAGCCGGCCGTAGCGGGCGTTGGCCGCGAGGTCGGCGTCGAACAAGAAGCCCTCCTGCGGCACCATCACCACCCGCGCGCGCAACGACGCGAACGGGACGTCACGGAGGTCGACGCCGTCGAGCCGCACCGCACCGCCGGTCGGGTCCATCAGCCGGGTGAGCAGCTTGGCCAGCGTGGTCTTCCCCGACCCGGTCTCGCCCACGACCGCGACCCGTGACCCCGGTTCGATGCGCAGGGAGACCTCGCGCAGCACGGGCGGCCCGTCGGGGTAGGCGAACTCCACGTCGTCGAACTCGATCGACACCGGCCCGCTGGGCAGGGGCGTGCCGGCCGGCCCGGGGTCGACGACGTCGGCCTCCGTGTCGAGGATGCCGATCACTCGGCGCCACCCGGCGATGGCGTTCTGCGCGTCGGTGAGGACCTGCGTGCCCATCTGCACCGGCCCGACGAACAGCGTGACGAGGAATGCGAACGCGAGCACCTCCCCCGCGGTGATGTCGTCGTCGAGACCGAGCAGAACGCCGACGATGAGCACACCCGCGTTCGCGAGCCCGGCGGAGACACCACCGAGGGAGAACGAGAACGCGGTGAGGCCCTGGGCACGTGTGGACGCCGCCCGGTGCCGGTCGATCGCGGTGTCGATCCGGTCCTGCGTGCGTCCCTCGATGGCGTAGGACCGGACGACCGCGGCACCCACGACGGGCTCGGACACGGCGGAGAGCAGCGCGCCGACCTGCCGCCGGACGATGCCGTAGGCCTCGGACAGCTTGCGCTGGAAGTAGCGCAGGGACAGGAACAACGGTGCGAAGCAGAGCCACACGACGATCGTGAGCTGCCAGCTGTAGACCGCCATGATCACGGTCGCCACGATGATCTGGCCGACGCTGACCACCGCGATCATGCCGCCGAAGACCAGGAACTGCGACACCTGGTCGACGTCGCTGGTGACCCGTGCCACGAGCGACCCCCGCCGCTCGGTGTTCTGGGTCAGCATCGGCAGGTCGTGCACGTGCCGGAACGCCTTGATCCGCAACGTGGCGAGACCGCGCTCTGCGCTGGCGAAGAGCCGCGCCGTCATGAGGTAGGACGCACCGCTGGTGAGCACGATCGCGACCCCGGCGAGGAGCGCCATCGTCGTCATGAAACCGGTGTCGGGCCCACCGGGAGCACCCAGACCCCGGTCGAGCGTCTGCTGCACGGCAACGGGTACGACCACTCGCCCGAGGGTGGCGAGGACCGCGAAGCCCAGGGTCCCCCAGAAGCCCTCCTTGAGCTCGGGGGAGAACGCGATGCCGCGGGCCAGGGTGCGGCGGGCGGAGATGGACTCACCGGAGTCCATCTCTGTGCCTGCACGGCCGAGGGTGGTGGCACTCCGTGGGCTGCTCACCGCGACTCCACCGCCTCGGCGTGCCCGCCGGGGCCGCCTCCGTCGTCGTCGGGGCCGCCCTCGGCCGCCCGCTCGGCCGCGGCTTGCTCGTAGGCGTTCACCAGGTCGGCGTAGCCGGGGGCTCGGGCCAGCAGCTCGTCGTGGGTCCCGTGCGCAACGACCCTGCCGCCGGCGAGGTAGACCACCTCGTCGGCGAGGCTGATCGTGGCCTTGCGGTAGGCCACGACGAGGATCGTGCTCCCGTAGCCCTTGAGGGCGGCCAGGATCCGTGCCTCGACCTCTGGGTCGACCGCCGAGGTCGCGTCGTCCATGACGAGGAGCCGCGGGCGTCGTACCAGTGCCCGGGCCAGGGAGAGCCGCTGGCGCTGCCCCCCGGACAGGCTGGTCCCCCGCTCCCCGAGCCGGCTGTCCAGGCCGTGGGGCAGCGCGGCGACGAACCCGTCGGCCTGGGCGGTGCGCAGCGCTGCCCAGATCTGGTCGTCGTCGACGGGAGCGCCGAGGGTGACGTTGCCCCGGACGGTGTCGTCGAACAGGAAGGTGTGCTGGGGCACCAGCGCCATGCTCTCGGCGAGGGCGCCGGCCCGGAGGTCGCGGAGGTCGATCCCGTCGATGCGGATCCCGCCCGTCTCCGGGTCGACGAGGCGTACCAGCAACGAGGTCAGCGTGCTCTTGCCCGAGGCGGTCGCCCCCACGACGGCGACCGTCCGCCCCGGCTCGACGGAGAACGACACCTCCTCGAGGAGGGACTGTCGGGGGTCGTACCGGTAGGACAGTGCGTCCACCTCGAGGTGTGCCCCCTCCTCGGTCACCGGGATCCTCTGCTCGCCGTACTCCAGCTCCCCCGTCGCGTCGAGGACCCTTTCCACGCGCTCGAAGCCGACCACGCTCCTCGGGAACTCCCCGAGCAACCAGCCTAACGACCGGATCGGGAAGGCAACGATCGTGAGCAGGTAGGCCACGGTGACGATGTCGCCGGGGTCGGCCTCCCCGTTGAGCACACGCAGCACGCCGACGGCGAGAACGGCCAGCACACCCAGGTTCGGCAGGGCCTCCAGCGCCGGGTCGAAGGCTGCCCGCACACGCCCCGCACGGACCGCCACGTCGCGGAGCGCGTGCGCCCGCTCGGCGAAACGCTCGGTCTCCTCCTCCTCGCGACCCAGCGTCTTGATCACCAGCGCCCCGTCGAACGACTCGTGCGCGACCTCGCTGACCTCCGCGCGCAGCGCCTGTGCGCGGGTCATCAACGGTGACTGGATGCGCTGGAACCACATGTTCGCGGCGATCACCAAGGGGAAGACCAGCAGCCCGACCAGTGCCATCACCAGGTCGGTGAGCAGCATCTGGACGATCGCGATCACCATCATCGCCACGGTGCCGACGGCCATCGGCAGAGGTGCGATCGGCGCCCAGGCGGCCTCGACGTCGGCGTTCGCATTCGAGAGAAGCTGACCCGTCGGGTGCCGCTGGTGCCACTCCATCGGGAGGCGGAGGTACTGCCGGGTGACGGCGCGGCGGTAGTGCGCCTGCATGCGGTACTGCATGATGCCCGCGCCGAGGCGCCGCGCCACGATACCGACCGCGCGGAGGATCGCGACGCCGACGAAGAGCGCGAGGATCGCGACGAGTCCGCCCGCGTCGACGGTGCGCGTCTCGAACGCGGGCAGCACGACGTGGTCAGTCGCCCAGCCGAGCACCCACGCGTCGGCGACGGTCAACGCCCCGAACAGGAGGCTGCCGAGGGTAGAGAGGGTGAACACCAGCTTCTCCCGGCGGATGGCGACACCGAGGACGTGGAAGCCGTCGCGGATCGTGCTCGTCGCGGCTCCCGAGCGTTGGCTCGTCCGAGTGGTAGTCACCCTGCTCCCTCCTTCGGACGCAACCCTACGATCATGACCATGACCCGCCTCGCCCGGACCGAACGCCACGCGCTGTGCGACCTCGCCCTCGAGCTCGGGGAGGACGCGCCGACCCTGTCGGGTGACTGGACCGTCAAGGAGCTCGTCGTCCACCTGCTGATCCGCGAGGGCAGCCCCGCGGCGATCGGCATCACCGTGCCGCCCCTGGCTCGGGTCACCGACCTGGCCTCCCGGCAGCTCGCGAAGACCGACCACGCGGTGCTCGTCGAGCGGCTCCGGAAGGGACCACCGCTCTACTCGCCGTTCCGGATCGCTGCGATGGACAAGACGCTGAACACCCTCGAGTTCTTCGTGCACCACGAGGACATCCGTCGCGCCCAGCCGGGCTGGGAGCCGCGCGAGCTCGACACTCGCGTGCAGGACGTGTTGTGGAAGATGATCCGGGTCGGGGGACGCGGACTGGTGCGCGGCGCCGCGGTGGGCGTGACCCTCGAGCGCGGTGACACCCGCGAGCAGGCCGTCCTCAAGGACTCCTCCACGCCCGTGGTCGTCCGGGGTCTGCCGTCGGAGCTGGTGATGTTCGTCTACGGCAGGCAGGAGCAGTCCCGCGTGGAGCTCGACGGCTCCCCCTCGGACATCGCCAGGCTGACCGGCGCAGACCTCGGGATCTAGCGGACCGGGTAGCCGGACGCGGCCAGCTCCTGCTTGACCTCGCCGACGCGCAGCGTGCCGAAGTGGAAGACCGTGGCGGCGAGCACGGCGTCCGCGCCGGCCTCCACGGCGGGAGGGAAGTGCTCGACCTTGCCCGCCCCACCACTGGCGATGACCGGGATGGTGACCTCGTGCCGCACCAGGCGGATCAGCTCGAGGTCGAACCCGTCCTGGGTCCCGTCCGCGTCCATGGCATTGAGCAGGATCTCGCCCGCACCGAGCTCGGCGGCACGGGCGGCCCACTCCACCGCGTCGAGCCCGGCGCTCCGCCGGCCACCGTGCGTCGTGACCTCGAACCCGGAGCCGGTCCCCTGCGCACGGCGGGCGTCGACGGAGAGCACCAGCACCTGGTTGCCGAACCGGTCGGCGATCTCCGCGATCAGCTCGGGGCGGCGGATCGCGGCGGTGTTGACAGCGATCTTGTCGGCCCCGGCGCGCAGCAGACGGTCGACGTCCTCGACACTGCTGATCCCGCCGCCCACGGTGAGCGGGATGAAGACCTGCTCGGCGGTGCTCGACACGATGCCGAGGGTGGTGGCGCGCTCCTCGTGCGAGGCGGAGATGTCGAGGAAGGTCAGCTCGTCGGCACCCTCGGCGTCGTAGACCTTCGCCAGCTCGACCGGGTCGCCGGCGTCGCGGAGCTCCTGGAAGTTGATCCCTTTCACCACGCGGCCGGCGTCGACGTCGAGGCACGGGATCACCCGCACCGCCAGGCTCATCGGCGCTCCGGGGGGAGGGTCAGGGCAAGGGCGTCCTCGAGGGTGAACCTGCCCTCGTACAGCGCGGTGCCGATGATCGCTCCCTCGACCCCCTCGTCGACCAGCCCGGCCAGTGCCTCCAGGTCGGCCAGCTCGGTGACGCCGCCGGAGGCCACCACGGGACGGTCGGTGGCCGCGCACACCTGCCGCAACAGGTCGAGGTTGGGGCCCTGCAGCATCCCGTCCTTGTTCACGTCGGTCACGACGTAGCGGGCACACCCCTCGGAGTCCAGGCGGGCGAGCACCTCGTACAGGTCACCTCCGTCGCGGGTCCAGCCGCGGGCGGCGAGGGTACGACCCCTCACGTCCAGTCCGACCGCGATCCGGTCCCCGTGCCCGGCGATGGCCCGCGCGCACCACTCGGGGTGCTCGAGGGCGGCGGTGCCGACGTTGACCCTGCGACAGCCGGTGGCCAGCGCCGCCTCCAGCGACTCGTCGTCCCGGATGCCCCCGCTCATCTCGACCGCGATGTCGAGGGAGCCGACGATCTTCGCGAGCAGCTCGCGGTTGTTCCCGCGCCCGAACGCCGCGTCGAGATCGACCAGGTGCAGCCACTCCGCCCCCCGGTCCTGCCAGTTCAGCGCGGCCTCGACCGGGTCGCCGAAGCGCTTCTCGGAACCAGCGACGCCTTGCACCAGCTGGACGGCTTGGCCCCCTGCGACGTCCACAGCGGGCAGCAGCTCGAGGTAGTTGGTCATGGCGCAAGCCTAGGAGACGGTGACGCACCCGCGCTCCCCGTCTCAGCCGCAGCAGGTGCGTCATGGCGCAGACTGGGCCCATGAGGTTCACCGAGCGCGAGATGACGACCGCGATCGACACGGTCGCCCGAGGTGTGTTCACCGCGACGCGGCCACCGTGGCGTCGTGGCGCCGCCGACGTGGCATGGGAAGGACTGCCCCGGGTCGAGCGGTACAACCACAAGTCGGCAGTCGGCGAGATGGTCCTCCCGGCTCTGGTGGCGCTGCCCGAGCGACCCACGGTCGGGGCCCGGCCCGCCTTCACCGACGAGGAGTACACGGCGGCGGCCGAGGCCGCGAGCCGCACGCTGGTGGAGCACCGGGGACCCGGCGCGTGGGACGCGCTGTCCGTGCGCCGTCGCCGGCAGCTCGTCAGGGCCACCGCGGCGCTGACGCGCTCGGCCGTCGAGGCGATGCCCGTGCGCCAGGATCCCGACAGCGTGATCGTCCCGGACCACCTCTGAGGCGTGCCCGGGACGCGGTGCCGTGCGGACTACCGCCGTCGACGCAGGAACAGCGCGGCGAACAGCGGAGCGGTGATCACGGTGAGGATGAACACCGCAAGGCTGATCTTCCAGTCCTGCCACACGACACCCGCCACGACGTTCACCGCCAGCAGCAGAAGCACCAGCAGACGGATGCGGAGCCGGCGGCGGCGTGCGAGCGGGCCGTCCGGACGGCCCGAGGGGGCGGTGCGCCTCGGTTTCGCGGGGGCTGGACGGGGACGGTTCTTCTTCGGAGGTGTCGCCGCACCGGGGCGTGGGTTCTTCGCTCGCGCGGCAGCCTTGGGGGCCTGCCGGCCGCCTGGAACAGCAGCCTTGCCACCGGGGTGGGAGGTCGTACGCTCCTGCCGCTCCTGGTCCGACCCGCGGGCTGCCGCCTTGATCCCGGCCTCGCGCTCCCGTGCGGCGCGGTTCCTGGCTCGTTCCTTGCTCATAGTGACTCCACCCAGTTGCGTAGCAGTGCGGCTCCGGCATCGCCGGACTTCTCGGGGTGGAACTGGGTCGCCGACAGCGGGCCGTTCTCGACCGCCGCGACGAACCTGTCCCCACCGTGCTCGGCCCAGGTCACCCGGGGCGCCTGAGTGCGCCCGTCGGTGACGAGCGTCCAGTCGCGCACCCCGTAGGAGTGCACGAAGTAGAACCGCTCGTCGGCGATCCCCTCGAACAGGGTGCTGCCGTCGGGCACCTGGACGGTGTTCCACCCCATGTGCGGTACGACGGGCGCATGGAGGCGTTCGACGACTCCCGGCCACTCGTCGAGCCCCGGGGTGTCCACACCGTGCTCGACACCGTGCTCGAACATGATCTGCATCCCGACGCAGATGCCGAGGACCGGCCTGCCCCCCGCGAGCCGACGGCCGATCACCTCGTGGCCACGCACGGCGCGCAGGCCCTCGACGCAGGCACGGAAGGCGCCCACACCCGGGACCACGAGCCCGTCGGCCTCCGCGGCGGCGGCCGGGTCCGCGGTGAGCTCGACCTCGGCACCGGCGCGCTCGAGCGCGCGCACGGCGGAGCGGATGTTGCCCGACCCGTAGTCGAGCAGCACGACGTTCGGTCTCGTCACAGACTGCCCTTGGTGCTCGGCACCCCGGTCTCGCGCGGGTCGATCGCGACCGCGTCACGGAGGGCACGGGCCACCGCCTTGAACTGTGCCTCGACGAGGTGGTGCGGGTCGCGGCTGGAGAGGACCCGCACGTGCAGGGCGATCTGCGCGTGGTGGGCCAACGTCTCGAACACGTGCCGGGTCAGCGACCCGATGTAGGGCGCGCCGGTGCCGCCGATGGTGACGAAGGCCTGCGCCTCGGGCTCACCGGTGTGCACGCAGTAGGGCCGCCCGGAGACGTCCACCGCGCACTGGACCAGGGCCTCGTCCAGCGGCACCAGGGCGTCACCGAAGCGACGGATCCCCCGCTTGTCGCCGAGTGCCTCGCGCAGTGCGTCACCGAGTGCGATGGCGGTGTCCTCGACGGTGTGGTGTCCGTCGATGTGGAGGTCACCGACCGTCTGCACGGTCAGGTCCACCAGCGCGTGCCGCGCGAGGGCGTCGAGCATGTGGTCGTAGAAGCCCACGCCGGTGGAGATGTCGGCACGTCCCGTGCCGTCGAGGTCGAGCTCGACGAGGACCTTGGACTCCTTGGTCTCCCGCTCGATGCGTGCGGTGCGGCTCATCTTTCGAGTACCTCCATCAGGGCGGACCGGAAGGCCGCCATCTCGGCCGGGGTGCCCACCGACACCCGCAGCCAACCATCGGGACCAGTCTCACGGATCAGGACCCCCCGGTCGAGCAACCCCTGCCAGACCGCGTGGCGGTCGGGGAACGTGCCGAACAGGCAGAAGTTGGCGTCCGACTCGGCGACGTCGAGACCGAGTCCCCGCAGCCAGGAGACGGTCGCGTCGCGCTCCGCGCGCAGGTCGTCCACCCGGGCGAGCAGCTCGTCGGCGTGACGCAGCGCGACCCGCGCGACGGCCTGGGTGACCGCCGAGAGGTGGTAGGGCAACCGGACGACCCGGATCGCGTCACAGATCTCCGGAGACGCGGCGAGGTAGCCCAGACGTGCACCGGCGAGCGCGAACGCCTTGCTCATCGTGCGTGAGACGACCAGGTTCGGTGTCGTCGGGAGCAGCTCGAGGGCGCTCGGCGTACCGGAGCGGCGGAACTCGCCGTAGGCCTCGTCGATCACCACCACCCCGGGCGCGGCGGCGCAGACCGCGCGGACGGTGTCGGTCGGCAGCGCGGTGCCGGTGGGGTTGTTCGGCGAGGGCAGGAGTACGACGGACGGGCGGTGCTCGTCGATCACGGCCAGGGCGTGGTCGACGTCGAGGGAGAAGTCCTCCTCGCGGTGTCCCACCACCCACCCGGTCATCGCGTCGCGGGCGTACTCGGGGTACATCGAGTAGGTCGGCGCGAAGGACACCGCGACCCGTCCCGGTCCTCCGAACGCCTGCAGGATCTGCAGCATCACCTCGTTGGAGCCGTTCGCGGCCCACACCTGCTGCGGCGTGACCCCGTGCCCGAGGTAGCCCGCGAGCGCGGCCCGCAGCGCGGTGAACTCCCGGTCGGGATACCGGTTGAGGGTGCGCGTGACGTCGGCCACCGCCGCGGCGACGTCGGCGACGACGGCCTCGCTCGGCGGGTAGGGGTTCTCGTTGACGTTGAGGGTGACGGGCACGTCGAGCTGGGGGGCGCCGTAGGGCGCGATGCCGCGCAGCTCCTCCCTGAGGGGCAACGTCATCAACGGCCCTCGAGACGGACCTGGACGGCGGCGGCGTGACCGGGGAGGTCCTCGGCGTGGGCGAGGTTGACCACGTGGGTCGCGACGTCGCGCAACGCGTCGGCGTCGTAGTCGACGACGTGCACGGCCTTGCGGAACGACCGGACGGACAGCCCCGAGGAGTAGCAGGCGGCGCAGCCGGTCGGCAGCACGTGGTTGGAGCCGGCTGCATAGTCACCGAGCGACACGGGCGCGAACGACCCGACGAACACCGCGCCCGCGTTGCGCACGCGCGCAGCCCAGTGTTGCGCGTCGACGGTCTGGATCTCCAGGTGCTCGGCGGCGTAGCCGTTGACCACCGCGAGCCCCTGCTCGACGTCGTCGACCAGGACGATCGCCGACTGCTGCCCGGACAGGGCGGTGCGGATCCGCTCGACGTGCTTGGTCACCGAGATCTGCTTGTCCAGCTCGGCCTCGACGTCCTGCGCCAGCTGCTCCGACGGGGTGACGAGCACCGAGGCCGCCAGCGGGTCGTGCTCGGCCTGGCTGATCAGGTCCGCCGCGACGTAGGCGGCCGACGCGGTGTCGTCAGCCAGGATCGCGATCTCGGTGGGGCCGGCCTCGGAGTCGATACCGACGACGCCCTTCAGCAACCGCTTGGCCGACACGGTGTAGATGTTGCCCGGGCCGGTGACCATGTCGACGGGGCGGCAGGGTCCCGCGCCGTAGGCGAACATCGCCACCGCCTGGGCGCCGCCGACGGCGTACACCTCGTCGACACCGAGCAAGGCGCAGGCGGCGAGGATCGTGGGGTGCGGGAGGCCCCCGTGGTCCTTCTGGGGCGACGAGGTGAGGGCGATCGAGGACACCCCGGCAACCTGCGCGGGGACCACGTTCATCACCACGCTCGACACCAGCGGCGCCAGGCCGCCGGGCACGTAGAGACCGACCCTCTCGACCGCAACCATCCGTTGGGTCACGGTCCCGCCGGGCACGACCTCGGTGACCACGTCCGCCTCCAGCTCGGCCTCGCAGGTCACGCGTAGTCGCCGGATGGACTCCTCGAGTGCCTCCCGCACCGCCGGGTCGAGGGCAGCGAGCGCGTCGTCCAGCGCGCTCTGCGGCACCGCGATGTCGCGCTGTGCCACGCCGTCGAACCTCTCCGCGAACTCGGCGATCGCCTCGACCCCTCGATGGCGCACCGCGTCGCAGATCGGGCGGACCACGTCGAGGGTGGCTTCGACGTCGAGCTCCGCACGCGGCACCACGCTGCGGTAGTCGGGGACGGACGCGGCATCACGCGTCGACGTACCCCTGAGGTCGATCCGGCGAATCATGGGTTCCAGTGTAGGGCGGCGCCACCAGCCGGATTCCCCGGTGTCAGCGCGCGGACCCGGTGTGGAGGCCGCGCACGGGTAGGTTGTTCGACGTGACAGGACAGCTGCCGATGTTCCCGCTCAACAGCGTGCTGTTCCCCGGCATGACCCTGTCGTTGCACGTGTTCGAGGACCGGTACCGCGCGCTGGTGCACCATCTCCTCACGATCTCCGACCGCGCCGACCGGCTCTTCGGGATTGTCGCGATCCGCGAGGGCTTCGAGGTCGGGGCCCAAGGTGTGCAGTCGGTCCACCGGGTCGGGTGCGTCGCGCAGATGACGACGGTGGAGCCGGCCGAGGACGGGCGGTTCGACATCGAGGTGGTCGGCCGTGAGCGTTTCCACCTGCAGTCGATGGACGCCTCCGGGCCCTACCTGGTGGGCACCGTGGAGACGCTGCCGCCGGGCGCTGCCGCAGCGACCGGTACGACGGACGAGGCCCGCCGCACCCGTGAGGTCTTCGAGGTCTACCGGCGCAGGCTCTCCGACCTGCGTGGGACCGACGTCCTCGACGTCGCGCTCCCCGACGACCCGGAGTACCTCTCCTACACGCTGGCAGCGACCTGCCTGCTCACTTTGCGGGAACGCCAGGCGCTGCTGGAGACGAGCAGCGTCGACGAGCGTCTCGTGATGCTGCGGCTCTCCCTGCGTGAGGAGATGCGGGCGATGCGCGCGATCCCCTCCCTCCCCGCCACTGAGGTCGCCCGCACCGGCTGGTCCCCCAACTAGGCGAGGAGGGGCCATGGCGAGGAACAGGGGCAGCGCGGGGACGCCGGCGACGGTGGCGCTCACCCGGGCGGGGGTGCATTTCACGATGCACCCCTACCAGCACGACCCGGCGGCGGCGGCGTACGGCCTCGAGGCCTCCGAGGCGCTCGGGCTCGAACCAGACCAGGTGTTCAAGACGCTCTTCGTGACCGTGGACGACCGTCTGGTCGTCGGGATCGTCCCCGTGTCGCGGCAGCTGGACCTCAAGGCGCTCGCCGCCGCGGTGGGGGGCAAGAAGGCGGTGATGGCCGACCCGGCGGCGGCCGAACGGGCCACCGGGTACGTCGTCGGCGGCATCTCCCCCCTCGGGCAGAAGCGGCGCCACCTCACCGTCGTCGACGAGTCCGCCCTGGCCTTCGACACGGTCTATGTCTCCGGCGGCCGACGCGGACTCGACCTGGGGCTCAGCCCCGCGGACCTGGTGCGGCTGACCGACGCGCGGACCGCACCGGTCTCCCGCTGACCGCTGCCATGCGGACCGCCGCCGCGCTACTGCCGGGTGGTGAGCCGGAAGAGCCCTCGCTGCACGTCCCCGTCGACCCAGCCGCTCACGCCGAGGGCGCCGAGTGCCCCCATGTTCTCCTCGACCTCGGGCTCGGCCTCGCCGCCCATCGAGCGGGAAAACTCCTCGACGAGACGCTGCACCCACGAGTCGCCGGCGGCGAAGTCGACGTAGAGCACCCCCGTGGCGCGTTCTGCCTCAGGCACGACGTCGCGGAAGGATGCGACGTCGCCGAGCCCCCCATCGCCCGCAAGCGTCGCGACGTAGTCGGGGTTGAGTCCGAACGCCACCGCACGATCGCCCTCCAGGACGTGGAGCATGTCGGCGTCGGGCCCGACGGCGGCCTTGACCTTGTCGACCACCGGCAGGATCTCGGCGGGGTCACCCACCACGCGGACTCCGGCGGGCACCGCGCTCGGGTCGGCGCTGGCGATGACCGCCTGCGCGTCCAGGTCGGAGTCGATGACCAGGCTCACGCTCTCACCGAGGAGGGTCTCGATGTCCTCGGGCAGCTCGAGGCCGGTCGCGGCCTCCCCCTCGGCGAGCATCTGCTCGAGCGGGATACCGCCGATCTCGCCCATCATCTCGAGGTAGTCCTGGAGCCACCCTTCGGGCACCGCGAACCCGAACGCGGCACCGGTGGAGGCGGGCAGGTCGGAGATGCCGACCACCGCGTCCCCGGCACCGGCGAAGCCCGAGGGCAGGCCCCCGGCGGCCATCTCGGCCTCCACCGCGCCGTCGCGGAATCGAACGACCCCGGCCAGGCCTTCGAAGTCGGCCGCCATCTTCTCGAGCTGCTCGGTCGATCCGGGGCCCCCGAACATGCCGGGCATGCCGCCCAGGGTGCCGGGCATCCCACCGCCGAGCTCGTCGGTCAGGTCACTCATCAGGCTGATGGCCTCCGACGCGACGTAGATCGACACGATGCCGGGATCGCCCGCGGCCTCGGTCCACCGTGTGAACGCGGCCTCGTCGGCGAGCGCCCCCTCCGTGGCGTCCTCCACCAGGCCGTCGGCGACGGCTTGGGTCTCGGCCAGGACGACGTAGTCTCCGGTGAACGCGAATGCGACGTCCCCCTCGTCCCCGCCGGCGTCCGTCTCGGCACACGCGGCGACGGCCTCGAGACCCGAGGCTGCGGCGTCCTGGTCGGTGACCTGCAGCGCGACCATCGGTACCGGGTCGCCGCCGGGCCCTGCGGGTGGGAGTACGGCGACCGCAACCCGGTCACCGATCCAGGGGTCGACGTCCTCGTCATAGTCGAGGTCCGCGCACGAGTCGCCGCGGATCTCCTCGAACGCCCAACGCCGCAGGTCGTCCTGGACGTCGAGGCCGAGCTCCTCGCTCAGCGCGGGGAACTTCTCCACGATGC
>Ga0299913_10002786_pt1 | contig 13995 bp, 16 predicted proteins | sample RVTome_9_FD_201360 | JGI IMG/M metagenome (GOLD analysis project Ga0299913, IMG submission 201360) | Soil microbial communities from uranium-contaminated site in the Upper Colorado River Basin, Wyoming, United States - RVT155D38 (version 2) ... | reverse complement strand
ATGCCGGTTTGCTGGCTGACCGCCTTCGGCGACTCGTCGCTCGACTTCCTGCTGCGGTTCTGGATCAGGGACCCGCAAAACGGGCTGACGAATGTCCGCGGTACCGTCCTGCTGGCGGTCTGGGATGCTTTCAAGGAAAACGGAATCGTCATTCCGTATCCACATCGGGAAGTGATCCTGAAGTCGCCGATCGAGATCGCGGCCAAACAGCCGGTTTAGCCAGCCGCACAGGCACAGTCAGAAGTCAGCCCGGCATATCCGGCACCTAGCGCCTGCGAGGCAGCCGCGGCCGCCGACAGGAAACGGAGGTCGCGCGCGGGTCCGGGCCTGGCTACCGCGCAACAAGGGGAGCCAGGGCGGCTTCGTTTTGCTGATAAAGCCGGTAGTTGTGCGCGACCGCCTCGTTCAGGTCTTTCTGGATCCACGCGGTGCGCAGGGACTCGCGCACCCACTGGTGTTCGGCCCAGTTGCCGCCGCTCGTCTTCACGACCTCCATTTCCGCCGTCTGCAGGCCCGCGAGTTCAGTCATGCCGCCCATCATCTGGCCAAAATCGCTCAACGACATCTGCTCTTCGTCTTCCGCTTTTTCGGCGATCTCCTGAAGGCGCCGTTCCTTTCCGGCCTGTAACTCTCCCGCACGGTTCATGACGCGAATAAAAGTCTGTACCTGTTGCTCGGTCACTTTGCCATCGGACGGCGGCGTGTAGTTGTCCCGCTCCGCCATGTCCATCAGTTCCGCCTGACGGCCCAGAGCTCCGAACATCCCGTGCGACTCGTCCGACGAGTCCATGCCGGACATGGAGCCTGTGTCGAAGCCGGTGGCGCCGCCGTACAACATACCGCCGAAGAGCATGGACAGGACCACACCTGCGACAATGCTGGCAAGCAGCGAGAGAATGTAATGTCCCGCACGCTTGCCATCGGGTACCTGCAGGTAGATCGGAACGATCTTCCACAGCAGCACCAGGGCGTAAATGAACAGAACGAACGCGAGAAGGGGGCCGATCCAGGGCAGCCCGGAAAACGCCTGGCCGACGTAACCCGGGACGAACGCCAGCGTGGTCGCCGCAAGTCCCAGTGCGAAGCTGTTCCTGCCGCCGAAGGCGCCGGCCAGTGCGCTGAATATCCACGCGATGAGACCGGCGGCGACCGCTCCCATGACGATCCGCAACAAGGTGAAACCGAGTGTAGGCCGTGCCAGGCCGAGCATCGAGCTGTCGCTGCTGATAAAACCGACGAGGTAGGCGATTACCGCGGCCGCGACAATCAGGGGACCGGTCAGCAGAAACGCCGTTCTCTTCCAGTCGCCGGCCTCGGGCAGATAGTTTCGCCAGGTCGGCTCCGGATCGAACATGGCGCCGCGAATGAGCTCGATCGTGCGCTTGAGATTGAACATCGGCATTCTCCCTTGTAATTATTATGCCGGCTATGCACTTGCTGCACCGGACCGGTGAAGGCGGCATCCGAAGAAGCGCCAACGGCTCTATTCTGGCACCTTCCCCTGTGTACTTTCCATGGCTGGCTGCTCCGTGACGACGAAAACCGGCGCGCCCTTGGGCCCCTTTTTCCCATCCCGGCATGTGACCCGGGGAATAAGGGGATTAAAGAGAGACGGAGGACGTACATAGGGTTAAACGTCGGAGAACAGATGATTGACGACCTTCATGCCCATATCACCAGCCTGCGCAGGTATGCCTTTGTCCTCTGCCGAAACGGCGCGGATGCAGACGATCTGGTACAGGAGACCCTGATGAAGGCCATTGCGGCTGCCGACAGTTATCGGGCCGGCAAGCCACTCAGACCGTGGCTCTTCAGCATACTGCACAACACCTTCGTTTCGCACACGCGGCAATACGCAAGGCGCGCGCGCGCGGCGAGGTTCCTGGACGCAACCCTCAGGGACTCCGGCACGCCGCCGGTGCAGGAAAAACACGTGGAAGCCCAGCACACCCTGAACATGCTGAGCCGGTTGACGCCGGAGCAGCAGTCGGTGCTGGTCCTGATCGCCGTTGAAGGATTATCCTATGCGGAGGCCGCTGAGACTCTGGACATACCTATCGGAACACTCATGTCCCGTCTGGCACGAGGCCGCGAAGAACTCCGCCGCCTGGTCGCAAACGGCAACAGCAGCCAGCTGAAAGCAGTGAGATAAACGATGCACAAGGAAATCGACCTCGAATTCGAGTTGCACGCCTACGTCGATGGCGATCTCGACGATGAAGAAATGGCTCGCGTCGAAGCTTATCTGAGCAGGAATCCCGAAACCGCCATCAAGGTTCGCGAGTACCTTCGGCAGAAAGACGACCTCCGCGGCTTCGCTCGCGCCCAGTTAGCGGCCGACGAGCCGGCGGCTTTCCGCGCGCTTGGAAAAAAACTCGCGCGACGTCTCAGGCTCGGCAACTTTTTCCCCTGGCGACAAGCAATGGTCATGCCGCTGTTGTTCGCCGCCGGCTGGGTCGGACACGTCTTCTATGTGCCGATAGTCGAAGGACCGGGATACACACACGAAATTCTGCAGGCGCACGAACTGATGGCGGGAGACCTGGCGGAGATCCTCCCTATTTCGGAGGAGCGGGTTGCGAAATTGTTTTCCCGTATTGGAGAAGAAGAGCGAATTCCGGATCTTCGCCAGTTCGGGCTCAAGCCCATAGGCGCGCAGCTGCTGCCGAGCGACGAGGGGCTGGTATTGCACGTACCGTACCGCGACAACACCGGCGCCATCGTCTCCTACTTTCTTCTGCACGATCAGGATGAGGCGGAAGTGCCTCGGCACGTACTGCATAAGGAAGGCGCGACAATCGTCTACTGGCAGCATGACCACTCCCGTTATGCCATCACATCCTCGCTGACGGAGGAGCAACTGAGCAGCATTGCCGCCTTCCTCGATTCCCCGGAAGATTCTCTTACCGAACTTTTTTGACGTTTCCGGGGATTAGCGTCCCGTTCTCCGGCGTATATCTCCTGTAAGCCCGCTGTCTAGACGGCAGCAGGGCACGATTTGTCAGGAGGACGCATGACTCTGCACGCACCGGTGGCTTGCCTGTTGTTATTCGCCGTCGCGCCCGCTCCCGCGACAGCCATGGAGTGGCTCAGCGGACACGAACTGGAGCGATCCTGCGGCTTGTTGCTGGATGATCCGCAGAGCAAGGAGGGTGCCCTCTGTCTCGCCTTTATGCAGGGGTTCATTGCCGGCTCCGGCACAGCAGAGGGCACTGCCAGCGACAGCGTGCCTTCTTCCAGAAGCGGCGATGAAAGCTATGCCGAACGCGCCGCCCGAACCCGCCTGGGGACGCTCCGACTGCAGCGCTTGCGAGCGATGGGGACGGCCGAGTATTGCGTCGACGAGGATACCTCCGCCCTCGACGTAGTGAAGGAAATCACCGCATATCTCGAGAAACATCCCGAGGCTTCCGACCTGACCGCCACCGGCGCGGTTCACGAAGCACTGATTCGCAGCTTTCCTTGCGACAAGTAAGGCGATGTCCATGAGCGCTTCATGGGCGGTCGCGGCTGCGCTATTGACACCCTTTCTGGGTTCGCTGGGCGTCCTGCTTCTTCGGCGCAACGCGAACGTGCGTGAAGCCGTTTCGCTGGTCTCCGCTGCTGTCCTGTTCGTGCTGATCGCCGTACTGGTTTCAGACGTCGCCGAGGGTGCGCGTCCGTCATTTGTAGCACTCGAATTCCTTCCCGGCATCGACATCGCCTTTCAGGCGGAGCCACTCGGCGTCGCATTCGCGCTGATCGTTTCGTTCCTGTGGTTCATAACCATCACGTACTCGATCGGTTACATGCGCGCCCACCACGAGCAGCATCAGACCCGTTTTTATGTTTTTTTTGCGCTTGCAATTGGAGCGACGATCGGCGCCGCATTCGCCGCCAATCTGCTGACGCTTTATCTGTTTTATGAGGCGCTGACTCTTGCCACGTATCCTCTCGTTACCCACGGAGGGGGAAAAAAGGACCGTGCCGGCGGCCATACCTATCTGATCGTTCTCCTCGGCACGTCGCTCGTGTTTCTGTTGCTGGCCATGGCGTGGACTTACACGCTCACCGGTACGCTTGCGTTTGTCGACGGCGGCGTATTCCTCGACGGAGACACGCTGGTTACGGGAATGACGCCGGCACTGCTGGCGTTCCTCTTTGCACTGTTTCTATTCGGCACGGGGAAGGCGGCACTGATGCCGTTCCACCGCTGGTTGCCTGCCGCAATGGTAGCTCCGACGCCGGTATCGGCCCTCCTGCATGCGGTCGCCGTGGTGAAGCTCGGAGTTTTCGCAATCCTGAAGGTGACTGTTTACACGTTCGGCATTGATGCACTCACACTTTTCGATGCCACCCAGGTAATGCAGTACGTCGCCGCGGCGACGCTGCTGATTGCAGCCGTGTTCGCCTTGCGCGAAGACAACCTGAAGCGACGGCTCGCATATTCCACCATCAGTCAGCTCGCGTACATCGTGCTGGCGGCAACTTTTGCAAACCGGCTTTCGCTGATGGCAGGCGGCTTGCACATCGCAGCGCACGCGTTTGCCAAGATAACCCTGTTTTTCTGCGCGGGAATGATTCTCGTCACGTTGCACAAGACCACTGTCACCGAGCTTCGCGGCATCGGCCGGACCATGCCGATAACGCTGACGGCCTGGATCGTCGCCAGTCTGTGCGTGATCGGGCTGCCGCTAACCGGCGGCTTCTGGAGCAAGTGGTACCTTGCGCATGGAGCCCTGGACGCCGGCGAACCATTGATGATGGTGGTCGTGCTGCTTGGCTCCCTGCTGGCCATGGGCTATCTGTTGCCGCCTGCCGTGCGCGCCTTTTACACGCCTCGTAGCGACACCACGCCGGTGCACGGGCCCGCGCTTGCGCTCGAAGCGCCGTGGCCGTCCCTGCTCGCGCTTACCTTGACGGCCGCAGTCAGCATGCTGCTGTTCTTCGCCGTACAACCGATCTTCCGGCTTCTCGAGACTTTTGCGGGTTGAGATGGACATCAGAGCGCAAAAACGATCCGGGAACGCCCATGAGGATCGACCGCCGTTCTGGGTCACGCGTCGCGGCGCGCGCATCGCGTTGATCGCGCTTCACATCGCCGCTGCCATAGCGGTGCTGATCGAGATCGTCCGTCCGTTCCCGCAGGATGCGCACGCGGTTGAGCGCGTGCACGCGCTCGAGTTCCCGGCCTCCTACGCCGTTTACGGTTTTATTGCCTGTGTCGTCCTGGTGCTGCTCGGCCGCGTACTGCGGCGCCTGGTGATGCGCGACGGTGACTACTATGGGGATGGCGGGCGATGAACAGCGACGCCTTTCCCCTGCACCAGGATTGGGCGCTCTGGGAGCCGTTTCCGCCGGCCTTCCTGTTCTTCGCGGGCGCGATACTGCTCGCGCTGATGCAGGGCCCATACCGGCACCGGCTGCAGCAAATCGTACTGGTACTGACGCCGCTCGTCGGCCTGGTGAATCTGCTCGGTCTCGATGCCGGGAGTTCCTTCACATGGACCGTGCTGCACTTCGAACTGGATCAGCTGCGGGTCGACCGTCTGAGCATGTTGTTCGGTTTGCTGTTTCACGTCGGTGCGCTCCTTGCGGTCATTTACGCCCTCAAAGTACGGGACACGTTCCAGCACGTCGCGGCACTCGCCTATGCCGGCTCTGCGCTCGGTGCGGTGTTCGCCGGTGATCTGATCAGCCTGTTCTTCTACTGGGAGGGCATGGCGCTGTCGTCGGCGTTCCTGGTGTGGGCAGGACGCTCGCCGGATGCGAACGCCGCTGGTCTGCGTTACCTGGGTCTGCATTTGCTCTCAGGACTCCTGTTGCTCGCCGGCGCCGTGATCCACTCTCAGACTACTGGGCAAATCGCGTTCGATTTCCTTGGCACGGAAACGGTGGCGGGCGGCCTCATCCTGCTCGCTTTCGGCATCAAGTGCGGATTTCCGCTGTTGCATACCTGGATCACCGACGCGTATCCGCAGTCGACGCCGAGCGGCACCGTTTTTCTCAGCATGTTCACGACCAAGGTAGCCGTATACGCACTTGCCCGCGGCTTTCCGGGAACCGACGTGCTGATTCCGATCGGCACGATCATGGCGCTGTTCCCGATTTTCTATGCCGTGATCGAGAACGACCTGCGGCGCGTTCTCGGCTACAGCATGATCAACCAGATCGGCTTCATGGTAGTCGGCGTCGGCATCGGCACCGAGCTTGCACTGAACGGCGCGGTCGCTCACGCTTTCAATGAAGTTCTGTTCAAGGGCCTGCTGTTCATGACCATGGGCGCTGTACTGCTCAAGGTTCGACATGTGCTGGGCAGCGACCTGGGCGGTCTGTACCGGTCGATGCCCCTGACCACTGCCTTTTGCGTCGTCGGCGCGGCATCGATATCGGCCTTTCCGCTGTTCAACGGCTTCGTTTCCAAGTCGATGATCATGGCGGCCATGATCGAGCAGGGTCATACCTGGGGCTGGCTGGCCCTGTTGTTCGCTTCCGCGGGCGTATTTCACCATGCCGGCATCAAGATCCCGTATTTTGCTTTCTTCGGCCACGATTCGGGGCTGCGCGTCAACGAGGCGCCGCGAAACATGCTGTTCGCTATGGGCATTGCGGCAGGGCTGTGCATACTGACCGGATCCTGGCCGGCGTTGCTCTACGGGCTGCTGCCCTGGGAGGCGGGTTACCTGCCGTATACTTATCCGCACGTGATCGTACAGGTGCAACTGTTGCTGTTCTCGGCACTTGCGTTTGCCTGGCTCAAGCTCAGCGGCGTATATCCCGCGGAATTGCGGTCGGTGAACCTGGACGCCGACTGGCTCTATCGGCGTCTGGGACTTCGCCTGTCGGTCGCCGCTGTCGGGGCGTTCGACTACACGTCCCGGGTGGTTTCCCGGCCGCTCCGGGTAAACGCCCGGCTGGCGCTGGAGCGCGTGTTCGGACCCGGAAGTCTGCTGACGCGATCGGCTGAAACCGGTACTGCCGCGCTGCTGGTCGGCGTGATGCTGGCCGGCTATCTGCTGATCTATTACGTGATTACGTGACGATGAATCGATATTCAACCGGTTCTGCAAGCGGTTCCGCGGTCGCCGGAAGGACGCCTTAGCCGTGCGCTTTGTCGTCGCCGCCATCGTGTTCGCCGCGGCCTGGCTGCTGTGGTCCGGACACTACTCGCCGCTGTTGCTGCTCCTCGGAGCTTTTTCCTGTGCGCTCGTTCTCATCCTGGCCGCCCGCACCGGTTTTTTCGCGGTCGAGGCATATGCGCTGCATCTCGGACCGCGGCTGCCGCGCTTCTGGTTCTGGCTGCTCAAGGAAATCGTAAAAGCAAATGTGGCAGTCGCACGAATCATACTGAGCCCGAAGTTGCCTATTGAACCGACCATTATCACGATCGACGCAAGGCATCTTCCAATGGTCACGCAGGCGACGCTGGCGAACGCGATTACGCTGACGCCCGGCACCGTGTCGCTGGACGTCGATCGGGGAGTGATCGAGGTGCATTGCCTGACGGCCGATGCTGCCGGCGATCTCAATAATGGCGAAATGCTCCGCCGCGCCACGATGCTGTCGGAGGATTAGGACGATGTATCTGGCGGCAAGCGTTGCAATTCTTGTAACGATGGCTTTGGCGCTGGCGCGCGCACTGCTCGGTCCCACCGTTTATGACCGCGTCCTTGCGGTAAACATGTTCGGCACCAAAACCGTGTTGTTACTGTCGGTCATCGCGTTTCTTTACGGCCGTCCGGACTTCCTCGATCTGGCACTGGCTTACGCGCTCATCAACTTCATCGGCGTTCTCGCAGTGCTCAAGTTCGTGCAGGACTATGCGCTTCGCCATCAGGAACCGGGGGAGGAGTCGTGATCGTGGAGCTGGTACTCGATTTTGCAAGCTGGGTGTTGCTGCTTACCGGAGGTGCTTTCGTATTCATCGGCGGCATCGGCGCCTTGCGCATGCCTGACTTCTACACGCGCATGCACGCCGCCAGTCTTACCGACACCCTCGGCACCATCCTGGTGCTGCTAGGCATCATTCTGCAGGCCGGGGTGTCGCTCGCGGCTGTGAAGCTCGCAGCGATCATGGTGTTTCTGCTGCTCACGTGTCCTACCGCAGCCTACGCGCTCGCGAATGCGGCGCGTCTCGCCAGACTTGCGCCGGAGCGGCGGGTCCGGGACGAGTAAGGGTCGCAGCCGATGGTTACCCTGTTTGGTGTATTTCTTCTTACGCTGCTGGTCATTACCGCGATCGGCATCGTGCGTGCACAGCACCTCTTCGTCGCTGTCATGCTGACCGGAATATTCAGCCTGCAGATGGCGGCCGTGTTCTTCATTCTCGATGCCGCGGACGTTGCGCTGACCGAGGCGGCCGTGGGCGCGGGCGTTGCGACAGTGCTTTTGCTCGGCGCGCTTGCGCTGACGGAGGACCGCGAGAAGCCGGCCAAGAGACGCGCATGGATACCGATCGTGGTGGTTTCCGTCACGACGCTCATGGTGATTTACGCTACCTTCGACCAGCCGCGCCTGGGCGACGCGGAGGCGCCGGTACACCAGCATGTCGCTCCCTGGTATCTCGAGGAGACGCCGCGGCTGATCGACATTCCCAATGTCGTGACCGCCATACTGGCAAGCTTTCGCGGCTACGACACGCTGGGTGAGCTGTTCGTCATTTTTACCGCCGGCATCGGCGTTCTGTTCCTGCTGGCGAACCCCTCGGAACGGGGCACCCTGACCCTGTCCCAGTCGGCGGAGGCCACCGGCCTTCGGCATCACCTGGTGCCGCGGGTCGTGGGTCGCCTGATCGTGCCGTTTATCCTTCTGTTCGGGCTTTACGTTCAGTTCCACGGAGATTACGGACCCGGAGGCGGGTTTCAGGCCGGCGCTTTGATCAGTGCCGGATTCATTCTCTATGCGCTGGTGGAAGGCGAAACAATGGCGCTCAGGGCACTGTCTTTCCGTCTCCTCGGCGGCATGATCGCAGGCGGTGCTTTGCTTTTCGTCGCAGTCGGGATTGCAGGCATCGTTCTCGGCGGCAATTTTCTGGACTACTCGGTCCTGGCGGCCGACCCTGTTGCGGGCCAGCACCTCGGCATTATGCTGGTCGAGGTCGCCGTCGGTATAACGGTCACCGGCGTGCTCCTGACCATTTTCCACTCTTTCGCCGCACGCGAACAGCGCAGCTGATGGAATTCCTGGGCCTTTACAACTACTGGGTATTCGCCGTCCTGCTTATGACCGGGATGTACGCCGTCATCTCGCGAACGAACCTGATCAAGAAGCTGATCGGCATGACGATCTTTCAGGCGGCCGTGTTCCTCCTGTACATTTCCATGGACAAGGTGGAAGGAGGAACAGCTCCCATCATACAAGCCGACCTGCCGGGCCAGCTATATTCGAATCCATTGCCGCAGGTGCTGATCCTGACGGCTATCGTTGTCGGCATCGCCACCCTCTCTCTCGGTCTTGCAATCGTCGTGCGCATCAGTGAAGCGTACGGCACCATAGAAGAAGACGAGATCCGGGAGATGGATGGCGAATGAATGCGTTGAGCATCCACCTACCGGCACTCCAGGTCATCATCCCGCTCTTGACGGCACCGCTGGCGGCATTGCTGCGCCAGCGCGGCCTCGCCTGGGCTGCCGCGACCGCTTCCTCACTGTGCTCATTGGCTGTTGCCGTGTCGCTGGTAGCGGCGGTCCGGAACGGCGGGCTGCAGACTTATGCGGTTGGATCGTGGGAGGCGCCTTACGGCATCGAGCTGATCGTGGACGAGTTCTCGGCCCTGCTCTTGCTGATTGTCACGGGCGCCTCCAGCGCTGCTTTGCTCGTCGCCCACACGAGCCTCGGTAAGGAGATTGCCGCGGATCGCCAGCATCTCTTTTACACCGCCTGGCTTCTGGCGCTCGCGGGCCTCAGCGGCATTGTCGTCTCCGGAGATGCATTCAATATTTTCGTGTTCATGGAAATCTCATCGCTTGCCACTTACATCCTGATTGCCGGAGGCCCGAGGCGGCAGGCACTGGCGGCTGTTTTCCGTTACCTGATCATGGGCACGATCGGCGCCACTTTTTATCTGATCGGCGTCGGTCTCGTATACATGATGACCGGCACGCTGAACCTGGCCGACATGGAAGCGCGAATCCACGAAGCGTCCGATCTGAAGCCGGTTCTGGTGGCGGGCGGCTTCATCACTGTGGGACTTGCTCTCAAAGCTGCCGTTTTTCCGCTGCATGCCTGGTTGCCGAACGCCTACACGTTCGCGCCGCACTCCGTCAGCGTTTTCATTGCCGCGTGTTCGACCAAGGTTTTCCTGTACGTGCTGCTGCGCTTCGATTTTTTTGTATTCCAGGGAAATCTGCCGGGGCACATCATGCAGTTCTCCGGCTTCATGCTGCCGCTTGCAGTCGCGGCCGTCCTCTTCGGGTCCGCGATCGCCCTGATGGAAAAAGACCTGAAGATGCTGCTGGCATACTCCTCGATTGCGCAGATCGGATACATACTGCTCGGTGCGAGCCTTGTATCCGCGACAGGCCTTACTGCCGGCATCGCGCACATGTTCAACCACGCGCTCGCCAAAGGCGCACTGTTTCTTGCGGTTGCCTGTATGGGAACAGCGTATGGCGTGCTGTCGATCGAAGGGGTGGCAGGAGCAGCGCGCCGCATGCCCTTCACCGCAGCGGCGTTCGTGGTCGCCGGCCTGAGCCTGATCGGAATACCGGGTACCGCCGGCTTCATCAGCAAATGGTATCTGGTGCTGGCGGCCCTCGAGTTCGGGCCCGGCGGGGCGCTGTTGATCGCACCGGTACTCGCGGGTTCGGTGATGGCAGTGATTTACATCTGGAAAGTTGTCGAAGCGGCATACTTCGGCGAGGCTCCGGTTGCCGGAGGACGCGCCGAGGCACCGTGGTGGATGCTTTCGGTGCTGTGGGCGGTCGTGTTGCTCAACCTCTACTTCGGCATTCAGCCAATGCTGCCTCTCGAGCTTGCAAGCGAAGCCGCGGCGGCGTTGCTGGACCGGAGCTAAAGGATGTGCTGGATTTCCCGCAAGCTAGGCGACGGGCTTTAATCGCAGCGTGGTTTTTCTGCATTGCGCAAAGGCTTCGTAAGTTTTCGCGGACCAACCCCTACGCGGGTCCGACCCTGCGAATCGCCTCTGCTTCCAGTTCCGTACCGCTGCGTTCCTGTTCGATTTCGCCCCACAATTCGACCTGATCTTCGGGTGTCACTTCGAGGCCCCGCCAGTCGTCGTCGTCAATTTCGACCGTAAGAGTGCCCGAGTCGTCCTTGAATTCATATTTCTCGTCACCGAGCGATCTGACGATGAATCCCTGCATCTTGACCTGGGTATCGTCCGGCAGTTCGGCAGCTTCCGCGGCCGTCACCAGCCTGAGATCGTCCGGTCCGGTGAAGCCGCCGCTCTGGGCGAAACCTGCCGCTGCGAACGCGGTTGCACAAATGGCCGTTAAGGACAGTGAAAGTTTCATGGTAGGTTTTTCCTGTTGCGGGTGGAAGTCTCCACCGTAGCGGTCCCACCTTAAGTGCAGATTAAGCAGGCATGGCAGGCCGTCGCCAGGCCGCTTCGCTTGGCACCGTAAGAGCCCGCCATGAAGGCTCCTACGGGTGCCAAGCGAAATCGACCTGGGTGACGAGTCCCGGCGCGCGGTCATTCCTTGCCCGGAATTTCAGCGTCGCGCCGTGCACTTCGGCTATCTTCTGGCAGATTGCAAGGCCGAGGCCGAATCCTTCGCTTTTGCTGTCGAGCCGTATGAACCCGCGCGACATCTGGCGCCTCCGGTCCCCGGCTATTCCGGGACCGGTATCGCTGACCAGCAATCGAAGACCGCTGCCGTCTGTCTGCCTGTCCATAAATTCGAGCCGCACGCAAACTTCGGTCCCTGCCGGGCAGTGGTTGAGGACATTGTTGAGTAGATTCTGCAAAAGGATGTCAAGCAAGGTCGGATCGCCCGCGATGGTCACCGGGGTAAACCTGCTGTCGAGTACCATACCGGCCGTAAAAAACTTCTCGCTGAAGCGGTCGACGACTCTTTCGAACAGCGACGAAAGTTCCACCGCCTCGAACTGCTGACGCCACTGACCCTGTTCCAGACGCGCCAGCGTCAGAAGCTGCTCCACCAGTCTCGAGAGGCGGTCGACTTCTTCCCTTATTGCGCGCGTGTCCGGTTCCGGGCCGGCAAGTTCGAGCTTCAATGTCGTCAACGGCGTGCGCAGCTCATGAGCAACATCGCTTGCGAACTGGCGTTCTCGTTTCAGTACCGCGTCAACACCGCTCATCATACGATTGAGAGCGTCGCGAAGAATGCGAATTTCCTTCGCAGGCGTCTTCAGCTCTATCGCTGCAAGAGAGCTGGCGTTACGGGCTTCGAGCTGCCGGGCGAGCCTTGTCAACGGCAAAATAAAAAAGCTTATCAACACACCGAGCAACAGCAAATTGGCGGCACCTCCGATAAGCGCAGGCGTAACGATATCCTCCAGTATCTCCTTCCGTACTGCCAGGAACAGATCGTCCCGACGCAGGATCTGCACGACGATGCCGTCTTCTTCGGTCTGGTAGCCGTGCCAGCTGAAACCCTCGAGAGCAAGGCGAATGGATCCGTCGGCCGTCGACTCGAGCGGGAGGTCGTGTGGCAGGTTGCTGATCTGGCGTTTGCTTCGGGTATCGTAGACGCTTACCCAGCGCGTGTCCTCGTCTTCGTCCGGCTCGAACGCGTCGATCAGAAGCTCCTGCAGATCCAAAGCATTGAGGCGCCCCCGCTTCGCCGCCAGCAGCTCTGCCAGAAACTCGCTTTGTATTTCCAGATCGTCGTCAAGCACATCGCGAAATTCCTCGTCCGCGATCCAGTAAGTCGCGGCTACGCCGCCGACAGCAGTCAAGACAATTGTGAGCGCGAGCAGCAGCGCAAGTTGCGACAACCGGAACGTCATTCGGCCAACAGCCGGTAACCAAAGCCGCGCACCGTCTCGATGCGATGCTTGCCGAGCAACTTGCGCAGCCCGTAAATGTGCACCTCGAGGGTATTGGAATCGACGCCTTCGCCGAGGCCATAAAGCTGCTGTAACAGCCGTTCGCGGCTCACCGGCCTTTCTCCGGCCTGAATCAATACAGCAAGAATCTGGTGCTCCTTGTGCGGCAGGCTGACCTGTTCATCTTCCAGGTAGAACTGGCGGGATTCCGGTGCATAGCTCAGGTTGCCGCTGGTCAGCCGCGGCTGGGCGCGACCGGATTTGCGGCGCAGTAAAACGCGGATGCGGGCCAGCAGTTCCTCCGGTTCGAAGGGTTTTACAAGATAGTCGTCGGCACCGGTATCCAGCCCCCTGACCCTGTCATCCAGCCCGTCCCTGGCAGTGACGACAAGCACCGGCGTATTGCAATTGTCGCTGCGCAATGACTGCAGCCAGTCGACGCCGTCACCATCGGGCAGTCCCAGATCGAGCAACATCACATCATAGTCTGCGGCGGCAAAATAACTCTTCGCTGTCTCAAGGTTGCGCACCCAGTGCAAGCGGTAATGTTGCTTCAGCAATTTCGACAGTGCGCTGCCAAGATTCAAATCGTCTTCCACCAGCAGGAGAAACATCGCGCCGCCTTCTGTTTTCGGCAGTATCGAAACGCCGCCTTAAGCCAACCTTAAGATACAGGAGATACAGGGACAGTGACCGTAATTCAGCGCCACCGAAAGGATGAGCCGATAAGAGCAAATTACGGTCACTTTTCCTCTCGGAATTGTCGTCACTGTCCCTGTATTTCCCCGCCTGTATTTCCCGGTTCTCCATCTGGGTTTAAGTTTTCAGTAGCTTCCGGGTGCTTGCGACCTTTGGTACTGACGAACTCCGAAATCCTCATGGGCTGTGGGTACAGTCATTCGGCGATGATCGATACCGGATTTCTTCAGGGCGCAGGCCGAGGGCGTTGTCCTGTATGCCTGCGAGGACGGATCCGGTTACCTTGCGTGCGCAATTCCAAAGTTCGCATTGTTATACTGGCGACCGCCGCCCCGGAGCTTCCGG
>Ga0299913_10002785_pt1 | contig 13998 bp, 13 predicted proteins | sample RVTome_9_FD_201360 | JGI IMG/M metagenome (GOLD analysis project Ga0299913, IMG submission 201360) | Soil microbial communities from uranium-contaminated site in the Upper Colorado River Basin, Wyoming, United States - RVT155D38 (version 2) ... | reverse complement strand
CCCGGACCTCGGCACGGCCCGCGTTCACCGCCGACTCCTCCTCGAAGGCCCCCCGAGCGGCCGCGGCGGCGACCCGCGCCAGCGTCGTCTTGCCGGTTCCAGGAGGCCCGTACAGGATCGCCGAGTGCAACTGGCCCGACTCGATCGCGATCCGAATCGGGGAGTCGACCCGCATCAGCTCGGTCTGACCGACCAGCTCGTCGAGCGTACGGGGCCGCATCCGCACCGCCAGGGGCGCGTCGGAGGCCGGGACGCTCGTGCGTCGCCCGCCGCCTTCCTCACCGGTGTCGAACAGCCGCTGCACCCTGTCAGTATCTCTCGCATGGAGGAGGCAACAGCGGGGGTCAGCACGCGCCTCGGCGCCGACGCCGTGTCGCTTCTCTGCGAGCTGATCGCGATCGACACCTCCAACCCCCCGAACAAGGAGCTGCCGGTGCAGGAGCTCCTGGCCAATCGTCTGGGCGACGCCGGCTTCGAGTGCGAGCTGCTGGCGGCCGAGGACCCGGAGCGCCCGAACCTGCTCGCGCGCCTTCGGGGCGAGGGCGACGGGGCCACCCTCTGCCTGCTGTGCCACGCCGACACCGTCCCGGCCGACCCCGCGGAGTGGAGCTTCTCGCCCTGGGCGGGGGACGTCGTCGACGGCGAGGTCCGTGGCCGCGGCGCCCAGGACATGAAGGACCAGGTGGCCGCCGAGGCGGCGGCGTGCATCTCCCTCGCCCGCGAGGGATGGCGCCCGCGCGGCGAGCTGCTCTTCGTCTGCACTGCCGACGAGGAGGCGGGCGCCCTCCACGGCGCCAAGTGGCTGTGCGAGGAGCACCCGGACAAGGTGCGCGCCGACCTGGTCATCAACGAGGGAGGGGGGCCGTGCTTCGAGATCGACGGCCGCCGCCTCTACACCCTCTGCGTCGGCGAGAAGGGCGTCTGGCGCTTTCATCTACGGACGCACGGGAAGGCTGGCCACGGCTCCGTGCCCTCGCTGGGCGACAACGCCCTGCTGAAGCTGGCACCGCTGCTCGAGCGGCTTCGCGAGCAGCCGCCTCCCGAGCCGAACGAGGCCGCGATCGCGTTTCTCTCCGGCGTGCTCGAGCGCGACGTCGACGGCACGAGCCCGGACGAGCTGAATGGCGCCCTGGCCGAGGTCCGCGACCGGGAGCCGCTGCTGGCGGCCTACCTCGCCGAGCCGATGCTGGGCGTCACATTGGTCCCGACGATGGCCCGGGGCTCGGTGAAGGACAACGTCATCCCCGGGAGCGCCGAGGTGCTCGTGGACTGCCGCGTGCCGCCCGGCCTCGGTGAGGCCGAGGTCCGCGACCGGCTCGAGGCGTTCTTCGGCGACACCCTCGGCGACGCCGAGATCGCCTTCGTCGAGAATGTGGTCGGGAACGCATCGCCCGCGGCCACGCCGCTGGCCGACTCGATCGCCGCGTGGGTCGCCGCCAACGATCCGGGCGCCGGGGTCGTGCCGATCGTCATGCCCGGCTTCTCCGACAGCCACTGGTGGCGCAAGGCCTTTGGCGCCGAGACCACCGTCTACGGCTTCTCGCCGCAGCGCGACATGAGCCTGTTCGAGGCCTCGCCGCTGGTGCACTCGGCCGACGAGCGCGTGAAGGCGTCCGATGTCGAGTTCGCGGCGCAGTTCTTCGAGGACATAAGCCGCGAGGTGCTCGGTTGAGCGACAACGGGGTCTCCTCCGAGGCCTCGGCCGCCGCTGAGCCCATTCGCCTCGGGGGGATGGCCCTCCGCAACGGCCTCCTCATCCACGGCCCGAGCGCCTGGGCGGCCGCGGCGCGAGCCCCGGACGGTTCGATCGAGGTCGCCTCGGGCCCCAAGCCGGCGTTCGCCCAGGGACGGCTGGGAAAGGTCCCAGGGCTGCGGGGACCGCTGCGTCTCGCCGAGGCGCTCGCGGTTGTGCCGGTCGCCCGCTGGAACCTCCGCTCGGCGCGCCTGCCGCTCGAGGATCGGCGGGTGATCGCCGCCGCTGTGGCCACCGCGGCGGCCAGTGGCCTCACCCGGCGGTGGCGCGCGGCGGACGACGGCGCCGGGGCCGCAGCGACCCGGGAGGTCGTCGTTTCGCTGCTCGGGATCGTGCCCGCGCTGGCGGCGCTCCGCGACCGCGACCTGGCCGCCTATCACGGCGTCGAGCACAAGGCGATCGGAGCCTACGAGAAGGGCTCGCTGGATCCGCACGACGCCCCGAAGGAGCATCAGCGCTGCGGCTCGAACCTGATCGCGCCCCTGCTCGCCTTCTCCGTGGCGGGCCAGGTGGCAACAGAGAGCTTGCTGGAGCGACCCGGCTCGATCGCCCGCGCGGTGGCGGGCACCGGCGCGGTATCGGCCGCGGTGGAGGTCTTCGCCTTCGCCGAGCGCAACCCGGAATCGGTGGTGGGGCGGGCCGTGCACGCCGCCGGGCACGAGATCCAGCGGGTGCTGTCGACCCGCGAGCCCAGCGAGGAGCAGATCGAGGTGGGGGTCGCAGCGCTCCGAGCCGTGCTGGGCGAGGAGGGGAAACTGAAGGGAGACGGCGTTGGTGCCGATACCTTCTAGGCGGGACCCTGCCTGTCCCGACGGAGACCCCGCGTGAGGTAATCGTGCAGCCAGGAATCTTAGGAATCGAGTGGGACTCGATCAAGTACGACGTCGGGCTGATCGTCCCGATCGTCTTCCTCGGGCTGATCGCCTACTTCATGTGGCGAACCCTGCGGTTGATGCCGCGGACCAAGCCGCAGGAGATCAGCGCCAAGTCGAAGTCGGCGATCACGTGGGCCGACGTCGCCGGGGTTGACGAGACCAAGGACGAGCTTCGCGAGGTCGTCGAGTTCCTGTCGGATCCGCAGCGGTTCAAGCGCCTCGGCGCCACGGTGCCGAAGGGCATCCTCCTGCACGGCCCGCCGGGCACCGGGAAGACCCTGCTCGCGAAGGCCGTCGCGCACGAGTCGGGCGCTGCGTTCCTCAGCCAGTCGGCCTCCTCCTTCATCGAGATGTTCGCCGGACTCGGCGCCGCGCGCATCCGCCGCCTGTTCAAGGAGGCGCGCGAGAACGCACCGGCGATCGTCTTCATCGATGAGCTGGACGCCGTCGGGGCGCACCGCGGCTCGGACGTCTCGGGCGAGCGCGACCAGACGCTGAACCAGCTGCTGGTGGAGATGGACGGCTTCGACGGCCGCGACGACGTCGTCGTGATGGCGGCCTCGAACCTGCTCGAGAAGCTCGACAAGGCGCTGCTTCGGCCCGGGCGATTCGACCGCCAGGTGTACGTGCCGCCGCCCGACCTGAAGGGTCGCGAGCAGATCCTCGACGTCCACGTCCGGGGAAAGCCCCTGGCGACGGACATCGACCTCGAGCGGGTCGCGCGCCACGCCGCCGGGCTCACCGGGGCCGACCTCGCGAACCTCGCGAACGAGGCGGCGATCCTCGCCGGCCGCCGCAAGCGCGACTTCATCACCCAGGCGGACTTCGAGAACGCGTTCGAGCGGGTGGTCGCCGGGCTTCAGACCCGAAAGGTGATCACCGACCACGAGAAGCGGGTGGTCGCCTGGCACGAGGCCGGCCACGCCCTGGTCTCCGAGCTGCTCCCCACCGTGGACAAGGTGCAGAAGGTGTCGATCGTGCCCCGCGGCAAGGCGCTGGGCTACACGCTCAATCTGCCTCAGGAGGACCGCTACCTGAAGTCCCGCCAGGAGCTGATCGACTACATGAAGGTGCTGCTGGCGGGCCGGGTCTCGGAGCAGATCACCTTCGGCAGGATCACGACCGGCGCCTCCGACGACCTCAAACGGGTGACGACGATCGCGCGATCGATGGTCCACGAGTACGGGATGGGCACCGTGATCCGTTCGCACCAGGTTCCCTCCGACGACTACACGGTGTCCGAGTCGATGCGCCAGACCCGCGACGAGGAGGTGCAGGAGATCGCCGAGGAGGCCTACCGCGGGGCCCACCGCCTGCTCAGCGATCACCGCGACCTGCTCGACGAGATCGCCGAGCGGCTGCTCGTCAACGAGGTGATCGAGCGCGACGAGATCAAGGAGATCATGGGGCGCGACCGAAACGGAAAGCGACCGCGAAGCCCCCTTCACGACCCCGAGCCAGACGCCGATTCGAGCCGGGCCGGCGGGGAGGAGCGGAGCGCCTCCCGCCCCGCCGAGGCACTCGCCTCCGAGCCACCGCAGGACGCCGAATAGACTCGGCGTCGCATTGTTCGGCGCGCTCGACCACATAGGCGTTGCCGTCTTTGATCTGGAGGCGGCGATCTCCCTCTACGAGGGCAGCTTCGAGATGGAGCTGGCCCATCGCGAGACCGTTGCCGAGCAGGGGGTCGAGGCGGCCCTGCTCGACGTCGGCGACTCGCACGTCGAGCTGCTGCGCCCGACCGGCCCCGAGACGCCGGTCGGCAGATTCCTGCAAACACGTGGCGAGGGGCTCCACCACGTGGCGTACCGGGTCGGCGACATCCAGGCGGCCCTCGCCGACCTGCGCGAGCGCGGCATCAGGCTGATCGACGAGAAGCCCCGGACCGGGATCAGGCAGAGCCGCGTCGCCTTCCTTCACCCCAAGGGCACCGGCGGCGTTCTGACCGAGGTCGTCGAGCCGGCGGCACACTGAGAGGAGAGGCGCATGGCCGAGGGCAAGAAGGTGGAGATCGGGTTTGGGATCGGGCAGGCGCTGTCGGTGAAGCTTCCCGACGACGAGCTGGCCGATCTGCGAAAGGCGGTGGAGTCCGAGGGCGGCTGGTACGACCTGAAGACGCAGGACGCGACCATCGCGCTCAACCTGGCGACGGTGGTGTTCATCCGCGTCGACGACTCCGACCACGCGATCGGGTTCTCGGGCGGCTGATGCGGAAGCTTCCGGTCGCGGCGGTCGCGGCCACCGCCGTGGCCGCCGTGTGGTGGCGGAAGAACCCGTCGGCGTGCCCGTACAGCCAGCGGTTCTGGGTGCAGGCGCCGCACCCGTTGATCACACGAGGGCGGCTGCGCTCGGTGATGCGGCCGCGGGAGCGCGAGCGCGTGCTGGAGATCGGCCCGGGCACTGGCTACTACACGCTCGACCTCGCCGGCTGGCTCGGGACCGAGGGGGCGCTGGCGATCTTCGACATCCAGCAGGAGATGCTCGACCACACGATGCGCCGAGCCGACGCTGCGGGCGTCACCAACATCACCGCTACCCAGGGCGACGCGCACCAGCTCCCCTACGCCGACGCGTCCTTCGACGCGGTCGTACTGATCACCGTGCTCGGCGAGATCCCCGATCAGGGCCGCGCGATGGCCGAGATCGCGCGAGTGCTGAAGCCGGACGGTCGCCTGGTGGTCGGCGAGTTGATGGGGGACCCCCACTACACATCGCCGAGCGCGCTGGAGCGAGTGGGCAGCGCCGCCGGCCTGCGCCTCGCCGAGCGCTCCGGACCTGCATTCGGCTACTTCGCCCGCCTGGTCAAGGCGTAGCGGGGCCGGTAGGCGCCTCGGCGATCGCCCGGTCCGGGGGGCTCTGTCCGGCATGGATGCCAGTTCGGACAGGAGGGCCGGAGGCCCGCCTCCCCGGGCGGGGGATTCCCGAGGCGCCCCCGGTCAGGCCAGCGCGGGCCACAGCCGCTCCTCGGCGTCGAGCACGGCCGCCGCGCGGTCGGAGACGTCCGACCAGAGCGCCGCCTCGGGCTCGTCTGCCTCGCTGGCCGCGAGCAGGGCGGCGGCGAGCGCCGCCCAGTCGGCGGCCGCCTCGGCCGCCAGCGGCGCCTGATCGCTGCCCACCTCCTCGAGGAAGCGCGAGTACATCAGCCGGAAGTTGCCCCCGCCCGTGCCGCGGCGCTCGATCACCTGGTAGTTGAAGCGGGCGCACCACTGCCAGTCGTCCACGGCCTGCGGCCACTCCCCAACCTCGGCCGCGAAGCGTCGCAGCGCCGGCAGCCCTTCGTGCTCCCCCAGCGGCGGCTCGAGCATCCGGCGCGCCGCGCGCTCGATCGCACGTGGGGCCGCCGCGACCAGCTCCGCCGCATCGATCCCATCCGGAAGCGTCAGCATGTGCCCGGCCAGCGGATAGACCGGGTAGTCGCTGTGGCGCGCCCGCGCCAGGCTCTCCAGGCTGGTGGTCTGCAGCTCCTCGAAGGCGGTGTCCGAGACGTAGGCGACGTCGTCGTCGTAGCCGGCCAGCACCACGGCATGGCCGGGGAAGTGCGCCGAGTTCCCGTAGTGGTCGAGGTAGTAGAGGTCAGTGAGGAGCAGGGCCGGCTGACCGGAGTCGATGCGGTCACGCGCCGCGGCCCACGACTCGTCCGGGCCGTCGAACCGGTCGAGGCAAAGAGCGGCCCCGGTCAACTCGACGAACTCCTCCTCCAGCCGCGAGGTGCGGCCGTTCGTGAACCGGGAGGGCGAGTGCCCGTCGAGCGCTACGTAGTAGAAGCAGGCGCCGGCACCAAGGCCAAACGCCATCTCCTCGCTCAGCTCTGCGCCCCCGAACGCGAGCAGGTTGCGAAGCGCGGTCGAACCGCAGTGGTTGCCGGGGCGATGCCGGTAGCCCAGGACCATGGTCACGCTCATGCGGCTGTCACCCTAGCCAGGTGGTTGCCCGGTCTTTCGGCGGGTAGCGGTGCCCGGCACCCATGAGGTCGATGCGAGTCACCCTGTTTCGCAATCCCGGCGCGGGCTCAGGGTATGTCGGTGACGCCGCCGCGCTGCTTCGCTGGCACGGAGCCATCGTCCAGGTTCGCCGCGTGGACGAGGTGGACCTACCGTTGCCGGCCGGCACCGAGCGAATCGTGGTTGCGGGGGGCGACGGGTCGATCGCACCGGTGGCCGCCGTCGCCGCCGCCGCGGAACTGCCTCTGGCGGTGCTACCGGCGGGGACCGCCAACGACTTCGCCCGGGTCATGGAGCTGCCCGCCGACCTCGGCGAAGCGGCGAGACTCGCGGCAACCGGTGTCCGCACGCGGCGCTTGGACCTTGCCCGGATGGGCGGGCGTCCGTTCGTGAACGTGGCGAGCATCGGGCTCGCGCCCCGGGCGGCAGCCGAGGCCCGCGGCCTGAAACGAGCGCTGGGGCCCCTCGCCTACGCAGTCGGCGGTGTGCGTGCAGCGCTCGCAGCCGCGCCGGTGCGCTGCGGCGCGCGCTGCGACGGCAAGCTGATCTTCGAGGGACGGGTGTGGCAGGCAACGATCGCCGGCTCGGGCGCGTTCGGAGCGGGCTCGGAGATCGACGCCGAGCCCGGCGACGGCCGCCTGGACCTCGTCGTGATCGAGGCCGGATCGCGGCTGGCGCTGGCCCGCCGGGCCGCGGGGCTGCGATGGGGCAACGTCTCCGCACAGCCGGGTGTCCACCACACGCGGGCTCGTACGATCGAGCTGGACGTGGCCCCTGGGACTCGATTCAACGTGGACGGCGAGGTGGTCGATGACGGCCCGGTGCGATTCGGGGTCGAGCCGGGCGTGGTGGAGCTGGTGGTCGGATGAGGGACGACTGGCGGCGGCGGGCGCTGGCGGCCGGGCTCGTGGCCGCCGCTGTCGGCTGGTACGCCTCGGACAGCCTTCGACATCGTCGCGAGGGCGCTTTCGGCTACAACCTTGCGACGGAGATCGAGGTCGGCTCCGACGACTTCCTGCGCGCCGCCGAGGCCCTCACCGGAGCGCCGATCTCCGAGGGCAACGACGTCGAGCTGTTGATCAACGGCGACCGCATCTTCCCCGCGATGCTGGAGACGGTGCGCTCGGCGGAACGCACCCTGTGCCTGCAGACCTACGTCTACTGGCGCGGCGAGATCGCCCGCGAGCTGGCCGGGGCGCTTTGCGATCGAGCCAAGGCCGGGGTCGAGTGCCGCCTGATCCTCGACGCGCTCGGCGCCGCGAAGATGGAGCGCTCGCTGGTTCGTGAGATGGAGGAGGCGCGCGTTCGCGTGGTCCAATTTCGCCCCCCGAAGCCCTACGCGGTCCGGCGTCTTGCTAACCGCACCCACCGCCGCCTTCTGGTCGCCGACGGGCGGGTGGGGATGACGGGCGGGGTCGGGGTCGCCTCGGAGTGGGAGGGCGACGCCCAGGACCCCGATCACTGGCGGGATACGCACGTGCGGGTCCGCGGCCCGGTGGTGCGCGGATTCCTCGGGGCCTTCGCGGAGAACTGGCTGGAGGGCACCGGCGAGGTCCTCGGCGGCGAGGGCCACCTGCCCGGCCTTGAGCCCGTCGCCAAGGGCGGACGGATGCAGCTGGTTCGCTCGAGCGCCGGCGTCGGCGACACGAACGTCGAGGCGCTCTACTACCTCGCGATCGCCTCGGCCGCGCGATCGATCGATCTGACCGCCGCCTACTTCGTCCCGCGGCCGGCGTTCATCGATGCCCTGACCAAGGCAGCCGACCGCGGCGTACGGGTGCGCGTGGTCGTTCCCGGCCCCCACATCGACAAAGGATTCGTGCGGGTCGCCGGACGCGGCGCGTACGAGTCGCTGCTCGACGCCGGCGTCGAGATTCACGAGTACCAGCCGACGATGCTGCACGCGAAGTCGATGGTGATCGACGGCGCCTGGGCGAGCGTGGGCACGGTGAACTTCGACAACCGCTCGTTCCAGCTCCACGACGAGGTGACACTCTGCGTCTGGGGCGAGGAGTTCGCCGGGGAGCTGATCGAGGCGTTCGAGCGGGACGTCGGCCACTCCGAGCGGATCGATCCCGAGCGTTGGACGGGGAGACGCCTCGACCACCGCGCGGCGGAAGTGGCGACGAAGCTACTGCGCCGGGAGCTGTGATCGCAGCCGCCCGGTCGACGAGTACTTATCCTGCGCCGGCGTGTTCCGCCCCCGCGAAAAGCGCCGCCGGCTGCGCATAGCCCCGCCCGCGCTGCGCGCTCGCAGCCAGGCCAGGCGAGCCCGCCACCCGCTCATCCGCGCCCTCGGCGACGCCGATCAGGCGGTGTTGCGCGTCCTGCGGACGCGTGGGCACCAGCCGCCCGTCGAGCTGGCGATGCGGGGGCTCGGGACGATCGGCGAGTACGGGGCCGTGTGGGCGACGATCGGCGCAGCGGGCGCCACTGCGGATCCGGCCCGTCGGCGCCGCTGGGCGATCGCCGCGCTCGCCGGTCCGGCCGCGCTCGCGGTCAACTACGCGGCCAAGATCGCGATCGGGCGCGAGCGCCCGCTGATCGAGGGGCATCCGCCGCTGGCCCGCGCGCCGAGCAAGCTGTCGTTTCCCTCGGCGCACGCCACCTCGTCGCTGACCGGCGCGACCGCGCTCGGTCGGGTCGAGCCCCGCGCCCGCGCGCCGCTCTACGCGCTCGCCGTCGCGATCTGCGCCTCGCGTCCCTACCTCGGGATGCACTACCCCTCCGACGTGCTCGCCGGCGCGGCCCTCGGAGCGTTGCTGGGAAGGCTTGTGCCCGGCGTTCGCGACCGCGACACGGAGGAACGGCTGATCGACCTCGTAAACCAGAGCCACGGGGCGATGGCCGGGGGCAACGGCGCCCTGTGCTCGCATCCGCCGGCGGGCCGGCCAGCCGCGTGAGGATCGGCATCGTCGGCTTGCCCAACGCGGGCAAGTCGACCCTGTTCAACGCGCTGACCGCGGCCGGGGCGCCCACCGGCGACTACCCCTTCACGACCATCGACCCCAACGTCGCGGTGGTCGCGGTCCCCGACGCGCGTCTGGACCGGGTGGCCGAGACGGTCGGCGCCTCGGCGGTCGTCCCTGAGTCGATCGAGTTCAACGACATCGCGGGGCTGGTCCCCGGCGCCTCCCGGGGCGAGGGGCTGGGCAACCGGTTCCTGGGAGCCATTCGCGAGACCGACGCGATCTGCCACGTGGTCCGCGCGCACCATGCCGAAGGAGTGCCGCACCCGGAGGCACGGGTGGATCCGGTCGCCGACATCGAGCTGATCGAGACCGAGCTGCTGGCCGCCGATCTGGACAGCGCGGAGCGACGGCTCGAGCGAATGATCAAGCAGGCCCGCTCGGGCGAGGCGGAGGCCGTGGCCGAGCGCGACTGGCTTCGGGCGGTCGTCGAGGCGGTCTCGGCGGGCCGTCCTGGGCGCGATGTTCCCGTTCCCGAGGCGGCGGCCGACGGGCCACGGAAGCTCCAGGCACTGACCGCGAAGCCGATGCTCTACGTGGTCAACGTCGACGAGGGCGTCGACGAGGTGCCGCCGGACGTCGCCGCCCACGCGCAGTCGGCGAGCGCGGTGGCGGTCGCGGTGAGCGCCAGGGTCGAAGCCGAGCTTCAGGACCTCGGCGACCCGTCCGCGGCGGACGCGATGCGTTCCGAGCTGGGGATCGGCGAGAGCGGCCTCCGGCGCGTGATCCAGGGAGCGTGGGAGCTGCTCGACCTGATCTCGTTCTTCACCGCGGACGCAGGCAAGGAGGCGATGGCCCGGGCGATCGCGGCGGGCTCGACTGCCTATCAAGCGGCGGGAAAGGTGCACACCGACCTGCAGCGCGAGTTCGTCCGAGCCGAGGTGATCGCCTGGGATGAGCTGGTCGAGGCGGGCGGATACACCCGGGCGCGCGACCGAGGGCTGATCAGAACTGAGGGCCGCGACTACGTGGTCCGCGACGGAGAAGTCCTGCATATCAGGCACTGACGGGCCAGATCGGGCGGCGACGCGGGGCGGCAGAAGGCATAACGAGTGCAACCTTCCGCCTTCCTTTGTGTTTTACTTACACAGCCTTAACACATGCCATTGCCGAGTCCCGGGCAGGACGCGCCTGGGAACGGGGGAACCAATAGGGGCTTCGGCCCCTGGGGCGAATCGGGTCAGCTGGCCCGTAGCGCAGCTCTTTCAGCGCGAGCCCGACAGCTAACCCCGTAGGCCCGAGAAAGAGGAGTTCGCACCGTGACACCCATGGATACCGTGAGGGGCCCGCGGCTCGGCCGCGCCCCGCTACTGATCGGCTCAGCCGTCGCCGTCGTCTGCTTGGGCGCGGGCGTCGCATCGGCGCAGATCCCCGATGTCACCGAGCCCGCCACCGAGGAGCAGACCACGACCAGCGCCGAGGACTCGGCCGCGCCCGACCCTTCCACGAGCGAGGCGACCGACGAGACCGTGCAGGACGGGTCCGAGGACGGGGAGGCCACCGAGTCCAAGCGAGGCCGGCTGAACCTGCTGCTCGAGGATGCGAACCCGCGCAAGATCTACTTCGTGGGCATCCGCAACGCCAGGTTCAAGTTCAAGTTCAACGGCGCCACCAAGGCCAACCTCCTGATCGAGGTGATGAAGCTGAAGGACGGCCGGGACGCGATGATCCGCCGCTACCGTCGCGAGGACTTCCCGAAGGGGAAGACGGGCAGCATCAAGTGGAACGGCCGCCGCGGCAGCGGCCAGCGGTTGAAGCGGGGCAAGTTCTACTTCCGCGTGCGTGAGGCGGGCGGCAAGCGGCTCAAGCGGGGCGACGCCAAGGGCCAGCGCAACCTGAGGATGTACGAGGCCAAGTTCCCGGTGCGGGGACCCCACCAGTACTGGGATGGCTGGGGCGCGGGGCGCAACCACAAGGGGCAGGACATCGGCGCCGCCTGCGGCACGCCGATGATCGCTTCCGAGCCCGGCAAGGTCGTCTACAAGGGCTATGACGGCGGTGGCTGGGGCCACTACGTCGTCATCAACATCAAGCGCTCGAACTACGCCGCGCTCTACTCGCATCTGAAGGACCAGGCCAGCGTCAAGAGCGGCTCACAGGCGAAGACCGGCGAGCGGATCGGCAAGGTCGGCGAGTCCGGCAATGCCGTCGGCTGCCACCTTCACTTCGAGTACTGGAAGAACAAGTGGCCCAACGGATACGCGACGTCCCTCGCGACCAAGCGCCTCAAGCGCTGGGACAAGTGGTCCTAGGGCGGGGCCGGGACTCGTAGACAACGGATGAACCTCCCGGGGGCGACCCCAGGCGGTAGGGTCGCCCGGTGAGGACCGAGGCGCGCTTTCCCGGGGTCGATGCGGGCGCCGGGCACTACGAGAGCTTCTACATCAAGGCGGCCAGCCCGGAGGGCGGCCGCGCGGTGTGGATCCGCCACACCGTGCACAAGCGACCCGACGAGGAGCCGGCGGCATCGATCTGGCTGACGCTCTTCGACCGCGAGGGTCCCGGGCCGAGGGCGGTGAAGGCGACGTTTCCAGCTTCCGAGCTTTCCGCTCCGCCCGGGACGTACATCGAGGTTGCGGAAACGTCCCTGGACCCGGGCCGGGCCACCGGGTCGATCTCGGCCCCAGCGCTGGAGGCCAGCTGGAACCTGGTTTTCGACGACCCGGGAGAGCCCTTCTTCCATCTCCCCTACCAGCGGCTGTACGACGCGCCGCTTCCCAAGACCAAGCTCCTCTCCCCCTACCCCACGGCAAGCTTCAGCGGGACCCTCAAGGTCGGGGGTGAGACGATCGCGCTGGAGGGCTGGCCCGGCATGATCGGGCACAACTGGGGGGCGGAGCACGCCGAGCGTTGGGTCTGGATCCAGGGCGCCAGGCTCGAGGGGCAGCCGGCAAGCTGCTTCGACCTGGCGGCGGGACGGATCAAGCTCGGCCCGTTCACGACCCCCTGGGTGGCCAACGGCGTGCTGCGACTGGATGGCGCGGAGCACCGGCTCGGCGGCTTCGGCAAGGTGCTGAGCCTGAAGGTCGACGAGGGGCCGACGGCCTGCGGGTTCGAGATCGCCGGCGGCGGGGTGAAGGTCCGAGGCCGCGTGTCGTCCGAGCCGCGGAACTTCGTCGCCTGGGTCTACGCCGATCCCGAGGGCCCCGAGCACAACACGCTCAACTGCTCGATCTCCGACCTGGAGCTGGAGATCGTCCACGACGGCGAGACGCGAGCGGTTGAGGTCGCCGGCGGCGCCGCGTACGAGATCGGGATGCGCGAGACCGACCACGGCATCCCGGTGCAGCCCTACCCCGACGGGTAGCGGCCCCTCCACCGCGCGGCTCCTTCAGCGCTGATCCTGCGGCACCCAGTCCCCGTCGATGCGGCGGTACCCGATCCAGGCCTTGGTCAGCCCTCTGCGCTCCAGCTCCAGGCGCAGGAGCTGCATCTCATGCCCCGTCCTCGGCGCCGCCCACTCTGCGTCGCGCCGCCCGCAGCGCTTGGCGGCCCGGTCAACGGGGACGCGGCCCTTCAGCGCCAGCCAGCCGCCGTCGCGCAGGCATGCCACCGAGCGCGGCCGGCGGCAGCGCCGCGAGAACCAGCGGCCGTGGGGCTCGGCGGCGCTCACCTTCGCCAGGGCGCAGCCGCCGCGGTTTGGCTGACCCTCCGCCCAGCTCCAGACCAGCGCACCCAGGCGCGGATCGCCCGCGGCCTCGACCTGGTCGAGGCCGATCAGGTCGACGCCGCAGCGGGCCATCGCCGCGGCGGTTTCCGGGGTGATGCCGTCGTCGGGGTTGCCCGCCGTGGCGGTGAGCTGGGTCGAGTCCTCGTAGTAGCGGACGATCGTGGCGTCGTAGGTTGCCCGGTCGTAGTCGGGTCCGCAGTCGGGGAAGTCCTGGTAGGAGAACGGCCGCGACTCGACGTGGGACGCCCAGCTATGGGCGACCGCGGGCCAGGCGGCACCGATCCCGCAGCCGCTGACGATCAGCACCTGGGCTCCGGCGGCGCGGATGTGGTCGCGGGTGAGGTCGAGCGGCAGCTCGGTGCAGCCGCCCGCAGGCGGACGGTAGAGCAGGTCGCCCAGCTCGGCCTCGACCTCCGCGGCGCCCGTGTCATAGCCCTCCTCCGTGTCGAGGTGGTCCTCCAGGTACAGCAGGAGTACCTGGTCGGCGTTCTCGGGCAGGCGAAGCCAGTTCCCGATCTCCTCCAGCACCGGGCCCAGCGGCTTCTCGACCGTGCAGCCGAAGTGCTCGCCGGTGGCGTGGCAGACCACCGGGCGGAAGCTCGCCGAGGGCACGTGGAGGAACCAGTGGAGGTCCAGCTCGAGGCTGCGGATGCCCCGCTCGAGTTGTGAGACCAGGTCGATCCGCTGGTTCGAGTCCTGGACGGAGAGCGTCGGCCCCATCTCGGCGACCGAGTTGAACGAGTTGTGGGTGCCGACCCAGGGCGCGTTGCGGAGGCCGAGATCGCTGGCA
>Ga0299913_10002784_pt1 | contig 13999 bp, 14 predicted proteins | sample RVTome_9_FD_201360 | JGI IMG/M metagenome (GOLD analysis project Ga0299913, IMG submission 201360) | Soil microbial communities from uranium-contaminated site in the Upper Colorado River Basin, Wyoming, United States - RVT155D38 (version 2) ... | reverse complement strand
AGGCCCGCGCGTGCCAGAGTCACCCCGGCCGCGAGGCCGTTCGGGCCGGTGCCGACGATGGCGACCCCGTCCCCCTGGGCCTTGCGGCCCGGGTGGTGCCCCAAGGCGCTGTCGGCGCCGTCCTTCACCTTGCTTCTCCCACGGAGGCCGTCTCCGGCACGGCGGAGTTCGCTGGCATCGTATTGGCGGCCTGCAGCTGGGAGTTGGCCAGCCGGTGGTACAGAGCGTCCCGCTTCATCAGTTCCTCGTGCTTGCCGGAGGCCTGCACCCGCCCGTCGCTCATCACCACGATCTTCTCCGCGTCGATCACGGTGGAGATGCGGTGGGCGATCGCGACCACCGCGCAGCGGCTTGAGACATTCCGCAGCGTCTCACGGAACTCCCGCTCGGAGTCGGAGTCGAGGGCCGAGGTGGCCTCGTCCAGGAGCAGGACTGCCGGCTTCTGCAGCAACGCACGGGCGATGCACAGGCGTTGCCGCTGGCCGCCGGAGAGTCCGCTTCCCTGGTCGCCCAGTTCGGTCTCCAGGCCCTCGGGCATTCCTTCGACGACCTTGGTGAGACCGGCGAGTTCGATGACTTCGCGGATTTCTTCGTCGCTCGCGTCCGGCTGGGCGTACACCACGTTGTCCCGTACGGTGCCGCGCATCGCGGCGGTGTCCTGCTGTACGTACCCGACCAGCCCGCGCAGCGTGGTCAGAGGCATCGACTCGATGTCCTTGCCGCCGATCAGGATGCTTCCGCTGTCCAGTGCGTGGAAGCGTTCGACGAGTTGGAAGAGGGTGGTCTTGCCCGCGCCGGAGGGTCCCACGATGGCGGTCATGCCGCGTGACGCGACCGTGAAGGAGACGTCGGAGAGCGTCTCCGAGGCCTTCTTGTCGTCCGCGCCGCCGTATCGGAAGTGCACCGAGCGGAACTCCAGGGCGTCACGGTCCTCGGAAAGCGACGACGACTTGGACGGGGGCCGCGACTTGTGCCGCATCCGGTCCAGGACGCCGCCCTCCTGCGGAAGAACGGTGAGCTCGTCCACCCTGCGGATGGCGGCGCGGCCCTGCTGGAACTGGCCGATGGCCAGGAAGAAGAGCACCAGGGGCGAGACCATGTAGAAGAGATACATCACGAACGCGGTGAGGTCGGCCATCGACATCGTCCCGCGGGTCACCCGCGTCATGCCGACGCCGACGACGACGGCCAGCGCGGCCTGCGTCCCCACGTTCATGGCGGGCATGAACAGCGCGTTGAGCCCGTTGACCCGCACGCCGGAGTTGCGTGCCTTCCAGGCGAGCAGGCCTATGCGGCGCGTCTCGCGGTCCTCCGCGCGGGAGGCCTTCACGGTCGGCAGGGCGGACAGGGCGCGTTGCACGTCCGAGCCGTACTGGCTGGTGTCCTCGCGGTTGACCATCGCGGCGCGGCGCACGCTGCGTGCCAGCACCAGGGAGATGGCGCTCGCGAGGCCGAGGCAGGCCAGGGTGATCAGCATCATCCAGATGTCGATGACGAACATGACGATGACGCCGCCGACCACTGTGAAGCCGTTGATGACCAGTTGGGCGAGGCTCTGTGAGAGTGCGATCTTCGCCAGCGAGGTGTCGGCCACCGTACGTGTGAGGACGTCGCCCTGCTGCTGCTTGCCGTACGCGGACAGATCCACGCGCAGCAGCCGCCGGGTGAGCAGCATCCGCGCGTCGTACACGATGTTCTCGCCGGCCCGCCCGATCAGGTACGACTGAAGCGCCGAGAACCCTCCGTCCACGCAGAACAGGGCGACGAGCAGGATGATCGCCGCCGACAGCGGCTGGTTCTGGCCTGCCTGCTTGATCAGTTCACCGATCGCAAACGGCTGAGCCAGCTGAGCGGTCACTCCGATCAGGCCGACGATGATGCCGCAAACCAGGAGCGCCCTGTGGCGCCGTGCGAGATACCACACGGCGGCTGGGCCGGGTCCGCCACCGCGCCTGCGCGCGTGTGCCGGCCCGATCCGCTCGTCCTGACCCTCCACGTGGACGGTTCTGGAGCTCGCCTTCGCCTCCAGGGTGCTCATGGCGCGTTCACCTCATTTGCGGGTGTAGGTGCTGACGAACATGGGGGAGTCCTCGGCCCAGGGGGTCTCCTTCCAGTCCGCCCAGCGCTCTGCCGGCTGCAGACCGGCGGCCTGGGCGTACCCGTCCACCTCCTCCGGGGTGGTCAGCCTGGCCAGTTCGGAGCCGACGGAGGACTTGCCGTCCTCGAACCAGATGTGCGACGCATGCCACATACTCCGGTCCTCGAAGACGGTGGAGTAGGTCAGCAGTCCGGTGTTCGGCTCCGCATAGGGGATGAAGTACGAGGTGCGCTGCCGGCCCTCGTGCAGGACCCGCAGGCCGCCCGGGTTCGACGTCTCGATCACGAGGGTGCCGCCGGGTGCGAGCCGGTCGGCGGCGTGCTGGATCGTTGCCCGCTGGTCGTCGGCGTCCAGGATCATGGAGAGCGTCGCCAGGACGCAGTAGACGAGGCCGTACTGCGACTCGTCCTTGTAGCTTCGGATGTCGCCGTGCACCGCCTCGACATCCGCGTCCGCGTCCTTGGCCTTCGTCGTGAGCTGTTCCAGCATCTCCGTCGAGGAGTCGACGCCGGTGACGGGAAAGGCGCGTTGGGCCAGTGGTATCGCCACCCGGCCCGTGCCCACCCCGAGTTCAAGAGCGCGTTCGCCGGGCTGGGGGTGCAGGGAGGCGAGCTTCTGAACGGTCGGCTCGGTGTAGGCGCCGCTCGGGAAGATCCGGTCGTAGAACTCTCCGAACTGGCGTCCGTAGCCGATGTCTTCCACGGAACTCATCGCGGACCTCCTCTCGGTCTCGGTGTGGCGGCGGGGCTACTTCTTCTTCTTGGCGACGTTGAGCGCGATGGCGCCGGCGATGATGATTCCGATGACGGCGATGACGATCGAAGCGTTGGACACTGTGACCCCTTTCGGGAATCGGTTGTGGTTCACCCGTCCCGCAGGTTCGCAGGACGGACACTCTGTGCTGACTGCTGATCAGGCGGGCTGTACGGGGACTTCCCCGCGGGAGTCGTCCCGTATGTGCGAGTCGTAGGAGGGCTTGGAGCCCAGGGCGCCGCCGGTGTGTGCGGACTCGCCGGGACCTGCCATCGGGGTGTAGGGCGAGACGAAGATGACCTCCGGATCGCTCTCCTCGAAGCCGGTCGCACGGACGAGGGTGAACTGGAAGCCCTTCACCCCCTTCGCCGCGCCGTCCTCCCGTATGCGGTGACGCAGGAACGCGCACAGCATCCGGTAGGACGGCAGCTTCATCATGGCGCTGAAACCCTTGTCCAGCTGCGTGATCAGCTCGGTGACGATGTCGAAGATCGCTTTCTCGGGCCGGCGGCCGGGGAACCAGAACATCTGATGCAGCTTGCGGCCGACGATGACTTCCACCATCCGCCACGAGGAAGTCTCCCCCTCGTGGTTCAGGGTCCGGTAGAGGACGTGGTAGTCGTGCTGGGCCGGAGTGGGCGCGAAGAAGCGCCAGTTGGGGAACAGCGCAGAGAAGATGTCCACCCGCTGCGCCTTGTTGAACAGCGGGTTCGGGTGCTGTGCCGAGAGCGTGCCGAGCAGCACTGCGGCGGCAGCGGCGCGGGTCACTCCGCCCGGTCCGGTGAAGGCACGTGAGAGTGCGGACTGCGTCCCCTTGGCCGTACGGGCCAGAGTGCCGGCCAACGAGGCCGGAGTCGGCGAGCTGGTCATCGTGCCTCCTTGGACTGGTTCCCCTGTGACCGGCCGGCACTCCCGCGCCGTCCCGTTGCCTTCGTCCCGCCCCGGCCGTCGCCTCCGTCCTGTGCCTCGGTCTCCTCGAGGAAGTCCAGGATCAGGCGTCCCACATCGGTGCCGAGCCGGGCGTCGGTGAGCATCGTGTCGTGGTCGGCGCCTTCGACCACCGAGTTGCGGATCACGCGTCCCTCGCCCCGGTGAGCGGCGGCGAGTTCGTTGTGCATCAGCAGCTGTTCCGGGTCGCGGTCGACGGTCCTCTGCGCTGAGAGCACCAGCGCGTGCCCTTCGACGGACGGCAGATCACCGCTGAACTGGTGGAAGTCGCGTTCCGTCGCGTCCCATTCGCGCAGACCCGCTCGCCACAGCCGGCTGTCCGCGTACTGCGCGAAGGCGCGGCTGCGGACCTCGGCCGGCAGGTTCTGCACCCAGCGCGGCCGTACGAGCGTGGCGCCCATCCCGGCCCGCAGGCTCCCGGTGAACATGTTCAGGCCGTCCTTGAGGCGGTCCGCCGCCTCCTGCTGCTGCTTGGAGCGGGTCAGTTCCTCCGGGTGCGAGCTGTCCAGGTAGATCACGCCGCTCAGACGGCCGCCCAGTTCGGCCGCCGCACGCCGTGCGATCTCACCGCCCAGCGAGTGTCCGGCCAGGTACACCTTCCGGCCTTCGGCGACAGCCCCGTTCACGAGGTCGACCAGGTCGTCCACCGACTCCTGGAGTGTGAAGGGAGCGGCGCTGCGGCGCCGGCTCGGGCCGTAGCCCGCGCGGCTGTAGGTGATGATTCCGTAGTCGCTCTCCTCGACCAGCTTCTCGGTGATCCAGCCGAAGTGCTCGGCGGTGGAGATCATGCCGGTTCCGAAGACCAGGAGGGGCGAGCTGTCGTTCTCGGAGACGCGCTCGTTGTAGTGCAGTTCGTTGCCGTGCCGCGTCGTGAGCACCCGGCCGTGCGGCCACGGGTCGGTCGCCCGCATCCGTCGCATCGCCGCGAGGAACCCGGCGATCGTGATGCCGATGGCCGCCACGGACGCGGTAGCCGTCAGCGCCCGGTCGTCCCTGCCGGCCACTGCGGGGTGGCTCTTCGGAGCGCTGGTGTAGGCGACCATCGGGTGCATCGCCTCGAACGCGGTGACGAAACGGCCCAGACCCATGAAGTAGCCGTTGGCCACATGGAAGGCCGCCGCGCTGGCCATGACGGGACGCGCGAGCGCACCGCCCTTGAGGTACGCCACCGGGAACAGGCACTCCAGCGCGAGCACCCCGTGGGCGAGATACCGGGCGGGCACCGGGTAGCGGTTGGTGAGCTTCCACATGCCCTCGTGCCCGTACGTACGGGTGCGCATGATGCCGTTGAGAGCGGAACCGTCCCGCCAGGGCTGACCGAGCAGCTTCACCCAGCCGGAGACGAGGTAGGAGAGGTTCGCCTGCAGCGCCACGTACCACAACAGGGCGTCCTGTACTGCGGGTTGAGTGGACAGCCGGGCCATTCCCGCCGCCGTCTGTACGAACGAGGAAACCTGGTCGGAACCGTCCGTGCCGTAGCGATGGCGTGGATAGAGAGCGGCGTTGCTCAAGCCGAGGAACATGTTGGCCGCACCACGCCACCGGGCGTTACCGGGTGCCAGCAGCGCCGCCCCCGCCGCGATGCGTGCGACGTGCAGTGCCTGCGTCACCTTGGGATGGCCGACGGTGTCGAGCAGCCGCCGCGTGGGGCGGGTCGACGAGGCGTGCATGCCACGGGCGATGGTCCAGTCGTTGAGCCCGCCGCGGCGGATCTGCCGCTGGTGGGTGATGTATTCGATGCTGGACGTGAGTGACGTGACGGCCGTGAGCCGCTCGGATATGGCGAGCGTCCGGTCACGGGAAATCGGGACCGGCCCGAGAAATGTGGAGGTCAGCTTTTTGGCAAGCGATTTCACGGCGGTCTCCTCGGTGCCGGTGTCCCGGGACAGGGGCGGTCTATATCACGGCGATGGGAATCGTGGGGAGAATTTGGCAGGAGGCGTGGTGCGACAAAAAGGAGCTTAAAAGGTGGTCGAGAGGGAACAACGAACCTGGACGAACCATCCGCAATGATGGTGCTACCCGGTCGGCCGGTCTGTGTCCGGCCGACCGGGCCCCCGATTTCATGTGGCCGCGCAGAAGGGGGTACTACGAGACCGCATGATCAGTGGGTGAAAGGAGCCGTGGCTCAGCCCTGGCCCGCCTCGAAGGCCGCGACCGTCGCCGAAGCGATGGCGACGCCGCCCAGGAAGGCACCCGGGGTGGCCAGCACCGGGGTGTAGTCGGCGAAAACGACGCCGTCGGCGTCGGTGATCTCGACGGCCGCGAGCTCCGCGGACTTGTTGATGTGCGAAGTAATTTCGGTCATGCGCACACTCCTGTTCTGGTCGGTTCTTTCGACGGTGATTCCGGCCTCGAGTCAGGGACAGGCCGGTGTTGGTCCGGTGGTCAGCCGACGGCCTTGCCGGCGGCGTAGGCACCGGTCACGACGGCCGCGCCGCCGACGAAGGCACCAGCGAGGGCGGGGGTGGCGAGAACCGGGGCGGCCTCTTCCGCGATCTCACCGGCGTGCGCCTCGTGGAGCTCGTCCTGAATCTGAAGGTTCAGCTTCTCTTCCAGCATGGAATTCCTCCTGTGCTTGTCAGACATGGCTGGCTGTGTTCGCGAAAGTGGTCGAAGCCAGGAGGCCCGGGGTGGTCATCGGGCGCGAGTCCCCCGTTCGGTGAGTTTTCGGTCGTCACCTAGACTGCAGCGAAGCGGGCATCTATGCGCACGCTTACCTCTCCGTAATTGCCTGGGTTCGCTTCCGCAGGGATGAAGATGCCAGCACCGGGGTGGGCGGCAGAAGAGGATTCCGTGACAGTTTGTTGCAACGCGGCGCGACAGCTTTATGCCACAGAAGGTAAAGGACTGGACCAGTCTGTTACTGGCCAGTGTGTTTTTCGGGTTCACCGGCGACTAAGCTCAAGTAAAGCTCAATCTTCTGGAATTGGCACGGGGGTAAGCAAGAGATAGCAATGGAAAGGGAGGGATATCCCTGTCCGCAATATTTACACCCCGTTCGACCTCGCGGTCGAACTCGTCCGAATTCGTCCCGCCGGGTACGGTGCGTACCGTCTGTGCCGTTAGAGCCAGCCACGCTCGCGGGCGATGCGCGCGGCCGCGTGTCTGTTCTCGGCACCCAGCTTCGCCGTGGCCGCGGAGAGGTAGTTGCGAACCGTCCCCGCCGTCAGCGAGGCCTGCGCCGCGATCTCCGCAACCGGAGCCCCGTCCGCGGCCAGATCGAGGAGCTCCGCTTCGCGAGCCGTCAGTGGCGAGTCGCCGGCGCTGATCGCATCCGCCGCCAACTCGGGGTCCACATAACGGATTCCCTCGTTGACGGCCCGGATGATCTCGGCCAGCTGCTGCGCCGATGCGGTCTTCGGTACGAAGCCGCGCACCCCTGCCGCGAGGGCCCGCTTGAGATGACCGGGCCGTGCGTGGCTGGTCACGATCATGTTCCTGCATGAAGGCAGCGCGTCGCGCAGTTCGGTCGCGACTTTCACACCATCCGCTCCCGGCATCTGCAGATCGAGCACTGCCACGTCCGGTTCGTGTGCGCGCGCCATCGCCAGCGCCTCCGGACCGGATGCGGCCTCGGCCACGATGGTGAGGTCCTCCTCCAGCGCGAGCAGCGCGGCAAGAGCGCCGCGGATCAGATGTTCGTCGTCGGCGAGAAGTACGCGAATACGGGGCTTGCCGCCGCCTGTTGTGCTCGTACGGGCCGCCGCGGGAACGGCACCGGCTCCCGAAGCGGCTCCCGTACCGGCTGACGAACCGGCTTCCCGCCCGGACCCGGATTCCGTCCCGGTCCCGGTCCCGGTCCCGATGTCCGGCCCGGACCGGCTTCCGGTCCCGTGACCGCCGGCGTCCGCCCGCGGGAGACCGCCGTCACGTGCGGCGCCTGCGCCCGGCCGCACCAGCAGATGCTTCCCGCTCACTCCGTTGTTTCCTTCCCGTCCGGTGCCGGACCGCCGTCCGTACGGCTGTCGATCGGAACTTCAGCCGTCAGCCGGAACGTACCCCTGTTGCCGTCGCCGGCGACATGCAGTGTGCCGCCCACACCGGCGAGACGTTCGCGCAGACCTTTCAGTCCGGCTCCGGTACGTCCGCCCGCCGGCTCGCGCACACCGTCGTTCTCCATGACGAGCAGCGCCGTCCTCCCGGCAGAGTCCGCGCCCACCCATACCGTGCACCAGGTGGCGTCCGCGTGCCGCAGCACGTTCGTCGCACCCTCGCGTACGACCCAGCCGAGCGCCGCCTGCACGGGCCCCGGCAGCGGCGCATCGTCGCTCTCCGCACGGCAGTCGACACCGGCGGCGCGCAGGATGCCGCGCGCGCCCGCGAGTTCGGTGGACAGATCCGCGTCCCGGTAGCCGCGCACCACCGCGCGTACCTCCGACTGGGATTCCCGGGCGATCCGCTGCACCTCGGTCATCTGCTCGACGGAAGAGTCGGCAGCCGCACCCCGTCGCACCAACTGCACCGCGAGCTCGCTCTTGAGCGCGATCGCAGACAGGTTGCGTCCCATCACATCGTGCAGATCCCGGCTGAAGCGCAGCCGCTCCTCCGCGACCGCCAGCCGTGCCTGCACACCACGCGCCTCCTCCAACTCCCTGATGACGGCGATGTACCAGGCGGAGGAGCGGCCGGTGAAGACGGAGATGAGGCCGCCCAGACTCAGCACGACGGTCGCCGCCAGCACGTTCGTCCAGGGCATGCCGGCAGCGGCCAGTGCGGTCGCGGTGATGAGGATGTAGGTGCAGAGGGACAGCGCCGCCGTGCGGCGCGGCAGCGTGATCCCGAACGTCACGGCGAACGGTGCGAGGGCCCCGTACAGAGCCAGCCCGACGGTCACGCCCCCCTTGACGGCGTCGACTGCGACCAGCACAACCGTCAGAGCGGTTATGGCACCCACCAGGGAGGTCCGCAGCCCGAGTTGGGCCAGGGAGACTGTGCGGGTGCCCAGATAGCTGTCGAGGGCCTGGGGCAGCAGTCCCGTACACAGGACGCACTGCACCAGGCCCATCGCGAGCACCGCACAGGCGATGGCGAACGGGACGGGCCCCGGACCGGTGTTGGGCACCAGCTGCACGACGAAGCCGATCAGCAGCACCCACGCGTACGCGACGAGCATCCACCGCGTCGACGCCTCGACCTGCTCGTGGCTGCTGCGCTCCTGCCACCGGCGGTACTTGGGGTTCACCCACCAGCCGATCACGTGCCCGGTTCTCCTCACCGGAACGCCTCCCGGAGCTCCGTGTCCGTCTATCGCCTCGGCTCCCACGGGAACCACTTGCGTACAGCCAACACCGACAGAACGATCCACAACATCGCGACACCCAGCGCCTTCGCCGACTCCGGACCGTCCAGTGTGCCCGCCCAGCCGCCACGCACCAGGTCCATCAGGGGAGAGACCGGGAGCAGGGCGCAGATGTCGCCGAGGGTGCCCGGGAAGACGTCCAGCGGAATCACGATGCCGGAACCCACGGCAGAGATCGCAATCACAGGGAAGGTAGTGATCTGTGATGCCTCTGTGGTGCGGGTGAACGCCGCGGACACAGCGGCCAGCCCCACCATCATCACCATGCCCAGCAGCACGCCGGCGGCGACGAGTTCGGGACGCTCGGGCGCGGGGAGGTCCATCAGCACGGCGCCTCCGACGAGCAGCAGTACGCACTGCAGCACTCCCAGCATCACGGAAGGCAGCGCCGAGCCCGCCAGGATCTCGCTGTCGCTCGCCTCGCCGGTACGCAGCCGCTTGAGCACCAGCTCTTCGCGGCGGGTCACATAGGCGCCCGTCAGGTTGGTGTACACGGCGAAGACCAGCACGTATCCGATCGATCCCGGAATCAGCACCGTGCCCATCGAAAGGCCGGTGCCCGAGAGGTCCATGCCGCTGGCTGTCTGACGCATCAGGAGCGTCAGCAGGATGGGGGTGGCGAGGGCGATGAAGAGCGCCGCCTTGTTCCGGAACAGCAGCGTCAGTTCTGCACGGCCGAGCGCGCGCAGCCGCCGCGCCGTCGACGAGCTGTTCATCCTGCCCGGCGCGTTCACCGTGGCGGCCTGGGTCGTCGTGCTCATACGCGCTCCACCTCCTTCTGCTCCGGCGAGGCCCCGCCCTGGCCGGTTGCCTGGTCGCCGCTCGGGCCGGCGTCGTCCTCGTCCGGATCTTGAGCGATCTCCAGGAACACTTCCTCGAGGGTCGCCGTGCGCGCGTGCAGGCCGGGCAGTTCGATGCCCGCCTGCCGGGCCCACACCAGCAGGTCGGTCAGCGCGGTCTGCAACTGCGGTGTACGGATCTCGACCCGCTGCCGCGGGTCCACGGTCGGGGCAGGCAACGTGCGCGGCAGCGTCTCCAGCCTCAAGCCGTCCGGCAGCGTGAAGCGGATGCTGGACGGCCGCTCGGCGACGACCTGTTCGTGCGTCCCGGCGGTGACGATGCGACCGCTGCGCATGATGGCCAGCCGGTCGGCCAGCGCCTCGGCCTCCTCCAGGTAGTGCGTGGTCAGCAGTACGGTCGTGCCGGCCGTCCGCAGCTCACGCACCAACTCCCAGGTGTCACGGCGGCCTTCCGGGTCCATGCCGGTTGTCGGCTCGTCCAGGAAGAGCACCTCGGGACGGCCGATGAGCGCCATCGCCAGGTCCAGGCGCCTGCGTTCACCACCGGAGAGCTGCTTCACACGGACGCCCGCCCGCCGGCCGGAGAGCCCCACTTGCTCCAGTACGTCCCCGATGGGACGCGCGTCGCTCGTGCAGCCCGCCCACATCCGTACCGTCTCGGTGACGGTCAGCTCGGACGGGAAGCCGCCCTCCTGAAGCATCACGCCCGTACGTGGCCGTACAGCGGTGCGCTCCGAATAGGGGTCGAACCCCAGCACCCGGACTTTCCCCGCGCTCGGCTTGGCGAGCCCTTCCAGCAGCTCGACCGTGGAGGTCTTGCCTGCACCGTTCGTCCCCAGCAGCGCGAAGATCTCGCCCTCCCGCACGGAGAAAGAGACACCGCGTACGGCTTCGAAGCCCTTTGCGTATCGCCGTTTGAGTCCTTCGACCTCGATCGCATCCATGGCCTCATCCTTCCCCGCGAGCGGCGCGCTGGGGAGTGTCCGCTATCACGAGAGCGGATGACGAACGTCATGCGGGCGGCATGCGGATCGCACTAAGAGCACCGTGCGCAACGTAAAGAAGCCGGGCTGGCGGAGGCCGAGGAAAGACGAATAGGCCCCGGCCGAAGACCGGAGCCTATTCCTTACGGAGCGGACGACGAGGTTCGAACTCGCGACCTCAACCTTGGCAAGGTTGCGCTCTACCAGCTGAGCTACGTCCGCACGCTCCACCCGTAACACCGGGCGGTGCGACCCTCCACTGTACCTGATCGTTTTCGACCGTGGTCCGGTGAAGGAGAGAGCGGGTGACAGGAATCGCACACTGCGCCTCCCCCTTGGAAAGGGGGCGCTCTACTACTGAGCTACACCCGCGTGGTCCCGCAAGGTTTCCCCTGCGGCGATGCGCCAGACTCTAGCGGATCAACCGGGGTGCATGGCAAGTCGGTCCGCCCGGCCCGTCGGACGGGCCGGGCGGGGGAGTTCAACGGGATGCGTTGAAGGCGTCGTAGATCTTCTTCGGGATGCGGCCGCGGGCGGGAACCTCGAAGCCGTTGGACTCCGCCCAGGCGCGTACGGCCCGGGGGTCGGGGGCGACGGCGGTGCGGTGGTAGGTCTTGCCCGATTTTGCCCGCTTGCGCCCGGCCTCCACAAAGCGGGCCAGGTCCTCTCGCAGTTTCTTCGCATTGTCGAGGTTGAGGTCGACCTCGTACGACTTCCCGTCGAGCCCGAAGGAGACCGTTTCCGATGCTTCTCCGCCGTCGATGTCGTCGGAGATTGTCACCACTACGCGTTGCGCCACGGATATCGGACCTTCCATCAGGTTCGCGAAATGGATCACTCGACTTCTCCATGCTGACATGTGAAGACCAGGAGGAGGCGTAAGTGGTCCGGAGGATTGGGGCCGCTGTCTTTATCTTTTGTACAGCGGCAGGCTTTGCAATGTGAAGCGAGAGTATTTCGACTCGCGTGTCAGACCGCAATCGCGACCATACTTTTTTCACGGCATTTTTCCCAGAGCTGCGGCTCGCCCCCTGAACGCCGATGCACTGTGGAAAGCTGTAGCGCACCGATATCAACACGCGTAGATTCTCAGGACCGGTACGCTTGCGGACGCGTCGCTTCTGTTCTCGAGCGTCTTGAGTGGGGCAGTCGCTCACGCAGACACGGCAGGACGACGCAGTACGCACCAGCGCTCAAGCACCACCACCATCACCGGGAGTACCTGTGGCTCGCGTCGTAGTCGACGTCATGCTGAAGCCGGAGATCCTCGACCCGCAGGGACAGGCGGTGCAGCGTGCACTGCCCCGTCTCGGCTTCGAGGGCATCGCCGACGTCCGCCAGGGCAAGCGCTTCGAACTCGAGGTGGCAGAGCCCGTCACCGACGAGGCCCTGGCCCGTATCCACGAACTGGCGGAGAAGTTCCTGGCGAACACCGTGATCGAAAACTTCACCGTCAGCGTCGAGAACGCCGGTGACACGGGTGACTCCGGAAGCGGCTCCGAATCCGCACAGGGAGCGGTGGCGTGACCGGCGGCCTCGGCCGTATCGGCGTCGTCACTTTTCCAGGTTCACTCGACGACAGCGACGCGCGGCGCGCTGTCCGGCTCGCCGGCGGCGAGCCCGTCGCTCTCTGGCACCGCGACAAAAACCTGCACCAGGTGGACGCCGTGGTGCTCCCGGGCGGTTTTTCGTACGGCGACTATCTGCGCTGCGGAGCCATCGCCCGCTTCTCCCCGGTCATGGAACCGCTGCTGGAGCAGGCACGGGCAGGCATGCCGGTCCTCGGCATCTGCAACGGCTTCCAGGTGCTGTGCGAGTCGCATCTGCTGCCGGGCGCACTGACCCGCAACGACCATCTGCACTTCATCTGCCGTGACCAGAAGCTGCGCGTCGAACGTACCGACACCGCCTGGACGAGCGACTACGCCGACGGGCAGGAGATCACCGTCCCGCTCAAGAACGGCGAAGGCGGTTACGTCGCCGACGAGCGCACCCTCGACGCGCTTGAGGCCGAGGGCCGCGTCGTCTTCCGCTACGTGGACGGCAACCCCAACGGCTCCCGCCGCGACATCGCGGGCATCACCAACGAGGCCGGGAACGTGGTCGGCCTCATGCCGCACCCCGAGCACGCCGTCGAGACCCTGACAGGGCCGACGACCGACGGGCTGGGCTTCTTCACCTCGGTACTCAAGAAGCTGGTCACCGCATGACGCGCACGACACCCGCACAGCGCACCGCTCTCGACACCGTCAAGCACGCCGCGGACACCCCCGCCACCGGCCAGCCCTGGGCGGAACTCGGCCTCAAGGAGGACGAGTACGCACGCATCCGGGAGATCCTCGGCCGCCGCCCCACCGGCGCCGAGCTGGCCATGTACTCGGTCATGTGGTCGGAGCACTGCTCGTACAAGAGCAGCAAGGTGCATCTGAAACAGTTCGGCGAGAAGGCACCCGCGAGTGACGCGCTGCTCGTCGGCATCGGCGAGAACGCCGGCGTCGTCGACATCGGCCAGGACTACGCGGTCACCTTCAAGGTCGAGTCGCACAACCACCCCAGCTACATCGAGCCCTACCAGGGTGCGGCCACCGGCATCGGCGGCATCGTCCGCGACATTCTCGCCATGGGCGCCCGTCCCGTCGCCGTGATGGACCCGCTGCGCTTCGGCGCCGCCGGCCACCCCGACACCAAGCGGGTGCTGCCCGGTGTCGTCGCGGGCATCGGCGGATACGGCAACTGCCTGGGCCTGCCCAACATCGGCGGCGAGGTCGTCTTCGACGACTGCTACCAGGGAAATCCGCTGGTCAACGCCCTGTGCGTGGGCGTCATGAAGCACGAGGACATTCATCTCGCGCAGGCGTCCGGCACCGGCAACAAGGTCATCCTCTACGGCGCCCGCACCGGCGGTGACGGCATCGGCGGCGTCTCAGTGCTGGCGTCGGAGACATTCGACGCCGAAGGTCCGGCCAAGCGCCCTGCCGTCCAGGTCGGCGACCCGTTCCAGGAGAAGCTGCTCATCGAGTGCACCTTGGAGATCTTCCGGGAGCAGCTGGTGGCGGGCATCCAGGACCTGGGCGGTGCCGGCCTGTCCTGCGCCACCTCCGAGCTGGCCAGCGCC
>Ga0299913_10002783_pt1 | contig 14001 bp, 12 predicted proteins | sample RVTome_9_FD_201360 | JGI IMG/M metagenome (GOLD analysis project Ga0299913, IMG submission 201360) | Soil microbial communities from uranium-contaminated site in the Upper Colorado River Basin, Wyoming, United States - RVT155D38 (version 2) ... | reverse complement strand
CACTCGTCGGCGACCTCGACGGCGGCACGCTGGCTCATCAGCTTCGCCTTCGTCACGTCCTCGAGCCCCGCGGTGATCGACGGGTGGGTCCAGTCCCGGCGCGCGATGGCCTCGCGGCGCTCGGCCTCGGGCGCGACGAACTCGCGCAGAGCGTGATAGGTGAGCGCCCGTGAGACCTCGAGCTTGACGCCGATCTCCGCAAGCTTGTGGCGGACCGCCTGGAAGCGCCCGATGGGCCGGCCGAAAGCCTCGCGATCGCGCGCGTACTCCAGCGTCGTGGCCAGGAGCTTGCTCATCGCCCCGACGGCCCCGAGCGCCATCAGCAGCCGCTCCCACTGGAAGTTGGCCATGATCATGTAGAAGCCGCCGTTCTCGGGGCCCAGCAGGTTCTCGTCGGGGACCTCGACATCGGTGAAGGCCAGCTCCGCGGTGTCGGACGCCTGCCAACCCATTTTTTCGAGCTTGCGCGAGACCTCGAAGCCGGGCATCCCGCGCTCGATCAGCAGGAAGGAGATGCCGTGATGGCCGCCGTCGGGAGTCGTCTTGACGGCGCAGACCAGAAAGTCGCAGCGCACCCCGTTGGTGATGAAGGTCTTGGCCCCGTTGACGACGTAGCCTCCGTCGACCTTGCGTGCGGCGGTGCGGATGGAGGCCACGTCGGAGCCCGCTCCCGGCTCGGTGATGCCGAGCGCTGCGATCCGCTCGCCCGCGATCGCTGGGCGCAGGAAACGCTCGTGCTGGTCATTCGTTCCGAACTTCCAGACGGGCGGCGTCGCGATCCCCGTGTGGGCACCGAGGCCCGCGCCCACGCCACCGCCGGCGCCGGCCGCGGCGAGCTCCTCGGCCCAGATCGCGTCGTGCACGTAGTCGCCCCCCTGTCCACCGAGCTCGACCGGATACTTGAGCCCGAGGAAGCCGAGCTCGGCCGCCCGTGTGTACAGCTCGCGGGGGAACTCGCCCGCGGCGTCCCATTCCTCGACGTGCGGCGCGACCTCCGCCCGGACCCAGCGGCCGATCGTCTCGCGCAGCTGCTCGTGCTCTTCGGTGAACGGCGGGAGGAGGGCTCGGGCACCCGAGTCCTTAATGACCGCTCCGCCCATCAGCGAGCGTTCGGATCCGGCTGCTCGCGCGGTGGCGGGACCTCGTCGACGGGTCGGGCCGTCACGACGGCGTCGAACTCGGCGGTGTCCTCCGGCAGGCAGGCCGCGCAGAACTGATCCCCGAACGGCGTCAGCCGCACCGAGCGGCGCACGGTCGTGCCGCGCCCGGCTCGCTTCAGCGCCTCGGTCACCTCCGGCTGCGCCTCCAGAACCTGGTACGGCCCGATCTCCGGGATCGCATCGCGCGAGAACCAGATGAGCCCCAGGCGGAAGAGATTGGAGAGGTACACGGGCACCCGCTCGACCAGCAGGCAGCCGGCATGCTGGCCGATCATGTTCAGCCCGGGGGCGACGACGTGGGACCCGATCCCAAGCGGGCGCCAGTTGCGAACGTCAACTGCGGCCTGCGCCCCCTCGGTTGCGAGCAGCCGCAGGATCCGAGCTTCGTCGGGATGCAGCTCGCGCAGGATGCCCGCGAACGCGGGGTGACCGTCGATCTCGTCGACCTCGACCGCGGTGGAGAGATCCACGAGGTCCTCCCACCGCGCGCGCAGCGACTCGTCGTCGTAGTCGGGGACCTCGCGCCGGGCCCGGGGGGATTCCTCGCTGTCGCGGATGCCGAGCAGGCTGCGGGCCGCGTCGGCGACCTCATGGCGCGCCTCGTCCAGCAATAGACCAGCCGATTCGCCGGAGCGAGCCGCGCGCGCGACGCGCCGGGTCGCCTTGGCGGCCGTCGTCGCCGTCCACATGCTTGTCCGCCACCAGGCGCCCGCAGTGATCCGGGCGAGTCCGGGGGCCGCGTCGCGATCGAGCAGTCCGCCGCGAAACGATGGGTCGGCGACCGGGAGGTCGTCGTCGTGCGGCTCGTCCATCAAACGAACGCTAGCCCCATCGGGTTCAGGATGCGACGGAGCGAACGCGGGACGGGCCAATTGCGGCACCCGTCCCGCGTTCGCCTCGCCGCCTACGGCGTGACCTTCGACAGGTTCACCCGGCCGAATCCGTACTCCGGGTCGCGCCCCGGCGCGCCCTTGTCATCGACCGCCTGCTGGAGCTCGGCGCGCCAGGCGGCGGGGCCGCCACCGGGGTTCGTCCCGGCGATCTGCGCCGCAACACCGGCCGCGTGCGGGGCGGCCATCGACGTGCCCGACACGGCGGAGTAGCCACCGTCGTTCCAGGTTGAGAGGATGTTCACGCCGGGCGCCGCGACCTCGACGTCGGCATTGAACTGGGAGAACGAGGCTCGCGCGTCGTTCGCGTCCGTCGCGCCAACCGAGACAACCTCGGCGTAGGCGGCCGGGTAGCTCAGCGACGAGTTGCCGCTGTTGCCGGCCGCGGCGACCAGCAATGACCCGTTGTTCGTCGCGTTGGTGACCGCGGCCTGCAGCGTCGCCGCGCCGGACGGGCCGCCCAACGACATCGAGATCACCTTCGATCCCTGCTGGTTGAGCCAGGTGATGCAGTTGGCGATCATCACCAAGGTGCCGGAGCCGGAGCCGTTCAGGGCCTTGCAGATCGCCAGCGGGGAGTTGAACGCCACGCCGGCCACGCCGGTGCCATTGTTGGCGTTGGCGGCGATCGTCCCGGCGACGTGGGTGCCGTGACCGTTGTCGTCGTTGCACTTGCCGTTGACGATCGTCGGATCGGAGCCGATGATGAAGATGATCAGGTTGACCCCGAAGTTGTTGACGCCGCCGCAGTTCGCGACCTTGCCGGCGAACTCCGGATGGCTCTGCTGAATTCCGGTGTCGACGATGCCAACCTTCGCGCCGCCCGAGCTCGGAAAGGCGCTCAGCCCGAGCGCGTCCCAGCCCTCGGGGGCGTCGATGTCGGCATCCGGCGTGCCGCCCGTCTGACCCGTGTTGTGGAGGCCATAGAGCTCGTTGAAGCGCGGGTCGTTGGGTGTAGCAAGCGCGCGGTAGATGTAATTCGGCTCCGCGTACTCGACCGCCGGGGAGCGCTCCAGCGCCCTGATCGCGGCCGGGACGCCGCCGCGAACCTCGACGACCTGCGCGCCCACGCCCTTGACGGCCGTGAGCCGCTCGAGCACGTTGGCAGCGTTTCGGGCGCTGGACTTCTGCGCGGTCGAGGCGTCGTCGGCGTACTTGACGACAACCTCTCCGGGCGCGAACTTTGCCTCCGCGGCGAGCGCGCTGGGTGCGAGCGCGAGTGCGAGGACGGCAGCCAAGAGGCCACCCACGATGCGCTTCATCTTCTCCCTAACCTCCAATGGACCGTTCTCGCTGCGCGGTCCCCCCGCGGCAGCGCGCACACCCTAACCCACCGAATCGCCGCCGGGCAACCCCCAGCCGGTGGACCGTCCAGAAACGATCCACCCGAAACCGCGGCCCCGGATACCGGCAGACCGCGTCGTCGGTCGCTCGCGTGCCTACGGGCACGCCACGCTCCCTGCCTCCTCGTCTGCCGGCATCCGGACCTCGCGGTTTCAGGCGCAACGTTCCTGGACGGTCCACTAGTACGAGCGCGGCAAGCCGAGCGAATGCTCGGCAACGTAGTTCAGGATCATCTCCCGCGAGACCGGGGCGGTCCGGGTGAGCCGAGCAGCCCAGTACATGTCGGTCAGGCCGTATTCGAGCGCGAAGCCGTTGCCGCCGTGCGTCTGGATCGCTTGGTCGACGCAGCGGATCGCGGCCTCCGCGGCCGCGTACTTGGCCATGTTCGCGGGCTCACCGGCGGGTGCTCCGGCGTCGTAGAGCACGGCCGCCTTCTGGGTCATCAACCGCGCCAGCTCGAGCTCGATCTTGGCCTGGGCGAGTGGGTGCGAGAGGCCCTGGTGGGAGCCGATGGGCGCGTCGTTCCAGACCTTGCGTTCGTTGGCATAGGCGGAACCGAGCTTCAGCGCCCGCAGGCCGGTGCCGTTGGCGAGGGCGGCGCCCATGATGCGCTCGGGGTTGAGCCCGTCGAAGGCCGCCTTGAGCCCCGCGGTCTCGGACTCGCCGACCACGCGGTCCGCCGGCACCACGACATCGTCGAAGAAGAGCTGCCACTGCTTGTCCGAGGCCCTTACGGCGACTGGGATGAACTGCTTCTCGAGCCCGGGCGCGTCCGTGTCGACCAGCATCAGCAATGGCAGGCCGAGCGAGCCGTCGTCCTCTCGCTTGCGCGCGATCACGAGGACGGCGTGCGCATCCTCCATCCCGGAGATGAACGTCTTCGTGCCCTTGAGGACGTAGCTGCCGTTGCCGTTGCGGGTTGCCGTGGTTGCGAGGTTGTGCGAGTTCGTGCCCGCGTCGGGCTCGGTGATCGCGAACGCCACGCGCGTGGTGCCGGCGGCGAGGCCGGGGAGCCACGACTCGCGTTGCGCCTCGGTGCCGTGGCGCGTGAGGATCGAACCGACGATCGCCGGCGAGACGACGATCAGAAGCAGCGAGCAGCCCGCGGCCGAGATCTCCTCGCCCACCGCCTGCAGAGCGTGCATGCCGAGGCCGCCGCCGCCATAGCGCTCGGGCAGGTTGATCCCCAGGTAGCCCTTCTCGGCCAGCGCGCCCCAGAGCTCGCGCGGCGGCTCGTCGGCCGCCACGATCCGCCGGTGATACTCGGGCCCGCCGAAGCTCTCGCAGATCCCCCGCACCGCGGCACGAATCTCAACCTCCTCATCGGTGGGAACAACCGGCAGGTTCACGCTCATCCAGTACCTCGAATCTCGTCGTACCCCGTCGGCCCCGGACGCGAAGCGGAGGAGCCGACGGGCATTGGTTTCGTTATAGGCCGTAACTACGGCCTATAACGTCCAGCATGATCTCGTCCGTGCCCGCTCCGATGCGGTTCAGGCGCTGGTCGCGGTAGGCGCGCTCGATCTCGTACTCCTTCATGTAGCCATAGCCGCCCATGATCTGGACGCACTCGTCGGCCACCTCGTGGCAGACCCGCGAGGCGTTCAGCTTCGCCATCGTGATCTCGCGCACCGGGTACTCGCCGCTCGCGAAGCGCCACGCCGTGGCGTGGGTCATCTGCTTCGCGCCCTCGATCTTCGTCGCCATCTCGGCGAACTTGTGGCGAATGGCCTGGAAGCGACCGATCGGGCGCCCGAACGCCTCGCGCTCCTTCGCGTATTCGAGGGTGCGCTCGAACATCCGCTCGGCGCCCGCGTAGCAGCCCGCCGCGGCCACGAGGCGCTCGCCCTGAAGCTCCCAGGAGATGTGGTAGAAGCCCTTGCCCTCCTCGCCGAGCATCGCGTCAGTCGGCACGCGCATGTCCTCGAAGGCCAGCTCCGCGGTGTCCGAGGCGTGCATGCCCATCTTCTCGAGCGTGCGCGAGACCGTGAATCCCGGGACGGCGTTGCCTTCGGAGTCGCGCAGGTCGACGAGGAACAGCGTGATTCCCGCATGGCCCGCTTCGGGGTCGGTCTTCGCGACGATGATCCCGAAGTCGGCGCGAGCGCCATTCGTGATGAAGATCTTCGAGCCGTTGATGACGTACTCGTCGCCGTCGCGGATCGCCGTGGTGCGGATGCCGGCGACATCGGAGCCGGCGCCCGGCTCGGTGATCCCGAGGCAGCCGATTTTCATCCCCCTGATCCCGGGCACGAGGAAACGCTGCTTTTGCTCCTCGGTCCCCAGCAGGTGGACGGGCGGGAGGACCATGTCGGTCTGCACCGCGAAGCCCATGTTGGTCCCTCCCGATCCCGAGTAGCTCATGCACTCGGCGCGGACCAGCGAGTAGAAGTAGTCGCCGCCCTGGCCGCCGTACTCCTCCGGAAAGCAGAGGCCGAGGAACCCGAGCTCGCCGGCGCGGCGCATCGCTTCGTCCGGCCAGAGGGTCTCCTCCCATTCGTTGCGGTGGGGGTAGAGCTCCTTGCGGACCCACGCCTTCATCGACTCGCCGAGGTCGAGGTGCTCCTGGGTGAAGATGAAGTGCTTGCGGGCGGCCTCGTGCTCGGGCTTGATCACGGCTGTTGACATGCGGGTCCTCCGTCGCTTCGTGCGTGGGGCGTGGAAAGTGTAGAGTAGTACTTTCTACTTATGGCCGGGTACGAAAAGATCCGCTACGAGGTCGCCGACGGGGTCGCGACGATCACCTTTGACGACCCCGAAACCCGCAACGCGCTCTCGGATGAGTTGCTCACCGAGCTGCTCGACGCCCTGCGCGCGGTGAAGGCGGATGATGCGGCGCGCGTCGTCGTCCTCACCTCCTCGCACGAGAAGGTGTTCTCGGCGGGCGGCAACCTCGCCGGGTTCGCGGCCGACGCTCCCGTCGCCCACAAGTTCTTCGGAACCGGCCTCTTTCCGGAGGTCTTCAAGGAGTTGGGCGAGCTGGGCAAGCCGTCGATCGTCGCCGCCAACGGGCACGTGCTCGCGGGCTCGCTCGGCATCGCGCTGGCCTGCGACCTGATCGTCGCCAAGGACACGGCGGGGTTCGGCACGCCCGAGATCAACGTCGGCCTGTTCCCGTTCATGATCATGGCGCTGATCTATCGCAACGTGCCGCGCAAGAAGACGACGGAGATGCTGCTCCTGGGCGAGCGGCTGACCGCAGAGGAGGCGCGCGAGGCCGGGATCGTCAACAAGGTGGTGGCGGGCGATGAGTTCGACGCCGCTGTCGCGGACTGGGCGGCAAAGCTGGCGGCGAAGTCGCCGCTGGTCATGAAGCTCGGCAAGGACGCGATGTGGCGCCAGCTCGACATGCCCTTGGCCGAGGCGCTCGACTACCTGCGCTCGCAGCTCACGATCGAGCTCTCAACCGAGGACGCGATCGAGGGCGTCACGGCGTTCTTCGAAAAGCGCGAGCCCGAATGGAAGGGACGCTGAATTGCCTGACGAACCCCAGGAAGCCCGGCCCTCATCCGACCCGGCCGCCCCCGGACGCGAAGCGGAGGAGGCGGACGGCTTTGATTCGGAAGCCGCGGAAGCGCCGGCCGAGACTTCGCATGGCGAGCAGACCGGCATGCAACGGCTCGTCGAGGACCTGCACGCTCGGCGCGAGCAGGCGAAGCTCGGCGGCGGCCCGGAAAAGATCGAAAAGCAGCACAGCCGCGGCAAGCTCACCGCCCGCGAGCGGATCGACCTGCTGGTCGACTCCGGCAGCTTCGTCGAGATGGGGATCCACGGCCGGCCGCACTTCTCGCAGCGCTCGATGGAGGGCAAGGAGGCGCCCGCCGACGGCGTCGTCACCGGCTGGGGCGAGATCGACGGCCGTCGGGCCGCGATCGCGGCCTACGACTTCACCGTGATGGCGGGCTCGATGGGCATGACCGGCGAGCTCAAGGTCACACGACTGCGCGAGTTGGCCCTGAAGCAGCGGATGCCGCTGATCTGGCTGCTCGACTCCGCCGGCGCGCGCATTCAGGAAGCCGCCGGCTCGCTGTTCGCCGGGTCGGGCCACCTCTTCCGTGAGGAGGTCGAGATGTCCGGCGTCGTACCACTCGTCGCTGGGATGCTGGGGCCGTGCGCCGCGGGCACCGCGTACATCCCCGGGCTCTCGGACTTCGTGCCGATGGTGGTCGGCCAGGGCGCCATGGCGCTGGCTGGGCCGCATCTGACCAAGGCGGTGACCGGCGAGGACATCTCGATGGAGGATCTGGGCGGCGCCAAGGTCCACTGCCGCAAGTCCGGCGTCGGCGACCTCGAGGTCAAAGACGACGCCGAGTGCATCGAGGCGATCAAGACCTATCTCTCGTTCTTCCCCTCCAACTGCGAGGAGCGGCCGCCGCTGCGGCCGACCGACGACCCGGACGACCGCATGTCGGAGCGGTTGCTCGACATCGTGCCCGAGTCACCGCGGCACCCCTACGACATGTACGAGGTGATCCGCGAGATTGCCGACGACGGGGAGTACTTCGACATCAAGCCCAAGTTCGCGAAGACGATCATCACCTGCCTCGCTCGATTCGGCGGCCAGCCGGTGGGCATCGTCGCGAACCAGCCGAAGCAGCTTGGTGGCATCCTCGAGAACGACTCGGCCGACAAGGCAGCGCGCTTCGTGAACCTCTGCGACGCGTTCTCGATCCCGCTCGTGTTCCTCCAGGACGTGCCCGGATTCATGGTCGGCTCGAAGGTCGAGCACGCCGGCATCATCCGGCATGGCGCGAAGATGCTCTACGCGATCTCGCGCGCCACCGTGCCGAAGGTCACGGTGGTCGTCCGCAAGGCCTACGGCGCCGGCTACTACGTGATGAACGGCAAGGCCTACGAGCCCGACCAGATCTATGCCTGGCCCTCGGCCGAGATCTCCGTGATGGGCGCCGAGGGGGCGGTCAACATCATCGGCCGCTCGGCGATCGAGGCATCCGATGACCCCGACGCCACCCGCGAGGCGATGCTGAACGCCGTCCGCGAGCAGATCGATGTCTACATCGCCGCCGGCAACGCGATGATCGACGACGTGATCGACCCGCGCGAGACGAGGCCGCGGATCATCAGCGCGCTGCGCATGGCGGAGGGCAAGAAGGTCGAGCGGCCCTGGCGCAAGCACGGAGTAATGCCCGTATGAGATACCTCCGCCGAAATGCTCCGCTTCGCGTCCGCTTTCGGCGGGTTTGGGCCCGTTGCCTTACCCGGCAGGTCGTAAGCGATTGCACCGCGACTTCGTCGCTAGCTCCAACGAGGTGATCGTGTGAGCACGTTCGAAGAGCCCGTGATCATCAGTTGCTCCATCTCTGGGGCGATTGCCAATCGGGAGCAGTGCCCGGCGATTCCCTATACGCCCGCGGAGTACGCGGCGGAGGCGCGGCGAGCCGTTGACGAGGGTGCCTCGCAGATCCACATCCACGCACGCACACCCGACGGGGTGCCCAGCTACGAGGTCGAGGACTTCCAGGCGATCACGCAGGCGATCCTCGACGAGGTCGGCGACGTCATCGTCAACTACTCCACCGGCGCGATCGGCGTGCCGATCGAAAAGCGACTCGCGTACCTGAAGGCGCTCACCCCCGACGTCGCCGCGCTGAACATGTCGTCGATGAATTACGCGAAGTTCTCGAAGCGGCGCAACGACTTCGTCTTCAAGGCCGTGTTCGAGAACTCGTTCGACACGATCATCGAGTTCCTGACCGAGATGCGCGAGCTCGGAATCAAGCCCGAGCACGAATGCTTCGACGCCGGCCACGTCGCCAATCTCGATCCCCTGATCGCGATGGGACTGGTGACCGAGCCGCACCAGATCTCGCTCGTGATGGGGGTCACCGGCGGCATCCGACCGACGACGAGGAACATCCCGTTCATGGCCGAGCAGATCCCAGGCGGGCCGGATCGCGGGGCGAACTGGCAGGTGATCGGGATCTCACGCGACCAGTGGAAGCTCCTGGCGACCTCGCTGACGCTCGGGGGCAACGTCCGCGCGGGGCTCGAAGACAACCTGTACCTGCCGAACGGCGAGATGGCGGCCTCCAACGGCGAGCTGATCGCCAAGGCGCGCCAGATGGCCGAGGACATCGGCCGCCGGGCGGCGACCGTGGCCGAGGCCCGCGAGATGCTTGGGCTGGGCGAGACGTCACAGGCGCTGACGCAAGCATCTGTGAAGGCGAGCTGATGCTCGCGCCCGGCACGCTTGAGGGCATCAAGGTCCTGGACCTCAGCCGCCTGCTGCCCGGCGGCTTCTGCTCGCTGCTCCTTGCTGACGCCGGCGCCGACGTCGTGAAGGTCGAGGACACCGGCATGGGCGACTACATCCGTTGGTCACCGCCCTACTACGGCACCGACGAGCACCACTCGGCCGGCACCCGTTCGGGGCTGTACCTGGCCCTGAACCGCGGCAAGCGCTCGATTCGCCTCGACCTCAAATCCGAAGGCGGGCGCACGGCGCTGCTGCGCCTGGTGCAGGACGCCGACGTGGTGCTCGAGAGCTTCCGGCCCGGCGTGCTCGACCGGCTCGGCTGTGGCTACGAGGCGCTTCGCGAGGCGAACCCGAGGATCGTCTACTGCGCGGTCACGGGCTATGGCCAGACCGGCCCCAACACCGCGCGCGCGGGGCACGACACGAACTATCTGGCGCTGGGCGGCCTGCTCGGTCTCACCGGCGCGGCCGACGGGCCGCCGGTGCAGGCGGCCGGCCAGATCGCCGACCTCGGCGGGGGCGGGCTGATGGCGACCTTCGGCATCCTCGCCGCGCTCTGGGAACGCGAGCGCTCAGGCGAGGGGCAGCTCGTCGACGTCTCCATGGCCGACGGCGCGCTCAGCTGGCTGGCAATGGCCGCCGCCGCCTACTTCGCCGACGGCCGCGTCCCGCAGCGCGGCCGCGAGATGCTGAACGGCGGGGTTGCCTGCTACCTGCCCTACGAATGCGCGGACGGCTGGATCAGCTGCGGCGCGCTCGAGCCGAAGTTCTGGCAGGCATTCTGCGACGGCGTCGGGCGCCCGGACCTGCTCGAGCATCAGTTCTCGCGTCCCGGCTCCGAGGGCCACGCCCAGATCGCCGAGGTGTTCCGCGGCAGGACGAAGGCGGAGTGGGCAGCGTTCAACGACAGCCACGACTGCTGCATCGAGCCGGTGCTGGACCTCGACGAAGCGCTCGACTCCGAGCTCGTGCGCGAGCGCGACATGGTGGTCGAGCTCGAACAGCCCGAGCTGGGACCGGTGCGCCTGCTGGGGATGCCCGTCAAGTTCTCGCGCACGCCGGGCGACGCGACGCGTCCCGCGCCGGCGCTGGGCGAGCACACGAGCGACGTCCTGCGTGAGGCGGGCATCGACGGCGAGGAGCTCCAACAGCTGCTCGATTCGGGGGCCGCGGCGGGCCCGTCGCAGGACGCAACCGGGTCATTCATGTCATGAGCGACGTGGCGCGCGAAAGCGTGGTGGAGTCCCCCGGCGAGCTCTTGAAGATCTCCGAGCTGGCCGAGCGAGCCGAGGTGCCGGTCGCGACCGTGCGGCACTACCTGCGCGAGGGGCTGCTGCCCGAGCCGGTCAAGACCTCCCGGAACATGGCGTACTACCCGCCGGACTTCGTCGAGCGCATCCGCTTGATCAAGCAGCTCCAGGAGGAGCGGTTCATGCCGCTGCGGGTGATCAGAGAGGCGCTGGAATCGGCGGGCGGCGACGTCGGGCGGCTCCAGACAGTGGCCGACGCAGGCGACTCGCTGATCGAGCTCGCGCTGGCGCCGCTGACCGAGCGCGTGCCCGAGCGGGAGATCCTGGATCGCTACGAGATCCCCGAGCGCGCGCTGCGGCGCCTCACGGAGGTCGGGGTGCTGAGCCCGGACGACCGCGGCTACTCGCAGGCCGAGGTGCGCGTGATCGCGGCGATCGCTCGCTTCCGTGACGCCGGCTGGAACGAGACCACCGGATTCGGTGCCCGCGACGTGGCGCGTCTGATGCAGGGCTTGGCGCCGGTGATCGCCGACGAGCTCGAGCTGCTCCTGCAGCGATTCGCCGCGCTCGACCCGCAGCGCGCCGCGCAGCTGCTCGATGGCGGCGCGAGCCCGTTCCCCGACCTGATCGGAGCGCTGCACGCGAAAGCGCTGACCGACGAGCTCGAACGCCAGCGCGCGGCGCGCTAGTCCTCTAGTCCTCGAGCTGGCCCGTGGGCTCCTCGCGGACCGCGGCCAGGATCTGGCCGGCCAGCCGGGATCCGTCCGCCGGATTCTGCGGGGTGGCCGAGATCCGCACCACGACCTCGTCGCGGTCGAGCTCCTCGAGCCTGATGTCGAAGGGATAGCGGGTCGGCACCGTGATCGCGTCGTTCAGCATCGTCTCGACCTCGCCGGGCTCCACCTTCGCATCGAACCGCGCGCGCAGCTCGACCCGCTCGGGCTCGCGAAGCGGGGTGACGGCCACCTGAATCACGGTGTTGTTGGGCACCAGGACCCGGTCGCTGCCCTTGATCAGGGTCGTGTGCAGAAGGCCGAGCGAGCCGACGATCCCCTCCAGCTCGCCGGCCAGGAAGCCACCTTGCAGGCGCACCCGGTCGCCGACGCGAAACGGCCGGGTGCTGAGCAGCACCATGCCGGCGAAAACGTTCCCAAGCGTCTGCTGGGCCGCGAGGCCGACCACGACGGCCGTGAACGCGCCGCCGACCGCGAGCGTCTCGGGCTTCACTCCGGCGATGCGAAGCGCCGCCACCAGCGCGACGAGCACTGTGCCGAGACGCAGGAGGAAGCCGACGGTGCCGGCCGTGCCGGGGTCCAGGCGGCCGAACAGCGCCGGCGCGAAGCCACGGCCGAGGGCGCGCGCCAGGGCTACGCCGAGAACGACCAGCGCGACCACCGTCGCGATCCGGACCTCGGTTGCGTAGCCCGGGAAAAGCGACCGCCGCTCGCCGAACAGGACCAGTACGACCGCGAGCAGCAACAGCAAGACGAACACGCGGCCCTTGGCGCGCTGGGCTTTGGCGCGATCGACCTCGCCGCCCAGCCCGACCTGACGCCAGACCTCGGTGCGGCTCTCGAACAAGTTGCTTGGTACGCGGCGGCGCATCCCTTTCGTGTATCCGATCGAGCTGGGGACTACACCGATCGGGCGAGCCGCCTCGCTCTGGGCGTAGGATCCCGGGCGTGTCCAACGGCTGGGGTGACGGCGAGCGCAGCGGCCGGTTCGCGACTCTGCTCGGTCTCGGCGGCGGGGCAGTCGCTGTGGCGGCGCTGCTGCTGGCCGGGACGACGGGAGCGCCGTATCTGGACTGGGACGGCGTCAACGGCTGGGTGATCGTCTTTGCGGCGGGCCTGTTCGCCGCCCTGGTGTCGGTGCCGTTCGGGATCGAGGTGCGCCTCCGCGAACGCTATGAGGACCGCGACCGGCGCTGGGAGATCTCGATGCTTGCCTGGGCCGCGATCGCGGTCGTCGTGCTGCTGGTTGCGGTCGCGGCGGGGTTCGATACGGGCACGCTGGCCGGCGCCGCGAGCCTGCTCGCGGCGATCGAGGCCGCGATGGTGATCGGCACGATCGGCGCCTGGCTGCTTTCGAGCTGACCGCGGCTCAGGCTGCGCCTGGGCCGCGCGCGACCACGCGGCCGAGGTACTCGCCGAGCGCCTCGGGAGTCCAGTCCTTGCCGTCGGAGAGGAGCAGCCGCACGCCGCCCTCGGCCACCGAGGCGACCAGCTCCGACAGCACCGGCGCCTTGCGGCGCGCTTCCTCGACGCCCATCGATTCGAGCATCGGCTCGGCCATCTCGGTGAGCCTGGCGACCACCGCGGTGCGCGCCCGGCGCACCCGGCGCGCGATCGCGGGCTCGCCGCCGTGCTCGGAGACGAACACGATCCGCCACGAGTCCGGCTCGTCGCGGGCGGCCTTGAACAGGGCCGTGAATCCGGCGGTGATGACCGTCTGCAGGTCCGTGGGGTCGAGCTCGGTCGGCAGGGCGGCGGTGACCGCCTCCAGCAGGCGCTGCTCCTCGCGCTCGAGCAGGGCGCGGAAGAGCTCCTGCTTGTTCGGGTAGCACCTGTAGACCACCGGCTTCGTGACGCCCGCGGCGTCCGCGATGCCCTCCATCGACGTGCCGCGGTAGCCGTGCTCGACGAACAGCCGCCGCGCGGCGTCGAGGACGAGGGGGCGCCGGCGCTCCGGGCCCAGATGGGCGGCCCGGGGGCGCGCTGCAGCGGGCTGGATCGGGGGTTGCGAGCTTGCCACTCCTACGCAAACGTAGCGACAGGCGCGGGTGCAGGTGCCGGGCGTGACGCCCGCTCGGCGCCGGCGTCCCTGCCTATACTCCCGATTGACTGGTCAGTCAGCGGGATGCGGACAGCTCCCGCGCCAGGAATCGGAGCTGATTGAGAGTTGAACGCAAAGGCGCCACCCGTCGATCGCCGCCGGCAGATCCTCGATGCGGCCGTGCGCGTGTTCGCACGCCAGGGCTTTCACGCGTGCCGGGTTTCCGACATCGCGGACGAGGCCGGCGTGGCCTACGGGCTCGTCTACCACTACTTCCGGTCCAAGGACGAGGTGATGAACGAGCTCTTCACCGAGCGCTGGTCGCTGCTGCTCGCGGCGATCGACGAGGTCGACTCCCGCGACAC
>Ga0299913_10002782_pt1 | contig 14004 bp, 9 predicted proteins | sample RVTome_9_FD_201360 | JGI IMG/M metagenome (GOLD analysis project Ga0299913, IMG submission 201360) | Soil microbial communities from uranium-contaminated site in the Upper Colorado River Basin, Wyoming, United States - RVT155D38 (version 2) ... | reverse complement strand
TCGTCGTCGAGGATCTGGATCGCGTCGCCGGCCCCGGGCAGGTCGTCGAAGCCCGTGACCTCGACCGGAGTCGAGGGCCCGGCCTCATGGATCCGCTCGCCGCGGTCGTTCATCATCGAGCGGACGCGGCCCCAGGTGGCGCCGGCCACGAAGGCGTCGCCCTTGCGCAGGGTGCCGTCCTGCACCAGCACGGTGGCCACCATGCCGCGCCCGACCTCCTTGCGCGCCTCGAGCACCACACCCTGGGCGGAAAGGTCCGGGCTCGCCTTGAGCTCGAGAAGCTCGACGACGACCAGCAGGTTCTCGAGCAGGTCGTCGATGCCTTCGCCCTTGAGGGCCGAGATCGGCACCGCCACGGTATCGCCGCCCCAGTCCTCGACCACCAGGCCGCGATCCGAGAGCTCCTTCTTGACCCGGTCCGGATTGGCGTTGTCCTTGTCGATCTTGTTGATCGCGACGACAATGGGCACGCCGGCGGCCCGTGCGTGGTCGATCGCCTCCAGGGTCTGCGGCATCACGCCGTCGTCGGCAGCGACGACCAGCACCACGATGTCGGTGACGCTGGCGCCCCGGGCGCGCATGAGCGTGAAAGCCTCGTGGCCGGGCGTGTCGAGGAAGACGAGCTTCTTGCCCCCGGCGGCCACCTCGTAGGCACCGATGTGCTGGGTGATGCCGCCGTGCTCGCCCTCGGCGACGCGGGTGGAGCGGATTCGGTCGAGCAGGGTGGTCTTGCCGTGGTCTACGTGGCCCATGACCGTGATCACCGGAGCGCGCGGCCTCTGCTCTCCCGCGGTCTCGCCATCGAGCTCCGCCTGAAGCTGGATCTCCTCTTCGAAGCTCACCGTCATCGCCTCGAGGCCGAGCTCGGATGCGATCTGCTCGGCCACGGCGGAATCCACGACGTCGTTGATCGTCGCCATCAGGCCGCGATCGAAGAGCAGCTTCATGAGGTCGCGCGACTTGACGCCGAGCTTCTCCGCGAAGTCGCGCACCGTCATGCCCTCGGTGATGGTGACCGGAGCCTCGGGCGCCTGACCTTCCTTGAAGGCCATCCCCTCCGCCTCGGCCTCGGCCTCCTTGCGCTCGGCCCGGCGACGACTGCGGCTCGACGCCGTGGCGTCGCCGGCCTCGGCCTCCTCCTTCTTTGCCCGGGGAGCCTTGCGGGGCGGCGCCGCCCTTTCGACGGGCTCGGGCGCCGGCTCGACCGTGACCGCCTCGACCGCCTTCTGGACCGCCGTCGTCTCCGCCGCCGCCTTTGCCGCTTCCTCCTCCCGCTCCTCGCGCGTGCGCTCGCTCACCGGGATCGTCTTGATGCGCGGCTCGACCTTCTGGATGATGGTGCGGCGGCGCTGTGGACGCAGCGGATTCGGGGCCAGGCGCCGGTGCGGACCGGGACGCCGGGCCGCACCGGGCCGCGGAGCGGATGCCTGGGCCTCCTCGTCGCGGAGGATGACTTCGCGCGGGTGCGGGAGCTTCTTGCCGGCGAGGATGGACTGCAGGACGCTGGCGTCCAGATCGGCGTTCTCCTCGTCCACGCGAACCCCGATGGAACGCAGCTTGAACATGAGGTCCTGGTTGGGGATCCCCATCCTCTTGGCCAGCTCTTTGACTGAAATCTTCGCCATCTCTCTACCGGCTCCTTCCCGCATTCGTCTCGCTCGGCGGACGCTCACTCACCCGTCGGCTTTTCCTGCTCGGCGGGCTCCTCGCCCTCGGCGGCCGCCTGATCGTCCACCCCTTCGGCCTCCAGCAGCGCCTTGCTCAGGGCGGCCATGAAGCTCTCGCCGTCGGGGCCTTCCGCGTCCGACCGCTCCAGCATCGCGTCGAGCGACGAGGGCTCCTCGCCCACCTCCTGTCGCGACCGCAGGTCGCGAGCCCACTCGACGATCGCCTGTGCCGTCTTGCCGCCGACGCCCTCGACCTCCTCGAGCTGCTCGGGCTCCGCCTCCACCAGCGCCTCGAGCGTGCCGAATCCCGACTCGACCAGCTTGGCGGCCGTCCTGGCGCCGACGCCGGGCGCGTCGGTCAAGCGGAACTCGGCGGGCGGCGTCTCCGCCATCTCCTCGCTCATCGCGCTCTGGAGCATCTGCGCGAGCGCATCGGCGACCTCGCCCTTGACGTCCGACTCGCTCTTGATGTCGATGCGGGCGCCGAGCAGCTCGGAGGCCAGACGCACGTTCTGCCCTCGTTTGCCGATGGCCAGCGACAGCTGCTCGTCCTCGACGATGACGTCCAGGTGCGGCTCCTCGCCCTGGTGGGTCACCGAGACCCTGGTGATGCGCGCGGGGGCCAGCGCGCTCTGGGCGAAGGTCACGAGGTCGTCGCTGTACTCGATGATGTCGATCTTCTCGCCGCGCAGCTCGCGGATGATCGACTGCACGCGCGAGCCCTTCATGCCGACGCAGGCGCCGACCGGGTCGACGTCGCGCTCGCGGCTGAAGACCGCGACCTTCGCGCGCTCGCCGGGCGCGCGCACCGCCGCCTTGATCTGGACCGTGCCGTCGTAGATCTCGGGCACCTCCATCTCGAAGAGCTTGACCAGCAGGCGCGGGTCGGTGCGGGAGAGGACGATCTGCGGCCCCTTGGGCTGCGTGTGGACGTCCACCAGGACGGCGCGGATCCGCTCGCCCTGGCTGTAACGCTCGTGGCGAGCCTGCTCGGAGCGGGGAACGACGGCCTCGGTGCGGCCGAGGTCGACGATGATGTCACCGCGCTCGAAGCGCTTCACCGTGCCGTTGAGGATCTCGCCGACGCGGTCGATGAACTCGTTGTAGATCTTCTCGCGCTCGGCCTCGCGGATGCGCTGGTAGAGCACCTGCTTGGCGGACTGGGCGGCGATGCGGCCCAGGCCTTCGGTGGAGAGGGGGATGAGGATCTCGTCCCCGACCTCGGCGTCCCCCTTCTGTTCCCGCGCCTCCTCGAGCGTCCACTCGGCGTTCGGATCCTCGACCTCTTCGACCACCTGCCTGACGATGAACGCCTTGAAGGTACCGGTCTCCAGGTCGAGCTCCGCCTTCACCGGGGCCTTGATGCGGTGCTGCTTCTTGGCGGCGGAGGCCATGGCGTCCTCCAGGGCCGCCACCCAGCGCTCCATGTCGATGTCCCGCTCCCGAGACACCTGTTGCAGCATCTCGCCCAAGTTCACTTGCTGGATCTGTGTTTGCGCCATCGTCTTGCGTCCCGCTGGTTTCCCCTGTCGGTCCGGTCTCAGAGGCGCGGATCGAGCCGCGCGTCGACCAGTTCGTTGATTCGGATCTCGTGTCGGACTCCGTCCTCGCCATCGACGAGCAGGGCGCCCTCCTCGGCGAGGAAGCCCTCGAGGCCGCCGACGATCGTCCGCTTGCCGCTCTCCGGAGAGCGCCAGGTCACCTTCACGCGCTCGCCCTGGAAGCGCTCGTAGTCACGCCTGCCGTAGAGCTTGCGATCGATGCCCGGCGAGCTCACCTCGAGCGTATAGCGGCCGGGTCCGAAATCGCTCACGTCGAGCAGGGCCGATGCCTGCCGGGAGACCGTCTCGCAATGGGCGAGCGTCACACCCTCCGGATGGTCGAGCACCAGGCGCAACGTGCCGCCCCGGAACTCGGCCTCCAGGAGCTCACAGCCGACGTCCTCCGCCAGGGCGGAGAGCTCGCGGTGAAGGTCCTCTTGGATGATCGCCCTGCTCATGGGTGTCGAGCGCGTGCCCGGTCCGGGGCCCGAGGACAAAAAAAAGCGGGCTCGACGCCCACCTCATGCACCACCCCACGACCGCTCGCGCTTGTAGAGTATAGGAGAAAAGGCGCCGCTGGGCAAACCGGCGGGCGACACCGCACGCCGGCCATGCCATTCTGGCGCAACGGGCCTCGGCCGTCCGCTGCGGGACCGGGCGAGAGCTGGCAGATGGCTTGCACGTATGATCGGATGAGGGGCCCAGCGGGAACCTGCGCAATCGTGAATCGAGAGTGAGAGCGAGGACAACGACTCCATGAGCGAACCCATACAACGACGACTCCTCACCGCCTCCCTGGTGGTCGCCGCCGTGGCCTTCGGCTTCGTGCTGGCGGGCGGTCTGCAGGTGACGCCCACCGCGGCCACCGCGCCGAGCCCCGCCCAGGAGCCGGTGACTGCGGCGGCCAGCGGGCCCACCGACTTCGCCGACCTGGCGGATCGCGTGTCGCCGGCGGTCGTCGCCGTTCAGTCGACGAGCTTCGAGCGCGCTTCGGAACAGCAGCAGCGTCCGTTCGACTTCTTCGAGTTCTTCCAGGACCCCCGTCGCCGCCCCGACCAGGAGGCTCCGGAGGACGACCGCGAGTTCCGCTCCGATTCGGGCGGGAGCGGCTTCGTGATCAGCGCCGACGGCCTGGTGGTGACGAACAACCACGTCATTCGCGAGGCGGACGAGGTGACCGTGCACCTCGATGGCCGGACCTACACCGCACGCGTCCGCGGCGTCGACCCGCCCACCGATCTGGCCCTGCTCGAGATCCAGTCCGACGAGAGCTTCGACTACCTCGAGCTCGGGGACAGCGCCGGCCTGCGCGTGGGCGAATGGGTGATGGCGATCGGCAGCCCCCTGGGTCTCGAGAACAGCGTCACGGTCGGTGTCGTCAGCGCCAAGCAGCGGCAGATCAACATCTCGGCCGAGACGCGGTCGTTCGAGAACTTCATCCAGACCGACGCTGCGATCAACTTCGGCAACTCCGGCGGGCCGTTGGTCAACACCAGGGGCCAGGTGATCGGCATCAACACCGCGATCAACTGGGGCTCGGAGAACATCGGCTTCGCGGTGCCCGTGGACGTGCTCAAGGGAATCCTCCCGCAGTTGCGCGAGCACGGGAAGGTCCGACGCGGCTACCTCGGCATGGAGGTTCAGGACGTCTCGCCCGAGGCCGCCGATGCCTTCGACCTCGAAGGGACCCGGGGCGCCATGGTGATGCGCGTGCTCGAAGGCCTGCCGGCAGCCGAGGGCGGTCTCGAGCCCGGCGACGTCATCCTCGAGATGGACGGTACAGAGGTCGAGAACACCCGGCACCTGATCGACTACGTCTCCGCCAAGGGGCCCGACTCCGAGGTCGACCTCGAGCTGCTCCGCGACGGCAAGCGGCTTGAGCGGCAGGTGACCCTCACCGAGCGGCCGAGCGAGGGCGAGGAGCCGGCGCGTGCCGATTCCGAGTCGAGCAGCGGCATCGAGTGGATGGGCATCCGCTACCAGGATTTGAACGACAGCCTGCGCGGGGCGCACGGCCTGCCGGAGGATCTGAACGGTGTCCTGATCACCAACATCTCGCCGCGCAGCCCTCTCTACGGCGACGGCGTGCGCACCGAGCAGATCGTCAACGTGATCACCGAGGTCAACGGCCGGGCGGTGAACGACGTGGCGGCCTTCGAGGCCGCCGTCGAGGCCGCTCCGAGCGGCTCCCGGCTGCGCGTGTTCATCCGGCGCTTCGCCAACGGGGCCGAGGGCTCCTCGATCTTCGCCTTTCCGCAAAAGCCCTGACGGCGCGCCGCCGACGGTCGAGCGGAAGGCCGGTCTCCGCGACCGGCCTTCCGAGTTTCCGCCCCGGGCAGGCTGCTAGACTGCGCCCTCCATGGCGGCTGCGGATCCGGTGCGGGGCGTGGTGTTGGTCGTCGACGACGAGGCGTCGATCCGCGAGAGTCTGCGCATGATCCTCGAGTTCGAGGGCTATGAGGTCCGTGAGGCTTCCCACGGCCGAGAGGCCCTCGTGGCGGTGGCCGACGACCCTCCCGACGCCGTGGTGCTGGACGTCAAGATGCCGGAGATGGACGGCATGGAGGTGCTCCAGGCCCTGCGTCAGCGGGGTCAGGACATGCCGGTTCTCGTCGTCACCGGGCACGGCGACGTCGCGACCGCCGTGGAGGCGACGCGGCGGGGCGCCTGGGACTTCTTCCAGAAGCCCCTGCAACGCGATCGGATCCTGGTCTCTCTGCGCAACGCCGTCGAGAGTCACCGCCTGCGCCAGCAGGCCCAGGGACGGGCGGAGGACGAGCTGATCGGCTCCTCGGCCGCCATGCGGCGGCTGCGCGAGACCTACGAAAAGGCGGCGCCGACACCCGCGACGGTCTTGATCACGGGCGAGAGCGGCACCGGCAAGGAGCTGGTGGCCCGTGCCATCCACCGGTTGAGCCCGCGACGCGACCAGCCCCTGGTGCAGGTCAACTGCGCCGCCATTCCCGAGGAGCTCATCGAGTCGGAGCTCTTCGGACACGAGAAAGGGAGCTTCACGGGCGCGGTGCGCAAGCAGGTGGGAAAGTTCGTCGCCGCCGACGGCGGGACGATCTTTCTCGACGAGATCGGGGACATGTCGGCGCGGACCCAGGCCAAGGTGCTGCGGGTCCTGCAGAGCGGCGAGGTCGAGCCGGTCGGCGCCCAGAAGACGGTGATGGTCGACGTGCGCGTGATCGCCGCCACCAACCGCAACCTGGAGGAGGCGATGACCGCGGGCGACTTCCGCGAGGACCTCTACTACCGTCTCAACGTGGTGCCGGTTCGCACGCCGCCTCTGCGCGAGCACCTGGAGGATCTGCCGGAGCTGGTGGACTACTTCGTCGGCCGCTATGCCGCGGCCGACAACTACCGGCCCCTGTCCTTCACCCAGGGGGCGCTCGAGCAGCTGCAGGCCCTGCCGTGGAAGGGGAACGTCCGCGAGCTGAAGAACCTGGTCGAGCGCCTGCTCATCCTGGCGCCCGGGGAGGAGGCGAGCCGCGAGGACGTGTTGCACTGCCTCGGCGGCACCCGCCCGGAGCTGGGGGCCGCGCTGACCGCGGCCCACACGTTGAAGGAGTTCCGGGCCGTCTCGGAGCGCCTCTTCCTCCTGCGCAAGCTCGAGGAGAGCGACTGGAACGTCACCGCCACGGCCAAGGCCATCGAGACCCCGCGCAGCAATCTCTACAAGAAGATGGAGCAGTACGGCATCAGCCGGGAGGACGCCGAATGAACATCCGCCTCACCGAGGACCAGCAACTGCTGCGCGAGAGCGTGCGGCGCTTCGCCGCCGAGGTCGTGGCGCCGCGAGCCAAGGAGATCGACGAGAGCGGCGAGTTCCCGCTGGACTTCTTTCGCCAGGCGGGCGAGCTCGGCCTGGCCGGGGTGGCGGTGGACGAGCGGTGGGGCGGGGCGGGCATGGACACTCTCTCCTACTGCCTGGTCATCGAGGAGATCAGCCGCACCTGCGCCACCAGCGGCGTGATCCTGTCGGTGAACAACTCGCTGGTCTGCGACCCGATCGCTCTCTACGGCAACGACGAGCAGAAGGAGCGCTTCCTGAGGCCACTGGCCGGCGGAGAGAAGCTCGGTTGCTTCGCGTTGACCGAGCCTGGCGCCGGCAGCGACGCGGCCGCGCTGCGCACCACGGCGGTGCGCGACGGCGACGACTACGTGCTCAACGGCACCAAGGTCTTCATCACCAACGGCACCCACGCGAATCTGGCGATCGTCTTCGCCACCGTGGACCCGGCGAAGAGGCACAAGGGCATCACCGCCTTCGTGGTGGACATGGACACGCCGGGCCTCAGCCGCGGCGGGCACGAGTACAAGCTGGGGGTCAACGCCTCGGGCACGACCGAGCTCGCCTTCACCGACTGCCGGGTGCCGGCGGTCAACCGCCTGGGCGAAGAGGGGCAGGGTTTCAAGGTGGCGATGTCGACCCTCGACGGCGGCCGTGTCGGCATTGCGGCACAGGCTGTCGGCATCGCTCAGGCGGCCTTCGAGGAGGCGACGCGCTATGCCACCGAGCGCGAGCAGTTCGGGCGGCCGATCGCGGACTTTCAGGCCATCCAGTTCTACCTCGCCGACATGGCGACGGAGCTCGACGCCGGCAGGCTGCTGACCTGGAAGGCGGCGTGGACCAAGGACCGGGGCAAGCGCTACACCCTGGAGGCGGCCCAGGCCAAGCTCTTCACCTCCGAGATGGCACAGCGGGTGACCAACAAGGCGCTGCAGATCCACGGCGGCTACGGCTACACCAAGGAGTACAACGTCGAGCGCTACTTCCGCGACGCGCGGATCACCGAGATCTACGAGGGCACGAGCGAGATCCAGAAGCTGGTGATCGCGGCGCAGGTGCTGGAAGGGGCGTAGGCGGGTGACCGCTGGAGAGACCGGTCCTCGCTTCGACCTGAACGAGGAGCAGGCGCTGCTGCGCCGGGAGGTGCGGCGCTTCGCCGAGGAGCGCATCGCACCGGGCACGGCGGAGCGCGACCGCGAGCACCGCTTTCCCGACGAGCTGATCCCGGAGATGGCCGAGCTCGGCCTCTTCGGGATGCTGGTGCCGGAGGAGTACGGCGGCATCGGCCTCGATCCGCTCGCCTACGTCGTGGCGGTGGCCGAGATCTCCCGCATCTGCGCCTCGCTCGCCGTGACCATGAGCGTCACCAACTCGGTGTGCGGCTGGCCGATCGTCCGCTACGGCTCGGAGGAGCTCAAGCAGAGAGTCCTCCCGCAGCTCGCCTCCGGCGCGACGCTGGGCGGCTTCGGCCTCACCGAGCCGGGCTCGGGGAGCGACGCAGCCAGCCTCCAGACCCGGGCCGTGCGGAACGGCGACGACTGGGTGCTGGACGGGGAGAAGGCGTGGATCACCAACGCCGGTATCGCCGGCTGGTTCGTCGTCATGGCGCGCACCGGCGACGAGCCCGGCCACAAGGGCATCAGCGCCTTCGTCGTCCCCTCCGACGCGCCCGGCTTCGGGGTGGGGAAGCGTGAGGAGAAGCTCGGTCTCCACGCCTCGGTGACCGCCTCGCTCGAGCTCTCCGGCTGCCGCGTGCCCGACGCCAACCGCCTCGGCGAGCTCGGCCAGGGCTTCAAGATCGCTCTCGCGACCCTCGACCACTCCCGGCTCGGCATCGCCGCCCAGGCTCTCGGCATCCACGAACGGGCCCTCGAGCTCGCCGTCGCCTACGCCAAGGAGCGGGTCCAGTTCGGCGTCCCCATCGCCCGCCACCAGGCCGTCCAGTTCCAGCTCGCCCAGATGGCCACCGAGCTCGCCGCCGCGCGGGTCATGACCTGGGCCGCCGCGTCCCGCGAGCCCCGCGGCGACGCCGGCCGCTGGGCCTCCGAGGCCAAGCTCTACGCCTCCGAGGCCGCCAACCGCGCCTGCTACGCCGCCCTCCAGATCCACGGCGGCAACGGCTTCTCCGAGGAGTACGAGATCGCCCGCCTCTACCGCGACGTCCGCGTCACCGCGATCTACGAGGGCACCAGCGAGATGCAACGCCTGGTCATCGCGCGGCACCTGTTGCGGGGGTGAGAGTTACGCGAACCGATCTCGAATCGCCTGCGCACGGGCCTCGAGGTCTCTGTTTGCCGTGCGCGTAGCCCAGGCGATCACAAGGTCCAGGTAGGCCGCGACCCGCTCGGCGTGAGCGTCTGAGTCGAGCACCTCGTGTGCAAGGCGGAGATCGATCTCCGGCTTGAGGGGCCCGCTCTCAGCTGCTCGAAAGAACGAGTCGAGCCCGTTCGACGGCCAGGCCGGAAGGAAGGTCGCCACGACTGGTGATCGCACGGCACCCGCTGCGCGGGGAGGTGGTCACGGGTGCTCCGCCGAGCGCGGCGGCTGAAGGGTGGGGAGGATGCGCCTGACCACCAGATAGAGGGAGCCACCGGCGATTCCCAGTGCCATGTCGAGAAGGGTGTCCTCCAGGCCGACCTGGGAATGCGTTCCCAAGGACCGATCCGAGATCCACTCAGCGAACTCCCAGAGCATGGCCGCCGTGCTGGTGCCACCGAGGACGACGAGGACGCTTCCCAGCCGCGAGAGCTGGCCCAGGAGCTCCCCCTCTGCCGCCAGCTCCTGACTCCGCCAGAAGAAATAGGCGATCGAGATTCCGCCGAGGAAGTGCATGGGAAGGTCGAGCGGAGGGTAGGCGGCGTAGGCCCCGAAGGCTCGCGAGATGAAGAGATGCACTCCGAGAACGGCCAGCGGTGCCCAGCCAGCAGCCCGGAGGCTACGGAGAATCCAGCGACCCACGTCGCTCCTCATAGCCGCCCCGGCCCGAGGCCGGGGAGCGAGCCCGTCAGGTGTCTTCTGGTCAGCGCCGAGCATGCTCGGCGCATTGTATGCCGGACCCTCGGTGATGGCGGGAAGGGAGACGGGCTGGCCGCAATCAGCCTGCTCGAGGGCCTCGCACATCTCGAGCGGGCGGTCGAAGCGGCGCGGGTCAGACGGTTCGGCATTTCTCACGGGGTTGCACCTCCGATCGGCTAACCTGCGGACTCCGCTCGCTGCCGCGGGACCGCTATGACCGTCGAAATCGCCCTGGTCTTCTTGATCGTCGTCGGCGCGCTGGTGCTGTTCGCCAGCGAGAAGTTGCCGCTCGACGTCACGGCGCTGCTGGTCCTGGCCACGGTCATGGTCGTGCCCCTGGTGGGGCACTCGCCGTTCCTGCTCGAGCGCGGCATCGACCTCGAGGCGGCCTTTCCCACCGTTTCCGAGGGGCTGTCCGGCCTTTCGTCCAGGGCGACGGTCACGGTGCTGGCGATGTTCATCCTCTCGGCCGGCGTCCAGCGCTCGGGCCTGATCCACGTCCTGGGCAAGCGCCTGTTCCCGCTGGTCGGCGGGTCCGAGCTCAGACAGTTGCTGATCATCGCCCTGCTCGTGGGCCCGATCTCGGGATTCGTCAACAACACGGCCGCGGTGGCGGTGACCATTCCGCTGGTCATGGAGATGGCCCGGCGCGGCGGGTTCTCCGCCGCTCGACTGCTCCTGCCGCTGTCGTTCTTCGGCATGCTGGGCGGCACGCTGACGCTCGTCGGCACCTCGACGAACATCCTGGCCTCGTCGATCCTGGCGGAGGAGGCCGCCTTCGGACGGGAGATCGGCATGTTCGAGTTCACCCGCCTGGGACTGATCGTGCTCGGAGTGGGGCTGGTCTATTTTGTGACCGTCGGGCGCTGGCTGCTGCCGCGAGGGGACGGCCGCGGGGGTGGCGGCGAGCCACCGGAGACCTTCGTCGTCGAGCTGCGAGTCAGCGAGGAGAGCCCGCTCCTGGGCAAGAGCCTGTCCGACGCCGGCTTCGCCGCCCGCCACGCCGTGGAGGTGGTCAAGCTCGTCCGCGACGGCCGGACGCATCTGAAGCGTGCCGAGTCCTTGGGCATCCAGGCCGGCGACGTGATCGTGGTCCGCGCCACGGTGCGCCAGGCCATGGACCTGATCAAGGCCGACGAGGTGCGGGTGATCTCGGAGTTCGGAACGGCCCGGCGCGTTCGCGGAGACGGCCGAATGGCGCGCGTCCTCCTGCGCGACGCGCTCCTCTTCAAAGGCCGCAGCGGTGCCGAGGTCGACCTCTGGTCCCGCTACCGGGCGCGCCCGATCGGCCTGGAGGTGGACAGGGTCGAGAGCCGTCGCTTGGGCGACGAGCCTCTGCACGTGGGCGAGATCGTGTTGATGGAGGTCTCCCGCTCGGCCCTGGCACGGCTGCGACGCAACCCGGGCGTGGTGGTGCTGGAGGAGCTCGCGGACGACTTCGACCGCCGGCGCATGTGGCTGGCGGGCTCCATCGTGGCGGGCGTCGTAGCGATGGCGGCCCTGACCCCTCTTCCGATCGTGGTCACGGCTCTGCTGGGGGTGATCGCGATGGCGCTGACCGGCTGCATCGATCGCGACGACATCTATTCGGGCGTGGCCTGGGAGGTGATCTTCCTGCTGGCCGGGCTGATCCCTCTGGGGGTCGCCATGACCAAATCGGGGGCTGCGGACTGGCTGGCCGGTCTGCTGGCGGCCCAGGCCAGCGCCTGGCATCCGCTTCTCGTGCTGATGGCGCTGTACGCCCTGACCACCATGCTCACCGAGCTGGTCAGCAACAACGCCTCGGTGGTCGTCCTGGTCCCCGTAGCCATCTCGATCGCGGGCATCCTGGACGTGAACCTGTTCCCCCTGGTGCTGACCGTCGTGTTCGCCGCCAGCACGAGCTTCCTGACGCCCGTGGGCTACCAGACCAACAGCATGATCTACGGCACCGGCTTCTACCGTTTCTCGGACTTCGCCCGCGTCGGCGCGCTGCTGAACGTCATCTTGATGGTCGTGACCAGCCTGAGCATCTGGTGGCTGTGGCCCATGAACTGACGGAAGCCCCCTCCTGGTCTATACTTTCCGGCGTCCCGACCACGGGGAACGTGCAGCCGCCGCGGCCGGTGTCGCGGGTGGCGCGGAGGGTGCCATGCGCAAGATCCTGCTCGCCGACGACAGCCTGACCATCCAGAAGGTGGTGGAGCTGACCTTCATGGACGAGGATTACGAGGTGCGCAGCGTGCGCTCGGCGGAGGAGGCGCGGGCACGGCTGGAGGCCGGGCGGCCGGACATCGTGATCGCCGACATCCACGTCCCCGGCGCCACCGGCTATGACCTCTGCCGCGAGGCCAAGGACCGCTACGAGGGGGTGCCCGTGCTGCTGCTGGTCGGAACCTTCGAGACGGTGGACGAAGCGGAGCTGGCCGGCTGCGGGGCCGAGGCGCACCTGAAGAAGCCCTTCGACTCCCAGGAGCTGCTGCGCACCGTCGAGAACCTCACCGCGCGCGCGGCGGCGGGGGGCGAGGAGGCGGAGCAGGCGCTGGCGCGTCCCGCCGGATTCGAGGGCACCGCCCATGTCGCGGCAGAGCCCACCGCCGCGAGGGAGACGGGGTCGCAGGAGGGAGGGCAGGAGGCGGCGGCGCGCCCGCCCGGCTTCGCGACCTCCGCCTGGGCCGAGGCGGAGCCGGCGCCCGACCTCCCGGCGACCACGGCGCCGACTCCTGTCCCGGCGACGGTGGAGCAGGGCGCCGACGGCGGTGGTGCGCTCTCGGAGGAGGACGTCGAGCGCATCGCCCGCCGCGTGGTCGAGATCCTGGGCGACAGGATCGTGCGGGAAGTGGCGTGGGACGTGGTGCCCGACCTCGCCGAGGTGGCGGTGAAGGAGCGCCTGCGCGAGCTCGAGGCGCAGGTCGAGTAGGGGCGAGGCGGCCACCCGACGCGAGGATCGGCCGGCGCCGGACGAGCGGCCGGCAGGGGCAGAGCATGGACAAGACCTTCGACCCGGCGAGCTACGAGACGAAGTGGCAGCAATGGTGGAGCGAGCGGGATCTCTTCCGCGCCGAGGCGCCCTCCGACAAGCCGCCCTTCTGCATCATGATCCCACCGCCCAACGTCACCGGGCGCCTGCACATGGGGCATGCGCTGCAGTCCACGCTGCAGGACCTGCTCACGCGCTGGCGGCGCATGCAGGGCTACAACGCCCTCTGGCTGCCGGGCACGGACCACGCGGGCATCGCCACCCAGCTGATGGTCGAGCGGGACCTCGAAGCGCAAGGGACGAGCCGCGTCGAGCTCGGCCGTGAGCGCTTCCTCGAGAGGATGTGGCGGTGGACCGAGGAGCACCACGGCAACATCCGCCGGCAGCTCGATCAGCTGGGCGCCAGCTGCGACTGGAGCCGCGAGCGCTTCACCCTCGACGAAGGTCTCTCGCGCGCCGTCGCCGAGGCCTTCGTCCGCCTCCACGCCGAGGGTCTCGTCTACCGGGGCGAGTACATGGTCAACTGGTCCCCGGGCCTCGACACGGCCATCTCCGACCTCGAGGTCGAGATGGTCGAGGTCCGGGGCCACCTCTGGCACATCGCCTACCCGATCGAGGGGAGCGACGAGACCGTCGTCGTCGCCACGACCCGGCCGGAGACCATGCTCGGAGACACGGCGCTCGCCGTCCACCCGGAGGACGAGCGCTACCGCCATCTGCTCGATGCGAAGGCCGTTTTGCCGCTCGTCGGTCGCCGTCTGCCCTTCGTCCTCGACGAGGCCGTCGACCCCGCCTTCGGGACCGGCGTGGTCAAGGTGACCCCGGCACATGATCCGACCGACTTCGAGATCGGCCGCCGTCACCGTCTGCCGACCGTCCAGGTCATCGACCACCTCGGCCGCATGACCGCGGAGGCCGGCGAGGCGTTCGCCGGGCTCGACCGGTCGGAGGCACGCAGCAAGGTCGTGGCGAGCCTGGAAGAGCAGGGCGTCCTGGTCAAGGTCGAGGAACACGTCCACAACGTCG
>Ga0299913_10002781_pt1 | contig 14005 bp, 7 predicted proteins | sample RVTome_9_FD_201360 | JGI IMG/M metagenome (GOLD analysis project Ga0299913, IMG submission 201360) | Soil microbial communities from uranium-contaminated site in the Upper Colorado River Basin, Wyoming, United States - RVT155D38 (version 2) ... | reverse complement strand
CACGATCCAGTCCGGCATGTATGCGTCCGGGAAGTCACGGAACGCGTACGAGTTGACCGGGATGAAGTCCACGGCGAACAGGACGCGCTCCCGTGGAAACCGCATGACGATGGAGTTGTCCGAGTGGTTCTTGCCCACGTACCTCAGCTCGACCACCGTGCCGCCCAGCTCGATCGTCATCCGGTCCGAGAAGGTCACCTGGGGCACGGCGGTCGGGCGTCGCTCGCCGAGGATGGTCGCCTTCGCCCTGTCGTGGGCCACCACGATCGCCGTGTCGGCGAAGACCTGACCACCCGCGATGTGATCGGCGTGGTCGTGACTGTAGACGAGGTACCGGATCGGCTGGCTGAACCGCTGCTCGATCTCGGCCTTCAACCAGCGCGCCGCATCCGCGTTGATGGGATCCGTGGCGATGACCCCGGCCGGCGTCACCGCGAAGACCGAGTAGTGGTTGGCGTTGCGGACGCGGTAGATCTCCCCGGCGATCTTCGTGACCTCCCGGACCGGCGCCGGCGGCGATTGCGCCCACGCGGGGGCCAGCAGCAGTGCCATTCCGAGCACTCCCGACCACACGGCGCGTCGTCTCAGCATGGGGCATCCTCCGTCGGGTGGTGAGGAGAGCACTGCCTGCACCGCAGCGTACCAGGCCGCGGGAACGGCGTCACCGGCGCGAGGCGCGGCGGCGCAGCTGCAGGGCCACGACGGCGCCGAGCAGCGCGAGCGCCGGGATCCACACCCACTCCTTGCGCGGGCGCGGCGCGGGCACCTCGAGAACCTTCACCTCCCAGCCCACGTCGAGCCCGAGCTTCCTGGCCGTGGAGCCGAACGCCACGCCGGCGATCTCGGGCCGGTCGTCCTGCACGCGCACGGTCAGCCCGGCGCGCCGCAGCCGGTCGGCCCCCTCGCCCGGGGCCCCCAGCGGCATGCGAACCGTCTTCTCGACCTCCTGCCCGGCCATCGTCTCGCCCGCCACGCGCATGCGGAGGTAGCCGTTCGGGGGGGCGTCGGCAGCGGCCGCGAGGATGCGGGTGGCCGGCACCTCCTCGTACGGCGGCGCGACCATGTCCATGAAGAAGCCTGGGCGGAACAGAGCGAAGGCCACCAGCAGGAGCGCCGCCGTCTCGTACCAGCGGCTGGGAACCAGGAAGTACCGCTGGGTCCCGGCCACGAAGAGCAGCATGGCGAGCAGCGAGCCGAAGCCGACCAGCAGCCCGTGCCACAGCGTGGCGACGCCGATCAGCAGCAGCTCGTGGTTGAAGATGAAGATGAAGGGCAGGAGCGCCGTGCGCATCTCGTAGCGGAAGGCCTGCACCCCGGTGGCGATCGGGGAGGCGCCGGAGATGGCCGAGGCCGCGAAGGAGGCGAGCCCGACGGGCGGCGTCACGTCGGCCATGAGTCCGAAGTAGAAGACGAAGAGGTGCACGGCCACCAGCGACACCGCCAGGTCGTTCTTCGCCGCCAGCTCGACGACGACCGGCGCCATCAGGGTGGCCACCACGATGTAGTTGGCGGTGGTCGGCAGCCCCATGCCCAGGATGAGGCAGATCACCGCGGTCAGCAGCAGCATCACGATCAGGTTGCCGCCCGAGAGCAGGTCCACCAGCTCGGTCATCACGAGCCCGACACCGGTGAGCGTGACCGTGCCGACGACGATGCCCGCCGCCGCGGTCGCCACGCCGATGCCGATCATGTTGCGCGCCCCGGCCACCAGCCCCTCGAGCAGGTCGCGGCCGCCCGCGACGAAGGCGGGGCCCACTACCGGCTGCCGGCGGAACCACGCCGTGAGCGGCCGCTGCGTCACCAGGATGCCCATCATGATCAGGGTGGCCCAGAAGGCGCTGAGGCCCGGCGAGAGCGCCTCCACCATGAGGCACCAGACGAGCACGACGACGGGGAGCAGGAAGTGCAGCCCCGTGCGGGCCACGATGCCGGCCTCGGGCAGCCGCACGATGGCGGCCTGCGGGTCGTCCAGAGCGAGGTCGGGGAACCGGGCGCGATAGGAGATCAGCGCGACGTAGACGGCCACGATCGCCCCGGCCAGGAGCCAGGTCGCCGCCTCGCCGAACACCGTCCTGGTCCAGCCCACGCCGTAGTAGACGAGCCCGGCCACGATGACGAGCCCGGCCACCGTCATCCCGAACGACGCCGCCGCCGACGTCCACGTGCGCTCGCGCGCCCGCCGTAGGCCCTGCAGGTCCGCCTTCACCGCCTCCAGATGGACGATGTAGAAGAGCGAGATGTAGGCGATGATCGCCGGCAGGAAGGCGTGCTTGACCACCTCGACATAGGCGATGCCGACGTACTCGGCGATCAGGAAGGCGGCCGCTCCCATGACGGGCGGCATGATCTGGCCGTTCACGGAGGCCGCCACCTCGACGGCGCCGGCCTTGGTCGCGGGATAGCCGACGCGCTTCATGAGCGGGATGGTGAAGGTCCCCGTCGTCACCACGTTGGCGATGGAGGAGCCCGAGATGATGCCGGTGAGCCCCGAGGACACGACCGCCGCCTTGGCCGGCCCACCGCGCAGGTGTCCCAGCGCGGCGAAGGAGAGCTGCACGAAGTAGTTCCCGGCCCCGGCCCGCTCCAGCAGTGAGCCGAACAGCACGAAGAGGAACACAAAGCTCGTGGACACGCCGAGCGCGACGCCGAAGACCCCCTCGGTGGTCAGCCAGAGCTGGGACATCGCGCGGCTGACGGAGGCGCCCTTGTGGGACATCACCTCCGGCAGGTACGGCCCGCCGAAGATGTAGCCGATGAAGACGAGACCGATGATCGTCAGCGCAGGGCCGAGCGTGCGGCGCGCGGCCTCCAGCAACAGCACGAGCCCGGCCACGGCCGTGACGAGGTCCAGCGTGGTGGGCAACCCGGGCCGCGTCGACAGCTCCCGGTAGAACAGGAAGAGATAGCCGCCACAGAAGGCTCCGGCGAGGCCGAGCAGCCAGTCCGTCACCGGCACCCGCTGGCGCGAGGACGACCGCAGCGCCGGGTAGGCGGTGAAGGCCAGGAAGAGCGCGAAGGCCAGGTGGATCGCGCGCGCCTCGGTGTCGTTCAGGATGAAGATCCCGAGAAGGAACGGCAGCGGCGAGGCGTACCACAGCTGGAACAGGGACCAGGCGAGCGCCGTCAGCAGGAGGACCCGGGCCGCGACACCGGTGGGCGCCCGCCCACCGGTGTCGTGCTCCGCGACCAGGGTGTCGAGGTCCTCGGGCGTCGCCGGGCCGCTCGTCACACCTGCCGGCCTACTGCCAGCCCTTCTCCTTGAAATACTTCACCGCGCCGTCGTGAAGCGGCGCCGACAGGCCGTTCTTGACCATGTCCTTCGGCTCCAGGTGGGCGAAGGCCGGGTGCAGCTTCTTGAACTCGTCGAAGTTGTCGAAGAGCGCCTTCACCACCTGGTACACGGTCTCGGCGGGCACCTTCGTCGACGTGACCATCGTCGCCAGCACGCCGTACGTCTTCGTGGGCTCGGGATTGTTCTTGTACATGCCGCCCGGGATCGTCGCGTAGGCGTAGAACGGGTTGCCCTTCACCAGCTTGTCCACGGCCGGCCCGGTGATCGGCACCAGCTTGGCGCCGCAGGCGGTGGTCGGATCCTGGATGTTGGCCGAGGGGTGGCCGACGGCGTAGAAGAAACCGTCGATCTTGTTGTCGCAGAGCGCGGCGCCGTGCTCGTCGGCCTTCAGCTCGGCCGCCAGCGAGAAATCCTTGAGCGTCCAGCCCATGGCGTTCAGCAGCTCGTCCATCGAGGCGCGCGTGCCCGAGCCCGGATTGCCCACGTTGAAGCGCTTGCCCTTGAAGCCGGCGAAGCTCTTGATCCCGGCCTCCGTTCGGGCCAGGACGGTGAACGGCTCCGGGTGGACGGAGAAGACGGCGCGCAGCTCCTTGAAGGCGCCCCGGTCCTTGAAGGCGCTGGTGCCCCGGTACGCGTGGAACTGCCAGTCCGACTGGGCCAGGCCGAAGTCCAGCTCGCCGGCCCGGATCGTGTTGATGTTGAAGACCGAGCCGCCGGTGGACTCCACCGAGCAGCGGATGCCGTGGGTTTTGCGGTCCTTGTTGAGGAGGCGGCAGATGGCGCCGCCGGCCGCGTAGTACACGCCGGTCACGCCGCCGGTGCCGATGGTGATGAACTTCTGCTGAGCGTCGGCCGGCACGCCGCCGCCGGCGAGCACCAGGCCGAGCGCGAGCGCGGCGACGAGGGTGAGCCCAACGAGTCGCTTCATGACGGTGGCCTCCTTCGATCGGATGTCTCGGTTGCAGCAACCCGAGCGTCTGATTCGCCAGACCTTACCATGGCCGGGGTCCCGGAGTCGGGGCCCGCCCGACGAGGTCGCTCCCGGACCACGGGCGTCGTGGCGCCTCAGGGGAAGACGACGGTACCGTCGCGACCGCTCTCGCGAAGCGCCCAGTACAGGTCGTGGACCCGCTGGAACACCGGACCCGGCCGCCCGTCGCCGATCCGGCGGCCGTCGATCTCGATCAGCGGCATGATGCCGCCGGCGGTGCTGGTCAGGAAGACCTCGTCGGCGGCATAGAGATCGTAGGCGGTCAGCTGCGCCTCGCGGACAGGCAGCCCATGCTCGGCGGCCAGCTCGAACACCGTCTGGCGCGTGATGCCCATCAGGATCCCCTCGGGCGGTGAGAACATCGTCCCGCTCCTGACCGCGAAGACGTTGAAGCCCGGGCCCTCGGTGACGTGGCCCTCGAGGTCGAGCATGAGCGCCACGTCGGCGCCGGCGGCCTTGCCCTGCAACACCGCCAGGTCGAAGTGCTGCCGGCTCAGCGATTTGATCTTCGGATCCAGGCACTGCACCGGCAGCGCGCGGGTGGAGACGATCGTCGCCCGGCCGCCGGTGCGGATCTGCTCGGCGTTGAGGATCCAGACGTAGGGGATGGCGAACACGAGCAGGCCCGGGCGGCACTGCGTGAGGTCGCGCACCCCGAGCGGCGGCTCCCCGCGGGTGACGATGGTCTGGATGTAGGCGTTGCGGAGGCCGCAGCGGCGCGTCGTCTCCACGATCACGTCGCCCAGCGCCTTCGACGACAGCGGGCCGGCGATCCGGGCGGCGCGCAGCGACAGCTCCAGGCGCTCCAGGTGAGCGGGGAGCTTGAAGATCCGTCCGTTCCAGGCCGACGTGGTGTCGAAGACGGCGTCGCCGCGCAGGAAGCCGACGTCGAAGATGGAGATCCTCGCCTGCTCGCGCGGCACGTACTCGCCGTTGACGTAGACGACCAGCGGCTGGCTGCTCATGGGCTCTCCTTCCTCGTCGTGGCGGTCAGCGGCGCACGGCCGGCGGCGTCGTCCAGCCGCGCGCGGCCCGCAGCGCGGCGCGCCGCCGCACCGTGGCCGTCGCGTCGACGGCGCCCGTGGCGGCGTCGATCACAACCCCGTAGTCGTCCCGGGCCGACTCCGGGCTGACCAGCTCGTTCAGCACGTCGCGCAGCACCCGGGCCGGCTCACGCTCCAGCGGATCGCCCCAGCCGCCGGGGCCCGGCTGGTCGTGGATGAAGACGTCGCCCCGGCGCATCGGCGTCATCGTCACCTTGGCCGTCAGCTCGCGCTCCTGCCCGCCGGAGATCAGCCGGTTGCGCGAGGGCTTGCCGGGCCCACCGCCGTAGAGCCCGTAGGGGCGGAACGTGTGCCGGTCGGCGCGAACCTGCAGCACCGCCTCGTCCTCGACCAGCCGGTAGGCCCGCCGGATCGACATGCCGCCGCGGTGCTTGCCGACGCCGCCCACGTCGGGGATGAGCTCGCAGCACAGGATCTCCAGCGGCTGCTCCGTCTCGGTCACCTCGGCCGAGGGCAGCGACATGTTCGCGAAGAGGTTGGCGTTGCCGTCGAGCCCGTCGGCCCAGGGCCGGCCGCCCCAGGCCGAGCAGATGAACTCCACGAAGATGAACGGCGTGCGGTCGGCGTGGTAGCCGCCGATGCTGACGCCCGTGTTGCCGCCCTCGGAGGCCGCGATGACCCGGTCGGGCAGCATCTGCGCGAGCGCGCCGAACACGGTGTCGATCATGCGGAAGCCGGTCAGCCCCCGGGCGGCGCAGGCGGCGGGCGGGACCGAATTGGCGATCGTCCCCGGCGGGGCGATGACCTCGATGGGGCGGTAGAAGCCGGCGTTGCACAGGATCTCGTGGGGCAGCACCGACTTGATGCAGGTGTAGGTGGCCGCCCGAGTGAACGACAGCGTGTTGTTGATGGCGCCTTTCACCTGCGGCGAGGTACCCGTCCAGTCGGCCGTCATCCGGTCGCCCTGCTTGCGCAGCGTGACCGTGAGCGGGATGGGGGCGCCGAAGTCGATGCCGTCGTCGTCGATCCAGTCGGTGAAGCTCCACTCGCCGTCGGGCAGCTCGGCCAGGGCCGCCCGGGTGAGGCGCTCGGTGTAGTCGAGCATCTCCTCCATGTAGGCGGTCACCTCCGCCAGGCCGTGCCTGGCGATCAGGCGGCCGAACGCCTCCTCGGCGATGTGGCAGGCCGCCAGCTGCGCCCGCATGTCACCGAGGACGCGCGCCGGCAGGCGGACGTTCTTCTCGAGCAGCCGGAACAGCGTCTCGTTCGGCTCGCCGGCGTCGTACATCTTCACGGGCGGGATGCGGAGCCCCTCCTGGAAGATCTCGGTCGAGTCCGAGGCGTTGGAGCCGGCCACCCGCCCGCCCATGTCGGTCTGGTGGCAGATGGTCGCCGCGAAGGCCACCCGCCGGCCCTCGTGGAAGATCGGCTTGAGGATGAACACGTCCGGCAGGTGCATGCCGCCCTCGAACGGGTCGTTCAGCGCGAACACGTCGCCCGGCCGCATCCGGTCGCCGTAGCGCCGGATGGTGGCGGCCAGCGCGTCGGGGAACGACGACAGGTGCGCGGGCAGCGTCAGCCCCTGGGCCACCGTGCGGCCCTCGGCGTCGCAGAACGCCGTCGAATAGTCCATGTTGTCTTTGAGCACGCCGGAGTAGGCGGTGCGCAGGATGGTCAGGGCCATCTCGTCGGCGATGGACAGCAGCGTGTTCTTGAACAGCTCGAAGCCGATCGGGTCGCGCAGACGGCTGGCCATGCCTCAGAGGTCCATCACGATGTTGCCCCAGCCGTCGAGCCCGGCGCGGGCGCCCGGCGGCACGACACACGTCGCATCGTACTCCTCGACCACCGCGGGGCCCTCGCGCGGCGTCGCGAGGTCGACGCGGGCCAGGATGGGGGTCGCGAGCCAGCCGGCCTCGGGGCCGAAGTAGACGCGCCGGACCGTACGCTCGGCGGCCGCCGTCGGGGGCGGGGGCTCACCCGGCCCCGGGCCCCGGTCGATCCGCACGTGGTCCGGCACGCGCGGCCGGTCGCTCAGGCCGCGCCCGACCACGCGGAGGCTCACGATCTCGACCGGCTCCTCCACCCCGGCCCGGTGGCCGTAGGTCCGCTCGTGCTCGCGCCCGAACGCCTCCTCGATCCCATCGGAGGGGGCCACGACGGCCCCCTCCGAGCCTCCCCCAGGGCCGGTTGCGCGGGCGAAGCCCGCGCTCGGATCGCGATGACCGAGCGCGCGGTCCGGAACCGGCACGGTGAGCTCGAAGGACTGGCCCTGGTAGCGGCAGTCGGCCGAGCGCTCGATCCAGACGGCGGCGCCGGTGAAGCCCTCGGCCGCGAGCTGGGCACGCGCCTCGCCCTCCAGGCGCCCGAAGGCCCCGGCCAGCTCCGCCGGGTCCAGCCCCTGGGCGCGGCGCCGCCAGGTCCGTACGTAGTGGTGCTCGACCTCGGCGTAGAGCAGGCCGAAGGCCGAGAAGAGGCCCGGCGCCGGCGGGATCACGACCCGCGTCATTTCCAGGGCACGCGCCATCCCCGCCGCGAAGAGGGGGCCGTTGCCGCCGAAGGCGAAGAGCGCGTACTCGCGCGGGTCGCGGCCCCGCTCGCTGGAGACCGCCCGGATGGCGCGCATCATGTTCGAGGCCGCGATGAGGTGGGCGCCGCGGGCCGCCTCGGCCAGCGGCAGCCCCAGGGGCCCCGCGATCCGCTCCTGGAAGACCTCGTGGGCCCGGCCGGCGTTGAGCTTGACGGCGCCGCCGGCCAGCGCGACCGGGTTGAGGTAGCCGAGGATGACGTTGGCGTCGGTGACGGTGGGCTCGGTGCCGCCGAGGTCGTAGCAGAGCGGCCCCGGCGAGGCGCCGGCGCTGCGGGGGCCGACCTGCAGGGCGCCGCCCGCGTCGCGCCACACGATCGAGCCGCCGCCGGCGCCGACCTCGGCCAGGTCGATGGCGGGGACGCGCAGCAGGTAGCCGGCGCCCGTCAGCAACCGCGAGCCGTGCATGATGCCGCCGCCCACCTGGTACTCGGTGGCCCGGCTGACGGCGCCGTCCTCGACCAGCGAGGCCTTGGCGGTCGTGCCGCCCATGTCGAATGTGATCAGCCTGTCGAGGCCGATCCGCCGGGCCAGCGCCTGGGCGCCCACGACGCCGGCCGCCGGCCCCGACTCGATGATGTGCATCGGCCTCACCGCCGCCGCCTCGTCGGTCATCAGGCCGCCGTTGGACTGCATGATCAGCAGCGGCCCCCCGACGCCGATCGCGTCGAGCCCCGTCCGCAGGGTGGCCAGGTAGCGGCGCACGATGGGCAGCACGTACGTGTTGATCACGGTCGTGGACGTCCGCTCGTACTCCTTGATCTCGGGCAGCACCTCGCTGCTCAGGCACAGCGGTAGCCGGGGGACGCGTCGCTGCACGAGGTGCTTGATGCGCTCCTCGTGGACGGGATTGGCCCAGGCGTTGAGCAGGCAGACGGCCAGCGCCTCGATCCCCTGCGCCAGCAGCCGGTCGACGGCACGCTCGACGTCCTCGTCGGCCAGCGGCCGCTGCACCACCCCCCCGGCATCGATCCGCTCATCCACCTCCAGCCGCAGCCGGCGCTCGACCAGCGCGGGCGGCTTCTCCCAGGTGAGGTCGTACAGCCGCGGCATGCGCAGCCGGCGGATCTCCAGGACGTCGCGGAAGCCGCGAGTGGTGATGAGCCCGGTGCGGGCACCGCGCAGCTCCAGCAGCGCGTTGGAGGCGACCGTGGTGCCGTGCAGTACCTCGACCATGTCGCGGCCCGTCAACCCCGTCTCCTCGAACACCTCGCGCAGCCCGTCGACGATGGCCCGCGCGTAGTCCTCGACGCTGGACGACGTCTTCTTGACGTGCCGGCGCCCCTCGGCGTCGAGCAGGACGATGTCGGTGAAGGTCCCGCCGATGTCGATGGCGATACGGAAGCGCGGCGATCCTGTCGTGGCCGCCATCGCCAAGCCTCCTCCCTGCAGCTCCTGCGCCCCGGCGCCTGTTCCGCGCGCCGCGTGCCGCATGCTGCGGCGCCATTATAGTGGATGCCGTCGGCGCCACGACGAGCACGCAATCCTGGATTCGGCGGCACGGCATCGGCCGCCGGCGGCCGCGGTCCCGAGGAGCACGATTCGCGCTAGACTGCCCCATCCCGTCGCAGGGAAGAGGACGCGATGACGGCAGGGCAGTCTCCGCGCCAGGACGTGTGGGCGGCCGGCGATCTCTACGAGCCCTACGTGGGGCGCTGGAGCCGCCTGGTGGGCAGCGAGTTCGTCCAGTGGCTGGCGGTGCCGGCGGGACGCGACTGGCTCGACGTGGGATGCGGAACCGGCGCCTTGACGCAGACCATCCTGGACCACGGAAGCCCGGCGCGGGTGAAGGGTGTCGATCCCTCGCCCGGCTTCGTCGAGTACGCCACGGCACGTGTCCGCAGTCCCCGCGTCACGTTCTCGGTCGCCGACGCCCAGGCCCTGTCCATGGAAGCCGCCTGCGTCGATGCCGCCGTCGCCGGCCTCGTCTTGAACTTCGTGCCCCGCCCACCGCGGGCGATCGCCGAGATGGTCCGCGTCGTGCGGCCGGGCGGTGTCGTCGCCGTCTACGTGTGGGACTACGCGGGGGAAATGCAGCTGATGCGTCATTTCTGGGATGCCGCGGTGGCGCTCGACCCGGCGGTCTCGGAGCTCGACGAGGGCCGCCGCTTTCCGATCTGTCAGCCCCGCCCGCTGTCGGCGGTGTTCACCGAGGCCGGCTTGCGCGACGTCGAGGTGCGGGCGATCGACGCTCCCACCAGGTTCCGCGATTTCGACGACTACTGGACCCCGTTCCTCGGCGGGCAGGGGCCCGCGCCGGGCTACGCGATGTCGCTCGCCGAGGCCCACCGGGACGCCCTGCGGGATCGTATTCGCTCGACCCTGCCCGTCGCGACGGACGGGACGATCCGGCTGATCGCGCGTGCGTGGGCGGTGCGGGGACGCAGGCCCTGAGCATGAGGCCACGCTCCCTCGCCCGCCGGCCAGGTGCCGCGATCGCGCTCGACGTGGGCGGGACGTTCACGGACGTCGCGCTGGTGGACGAGACGAGCGGCCGGCTGTGGGTCACCAAGACGCCGACGACGCCCGACGATCCGTCGGTCGGGTTCATCGCCGGCGTGGACAAGGCGCTCGGGCTGGCCGGGGCCGACTCGGCCTCGGTCCGCCACGTCCTGCACGGGACGACGACCGCCACCAACGCGATCCTGGAAGGCAAGGGCGCGGTCACCGCCCTGCTCACCACCGCCGGCTTCCGCTACGTCCTCGAGATCGGCCGCCACGACATCCCCCGGCGGGCCAACATGTTCGCCTGGGTCAAGCCGGCCCGGCCGGTCCCGCCCGAGCTGATCTTCGAGATCGGCGGCCGCGTCGCGGTGGACGGCGAGGAGCTGGAGCCGCTCGACGAGGCCGCGCTGCGCGAGGCGGCCCGCCGCCTGCGCGCGGCCGGGGTGGACTCGGTCGCGGTCTGCTTCCTGCACGGCTACGCCAATGCCGCCCACGAGCAGCGCACCCGCGCCGTGCTCCTCGAGGAACACCCCGGCTGCGCGGTGTCGCTGTCGAGCGAGGTGCTGCCGGTCTTCCGCGAGTTCGAGCGCTCGATGGGCACGGTGCTGAACGCCTACGTGCAGCCGCTGGTCGGCCGGTACGTCGCCCGGCTGGCCGAGCGGCTACGCGCGCGCGGCGTGGATGCGCCCCTGTCGATCATGAAGTCCAACGGCGGGGTCATCGGCGCCGACGTCGTGCGCACGCAGGCGATCCACACCGCGCTCTCGGGCCCGGCGGCCGGCGTGATCGGCGCCCGGAGAATCGGTGAGGCGGCGGGATTCGACCACCTGATCTCGGTGGATGTCGGCGGCACCAGTGCCGATGTGTGCCTCGTGCGCGGTGGCGAGGCAGAGGTGACCGTCGAGGGCCGGGTGGGCGCCTGGCCGCTGCAGGTGCCGATGATCGACATCCACACGATCGGCGCCGGGGGTGGCTCCATCGCCCGCGTCAGCGACGACGGGACGCTCACGGTGGGCCCCGACAGCGCGGGGGCTCAGCCCGGCCCCGCCTGCTACGCCGCCGGCGGCGAGGAGCCCACCGTGACCGACGCTCACCTCGTGCTGGGTCGCATCCCGGCGCACCTGCTGGGCGGCGAGATCCAGCTGGACGCCGACCGCGCGCGCCGCGCCATCGACGAGCGCGTGGCCCGGCCGCTCGGGCTGTCCCCCGCGGCGGCCGCCCAGGGCATCCTCGACATCGTAATCAACAACATGGTCGGCGCCCTCCGGCTGGTGTCGGTCGAGCGCGGCTACGACCCCCGCGACTTCGCGCTGGTGCCGTTCGGCGGCGCCGGCCCCCTGCACGGCGCCGACCTCGCCGCGCTCCTGGCCATGCGCACGGTGGTCGTGCCCCGCCACCCCGGCGTGCTGTCCACGTTCGGGCTGCTCGGCACCGAGGTCCGCAACGACTACGCGCGCACGAGTCTGCAGAAGCCGCCCGACTACGACCTCGGCGCCGTCGCCGCCGTCTACGCGGAGCTGGAGGGGCAGGCCCGGGCCTGGCTGGACGCCGAGGGTGTGGCGCCGGCGGGGCGCCGGGTCACGCGGCTGGCCGACCTCCGCTATCGTCACCAGGGCTTCGAGCTCACGGTGCCGTGGCCCGAGCGCAGCCTGGCCGTGAACCGCCTCGTCGCGCGGTTCCACGAGCGCCACCGCCAGCTCTACACCTACGCGCTGCCGGAGGCGCCGGTCGAGATCGTCACATTGCGGGTCGCCGCCGCCGGCCGGGTCCGCCGCTTCACGCTGCCGCCGCTCGACCGGCGCGGTCGAACCCGTCCACGGGCCGCGCAGCGACGCGTCTACTTCGCGGGCGCCGGCTGGACGGCCTGCCCGTGCCTCGACCGCGAGCAGCTGGGCGTGGGGGCGGTGGTGACAGGCCCCGCCATCGTCGAGCAGCTCGACGCCACCACCGTGGTGCCGCCCGGGCGGCGCGCCACCGTGGACCGCATCGGCAACCTGGTGATCCGGGCGGGGCGAGGGCGATGAGCCGGCGGCGCCCCACCCGCCGGCGGCGGACGCCGGCGCTCGATCCAATCGCGCGCGAGATCATCCGGGGCGCCTTGCGCGCCGCTCAGACCCAGATGGAGGCGGTCATCGAGCGAACCGCGATGTCGCCGTTCATTCGCGAGAAGAACGACTATTTCGCCGGCATCCTGGACTCGCGCGGCCGCGTGGTGTGCGGCACGATGGTGCCGCTCTTCGGCAACCTCATGCCGATCGTGTTCGCGCAGTACCCGCCCGAGAGCATGCGGCCCGGCGACCTCTACTGGTACAACGACTGCCACGGCTCGGGTGGCGGCGTCTCCCACTCGCCGGACATGGTGTTCGCCGCCCCGGTCTTCCACCGCGGCCGGCTGGTGGCGTTCTCGCAGACGTGGGGCCACTTCTGGGACATCGGCGGCCTGCGGGCCGGCAGCATCTCGCCGGACGCCACCGAGATCTTCCACGAGGGCATCATCGTCCCCGCGGTCCGCATCTACCGCGAGGGCGTGCTCAACGACGAGGCCTTCCGTATCTTCCTGCGTAACTCGCGCTTCCCCGACATCCTCCGGGGCGACATCCGGGCCGTGCTGGCCGGCTGCCAGCTCGGCGAGCGCCGGGTGCTGGAGCTGTTCGACCGGTTCGGCGCCGACACCGTGCTGGCGGCCTGGGCGCTGTTCGAGCAGCAGTGCCGCGACACCATCCGCAAGACCCTGGAGTCCCGCATCCCGGACGGCAGCTACGAGACCGAGGACGCGGTGGACGGCGATGGCATGAGCGGCCGCGCCTTTCACGTGCGCATGCGCCTGGACAAGGAGGGCGGGCGGATCACCCTCGACACCCGGGCCAGCGACGATCAGGCCCGGGGGCCCATCAATTTCATCATGCATCCGAGCGTGCCGAAGCTGATCGTGGGCATCTACCTGCTCTCCGGGCATCCCACCATCCTGCTCAACGACGGCGCCCAGGACGCCATCGACGAGGTGCTGGTGCGCGAGGGGAGCATCCTGCAGCCCCGCTGGCCCGCGGCGCTCGGCAACCGCGCCCACACGCTCGCCCGCGTGCAGTCGGGCGTCCTGGCCCTGCTGGCCCTGGCCACCGGGGGCGACGTGCCGGCCGCGAGCTCCGTCTACAACATCTACTTCCTGCGCGGCGTGGACCGCACGCGGAACGAGCCGTTTCTCTGCAGTGACGGCGTGGCCGTCGGCTACGGGGCGCGGCCGTTCGCCGACGGCCTCGACGCGATCTACTACGTGGCCCAGAAGAACTACCCGGCCGAGTTCATGGAGATGGTCTTCCCACTGCGCCTGCGGCGCTACGCGCTCCATCAGGACTCCGGGGGGCCCGGGCGCTTCCGGGGCGGCGCCGGGGTGGTCCGCGAGATCGAGCTGACCGCCGACGAGGCGGTCGTGGCCCTGCGCCAGGACAACATCCTGTTCCCTCCCGCCGGGGTCAACGGCGGCCTCGCCGGCCGCCCCGGCTTCTGCGTCGTCAACCCGGGCCGGCCGGACGAGCGCCGCCTGGCGCCCATGTCCGACGGCAATATCTTGAGGGCAGGCGACGTGCTTCGCCTGGCCACGAGCGGGGGCGGCGGCTGGGGCCACCCCTTCGACCGGCCGCTGGAGCGCGTGCGCCGGGACGTGGTGGGCGGCATCGTGTCGGTGGAGG
>Ga0299913_10002780_pt1 | contig 14006 bp, 11 predicted proteins | sample RVTome_9_FD_201360 | JGI IMG/M metagenome (GOLD analysis project Ga0299913, IMG submission 201360) | Soil microbial communities from uranium-contaminated site in the Upper Colorado River Basin, Wyoming, United States - RVT155D38 (version 2) ... | reverse complement strand
GGACGGTCACGGGCGGCGTCGATCGCTCTGGTGAGATTGTCGACCGAGATCTGGCCCCAGCCTTCGAAGTCGAGGAGCTGGGAGGTGTCGAAGGTGAAGATGTCGGCGGGATCCGTTATCAGATCGTTCCCGAGCAACAGGTCGATGGTCTTGTAACCCATGTGCTCGATATCCATGCCTCCTCGTCCCGCGAAGTGGAACAACCACTCCCGCACCCGTGAGGGGCACTCGAAGCCACCGGTGCATCGGGCGACCGCCTCACCTTCCGGCCTGACGATCGGATTGCCGCAGAATGGGCAGTTCGCCGGCATCGACCATTTCTTCTCCTTGCCGGTGCGCACGGCCACCACCGGACCGACGACCTCCGGAATCACGTCGCCGGCGCGGCGCACGATCACCTGGTCGCCGATGCGAACGTCCTTGATCGCAACCTGCTCCTCGTTGTGGAGGGTGGCCATTCCCACATTGGCGCCACCCACGAAGACCGGCTCGAGGACCGCGAACGGTGTCGCGGCACCAGTGCGACCGACATTGATCATGATGTCCTCGAGGGTCGTCACCTGCTCCTCGGGGGGGAACTTGTAGGCGATGGCCCAACGCGGCGCCTTCGCGGTGTAACCCACCTCGTCCTGCTCGGCCAGCGAGTCCACCTTCACGACCACCCCATCTGTCTGATAGGGCATGTCGTGTCGTTCTTTCTCGGCGCGCTCGACGAAGTCGTACACCTCGTCGATGGTCTTCACGACCGCGCTGGCCGGATTGGTGCGGAGACCGAGCGAGCGCATGTATTCGACAGACTCGGAGTGGGTGTCGAAGACGGGGCCACCGTCGAGGTAGCCCATCTGATATATCCAGATCTCCAGCCGTCTCCCGGCAGTGACCGACGCGTCCTTCATGCGAACGCTTCCCGCAGCCGCATTGCGTGGATTCGTGAACAGCTGCTTGCCCTCCTCGGCCTGTCTCTCGTTCAGCTCGTCGAACGCCGAGTAGGGCATGTACACCTCGCCCCTCACCTCGAGCACCGGCGGTACGTCGTCTCCGAGCAGTCGGAGCGGGATCGACTCGATGGTGCGCAGGTTGGCGGTGATGTCCTCACCCACCGTGCCATCGCCGCGTGTCGCCCCTGTGGTCAGAACACCGTCCCTGTAAGTGAGGACCACAGCCAGACCGTCGATCTTCAACTCACACACGTAGCCGGAAGCGGGGCCGCCGAGCCCACGCTCGAGCCTTGCCTCCCAGGCGGCGACCTTTTCCTGCGACTCGGCGTTGTCCAGGGAGAACATGGGCCGGAGATGGGTGACCGGGGCGAAGAGGTCTCCCACCGAAGTACCGACCCTCTGTGTGGGGCTGTCCGGCGTTATCAACTCGGGGTGCTCTTCCTCGAGAGCGATCAACTCACGGAGGAGTTGGTCGAATTGGGCATCTGAGATCACCGTGTCGTTGGTCACGTAGTACCGGTGGTTGTGCTCTCTTATCTGGGCGCGCAACTCCTCGATGCGGTTGGCGGGGTCGGGCAACGTCACGGCGCCAACCCTGAGAACACGTTGGTGCGGTAGGCCATCTCGATCTGCCCACCCCTTCGGTCGACCTCGGCGGCGAGCCCGTCGAGGAGACCCTCCCTCTGTTCGTCGGGAAGCATCATGTGGTCGCTGTAGGTGGAGTAGAGCGCTCTCAACTCGTCGGAGGTCAGCAAGTCCGACCACTCATGTCGGAACCTGTGGACGTCTTCGAATCCAGCTGCAGCCATCTCGGCGAGCCAGGTAACAGAGTCACGCTTCCTGATCCGCTCGTCGTGCTCGGCGAGCAGGTCGGGAGCGTGGTCGTGATAGACGCTGTCGAACACTCCATAGCGGTCGAGGGGGACGTTCCACATGAGCGCGAGAGCGCCGCCGGCGCGGAGCAGCCGCAAAGCTCTCTCATAGCCGGTCATCGCGTCGACCCAGTGCCAGGCCTGGGCGGCATAGACCAGGTCGATGGAGCTCTCCGCCCCTTCCCACTCCTCGAAGCTCGAGACGACCACCTCCACGCCAGGCAATTCCTTCCTGGCGAGAATCCCCGCCATCTCAGGCGAGGGCTCGAGACACGTGAGCCGGAGCCCTGCGCGGGCCATGTCCACGGTCGCCTTGCCCGTTCCGGCACCAATCTCCACTGCGTGCCGCACTTCGACCAATGCGCTGATGTGGTCTATCGCCTCCGGCGGGTAGGCGGGACGCGCCAGGTCGTAGGTCTCGGCGCGTCTGCCGAAGATGACCGCCCTGGCCGGGTCTCTCATGCCGTGGATGCTATTAGCGCACCACCGACCACGACATCCTCGTCGTAGAAGGCAACGGTTTGACCCGGGGCGATGGCTTCCTGGGGCTCGGCGAACGACAGCGCCGAGCCCTGGATCGACGCCGGGACCGGTTCGCCGTGAGCGCGGTATTGGGCCATCACCCGCCCCTCGCGCCAGGCTCCGTCCGTCCAGGTCACCTGGGCGAGGGCGGCCCCACTGACACCCAGGTCGCCCCTCGGGCCCACCACGACTGTCGATGTGTCTCCCTCGATCCGGATCACGAACCGAGGCTCGCCCACGGCGATGCCCAACCCGCGTCGCTGACCGACGGTGAAGTCGGCGATGCCCTCGTGTGTGCCGATCTGGTTGCCGTCGCCGTCGACGACGGATCCCGGACTGAACGCGTCAGGAGCCACGTCGCGCAGAAAGCGCCGGTAGTCGCGCCGGCCCACGAAGCAGATGTCCATCGACTCCGGCTTGTGGGCAGTCCGCATTCCCATGCCTGTTGCCATCCGCCGCACTTCCTGCTTGGTCAGCTCCCCGACCGGGAACCGGGTTCGGGAGAGCTGATCTTGGGTGAGCATGGAGAGGACGTAGGACTGATCCTTGGCCGCGTCACGCCCGCGGATCAGCTGCCAGCTGCCATCGACGAGCCGAGTGCGGGCATGGTGGCCGGTGACCAGGACGTCGCACTGGAAGTCGTCGAGCCGTGCCAACAGTCTGTCGAACTTGACGGTGCGGTTGCACTCGATGCAAGGGTTCGGGGTCCTCCCGGACGCATAGTCGGCCACGAATCGGTCGACCACGCCGTCCCTGAAATCCTCGGTGTGGTCCAAGACGTAATAGGGGATGTCGAGCTGGGCGGCGACCCGGCGGGCGTCCTCGGCATCGGACACCGTGCAACATCCTGCGGTTGGGGCCTCGCCTCGGGGACCCGACCACAGCTTGAGGGTCACGCCCATCACGTCGTGACCGGCGTCCTTCATCACGGCGGCGGCAACCGAGGAGTCGACTCCTCCGGACATCGCTACGAGAACCTTCACCGCAGACGGCCCACGAGATCCTTGACGATGTCGGCTGCCTCGTCGGCCTCGTCTTGGGTCGAGGTCCAGCCGAAGGTGAAACGCACGCTCTCGCGAGCCTGATCGGGAGTGAGGCCCATGGCCTCGAGAACATGGGACACCGTGGCGGCTCCGGACTGGCAGGCGGACCCCGCCGACGCCGCCACCCCACGTTGGTCGAGAAGCATGAGCAGAGTCTCGTTACGCACACCCGGAACCCGGACATTGAGATGATGGCTCGATCGGCCAGTCTCGGGGGTGTTGACGACGAGGTCCTCGATCTCGCCCACGAGACGCGACTCCATGTGGTCACGAACCGCCCTGACCTCGGTCTCGAAGCGCTCCCGGTCGTCGATGGCGAGCTTGACTGCCGTGGCGATGCCCACGGCCGAGGCAACGTCGTTTGTCCCGGACCGCCTTCCCAACTCCTGGCCCCCACCATGGAGAACAGGCTCGAGAGTGGTGCCGTCGCGGACGTAGAGGATCCCCGACCCCTTAGGGCCCCCGAACTTGTGTGCGGATATGGTGAGGAGATCGAGCCCGAGCGAGTCGACGTCGACTTCCTCGCACCCGAAGGCCTGGACTGCGTCGGTATGCACCAACGTGTCCGGGTTGACGGATTTGACCACGGTGGAGATCTCCGTGATGTCCTGGACCGTTCCGGTCTCGTTGTTGACCATCATCACCGAGACGACGGCGGTGTCCTCGTTGACGGCGCGACCGATCTCGGAAGGGTCGACCCGGCCCTGGGAGTCGACTCCGACCGTGGTCACCGGCCTGCCGAGCCGCTCGAGGAAGTCGGCCGTCTCCAACACGGCCTCGTGCTCGATGGCCGATGTCACCAATCCTCGCCGCTCGGAGGAGTTGAGGACGGCGCCTTTTATGGCGAGGTTGTCGCTTTCGGTGCCTCCCGACGTGAAGACGATCTCCATGGGCTTGGCCCCGATCAGCTCTGCGATCTGCTCCCTGGCGTCTTCCAGGGCGTTCTTGGCGGTTCGGGAGACTCCATGGACACCCGACGGATTGCCGAAGACGTCGCCCGAGTAGGGCGACATGGCCTCCCAGACCTCGGGGCGCATGGGAGTCGTGGCGGCGTGATCCAAGTAGATCATTGCGAGATATTGTCGCACGAACCGCGATGGCACATGTAACCGTTTCCCGACACATCCCCGTTTCCCACGACCGCGTGTGGGACGCCCTAGCTGATCTGAAGTCACACACCGATTGGATGCGAGATGCACGCTCGATCGACTTCACAACTGACCGGACCACGGGAAAAGGCACGCGATTGGAAGTGCTCACGGTGATCGGCCCCCTACGGACCACAGACGTCATGGAAGTGGTGGGTTGGGAAGAGGGCCGGTCGATCGACGTGCGTCACGAGGGCCTCGTCACGGGGGAAGGGACCCTGCGCGTCGACCCGGAAGACGACGGCTCTGTTGTCGTTTGGGAGGAGAGGCTGACCTTCCCATGGTGGCTGGGTGGGCCGGTGACCTCGTGGTTGGCACGCCCCGTGCTGGCTGCGGCCTGGCGTGGGAACCTGAGACGTCTCGAAGAGTCTTTGACCGACAGATTGAGACGATGACCGCCACATCCGGCACCAGGGGTCCCAATCAGGGCGGGGCTATTTGCCTTGGAAGTCGGCGGCGCGCTTCTCCACGAAGGCGGTCACGCCTTCGACGGCATCATCGGTGGCGAAGGACGTGTGGAACCCATCTCGCTCGATGGCCAGAGCTTCATCTAGGGGCACTCCGCGACCCTCCGCCAGCGCATTTTTCGCCGCGGCTATTGCCAGCGTCGCCTTGGTGGCCCACTCCTCGGCGTCGGCCAGGGCGAGGTCGAGCACCTCATCGGTGGGCGCGACCTTGTCGGCATAGCCGATCTCCAATGCCTCTTCGGCGCCCACCTGGCGTCCGGAGTAGACGAGCTCTTTGCTCTTCTGGAACCCGATTACGCGCTGAAGACGCTGGGTGCCGCCGGCACCGGGGATGAGACCGAGGAGGATCTCGGGCTGGCCGATCTTGGCGTCATCCGCCATGTAGCGGAAGTCGCACCCGAGCGACAGCTCGCACCCGCCTCCCAGGGCATACCCGTGTACGGCGGCGATCGTCGGCTTCTCCAAACCGTCGAGGACGGCGATCGCCTCCTGAAGGGTCCCGGCGGTGGTTTCCTTGCCACCTGAGTCGAAGGTCTCTTTGAAACCCTTGATGTCGGCGCCGGCGGCGAAGTGTGGCCGGCCGGTGACGACGACAGCCCTGATCTCGGGATCCTGGCATTGGGTGAAGGCCTCTTTCAGCTCGACGGCGACCTGCTCGGAAAGGGCGTTGACGGGCGGGCGATCGAGTCGGACGAGAGCCACCGCACCGTCCGTGGTCACAGAGACGAATTCCATGGGGAGCCAGATTAGGCCGGCGGGTTGCTGGTCACACCAGGCAAGTCACGCATCGCCGGCATTCGGCCAGGCGCGACATGCTGCACCCTCATCCTGGCATCGACCACACAGATGCCTTCGCCGGGGGGGAGCACCTTGACCGGGTTCAGGTCCATCTCGGTGAGCTCGGGAACGACCGATATGAGTGCGGAGACCCTTTGCAGGGCGTCCTGCAACGCAGGAACATCACCCTCCGGGTTGTTCCGGTAGCCCTCGAGGAGCCTGTAGCCCTTCGTCTCCGTCATCATCTCGCGAGCGTCGACATCGGTCAGGGGGTGGAGGCGAAACGCCACGTCCTTGAGCAACTCCACATAGATCCCGCCCAACCCAAAGACGACCAGCGGTCCGAAGTTCGGATCATGGGCCATGCCGACCAACACCTCGTGCCCCCCCGGGATCATCTCCTGGACGAGCACTCCGTCGTAGCTGTCGACAACCCCGGTGACCTGGTCGAACGCGGCCGCCACCGCTTCGTCGCCCTCCACGTCGAGAACGACCCCTCCCACATCCGACTTGTGGAGGGCCTCGTCGCTGATGACCTTGAGCACCACAGGTCCGCCGATCTCGTGGGCAGCGGCCATGGCTTCGTCCCGGGTGTCTGCAACACGGGTGATCGGAGTGCGAAGACCCGCGGCGACGAGACACGAATCGACCTCATCGGGCTCGAGCCAGCCTCCTTCCTCGCCAACCCGGGCGAGGGCCGAGTCGATGACCTCCCTGATCCTGGAGGCGGCATCGTCGTCGAGCTTCATCTCCTCTCCCTCCTCACGGAGACGCCACTCCCCGTGCCGGGCAGCTCTGGCCAGGGCATGGGCCGCGGCTTCGGGGAAGGTATACGTGGGGATCGAGCGGCGCACGTCCGAACCCGCCAGGGACTTGCCCGCTCCCTCGGCTTGCATGAAGACGGAGAGCAACGCCACGTTCCCGTCGTATTCGCTCTGACACTCGCGCAGCGCTCGTGCCACACCGCTCGCCCCTTCGGTGGTGGTCGGAACGTAGATCACCATCACCGCGTCCACCTCACCCGAGTGGAGCAAGAGCCTCGTGGCATGGGCGAACTCGCCGGGACCCCCCGACGCGATCAGGTCGACCGGATTGCGGGAAGATGCCTCGGCCGGCAGCTTCGCCCCGATCTCGTCACGCAGTGGGTCGGACAGCTCGGGAATCTCGAGACCGTTGGCCTCGAGGGCATCGGCCGCGAGAATCCCCGGTCCCCCAGCATTGGTCACGATGCCCACCCGACGGCCCGCCGGGATGGGCTGGTTGGCCAGCAGGCTGGCAGTGTCGAAGAGATCTTCGATCGTGTCGACCCTGATGACCCCGGCCTGACGGAAGAGTGCGTTCACCGCCTCGTCGGACGAGGCCAAGGCGCCGGTGTGCGACGACGCAGCCCGGCTCCCAGCAGAAGTTCGGCCCGACTTGACTGCGATGATCGGCTTGCGGCGGCCGATCCGGCGTGCGATCCGGGAGAACTTGGCCGGGTTCCCGAACGATTCCAGATAGAGGGTTATCACGTCGGTCTGGGGATCGTCTTCCCACGCCATGATGAGGTCGTTGCCGCTCACGTCCGCCTTGTTGCCAACGGACACGAACTGGGAGATGCCGATGTTGTTCCGGGTGGCGTAGTCGAGGATGGCGATCCCGAGGGCACCGGACTGAGAGGACATCGCCACGTTCCCGGCAGGGGGATAAACCGGGGCGAACGTCCCGTTGAGCCTCACCGCCTGCGAGGTGTTGAGGAGCCCCATGCAGTTGGGGCCGACCATCCGCATCCCCGAGTTCCTGACGATCTCCAGGAGACGGTGCTCGTCGGCAGCGCCTTTCTCGCTCACCTCACTGAAGCCCGCGGAGATGACGACGATCCCCCGAACGCCCGATTCGGCACATTGCTCGACCACATCGACGACGAATCGCTGTGGCACCACGATGAAGGCGAGATCGACTTCGTCGGGGACCTCGGCGATGGTCGAGTACGCCTTGACCGAGCGGATCACCTTCGAGCTGGGATTCACCGGGTAGAGCGGACCGACGAAACCCTCGGCGAGGATATTGTTGAACAGCTTGCCGCCAATCGACTCCGGGTCGCTCGAGGCACCGATGACCGCTATCGAACGCGGAAAGAACAACGGCAGGAGAGAAGCGGCCACTGCACGCTTTTCGTGCTCTGCCTCGATCGCCAGTGACGCCTCGCTCTCCGTGACCGGGAAGTCGACCGTGAACACGCCGGAGTCCATCGTGCGGGTGAGCTCGTAGCCGGAGTTGCGGAACACCCGCATCATCTGACGGTTCTCACCGAGGACGAAGGCCCGGAACTCGCCCACACCGTGGGAGCGGGCGTGGCTCGTCAGCAGTTCGAGGAGCTTGGTGCCAATCCCCCGTCCCTGCTGCTCGTCGATGACGGCGAATGCGACCTCTGCACTCGACGGCTCGTTGGGATCGACGTCATATCGTCCGACACCGATCATCTCGCCGTCGAGGAGCGCGACCAGGGCCATCCGATTGTGATAGTCGACGGTGGTGAAGTGCTCGATCTCAGCAGGCTCGAGCGTGTTCTTCACCCGGAAAAACCGGTAGTAGCGAGATTCAGGGCCCAACTTCTCGAAAAACCGGGTCACAAGCTCGCCGTCGTCGGGCTCGATCGGGCGGACACGCGCCCCGCCACCGTCACGCAGGACGATGTCGAGCTCGTACTCGGACGGGTATTCAGCCATGTTTGAGAATCACCATCTGTGGCAAACCTACCGTCCTCGATGGTCGACGAAACCTGCCCGTGAAGGGAGTTGGTAGAGCCCGGTGAGCCGGTACACTTCGCCAACGGGGTTGATAGGAGGGAAGACGTCTCCAACATCAGGCGCCAGGTCGATCACCCGTGTCTTCGTGGGACCCGGGCCCGGTTCCTCTCCCCTCCCCCACCCACCGGCCCGGGTCCCACGTCCTTTTTGAGAAGCGAGATCAGCGCGGAGCGCGCCGGCACCACGTTCGAGTCGAAATACCCGAAGAGCCCAAGTCCTGCGTGCCCGGGGTGGGATTCGAACCCACGCGAGCCGTTTCGGCTCAAGGGGGTTTAAGCCCCTCGCGTCTACCAATTCCGCCACCCGGGCAGGGTTTCTCGAACCGTTCTGTGCGGGTTTGTGCGGCGTGTGGCCGCACAAACCCGCACAGAATGGTTTCAGGTTACGTCCAGTAACTGCAAGGCGAGACCGTCCAGGGTGTCGCGGACGGAGATGACCGTCTCCTCGACATCGAGGACACCCATCACTGCGTGGGCCACGATGGAGCCGGCCCGAATCACCGGGGCGCGTTTCGGATCCAGCGATGGGATCGCCTCGATCTCGCCAAGTGTCATATCACACAGCATGTCTACGACGCGGTCGAGCCCCAGCTCATCGAGGACGTAGCCGTGCACCCTGGCGTCGTCGTATCGGGCCAGTTCCTGGGCGATCGCGGCCAGACTCGTCCAGGTCCCGGCCACTCCGATGTGGGTGCCGATCGCGACCCCCCGGACCTCGTCGAACGCACTCCACGCCATCTCCATCGCCTCTTCCCAGGCCTTGTCACTCAGCGGGTATTCCTTGCTCATCCGGTCGGTGAGACGAACCGAGCCCATGTCGATCGAAAAGACGGTGTCATACATCACGAACTCGGTGCTGCCCCCGCCGATGTCGGTGACCATCTCCGGCCCGGATACCAGGAGATCGGAGGTCGCCCCGTCGAATGCGAGCAGACCTTCTTCAACCCCTGAGATCACGTCGGGTCGGAAACCCAGAGCCTTCTCAGCGCGATCGAGGAATTGCTCACGGTTCGCGGCATCTCGGGTCGCGGACGTGGCGACGGCAGACCGGCGCTCGACACCGAGAGCCGTCATCTGCTCTCCAAAACCCCGGAGGACGGGGACAGTTCGCTCCATCGCCTCCTCGGAGAGACGCCCCGTCGCATCGACCCCGCGCCCCAGACCTGTCACTTCCACCCAGCGGCCGTACTCACGATCCTCATCGCGGATCAGCAGCCGCATCGAGTTGGTTCCGATGTCCACGACCCCGACTCTCACGGCTTGTTGACCCATTCGGGGTTCATGCCATCACCGACGACGCAGGGAACGTCGCAATCGAGCGGGCCGATCCAGGCCGCAACCAACTCCCCTACCGGGTTGTCACCGCCCGAAGCGGCATGGGCGTAATGCGCATGCAGGCATTTCACGCCTGTCGCCGCTCCGCCGACTCCCCCGCTCGGACGTGGGGCATCCGTGTTCTCGACCTCTCGGTCCCGTTCCGAGGCATAGGAGGCGTGAGCCGCGGCAAGCCTGTCTCCGAATTCTGTGTCTGCCGCCGCCTTCGCCTCCATCCGCCTCACCCCGCCGGTCCCCTCGAGACGACCGATCCGGGTCACGGCCAGCGGACACGTCAACCAATAGAGTGTTGGAAAAGGCGTGCCGTCGTCGAGATGCGGCGGTACGCGGACGACAACAGGCATCCCCAGATGGCAGCGGGCCACCACCTCGGACGAAGCTCGGAGCGGTCTTCCGATCTGGACCTCGATGACCGTCCTGTCGTCGGTCTGGGCCACGGCTCAGCCCAGATCGGCCCCGGAGAGAAACTCCCAAAGCCGGTCGACCCAGGTCTTGTCATCCTCCTCGACGTCGGGGGACGACTGGGGCTCGACAGGCTCGTCCGTGGTACCCGGCGGATCGAGCACCACAAAGGCAGTCTCGCCGGGTCGAACGTAGCCGAGCTTCTCCCTCGCCAGCTTCTCGATCTCGCCCGGGGTCTCCAACGCCTCCACGTCGGCCTGAAGCGCGGCGTTTTCGGCTTCCAAATCGGCTAGCTGGGCCTTGGCATCGGCCACCTGCCGTCGGGAGTCGATGATCTGCCCGTACGGCACCACCTGGGTGAAGAAGGCGGCGCCCATCAAGAGAATCAGCAACGTGGACACGAGGGCCCCGGGACGGCGCAGCAGGCTCATCTGAACCCGTCCCATCCGCCATATCGTGCCTCGGACCCGAGCCGTTCCTCGATACGCAGGAGCTGGTTGTATTTGGCGGTCCTCTCGCCACGCGCCGGTGCACCGGTCTTGATCTGGCCGGCGTTGGTGGCGACGGCGAGATCGGCGATGAAGGTGTCTTCGGTCTCGCCGCTGCGATGACTTACCATCCGGGTGTAGCCGGCGCGCTCTGCGGCTTCCATCGTGTGGAGGGTCTCCGAGACCGACCCGATCTGGTTTACCTTCACCAGTATCGAATTGGCCGCCTTCTCCTCGATTCCCCTGCGCAGGATCTCGAGGTTGGTCACGAAGAGGTCGTCACCGACCAATTGTGTCTCGTCCCCGAGACGCTCGGTGATCGCCTTCCAGCCGTCCCAGTCGTCCTCGGCCAGGCCATCCTCGATCGAGACCAGCTTGTGCCGGCGGGCGAGGTCGGCCAGGTACTCGATCATCTCGTCGGAGGTGAGGTCGCCTCCTTCCAGGTGATAGCGGCCTTCACGGAAGATCTCAGTTGCAGCGACGTCGAGAGCGATCCCAAACTCCGACCCGTACTCGTATCCGGCCTCCTCGATGCCGTCGAGGAGGAGCTCGATGGCCGCCTCGTTCGTTGCCAGGTCGGGTGCAAACCCACCCTCGTCGCCCACGTTGGTCGACAGGCCTCTTCCGGCGAGGACCCTCTTCAAGGCGTGATACACCTCGGTCCCGGCGCGCAAGGCCTCTCGATAGGAAGGGAACCCCGCAGGTACCACCATGAACTCCTGAATGTCGACGGAGTTGGCGGCATGCGCACCCCCGTTGAGCACATTGAGACACGGGACGGGGAGAAGTCGGGCAGAGGGGCCCCCGAGATACCGGTAGAGGGGGAGGCCGGCACTGGCCGCGGCGGCCCTTGCCACCGCCATCGACACGGCCAGGATGGCGTTGGCCCCGAATTTCGCTTTGTTGGTGGTCCCATCCAGGTCGTTCATCGCCAGGTCGATCTCCTCCTGGCGGCTGGAATCCCGTCCGGTCAGGGCGGGACCGATCTCGTCGACCACGTGACCTACCGCCTTGATGACGCCCTTGCCTGAGTAGTCATCGCCGCCGTCGCGCAGTTCCACGGCCTCGTGTGTGCCCGTCGACGCGCCCGACGGGACGATCGCTCGTCCAAAGCCGGAACCGGTGAAGACCTCGGCTTCGACCGTTGGATTGCCACGCGAATCGAGCACCTGACGTGCGTGCACTCGCTCGATGGTGAAGTCGCTCATTTGCTGGGTGGGGCCGCTTTTTCCTGGGCGCGCCAAGCTACCACCGGCCAGAGGTTGTACCCCGGTTATGCCTCCGGGGAAGCCTGCTTGACCTGCTCCCACCTCTCGTTCAGCTCCGCGAGGTCGAGGCCATCCAGCGGTCCGAGTCCCTCCATGCGACGAAACCGGGACTCGAAGACGTCACTGGCGCGGGAGAGGGCGAGCTCGGGGTCGACTCCGAGATGGCGGGACAGGTTGACGACCGAGAAGATCACATCGCCCAACTCGGCCTCGACGTCTCCTTCGCCGTACATCGCCCGCTGCAACTCGTCGAGCTCTTCTCGCACTTTGGGCAAGACCTGATCGGCCGTCTCCCAGTCGAACCCGACCTTGGCAGCGCGGTTTTGGAGCTTCGACGACCTCTGCAGCGCCGGCAGACCTGTGGGCACTCCATCGAGCGCCGAGGCCGCCGACGACCCCGCCTCGGCTTCCTTGATGCGATCCCAGTTCTGCTTGACCTCTGCGGCACTGGCCACCGACAGGTCACCGAACACATGCGGATGACGGCGGATCAACTTCTGACGCAAGACTTCGGCGACGCCATCGATGTCGAAGGCGCCTCGCTCTCTGGCGATCGCCTCATGGAACAGCACCTGGAGCAAGACATCGCCGAGCTCGTCTTCCACCGCTGCATAGGCCACCCAGTCGACATCGTCCCTCGTGAGTCTCCCGATCGCTTCGATCAGCTCATACGACTCCTCGACCAGGTTCTTCACCAATGTGTCGTGGGTCTGCTCCCGATCCCAGGGGCACTCGGAGCGCAGACGACGCATGACGCGGATGGCGCCCGTCAGACCACCGGGCTCGGCGTCGACGAAAAGCGAAGTCCGAAACCCAGCGGCCGAAACATCGATGGATCCAGGAGAGTCGGAGACGATCAGGGCGTCGTCGGCCCCGAGCCGGGAGAGCAATGTCACCTGGGCGTCCTCTGCCAGGACCCTGGCGACTCCGTCGAGGACGTCGGAGAGCACTTCGGCGCTGTCGAGGTGCCCGATGACGGTCGGCTTGTCGAGGATCAAGGGGTCGGGCAGCTCATGACCGTTGAGGATCTGCAGACCCCGGTCGAGGGGGTCGTAGCCGACAGCGGCGAGAGCAGCGTCGACAAAAGACTCACCGGGGATCACCTCGGCGGCGACTCCGCTGTCGAGGATCTTGCGCACCGCGAACTCTCCGATCATCGGGCTGCCGGGCACGGCGTACACGACCGGGCCCCGCTCGGAATGCTCGATCACTCTGCGAGCGATCGCCTCGTACACCTCGTCGAATCGATCCGCTCTCTCGTAGAGGTCGTCGCAGAAGACCACCGCGCGCTCCGCGCCGAGTTGTGCGGCAGCCGGATGGTGCCGGGTCCTTGCCACGACTACGAGGTCGGGATCGAGGAGAAGGGCTCTCACCGGCTCCGGGACCCGGTCCAAAGAGCCGGGACCGAGTCCGATGATGGTGATCATCAGCTGGCGGGGGGAACCACCTGGGGCGGATTGGCCTGCCAGGTGCCATAGGCCTCGTCGACTGTGACTTCGGCCTCCTCGACCGCACCGAGGAACCACGCCCGCAATTCGGAGAGGATCGACTCGTCACGAGCTGCGTCTGCCAACACCTCGTCAGAGGGAAGGTCGGCCGCCGCGGCGTCATCACGGTCGGTGACCATGACGACGTGCCAACCGAACTGTGACTCGACCGGCTCCTCGTAGACCTCGCCGATTGGTGCGATCAACACGGCATTGCGGAAAGGCTCCACATAGGACTCGAGGGTCCCGCACGGAAGGATGCCGTTGTTCTCTGCGCTGCCGGTGTCCGTCGATAGCTCCATGGCGAGCGCTCCGAACTCCTCACCGGTGTCGAGACGGTCGAGAACACCGTTGGCTTCATCTTCACTGGCCACCAGGATGTGAGAGACACAGGCGTTGGTCAACGGCGCCTTGGCCGCGTTGAGTTGGGCCTCGAGGTCCTCCTCGGTGGGCTCAGGGGCATCCTCTATC